>SXGT01282619.1_pt1 | contig 21722 bp, 21 predicted proteins | sample 3176221 | NCBI WGS metagenome assembly SXGT01 (sample SAMN11356862, study PRJNA531348) | freshwater metagenome | isolation source: freshwater sample F1-120 | place: China: Fuxian Lake, Yuxi | collected 2017-12-25
ACGAGGCGACCTGCAGGATCACCGACAGCGCTTCGACCACGAACACGCCACCGACGACCAGCAGCACGAGTTCGGTGCGCGACACCAACGCCGCGTAGCCGAGTGCACCGCCGAGCCCGAGGCTGCCGACGTCACCCATGAACACCATCGCCGGGGCCGCGTTGAACCACAGGAACCCGAGCGCGCCCCCGAGCAGCGCCGCCATCAGCACGGTCATCTCGCCGACACCGGCGACGTGCGGCACCAGCAGGTACTGCGCCCAGTCGAAGCGGCCGACCGCGTAGGTGATCACGGCGTAGGCGATCGCCGCCGTGGCGACGCAGCCCGTGGCGCGACCATCGAGGCCGTCGGTGAGGTTGACGGCGTTGGCCGAACCGGTCAGCACCAGCACCGCAAGCAGCAGGAACGGCACCGCGAAGAACGCCCCGAGCGGGATCGCGAGGTCCTTCATGAACGGTACGTACAACTGCGGGCTGCCATCCTGCAGGCCCGCCGGACCGACCAGCCACAACGCGACCAGCAGGGCGAGGATGGTCAGGGCACCCTGCTTCTCCCGCTTGCTGATGCCGCGCTTCTTCGGGTTGTGCAGCTTGACCCAGTCGTCCCAGAAACCGATGGCGGCAAAACCGGCGATCAGCACGAGGCCGGGCAGCGAGAAGCGGTTGGCGCCGTCGAAGCGCAGCCACAAGGCACCCGACAACACGATCGCCCCGATGATGAACACGCCCCCCATCGTCGGCGTGCCGCGCTTGTGCGCGTGCATCGCCTCGAGCTGCTGCGAACCGGTGCCGTCGATGCGTTCGCCGATGCCGAGGTTGGCGAGCCAGCGGATCACGCGCGGCCCGAGCACGATCGCGAGCACGAATGCCGTCACGGCCGCCCCGGCGGCGCGCACCGAGATGTAGCCGAGCAAGCGGCACACATCCTCGGAGAACAGGAACGGGGCGAGCCAGTGGATCATCTCAGGAGTGCTCCGCGGCGGCGCCGCCGCCCTTGGCCTCGGTCACGCCGAGGCTCGCGACCAGACGATCGACCAGGCGATCGAGCGCCACCTTGCGCGAGGCCTTGCACAGGATGCGATCGCCCTCGCGCACGAGGCCGCGCAGCAGCGCAAACGCGGCATCGACGTCGGCCACACGGTGGATGCGCGCAGCCGCCATGCCGGCAGCGAGGGCACCTTCGGCGATCGGCGCCGCGTCGTCGCCGACGCACACCAGCAGGTCCTGCGAGGACCGCACCACTTCGGTACCCAGGTCGCGGTGCAACCGTTCGCTGTGCGTGCCGAGTTCGCGCATGGCACCGAACACGGCGATGCGGCGCCCGCCGGCCGCGAGCCCCGCCATCGCCTGCAGCGCCGCTGCCGCCGACTGCGGGTTCATGTTGTAGGTGTCGTCGAACACCGTGATGCCGGCGACGAGCTTCGGCTCGAGCCGACGCGCCGCCGACGGCACCGCGGCCAAAGCGCGCAGCACGTCTTCTTCGGCCACGCCGAGTCGGCTCGCGGCAGCGATCACCGCCAGCGCGTTGTAGACGTTGTGGGTGCCCAGCCGCGGCAGCGTCACCGGCCGTTCGCCTTGCAGCAGGAAGGTGGTGCCGAGCGAATGGAACCGCACGTCGGTCGCGAACCAGTCGGTCGCGCGCGAAACGCTGGTGAACTGCACCTCGGCCTTGGTGACCGCGGCCATCGCGCGGCACGCCGCGTCGTCGCCGTTCAAGATGCAGAGACCGTCTTCGGGCAGGCTCGCCGGCAGCGCCGCCTTCTCGCGGGCGACGCCTTCGAGCGAACCGAGTCCTTCGAGATGCGCCGGCGCCACGCAGGTGACGATGCCGACGTCGGGGCGCGCGATCGCGGACAGCTGCGCGATCTCGCCAGGCGCGTTGGTGCCGATCTCGACGACCGCAGCCTTGGTGCCGGGCTCGATCGCGAACAACGTCAGCGGCACGCCGATCTGGTTGTTGAACGAACCGGGCGACCGCACCGTCGCCATGGCCGAAGCGAGCACGGCACCAAGCCACTCCTTGGTCGAGGTCTTGCCACACGAGCCGGTGATGCCGATCACCTTGGCGCGATGGCGACGGCGGTGTTCGGCGGCGAGATCGAGCAACGCCGTGCCGGTGTCGGCGACCCGGACGACGAACGGGGCGGCGCTGCGCAGCGCGGCGGCACGTTCGAACTCGGCCAGCTCGTGGCGCGGCCGGTCGACCAGCAAACCGGTGGCGCCGGCAGCGATCGCGTCGGCGACGAAGGCGTGCGCATCGTGGTTCTGCCCGCGCAATGCCACGAACAGCTTGCCCGTGCAGTCGCTGCGCGAATCGGTGGTGACGGTGGCGGCGGCCTGGCCACGTTGCACCACCTCTCCGCCGGTGGCCTTGGCCACGGCGGCGGGCGTCAGCCACGAACCGCGCGCCGCGCGGCCACGGGAACGACCGCCACTGCCGGCGCGGGCCGCCTGGTCGGAACGGTTCATCGGCGCAACCATCCGGCCTCCCACGCCGCGAGAGCTCGCGCGGCTTCCAAACGGTCGTCGAACGGCACGACGCTGTCCTTGAAGATCTGGTAGGTCTCGTGGCCCTTGCCGGCGATCAACACCGTGTCGCCCGGCTCGGCCCGTGCAATCGCCGCGCGGATCGCTTCGGAGCGGTCGACGATGCGCACTGCCTGCATGCCCGCCGGCAACCCCTTCGCCATGTCGTCGAGGATCGCTTCGGGATCCTCGCTGCGCGGATTGTCGCTGGTCATGTAGGCGACGTGCGCGTGCTTGCCGACCGCGGCCGTCATCGGCGCGCGCTTCGTCTTGTCGCGATCGCCACCGCAGCCGAACACCACGTGCAGGCGACCCTCCGCCAGTTCGCGCAAGGTGCCACAGATCTTGTCGAGTGCGTCCGGCGTGTGCGCGTAGTCGACGAAGGTGCGGATGCGAGCGCAGGTGCCGAGCGGCGATTGGCCGAGCGGCGCATCGACGAGTTCGAGCCGGCCGGGCACGGCGCGCGCGTCTTCGAGCGCCGACGCGACGGTGAGCTCACTGGCGCCGAGCGAGAGCGCGCTCGCCGCGGCAGCCAACGCGTTGTAGACGTTGTGCAGTCCGACGAGGCGCAGGAAGATCTCGACGCGCCCGTTCGGCATCACGAGGCAGAAGCGCGTGCCATCCGGACCGAGCCGCAGGTTCTCGGCGCGAACGTCGGCTTCGGGCGACACGCCGTACCACAGGATCTTGACGCCGCGGCCGAGTTCTTCGGCCATCGCCGGCGCCGCCGCGTCGTCGCGATTCAGCACCGCGGTGGCACCCGGAGCAAGGCTCTTGAACAGCAGCGCCTTGGCGCGGCAGTAGGCCTCCATCGTGCCGTGGTAGTCGAGGTGGTCCTGGGTCAGGTTGGTGAACACGGCGCTGGCGAAGCGCACGCCGCGTACGCGGTCCTGGTCGAGGCTGTGGCTCGACACTTCCATCACGCAGGCGCTGGCGAACCGGTCGGCCATCTCGCGCAGGTAGCCGTGGATGCGGATCGGATCCGGCGTCGTGTTGCTGGCCGGAATGCGACGACCGCCGAACTCGTAGGCGATCGTGCCCAGCAAGCCGACCTGCCGTCGATCGGCCTGCAAGCAGGCGCGCACCAGGTGCGCCGTGGTGGTCTTGCCGTTGGTGCCGGTGATGCCGATCACCGACACCGCCCGCGACGGGTCGCGGTAGTAGTAACGGGCGGCGTCGGCCAGCGCGTGGCGCGCGTTGTCGACGACGAGCACCGGCACCGGCAACGCCAACGGCTCTTCGGCGACGACCGCGACCGCACCGCGGGCGACTGCCTGCTGTGCGTAGAGGGCGCCGTCGTTCTTGCTGCCACGAATGGCGAAGAACAGATTGCCGGCGCGGGCTTCTGCAGAGTGCATGCAGAGGCCGTCGACCGCGAGGTCGCGCCAACGGAGAACTTCACGCGGCTGCAAGCAGTCGCGCAGTTCACGCAAACGAACGAAGCCTTGGCCGGACGGGAGTCCGGACGGATAAGCCAGCTCGGTCATCTACCGCCCTACCGACGTTGTCTCTGGAGCCCCCCGGCCCCAGCCTGAATCCTCAGGAGTCCCAGTGATGCCTCGAGCCTGACCGCTCGAGCCGTTCTGCGAGTCCTGATGCAGCAGCCGCCGCTGCTCCAGTTGTTGGCACTGGAGCAACAGACGAACTACTGGCGGGGCAGCATAGGTGCCGCCGTAGAACTTCGCACTATCGTCTTTCTGTAGAACACACATCGCGAGCCAGCGCGGGTTGTCCGCCGGCAGGAAGCCGACGAAGCTCGCGTTGCGCACGTTCACGGTGCCGCGATCCTTGATGAGCACGTTGCTCGATGCCGTGCCGGTCTTGCCGCCGATCACGCCGTGCAGATCGATCCCCAACTCCTTCAACATGTCGCGATGGAGGTAGGTGCCGGTCGCTTTCGGATCACGGCTGACCACGTCGACCAGCGCCGAACGCACTGCATCGACGACTTCGGGCCGGAAGGCGCCGCCCGCCACCGTTTCGCCACCGTTCGGCTGCAGCACACCGTCGATGGCGAGGCCGCGCGACAAACGCAGATCGGCCTTGCCGCCGCGCAACATGCGCAGGTAGGCGCGCGTCATCTGCAGCGGCGTCACCATCAGCTCGTAGCCGAAGCTGAACGAGATCGCGCTGTTGGCGCGAAACTCACGCATCGACTTGTTCGCGGCAAACGACAACTTGTGGGGACCACCGAACGGCTCGTGCGGCAGGCCAAGGCCAAGCGTCTTGCCAAAGCCGAAGAAGCCCATGTAGCCATTCCACTGCTCGCGCGAGAGCAGCAGACCGCAGTAGGCCGCACCGATGTTGGAGCTGTTGACCAGGATCCCATGCGCCGACAGGTCGTGGCAATCATGGTCGTCGCGCACACCCTTGGCGCGACCGAGCTTCGCAATGCGCTCGCGGTAGTCGGCGCTGCCCGGCGCGCAATCGAACACGTGCCCCCAATCGAGCACGCCCGCCTCATGCGCATAGGCCAGCACGAGCGGCTTGACGATCGAACCGGGTTCGAACAGTGCCTGCAGGGGCGTGAAGGAAGCCGCGCCAGGGTTCTTGACGTCGCGATGCCACGAGGCCGCCGCCAGCACGTCGCCGGTGGCGATCTCGACCATCACCAGCGCACCCCACTTCGGGATCGTCACCTTGCCCTCGCGCGCGCCGCGCTCCGCCTGCGCCGTCAACTCGCGCACCGCGATGCGCTGCATCTCGATGTCGATCGTGGAGTGCAGCACCTTCGCTGCGTGCATGTCCGGCAGCGGCGCCTGGAAGTACGGGCGGCCTTCGCCGTCGCGGAGGAAGTGCCGTGCCACCGCCGCCTCGGGCGAGAGCTCGGGGGTCGCTTCGAGCCCACAGACGCCGAACGTCTCCAGCGTGGCGGCGCCACCCTCCTTCTTGAGCCAGCGTGTGCCGGTCGTGCCGACCAGGCCGTGCGTCAGCGCGCGTTCGGGCCAATCGCGGCGGAAGGAACGCAGGAAGTGCAGGCCGACGGTCGCGTAGCGCCGTTGTTCGGGCAGGCGCCGCAGCGCCTCGATCACCGACAGCACGTCGACGCCGCCCGCCACCAGCAGTTCGGCGCGCTGCAGTTCCTTCGGCTCCTTCGGCACCGGCCCGCTCGCCGGCAACGACGCGGTCTTGAACTCGCGCTGGAACACCTTCGCCAGCCGCTCGGCGTGATGGCGCCGCGCGTCGTTGCGATCGGCGAGCGTGGTGTCGTCACTCAGCGCCAGCGCCAGGTCGTCGACCAATTGCGCCAGCCAGGTCTTGTAGGTCGCGACGTCGCGACAAACGCCGCGCGGCACCTTGATGTCGGCGCGCACTTCGTAGGTCTCACAATCGAGCGCGAGAACGACGCCGTTGCGATCGACGATGCTGCCGCGCGGTGCGGGAACCGATTCGGACAACTGCGCCTGGCGATCGGCGGTCGCGGGAATCAAGCGCAGCGGCACCGCGCCGCGACCCTGGACCTCGCCGGCCTGTGCGACCTGGACCCAGCCGAGCCAACCGGCCAGGAACACGGGCACCAACCCGAGCACGAAGAACGCAACCCGCACGCGCAGCAGTTCGGAGCGGTTCATTGCGCGAAGCCCTCGCGGCGCTCGCCCTCGCGACGCAAGTGCGCCCAGTGCGCCTCCGCCAGACTCTCCGGCGAGGCCTCCTTGAGCTTCTGCACCGACAGCCGACGGAACTCGCTGACGCGATCCCACACGGCGCGGTACTGCGTTTCGATGCGGTGGCGCGACCGCGCGTTCTCGGCACGCAACGCTGCGGTGTGGATCGCGAGACCCACTGCCAACGCGAACAACATGCCGGCGAGCAACCACCTCATGCGACTTCCTCCCGGACGATGCCGCAGCGCAGCTTGGCGCTGCGCGCGCGCGGATTGTCACGCAGCTCGTCGGGCGAACCGGTGATGGGCTTCTTGGTCACGACCTCGCAGTGCGCGCGCAGGAAGTGCTTCACGATGCGATCCTCGAGCGAATGGAACGAAATCACCGCCAACCGGCCACCGGGCCGCAGGCACGCGACGGCCGCCTGCAGACCGCGTTCGAGCTCGCCGAGTTCGTCGTTCACCTTCATCCGGATCGCCTGGACCGTGCGCGTCGCCGGATGGATGCGGCCATGGCGCGCGGCGCCCGGCAGCGCGGCCGTGACGAGGTCGGCGAGCTGGCCGGTGCGCACGATCGGCCGGCGGCGGCGTTCGGCCGTGATCGCGCGGGCGATGCGACGGCTGTAGCGCTCTTCACCCAGCTGGAAGATCGTGTCGGCGAGCTCTTGCTCACCCACGGACGCGAGCCAGTCGGCCGCCGACTCCGGCGCCGAACTGTCCATCCGCATGTCGAGAGGCCCATCGGCCATGAACGAAAACCCCCGCTCTGCACGGTCCAGTTGCATGGAGCTCACGCCCAGATCGAGCAACACACGGTCGCAGCGGGACTGACCGATCGCCGCCAACGACTCATGCATCTGGGAATGCGCAAGATGGTGCAGCGAGACCCTGACCCCGGCGCCCGCAGCCTCGACCTCCGCCAAGGCCGCGCGCGCGGGAACCAGGATCTCGCTGTCCCGGTCGAGCCCCACCAACACTCCGCCCGGACCGATGTGCGGCACGATTGCCCTCGCGTGCCCACCGGCTCCGACCGTACCATCGACGACCACGAGCCCTTCGCGGAGCTCGAGGACCATCAGGACTTCGCGCAACAGCACCGGGCGGTGCACGGGGTGCCTATTCCCGTGCTGCCCGGAGCCATCATCCATCGTGCTAGGTTCGTCCATGGCGCTACCTCCCAAGACCACCCTGCAGCAGTCGCCGGACACGCACCCTGACCGAGGGTGCGCCTGCACGATTCGTGAGCCCCTAGATCTTGTTCATGGGCGTCGATGGTGTGACAGGACCGACCAAACTGGCAAAGAGCGTTTCCTCGTCGGTGCTGGCTTCGGACAACGCGGTGTCGAGGTTGGCGGGCGACCAGATCTCAGTGACCCGACCGGTGCCCACGAGCACGACAGCGTTGTGCGGAGCCAACCCCGCATACTTCAGCAACGGATCCGGAACGCGAATGCGCCGGTTGCCGTCAGGCTCGACCGCTTCCGAGTGCCCGAGAAATCGTCGACACAGGGCTCGGTGGGCGCGGCTGCCTGGGACGGCCCGACCGATCCGATCGACGAGTTCACGAAACCCTTCGGCGTCGTGCAGGAGGAGGCAACGATCCAGCCCCGCGGTCAGGTGGAACTTCCACTGGCTCTTCGGAATCTCGTCCAGGATGCGACCAGGCAGGACCAATCTGCCTTTGTCGTCGAGGCCGTGCTCCGAACTGCCAAAGTAGGTGACCATCGCGCAGGGACAGGAGACGCCACCGCGTCCATGTCGTCTCTGAAGATAGCAGACGATCAACCACTGTCAACCACTGTCTCCCACGCCTGAACCACTCTGACCCACCATCTACCACCCGAACTCGCGATCGGCTACACCCCATGGTATCGACAAGGCCGAACCGCACCGACCGCCGGTAGGCGCAAAAGGTGGTTCGCTTCGCGAAAAATCTGCGGCCCGAGCCGACTTCGTCTTTCGATCCACGACTTTCCCATGCGCACCCTCGCCCTCCTCCCCGTCCTGCTCGCCCTTGTGGCCTGTTCCGGTAGCGAAATCGTCGGCCTGCACATCGCGCTGCAACCCGACGGCTCGGCGTCGATCACGGCGCGCGCACTCACCGAGTCGCCGACGCCAAGCCCGGCCGAAGTCACCAGCAAGGGCGCGCTCTGGGGCAAACGCGCCGCCCTCGTGCATTCGCAAGGAACGGTGCAGAAGCTCGCCGACCTGCGGTTTGGCGACGATTCGCTGGTGATCAAGCCGCACCTCGACGCCAACAAGGTGACCGTCCGCATCGAACGCGGCGCGACCGTCGGCTGGGTGACCGCGCTCGTCCCGGACAAGCAGACGCGCCGGGACCTCGCCCTGGTCTACGACCCGCTCGGCAAGACCAAGGAGATCGGCGACACGTTGCGCATCGAACTGGTGCTGCCGGCGACGGTGAACGGCAGCAGCGTGCTGCCGACCGCGCGCGGCGTCGAAGCCGGGCGCGAAGGCAACCGGGCGTTCCTGTCGATCCCGGTGGAGACGGCACGCGAGAAGGGCGACGCGCTGTCCTGGGACATCACCTGGCAGTGACTCGGGTGCGCGGCTGACCGCGCCAGCCCCCACCCACGGCTTCACGCGTCGCCGTCAGCCGGAGCCTCCGCGGTCCCTTCGCCGATCGCCGCGAGCAGATCGTCCTTCAGCCCACCCAGGTCGGACAGATCGATCGCCGGCGCCACCAACGCGACCGGCTCCATCTCCTTCAGCTTCGGATCGACCACGACCAGGTCAGCCCGCTCCTGCGCCGCGGTGCGCGGCGGCACCATGCGCAACACGCGCTTGCGCAGCAGCAACAGCGCGCAGAAGTAGCGCAGCGCACGGGCGCGGTCGTCGTCGACGCTCGCCAGCCGGTCGAACAGGACGCGCAGCGAATTGAGGTCGAGCACCGGCTCCTTGCTCCCCGTCGACTTGCGCAGGGCGCGCCAGAAGATCGGCGGCGAGTCGGCCGCACACTTGCGTTCGTGGTCCTGGAAACAGGCATCGCACAGGTCCCGCCGCATGCACGCCGGCCAGTCGAGCACGGCAAACCACGACCTGCTGGTCGGCAAGGGGCAGCCAGGCCGCTCGCATGCCTTGCGGTCGCGTTGGATCTTCCAGTCGTCAGCCATGGTTGGTTGCGGGCGAGGTCACCGAGGTGGGTCGGAACTGGCCGGTACCGGCCTGGGTTGGTCGAACGTCGGCGCCGCTGCCCGCCAGGCTTCGGGCGTGCGCGGCCCGCGCTTGCCAGCCATGCGCTGCAGGGCCTTCTGCGCGGCCAGCTCGCCGGGCCAGTCCTTGTCGCGCTTGCAGCGTTCGAGGTAGTCGACCAGCACCAGCGCGGTCTTCGACGAACGGAAGTGGGCCAGCGTCTCGGCGGCGACGCGCCGCACGAAGGGGTCGCTGTCTTGCTGCATGCGCTCGCCAAGCAGGACCTGGCCCTCCGGGCCGGCATGGCGGAGGCAGCGCAGCGCATCGGCACGCACCGTGAAGTCCTCGTCGTTGGCCTGCACCCGCAACATCGCCATCACTTCGGCATCGACGCCACACATCGCCAGCGAACGCATCGCCGCGCGCTGTTGCCGCGTCTCGCCCTCGCGCACGATGCGCAACAACTCCGGACGCGCCGGCGCACCGACGTGGGCCAGCAATTCGACGCCGAGCTCGCGTGGGTGCGGCTGTTCGTGCAACAGCAGGTCGCCGACCAGCGTCGGCACCGCCATCGCGCCCAGTTCCTTGATCTCGGCGAGCGCCCGCACTTCGGTCGGATCCTCCGCCTTGATGGCGGCGCGGAACAGCTCCTCGTCCCCGCCGAGCGGGCGACCCTCTCGCACGGTGAACACATCGCGCACGAACATGCGGGTCAACCAGCCCGCGGCGACCGGGTCCTGCTTCATCGCATCCCGCTTCGCCGGATAGTCCGCCGCCTGGGCCCGGTAGGCCGCTTCGACGGCGCGGCACTGCGCCACCTGGTCCGGCGTCAGCTTGCCCGGTTCGTAGCTCGCGGTCGAACACGCCGCCGCCAACACGGCAACGGCGACGGCCGTTCGGCGACACAGCTTCGTGGCAGCACCCGGTTGCATCGCCTAAGGTCTAACAAGATGACCGCTTCCGAGAAAGAGCCGCGATCCGACGTGCAGATCCGACCGATCGCGCAGCCGGCGCGTTTCCTCGATCTGCAGCGGGCCTTCTATCGCGGCGACCCCCACTACGTGCCGCCGATGACTTCGGCCGAAGCGTGGCAACTCGACCCGAAGCGAAACCCCTTCTTCCGCCACGCCGAGGTCGGTTTCTTCGCCGCCTACGACGGCGCCCGCTGCGTCGGCCGCATCAGCACGACCCGCGATCGGCTGCACGACGAGTTCCACGGCGACCGCATCGGGTTCTTCGGCCATTTCGAAGCGAGCGACGCCAGCGTCGCTGCGGCCCTGGTCGACCACGCGGCGACCTGGTGCCGAGCGCACGGCGCCACCGACCTGCGCGGCCCCGTCGACCTGTCGACCAACAACCGCTGCGGCCTGTTGATCGACGGCCAGCCGGGCCCGCCCGTGCTGATGATGCCGCACAACCCGCAGACCTACGGTCCATGGCTCGAAGCCACCGGGTTGACGAAGGCGAAGGACCTGCTGGCGCTGTGGGGCACCAGCGACGGCCTCGATCGCAAGCGCATCGATCGGCTCGCCGAGCACCTGACGAAGCGTTCGCAATTGACGATCCGCCGGCTCGACATGCGCAACTTCGACCGCGAGTGCGACATCCTGTGGGCGCTCTACGAGCGGATCTGGGAGCGCAACTGGGGTTTTGTGCCGATGCTGCGCGACGAGTTCCTGGCGCAGGCGCGCGACCTGAAGAAGGTCGCCAATCCGGCCGGCCTGCACATCGGCGAAGCCAAGGGGCAACCGATCGCATTCGCGGTGGCGCTACCCGACGTCAACGTCGCGACCAAGGCATGCAACGGCCGCTTGTTCCCCTTCGGCTGGTGGAAGTTCCTGTCGGCGTTGAAGAAGACCCGGGTGCTGCGCGTGCTGACGCTTGGTGTCGTTCCCGAATACCGGCGCGCTGGCATCGACATGCTGATGATGCACCGGGTGATGACCGACGGTGAATCGGTCGGCTTCCACGCCAGCGAAGCGAGCTGGATCCTCGAGGACAATCGCGACATGCTCGGCCCGCTCGAAACGATGGGTTTCCGCACCTACCGTCGCTATCGCATCTACCAGAAGAGCCTTCGCTGATGGACTTCAAGCTCAAGGGCGGCATGCCCGGCATGCCGCAGCTCCCCACCCAGCTGCCAACGTTGTTGTTCGTGCTCGGCGGCGCCGTCTGCGCCTTCGGCTGCCTGTTGCTGGTCTACGAGTGGCTGCTGCGCTGGCTCGTCGCCGGCGTCTTCCTCGTGGTCGGCTGCCTGCTGCTGATGACGGCGATGCGCGCCAAACGCATGCTCGGCTGAACGCACCGCCCGCGCGCCGGAGTCACCCAACCATCATCGCATCGATGCGATGCAAGCGTGCATCGACACAGGCGAACACATCGGGATGGCGTTCGACGATTTGGCCGGTCGCCCATTCGCAACGCACCACTTCGTCGCCGGTCTCCCCCATGCCGGCCAGGTGCACCGACATGTCCCAGCCGTTCTGCGCGAACGCGATGGCGGTGTCCGGCTTCCAGCCGAGCACGTCGAGCTGATGGTTCAGCCGCACGATGTCCTTCGGCATCGGTGCCATCACACTGCTGCGCCAGCGCCCAAACAGTTCGAACATGCCGCGAAACAACGACAGCCCGCCACAGCAGCGATAGAACGCGCGCAGCGACGACGGCATCGGTGCGCCGATTTCGCGCTGCACCACGTTGAGCGCCGCCGCATCGAGGCCGGGATGCATCACGTGCATCCACGAGTCGTCTTCGGGAACGCGGCCGACCAGTTCGCAGCCGTTCGGCAGGCGCATGCTGCCGAGCGAGCGCCACTGCTCGAAGAGATCCTGGATGCGGACGATGTGGGTGGTGCTGGACACGGGATTCTCGTGCCCTGGATTCGGCAGTGCGCGCGCGCCGCTGGATCAGGAGTTGCCCTGATGTCGTGCCTCCGGAGCGCCCCGACTCGCGGCGCCTCGAGACTGCGCAACGAAGCGACAGTCCGCCTGCGGAAAACCCACTAGCTCACGGCGTCATCGACGGACCCGCGGTCTCGCGCACGAACGCGGCGGCATCGGTGTGACCGAGCCCGAACTCGCGCGCCTGCAGCCAGACCCACGACTGGGTCGATTGCGCGGGACCGCCGATGACCGGAATCTTCTGGTTGGTCTCGACCGTGGTCAGGATTCCGTTCGCCAGCGTGCCGCGCACGCGCACTTCGAGGCCGCCAAGGCCCATGTTGTTCTTGATCACGCCATCGGCGATCGCCTTCAGGTCGAGCGGCAACGCTCGTTCGATGCGAACGCGACAGAGTTGGCGATCGAGATCGATCTGCGGAGTGGAGCCGAACCGGCTCTCGAAGAACTGCTGCAGGCCCAGCAGTTCTTCACTTCAAGTTCAACCCTGCAGCTGGATCTCGACGAACGCGAAATCGGTCGGTGCGGGCGCGATGTCGACACCGGGCGCCAGACAAGAAGTCGCGGCGAGGCCGAGAAGCAGGAACGCAGTCTTGGATCGGAGCATGGAGGGAATCAGAAACGGTAACCGAAGGAGAATTGCACAGACCAGTCGTCGTCGAGCTGCGTGCCATTGGCGTCGCGCCACACGGGGATCTCGCCGGTGAGCTGGAAGTCGAGGGACGGGCGCGGCCGGAACGCCCAGGTGCCGCCAACAGCGATGCGCTCACCGCCACTGTCGGCGACGGCGCTGCCATCGCTGCGATCGCGCGCTTCGTCGTAGAAGTGCACGAACACGTCGGCGCGCATGAACGGACCGGGATACGGCTCCAACCAGAAGCGGTTGCCGATCGCGAGCTCGGCGTAGAAGGAGTGGCCCATGCGATCGCCATCGTCGTCGAGGTCGGTGCGGATCTGGTGCAGCACCGCCGCATTGAAGCGCCACCGGCCGGGCTCCGGGGTGATCGCGAGGCCAATCGAAGGATCGATGCTGCCGCTGCCAGGCTGCACTTCGGGGTCGAGCTCGAACCCGTTCTCGGTGCGGTCGTCGTCGCCCGTGGGCAGCGCGAGCGACGTGATCAACGACGTGTTGATCGACACCTTCGGCGCATCCCAGCGATGGAACCGCCACTTCGCCAGCAACTCGAGATCGCCAAGGCCCGCCACCGAACTTCTGCTGCTCGCCGATTCGGCTTCATCGACGACGTACGGCAGCGCGAAGCCAATCTGCAGGTCGTTGCGCAAGCCGTGCTGCCACGCGACCGTGCTGGTGAGTCGGAAGCGGTTGCTTGCATCGGCGTCGGCAACGCGACGTGAACCGGAACGCAGCACGTCCTCGCGTTCGAGTTCACTCGACAGGCTCAGCAGGTTGCCGCCGAAGTACAGCGTCTCACCATCGACGACGTCGAGCACCGTACTCTGCGCCAACAGTGGAGCCGCCCAGACCAGGACTACGAAGGATCGCATCGCGGCGGGACCATACCCGCGCCAACGCCATCGTGGATACGCCGCAGGGCCCGCCCACCCGTTCATTCGACGATCGCGATCGCGGTGCGCGGCACATAGCCCGACCGCTCGCCAGCGGCGATGCGCACGTAGGAACCTTCCCCGCCGCCGAGCAACGTGACCTGTACTCCGGGGCGCACGGTCGCCAACGGCTCGAGTCCGGCGCGCGGCTCCGACGTCAGCCGCAGCGTGTCGATCGCAATGGCCGAAGTCGGCGTCGAACCGGCCAACGCCAACGTCGCGAGCATCCAGCCGGCGGGCAACGCCAGGATGCCGGCGACCCAGCGCAGGCCGACGCGGCGCCAGCCAAAGCCAAGGCACATCGCAGCCAACAACATGCAGACGCCGGCCAGCGCGAGTTGCTCGCCGGGCAACAAGCGTGCACGCAGCGCGTTCAGCTCCGCCAGCAGGCCGGGCGCGTCCGGCGGCAACTCCAGCCGGGTTCGCACCAACGCCACGTTGGCGGCGAGTTCGGGATCACGCGGCCGCGCCAGGCGCGCCGACTCGAAGGCCCAAAGCGCCCGCGGCAGGTCGCCGAGACGGAACAAGCAGTTGCCGCGCGCCTGCAGGAAGCGGCGATCGCCCGTCGCCGCGAACGCCTGCGCAAACGCAGCGTCGGCCTGCTGGTGCTCGCCAGCCCGATACAACGCGACGGCATCGGACGCAGGCCCTGCCTGCGCGATCGCCGGCGCATTGCCGAGCGCGACGACCGCCAGCATCGGCAGCACGAACGGCAGCCAGCTGTGCGCGCCGAAGCGATGGCTTTGCAACCGTTGCACCAGCGCTTGCGCGTCGGCGGCAGCAAGCCCGCCCCCACCGCCGTAGCGCCCGGCGGTGCCACGTTCGATCGCGGCGACCGCGGCATCGGCGAGGTCGTCGGCGACGTTCGCAGTGCGCAGGCGCTCGCGCAGATCGACGGAGATGACCGCCGCGGCCGGCACCCCGAGGCGGTCGCCGAGGTAGGTCGCGAAGGCGTCGAGCGGCTCGCTGCCGTCGCGCAACGCCTGCGCGAACGTGCGCGCCGCCGACCGTGCGCGCTGCCCGACGACGTCGGCGGAGCGAGCCCGCCGCCAACGCAGGAACAACACCGACATGCCGACGACCAACCAGGGCAACCCGGCCGCGAGCAGCGCACTGCCGGCCGGCAGGGCGCTGGCGCGCAGCGGCGGGCCAGCGAACGACGGCAGGTCGAAGATGTCGTCGACGCCGAGCGTGACCGCTTTCGCCGCGCTTTCCGGCAACGGCGCCAGCGTCTCGCCGGCCGGCAGTTCGGTGACGCGCAGCGGCAGCGGCGACGTCTTCGTGGTGACGAACTTCTCGACGCCCGGCGTGGTGTCGAACCAGTTCCAGTCGATCGCCGGCACTTCCTTCACGTCGGTCGACAACGGCGCCAGGTCGTAAGCGACGACGACCTTCTCGGCATCGCGCTTGGCCTCGGCCTGGCCGAGTTTGTGGAAGCCCGGCAAGTCGTCGAGCGCCGGCAGGCGCAGGAACTCGAGGTTGCCTTGGCCGCGCACCGTCAGCGTCAGTTTCACCGAGCTGCCACGCCGCACGCTGTCGCGGTCGAGCGCAGCGTCGAGCGTGAAGCGGCCGACGGCACCGTAGTACGGCGTCGGCCGGCCCGCTTCCGGGATCGGCAGCACTTCGATCGTGATCGGCTCGCCGTAGGCGAAGCACTGCTGCGTCACGCCACCGCGCGAGAGGCCGAAGATGTCCTGCCGGCCTGGCTGGCGCACGACGTTGTAGCGGAACGTCGGCGCCGCCAGTTCGATCGGACCCGGCCGTGTCGGCAGGAACGCACGCTCGAACTGGAAGCGACGGTACCGCTCGCCGTCACGATCGTGGCCGTCGTCGTAGACGGCCGGCATCAGGTTGTTGCCGCCTTGCACGACCAATGCAGCGTTGCGTTGTGGCGGCGCCATCGTCATCGGCTCGCCGTTCGGAAAGTCGTAGAGCCACGGGGCCTGCACCTCGACGTCGAAGAAACCCTGGCCGTTGCTGGCGCGCCCCTGCTCGATGCGGAGCCCCTGCTGCACGCCCGCTTCGACCCGCACGCGGATCGGCTCGTGGACGTAGACGCGGCGGGGCGAGACCTCGACGACGAGGTAGCCGGTCTTGCTGCCGCCGAGATCCTTGCGGACATCGAGGCGGAGTTCGGGGGTCTGCTGGTCCTTGCTGCCGGTGTAGACCGCGAACGGCGGCACCACGAAGGTGCCTTCGCGCGCCGGCACCAGTTCGAGCGTCCACACCAGCATGTGCACGGGCCGTTGGCCGCCCAGGATCTCGGTGTGCTGCGACGGCCCACTGAGCCGGAGCTGCAGGCCGTCCACTTCGGGAGTACGGAACTGGCGCGGCTTCGGGCCCGGATCGGTGACGCGGATCTCGACGCGCGCGACGTCGCCGAGGCTGATCGTCGCCGGATCGGGGCCGAGCACTTCGAGCCGTTCCTGCGCCGGGACCATCGGCGCGAGCAACAACGCGAGCAGTCCCGGGACCAGAGACCAGGGCCGCTTCACCAGTCGCGCTCCACCGTCCGCCGCGCCGACTTGGCCCGCGCGCGGATCGCCTTCTGCTTCTGGTCGAGTTCGTGCAACTGCTCCATCAACCGTTGCGCCTGCTCTGGCGACAGGCTTTTGCCCTCGGCGTTCTCGCCGGGAGCGTCGGAGCGCTTCTCGCCGGGCTTGGGTTCCGCCGAGGACTCCTTCTCGCCGGACTTCGCGTCCTTGCCCTCCTTGCCGTCCTGGTCCGGCGGCTTCTGCCCGTCCTTCGGCTCCGGCTTCTGCTCTTGCGGCGGCTCGGACTTGGGCTCGGGCTTCTCCTCGCCGCTGCCGTCCGGCTTTGGCTCCGATTCGCCCTTCTGCTTGTCGTCCTTGGGTTCCTTCGGTTCGGGCTTCTTCTCGTCCTGCTTCTGCTCCTGCTTCTCTTCCGGTGGCTTCTGCTCGTCCTTCGAATCGGGCTGGTCCTTCTTCTGCTGCTTCTCCTCGTCCTTCTGCTCGTCCTTCTTGTCGTCGTCGGACGGCTTCTTCTGCTCGTCGTCTTTCTTCTGCTGTTCGCGCTGCTTCTTCAGCTCGTCGATCTTCTTCTGCAGTTCGTCGATCGTGCGCAGCGAACGTTCGGTGTTGCGCAGCAGTTCGGGAGTCGCCTTCGCCACCGCTCCGCGCACGAAGTGGTCGCGGGCCTGCGTCGCCTTCTGCAGTGCCTGCTCGAACACCGGCAACGGATCCTCCGGCTCGGCGGGCGGTGCGCCAGTCGTGGGCGCCGCAGCGGGAGGCGGAACGGGCGGCACCGACAGCAACTGGTCGCCCTTGCCCGCCAAGGCCATCGCCTCGTCGTGGCGAACCGCACCGAGCATGCCCGCATGCAGATCGACGCGCGCATCTTTGGCCAGCGCCGCGTACTTCTCCGCCGCGGTCTCGGCGGTGGCGAGATCACCGGCGCGCCAGGCCGCCAGCGCCAGGTTCCACTGCAGCTCGGCCGAGTCGCCTTCCTTCTCGATCGCACGACGGAACGCGGCCACCGCTTCGGGGAACTTGCCTTCCCGATACAGGCGCAAGCCGGTCTCGTCGTCGCCTCCCGGCGCCAACGACAACAACATCGCGAGCAGCAAGGTCTTCATCGGTGTCGGCCTCCGGCCATGGCGATCTCCCACAGTAGCAGGGCCAGCAACGGCAGCAGCACCCACTGGTATCGGGCCTGTTTGCCGGATTCCTGGCCGGCGTCGTAGCTGCGCTTCTGCAGCGGCTGCAGCCGTTTCGTATGCAGTTCGTTGAGCGGCAGCGCCACCGCCTCGGCCGACAGGTAGACGCCGCCGGTCGTCTGCGCCACGGCCCGCAGGCTTTCCGCGTCCATGCGCGACACGACGTCCTCGCCCTTCTTGTCGCGCAGGAAGCCTTCCTGTTGCCCGGTGCGCACGGTGATCTTGCTGCCCATCGCACTGCCGTAGCCGATCGTGTGCACGACCACGCCCTGCGCCGCCAGTTCGCTCGCGGCTTGCCGACCCGCACCCGCCAGGTCTTCGCCATCAGTCATCAACACGACGGCGGTGGTCTTGCGGTTCGGTTCGTCGGTGAGTTCGAGCGCCTTGCGCAGCGCCGCCGCGAGATCGGTGCCACCGGTCTTCACGACCTCGATATCGACTTCGTCGAGCAGCGCACGGAACGAAACCAGGTCGTGGGTCAACGGCACCCACAAGCGGGCCTGGCCGGCGAACACGACGAGCCCGACCCGGTCGCCACCTTGCAGCGCCGGCAGCACGGCGCGCACATCCTGCAGCGCCCGCTGCAGACGCGACGGGTCGAGATCGCTCGCCAGCATCGAACGCGAGGTGTCGAGGCAGACGATCAGGTCGAGACCACGCCGCTCCACCTGCACCGGCTCGTCGCCGAGGCGTGGGTCCATCCATGCCAGCAGGGCGAAGGTCAGCAAGGCGGTGATGCGCGCCGATCGCACCAGCGGCGACGCGAACCGGTCGTTGCCGCGCGCACCGTAGCGGGCCACGGCGACCCGCGAGCGATCGAACAGCGCCCACGCCAGCGCCGCGACCACCGGCAACGCCAGCAGCAGCGGCCACAGTTCGCCGCGACCCCATTCGAGTTCGTTCACGGCACCCTCCGGAACACGGCGATGTCGGCGACCAGCCCGAGCAGCAGCAACACGAGCCCGAGCCCGAGCGGCCACTCGAAGCGGTCGACGGTGCGGTAGCGCGGGTCTTGCAGTTCGACCTTCTCCAGTTCGTCGATGCGGGCGTAGACCTCGGCGAGGCCGATGTCGCTGCGCGGCTGGAAGAACTGACCGCCGGTGGTCGACGCGATCATGCGCAGGTCCTTGAAGTCCTGCGCCGCATACCCGTTGCCGTGCGGGAGGCCGTTGCCGAGCCCGATCGTATGCACGCGCACGCCGGCGTCCTTGGCCAGCTTCGCGCCTTCCTCCGGCAGGATGTCGTGCACGGTGTTTTCGCCGTCGGTCAGCAGCACGACGACCTTCGACTTCGCTTCACTCTTCTGCAGCACCTGCACCGACTTCGCCAACGCGGTGCCGATCGCGGTGCCGTCGAGTTCGCTGCCCGACTGCACCATCTCGAGCGACGCCAGGAACGCCCCGAGGGCCTGCTCGTCCAGCGTCAGCGGGCAACGCAGTTCGGCGTAGCGAGCGAAGGCGACGAAGCCGACGCGGTCGTGCGTGCGGGCCGCCGCGAACTCCATCGCCCGTTGCCGCGCCGCATCCATGCGTTGCAACGTCTGCGTCGACTCCATGTCGGTGATCTGCATTGAACCGCTGGTGTCGACAGTGATCACGATGTCGATGCCCTGCTCGCGCAGCGGCACCACGTCGCGTTCGACCGGCCGCGCCAACGCCACGCCGAGGCACACGACGGCGGTGCACAACGCCGCCTGCGGCAGCCAGGCGGTGCGTTGCCGCCAGGAATGGCCAACCCCGGCGAACAGGCTCGCCGCCGCCGTCGGCAAGGCCGCCCGCGGCCGCACCGCACGCCACACCACCGCCACCACGGCCAGCGGGATCACCAGCAGCAGCCACGGGTCGAGCAGCGAGATGCCGTCCAGGAAGGGCACGTCGAACGCGGCGATCATGCGACGGCCTCCGTTCGGCGATCGACGCGCGTCGCCTGCACGAACGCTTCGGCCAACGTCCACGCGGCCAGGTGGTCGCTCTCGGTCGGCACGTGGGCGGCGAACTTCACCAGGTCACACTGCGACAGGAAGCGCTCGAGTTCGGCGCGCTGCGTGCGCAGCAGGTGGTCGCAGGTGTCGAGATCGCGCAGGAACTCCTCGGTGGTGCGCTCCGGTGCGTGCACGCCGAAGCGCTCCTCGACGTAGGTGCGCAGCACGTCGCTGACTTCGACGTAGAAACGCTCGATGTCGGCGGGCGTCGTGCGCGGCGAGCCGCGCAGGCGCTGCAGGGCGCGCAGGGCCTTCACGTGCGCGGGCAGGGCGACGGCTTCGGGCAACGGACGGCGGCGGGCGTGCGCGCGCCACCACCACCAGCCGCCGACCAGTGCCAGCAATGCCGCCACGCCGCCCGCGATCCACCAACCACCGCGGAACGGCAAGGCCAACAGGTCGCCCGGCGCTTCGATGCCCGCGGCGGCGCCCACCAATGCCGTGGTGACGGTGAGCGAGCGCTCGGGCGTGCTCGCGACCGCGTCGCCGCCCTTCTGCGTGCAGCGGAACGAGGGCAGCATGAGCTCGCCCGGCCCGCGCACCGGCTTGCATTCGAGCACCGTGCGGCGCCAGATGCCGTCGAACAACGGCACGTCAGGCTGCACCTGCGTGGTGACGAGGAAGTCCTTGCTGTCGACGACGGGCGCGAACTCCGGCTCGACGCCTTTCGCGGCGAACAGGTCGAGCGTGACGACGATCGGCTGCAGCAACTGCGCCGACTCCGGCTGCACGGTGAGCTTGAGGTCGAGTGGCAACGACGGCGCCTGGGTCCATGGGGCGGCCTCGCCACCGCACGCGGCCAGCAAGCCGCAGCAGAGCCACGCGCCCCGGCTCATCGCTTCGCTCCGCGCAGCTCGCGCATGCGGAAGAACCGGACCAGCGGTTCGGCGACGGAACCTTCGGTCGGCACGTCGAGCAGATCGACGCCGGTGCTGCGGCACGCCTCGAGCAGTCGTTGCCGTTCGAGGCGCCAGTTCGCCTGCACGCGTTCGCGCACGCTCCGCGACGCGGTGTCGACGAGGAACGTCTGCCCGGTCTCCGGATCGGCGAGGTGCAGCAGCCCGGCGTTGGGCAAGGCGCCGACATCGCCGGCCACCCGATCGAGCCCGGCGGCGAACGGATCGCGAATGCGCACCGCGATGACGTCGTGGCGCTGGCTCAGCAGTCGCAACTTCCTGGCGACGTCGGCGCCGAGGAAGTCGCTGACGACGAACACGATGGCCCGCCGACGCTGCACGCGACCGGCGTAGTCGAGCGCCTGCTCGAGCCCGGTGCGCGCCCCGACCATCGGCGGCACCAGCGCTTCGCGGATCAGCCGCAGCACGTGGTTGCGGCCCTTCTTGGCGGGCACGTAGCGTTCGATGCGATCGCTGAACGTGATCAGGCCGGCCTTGTCGTTGTTGCGGGCGGCGGCGAACGCGACGCAGCCGACGAACAACGCCGCGGTGGTCCCCGCGGTGCGCCGCGCGCGGCCCGGCGGCGACGTGCCGAACCGCATCGACGCCGAGACGTCGAGCAGGAACAACACGGTCAGCTCGCGCTCCTCGACGAACTTCTTGACGAACGGACGACCGACGCGCGCGGTGACGTTCCAGTCGACCGAACGCAGCTCGTCGCCTTCGGCGAACTCGCGCACCTCGTCGAACTCGATGCCGGACCCGCGGAACACGGAGCTGTAGCCGCCGGCCATCACGTCGGTGACCATGCGGTCGGCACGCACCTGGATGCGCCGCGCCTCCGCCAACAGTTCCGGGTCGAGAGCCCGCGCCATGCCGCCGTCCTCGCCTACGGCACCTTGACGGTGTCGAACACCGTCTTCAGGACCTGCTCGCTGGTGATGCCTTCGGCTTCGGCTTCGTAGGTGGTGAGCACGCGATGACGCAGCACCATGGTGCCGACCGCCTTCACGTCCTGCGGCGTCACGAAGCCGCGACCTTCGAGGAAGGCGCGTGCGCGCGACGCCCGCGCCAGCGCCAACGAGGCCCGCGGCGACGCGCCGTAGAGGATCAACGGCTTGAGCTTGGCGAGGCCGACCTGCTCCGGCTCGCGCGTCGCGAACACGAGGTCGACGATGTAGCCCTTCACCTTGTCGTCGAGATAGATCGTGTCGAGCAGGGCGCGCATGCGCAGCAGTTCCTGCGGCGTCGTCGCCTGCTTCACCTCGGCGTGCGCGGCGATGCCGGCCATGCGGTCGATGATGCGCAGCTCTTCCTGCTTGCTCGGGTAGCCGACCACGAGCTTGACCATGAAGCGGTCGATCTGCGCCTCCGGCAGCGAATAGGTGCCTTCCTGTTCGACCGGGTTCTGAGTCGCCAGCACC
>SXGT01087279.1_pt1 | contig 21718 bp, 15 predicted proteins | sample 3176221 | NCBI WGS metagenome assembly SXGT01 (sample SAMN11356862, study PRJNA531348) | freshwater metagenome | isolation source: freshwater sample F1-120 | place: China: Fuxian Lake, Yuxi | collected 2017-12-25
CGAATCTCTACGGTCCCGGCGACAACTATCATCCGCAAAATGCGCACGTCATCCCTGCGCTCATTGGTCGCTTCCATCAGGCAAAGGCCGACGGCGCCGAGAAGGTCGTTATCTGGGGCACGGGCGCGCCGCGGCGCGAAGTTCTCTACGTCGACGACATGGCCGAGGCCGGTGTCTTCGTGATGGAGATGGATCGCGCGCGTTACGAGGCGAATACGCGGCCAATGCAGACCCACATCAACGTCGGTTGCGGTGAAGACGTGACCATTCGTGAACTTGCGGAACTCGTCGCCAAGGTCACCGGATTCCGAGGGCGCATCGAATTCGACACGACGAAGCCGGACGGCTCGCCGAGAAAGCTGCTCGACGTATCGTTGCTTACACGCCTCGGCTGGAAACCGGCGATGGGCCTCGCGCAGGGGCTCGAAGTTACTTACGCCGACTTCGTCCAGTCGCCGCGGACGCGTTGACACATGGGCCAGGACCCCGACTCACACGCGAATCCGGCGATGGGCACCTTTCGTGAGGAGTACGTTGCCTATGAGAACACGCGCCGCGAGTTTTGGGACCGCGTTGCGCGCGGCGAGACGAAGTCATGGGGCCTCTACTACCACTTTTGCATGAAGGAATCCTATCGCCAGCTCGTGCCGGAAGGCGTGTCGGTTTTGGATGTGGGGTGCGGCAATGGGTTGAAGCTCGCATCCTTGCGGCCCGCGCGCGGTGTGGGTGTGGATTTTTCCGAGGCGGCAATCGCAGTGGCCCGGATGGCGCATCCGAATATGGAGTTTATTTGCGCCGATGCGCACGACCTCAGCCTGCCCGGCCAGACCTTTGACTACATCCTTCTGTCCGACATTGCCAACGACCTATGGGACGTCCAGCGCGTTCTCGAGCGTCTGCGCCCGCTGTGCGCGCCGCATACGCGCCTCATTCTGAATTTCTACAGTCATCTCTGGAGCGGGCCATTGCGCGCTGCACAGAAGCTCGGACTCGCCACGCCCATCCTCCCGCAGAACTGGCTGACCCGCCTCGACGTGGCCAATCTGCTTGATCTCGCCGGTTTCCAGCGACTGCGCGATTGGGAAGAAATCGTCATGCCGCTTTCGGTGCCTTTCATTTCAAACTGGATGAACCGGTATCTCGCCCGCATCGCGCCATTCCGCTTCTTCGATTTGGCGAATTTTATGCTCGCGTGCCCGGTTGGCGGCGAGTTGCCGAAGAATCCCACCGTGTCCGTCATCATCGCAGCGCGTAACGAGTCTGGGCACATCGATGAACTGATGTTGCGCATTCCGGAAATGGGCGGTGGTACCGAGATCGTGTTTGTGGAAGGCCACTCCACCGACGACACCTACGCTGCGATTGAGCGGGCAATCGCGGCTTATCCCGAGCGTAAGTGTAAGTTGCTCAAGCAACAAGGAAAAGGAAAGGGCGACGCGGTTCGCTGCGGCTTCGACGCCGCCACCGGCGAAATCCTGATGATCCTCGACGCAGATATTACGGTACCACCGGAGGACTTGCCGCGTTTCTATGAAGTCCTCGTGTCCGGCCGCGCGGAATTCGTCAACGGCGTCCGTCTCGTTTACCCGATGGAAAACGACGCGATGCGATTTATGAATCTCGTCGGCAACAAATTCTTCTCCGCGGCATTCAGTTGGCTCCTTGGCCAGCCTATCCGCGACACCCTTTGTGGCACCAAAGTGCTTTGGAAAAAAGACTACGAACGTATTGCCCATAACCGCGCGTACTTCGGCGACTTCGACCCCTTCGGCGACTTCGATCTCCTTTTTGGTGCAGCCCGGCTGAATCTAAAGATTACGGAGGTTCCTATTCGCTATCGAGCCCGCCGTTACGGCGAGACCAATATCCAGCGCTGGCGGCACGGCTGGCTTCTCCTAAAAATGGTCGTTTTCGCCGCACGTCGCATTAAATTCGTCTGACCGCCACACACAATTCAGTCCGCCCCTACGTTCCCATCAATCGTATACTTCTCATTACACCCTTCATCCACCCCACCGGCTGCATCTTGGAACCAACCCTCACGACATCTTGTCGTGAGATGGCACCCGTGCTACTATAGGCACGACTTGACGCGGGAACGCGTCGAGGCCTAGTGCCGTGCGGGGGAACGCAGTCGGCCGGGTCTCCGGGGGAATGGTTGCTGCTCATTCGGGGGAGTTCATCGCTTTTTCTTGGGGCCGCGCTCTGCGTGTTCGCGTCTTTCGCGCACGCAGACGAAGTCATCCGCCGTCCGCTCGAATCCGGCGTCTATGCTCTCGGCAAGGACGGCGGCACCTTTGGTCTTGAGGTCGTCGCTGCCCAAGGCGGCGCCACGCAGCGTGTACTCGCGAAATACCTCGCCGTCGAAAGCGAGTGGGTCACCTATCGTTCGCGTTCAAGTTCGTTTGTCCCGCTGGTCCGCCTGAAGACGGAGTATCAGCGGCGTGTGTTGTTGGCCGTTTTCGAGCGCGATGCGGTCAACGCAGAAGGCTGGTATCACCAGACCGCATTCGGTGCGGAGACCTTATGGACTGTTTGCGCGCTTATCACCGGGAATGGAACAAATCATACGCAGGTTCTCGGTCATCCCTTTAATGATTCGCTGCCTTCGACCCTTCCCCGCGGCACGACGGTACTCATCCCAGCACAATTTCTCGACAAGACCATGCGGCAGGTGACGCCGGATCGGATTCCCGCGCCCTCTCTTTTTAAGGAACCTACGCCGGATCTCGCCTCGCTCGATGGCGCCTTGCGCTACAGCAAGGATCGCGAAGGCCATTATGCGGCGTACACGCTCAAGCGCGGCGAATCGCTCTATACCTCCGTCGTCGCGCGATTCACGGACTACCACGACAACGCTGATATTCTCCAAGCCTGCGAAATGGTCGCCGCACGTAGTGGTATCCAAAACGTGCGCGACATCGATGCGGGCCGTGAAATCCGAATTCCTGTGGATATGCTCTCTTCGCGATACCAGCCCAAGGGCTCGCCTGAACGCGACGAATACGAAAAGGTCATGGTCGAGGCCAAACGCCTGAAGAGCAACCAGGTCCACTCTCAGGGCCTCGCCGGCGTCGTGGTTATTCTCGATCCCGGTCATGGCGGTCAAGATCCCGGTGCGCGCTATTCACGCGATGCGCTCTATGAAGACGAGATCAACTACGACATCGTTTGCCGCATCAAGGCGCTCCTCGAGACCGAAACCAGCGCACGGGTCTATCTGACGATGACTGACCGCAGCGGCGGATTTTCCACATCCGACGTGAATCGTTTTACCACCGATACCGATGAAGAACTGCTCACGAGTCCGCACCACAAGAATGCGGATGGCTCGAAGGTTTCGGCGAACCTGCGATGGATGCTGGCGAATTCGCTCTACCACTCTGAATTGAAGCGCGGAACGGATCCGAACAAAGTCGTTTTCACCAGTATCCATACCGACATGCTGTACAACGAAAAATTGCGCGGCGCGATGATCTACATCCCCGGCGCACAGTATCGCCGCGAGCAAGAAGCGCCGCGCGACGCGGTTTACGGCGTGTATCAGGAAGGCAAGAACTTCTACCGGTTCACCTCGAGCGCCAGCGAGCGCCGGCGCGATGAGGCTCTCTCGCGCAATTTCGCCGACACCATTCTCGGTGAGCTTCGGCGCAAGCAGATTAAATGCCACGACCAGGGCGATCCCATACGCACCAAAGTGCAAAAGACGCGCACAAATGCCTACGTGCCTGCGGTCATCCGAAACACAAAAATCCCCACCAAAGTGTTGGTTGAAACGGCGAACTTGAACAACGCAACCGATCGGGGCCGGCTGGCGGACCCGTCGTGGCGCCAAAATTTCGCCGAGGCCTATGTGGACGCGTTGAAGCGGTATTACGGCTCGGAAGTGCAGACCCGCGTGGCTGCGGCAGACGAATAGATCCGCGCGCCGCTCTTGTAACACCGGCGGATCGGGTCTATACTGCGCTTCGAGGGGAATGCCGCGGGGGCGCGCAGGGGATGCGGGGGCATGCGCTTTCTGCGGGGCGATCGACAAAGACAGCGGGGGGAACGTGTCATGAATCACGCCACAAAAATGGTGGGGGAGGTGGGCATGAGCCGTGATGAGCGCTCGATGCTCCTGGGTAACGGGGGCGATTCTGCAGGGCCGGATCAGCAGTTGCTCGGCGTCCTCGGCACCGTGCGCGATACCGCGCAGTCGGTCGTCGATGGACGCGCGAAGCGATTCTGGGCCGATGAGTGCATGAACCAGCTTATCCTCGGCGTCGAAGTGGCGCTCGGGCAGGGCTGGGGCGATCTCGTCGATGCCTTTACCGACGCCGGCCGCATTCTTCAGTCCTACGAAAATGGCGGCAAGGCCGGACAGGCCGCGCCTTATCTCGTTGAGGCCTACGACCTCATGTGCGCACTCGTGGGAGACGCTTTCAGCGGCGCATCGACGCCCACGCTCGTCTCTCAGTGGCGCGGGCGCTACCAGAAAGAAGTCGCGCAGCTCGAAAAATCCGGTTTCAGGCTCGTCAACGACGAGGACGATTCCGTCTCCGACGACGCCGGCGATCCGTTTGCGTTTCCGGATCTGTCGAAGAAAGTAGTCAAGCTTCGTCCTCAGGACGATCTCCCAAGCCTCGACGAACTTCCGCCGCTCGATACCATGCTTGGCGGCGCACCGGCTGCCAAGGCGCAGCCACCGGCGCAAAAGCCGCGCGTGGATGCTACACCGCCTGCCGCGCGCGTGGATGCCGCCCGTGTCGCGCGTGTCGAGGAGGCACGTGCACAGCAGGCCGCCGAGGCCGCGGAAAAGCCCGCTGCCGCGGTGCCCGCGCGTGCAGCCGTCCAGCCTTCGCGTGTCGTGGTCGAGTTTGTCGATCGCATCTGCGACGAGTTGGGCGGATTACCGCAGCGCTCCGTGGATGATCGCATTCTGTCCATGGAAATGATTCAGGGTGGAGTCTCCGCGCTCCGGCGCGAAGCGGTGAAGGACGGATACACCACCTCCTCCGAACTCTGTGATGAAATGCTCAAGGCCTGCATGTTTATGACCCAGGGCCATGCGCCGATGGATGAACTCTTTACCGATCTCGCTTTCGGTTTCTGTGGCGTATATGTCGAAGCCATGGGCAATTCCTCCAGCGAGAATGTTTCGCAGTGGCGTGTGGAATGCAGCGCGCTTGTCGAGGAATGGCTGGATGCAGCCACGCGTCCGGAAGCGCCGGCTCCCAAGCCTGCTCCAGTAGCTCCCGTAGTTACCGCGGCCGCCGCGCCGGTGGCCGCGGCCGAGCCGGAGGACGTGCTCGAGGAAGAATCAATCGACGCACAGGGTGCCGAAGACGACGGACTCTGGATCGGTTCAAGCACCCAGCCGGAGGCCGAGGAAGTGAAGGAGGCCCCCGCGATGAACGCCGAACCGCCTGCGCCGATGCCCGTGTCTGCCCCGGTGCAGGCTGCCGCGCCGGTCGCGCCGCCGACGCGCTCGGCGTTGTTGCCATCCGCCGATCTCTTCGTGCGCGCGCAGGAAGCGCTCGCGCGCGGTGACGGCGAAGCGGCCAAGGGCCTCGCGCTCCAGGCCGCCGCCATGATCGCGGAAGCCGAAGTCGACAAGGCCGAGCATTTGCTCCGCACGGCCGAAGCCAAGCTGAAGGCGAATGTTACCGCGATCGAAGAAGCGCGCGGCGACGTGAAGAACACCGAAAAACTCGTAATGAACGCGGCCTCCGAAGTTGCCGCCGGCGAGACCATCCTCGGTCAGGTGAAGAGCCAGACCGCGAAAGTCGCGCACGACTTGCAGGAGTCCGAGGCGGAAGTGGCCGACCTCGAGCGTCAGCTCGCCGAACTCCAGGCCCGGCTCGCTGCGCAGCTCGCCGACGTTAACAACGTCAAGGCGAAGCTCGAAGAGGCCAAGGCGATCGAAGCGCAGAGCGACAGCCAGCTCAATGGGCTGCGCGATCGCGAGAAAGACTCGCGCAAGGAACTCGAAGCGGCGCGCCAGCGCGTCAAAGATCGCCAGCGCGTCTCCGGCGAGATCGAGACGGAAATGGATCGCGCCCGCGAAATGCTCAGCCGCCAGCGCACGTCGCTTTCCGACATCAAGCAGACCATCAACCGCCCCGAGCCCATCAAGACGGGAGCACCGGGCAGTTCGGATCCATTGCTCTTCTAATACATAGAATTCCTGTTGCATTCCATCGGGGGACGGATTGTGCGCGGACGTAGTGAGATTGTAGGTGCTGTTGATTTCGGTTCACGCGAAGTCCGCGTAGTGATCGCGCGCAAGGACACGGATGGGACCATTCAGGTCATCGGCCACGGCGCGTCGCCCGGGCTCGGTAGCGTATCGCAGGGCGTCATCCAGGACCTGAGCGCGGCGCAGGTATGTCTGAAGGACGCGCTGCGGCAGGCGGAGGAAGAGGCGCGCATCAAGGTGATGACGCTGTTCTGCGGCATCAACGGGCGCAACGTCGAGACCTTCATTCGCGAAGGACAAATCGAACTCGATGCCGACGTCGTCGAGCAGCGGCACATGGACGAGGCGATCGACATCGCGTCGAAGGACATCAACGAGGCAGGAAAACGTGTTGTGTCCTCGCTCGCCGCGCAGGAGTGGTACATCGACGATCTGCGCGTCGCCGATCCGCTCGGCATCACGGGTCGTGTGCTAAAGATCCGTGTGCACTTCGCGCGCATCCCTGCCGTCATCGAAGACAACATCGCACTCTGCGTCGAGTCGCAACGCCGCGAACTCGAAGACATCATCTTTATGCCGCTCGCGGCCGCGCTCGGCTGCCTTACGCCGGAAGACCGCGAGCTCGGTGTCGCCGTGCTCGACATGGGCCGCATGACGACCGGCCTCGCGGTTTTTCGCGATCGACGCATTCTGGGTACGCACAGCTTCGAGTGGGGCGGCTATCACCTCACGCGCGATGTCGCCGCTGGTCTGCACGTGTCCTTCGAGGAGGCCGACGACCTCATCCTCGAATACGGTCTGACCACCGAGCGCATCGACGCCGAGGGCGGCGCCGATGAAGCCGGCGCCTGGCCCGCGCGCCGCCGCACTGAGAGCCAGATCAAGCTCAAGACGGCGGTCCACGGCGCGGCCACGGTCGTCGATCGCGACGCGCTCGACGTTATCGTTTTCGAGCGTGCCAAGGAACTCATGACCAAGGTTCGGCAACACCTGCACTCGCGCGGATTCGCCAAACACCTCGTCCGCGGCGTGGTCCTCACCGGCGGCGCGGCCTCCATCCGGAATTTCGTCCACCTCGCCGAGACCGTTTTCCAGACGCCGTGCCGCGCCGGCACGCCGCTCGGCGTCGACATCATCCCGCCCGAGGCGCGCGGTCCTGAATATTCCGGCGCCGTCGGCCTCATTCGCCACGGCTTCGAATACCGCGCCGCCGTCCGCGGCGGACGCCTGCGCATCAGCGCGCCGGTCGTCGTCCGTCACGCCAGGCAGATCGGCGAAGCGCTGCGGCGGTATTTCCGCCAGGCGTAGTTACAGGCGCCTGGACCTATAGTGTCGTTTCGATGATTGAGATATACAGTCCTGCTGTGTTTTTGACGAATCCATTCTGATTCAGGCGGACTTCTTTCAATCCCACCGAGTCGGACTCATTCCCTCCGATGGTGCGAAGGTATCTCCCCTTGTTGTCCGATCCGACTTCGATCACGATCGCGGAATGCGACTTGTAGTCGTAGTGCGTTGACGCAAATTGAAAGTCGTACGAGAGCTTCGGGCGATTGTTCTGCAGGATGTCTCCGATTTTCGGCGCGTATTTCGAAACTTCTCGGCCGAGAAACACCCCTGTGCCCGCTGTGGCATTTTTGATCGCCTTGTACACAAACACGGAATGCTGCGGATTAAAGTGGAATTGCCCTTTGGTTGCGCCGGCTTGTTTGACGCACCACGACACGAACACGGCAGACCAGGCTTCGCCCACCCCGGGAAATGTGTGCCCGATTTCCTGCCAGTACGTCCTGATTTGCGAGGACAATGGTTCCTGATTCTCCCGATAGAGGTGATAGATCTCGTACTGCTTCTGCGCCAGGGTTGTTAATTTTTTTTGAAACGGCGTGGACATACGTTTATATCCTCCTTAGCTAGTTACAGTTAACAATAGTACAAAACTTAGCATATCACGGAAAACCGGCAGATGCGCTAGTACCGATGGGGGTTGATTTGGCATCCAGGCGTATCAATCCCTCGAATCTGCCTATGTCGAAACAGTTCTTTCCGGTGGTGCGACCTTGATTCTCTCTTTGCGAAGCTGTTCGACGACGGCGTCGAGTTCGTGGAGGAAAGGGTGCATGAAAGAGGCACGAGATAGTCTGTTCCCTTTGCTATCATCACGGAGGTGTAGCAAAGGGATTGGACGCGATAATGTCTTTCGATTTAGAAATTGAGTTCGTGGTGGCGGCAGTGCGCCGAGTGGCGCGACCGAACTTGGGAGAGCGTCTATGAGGAAGCTATTTCGTTTTCTGTTTGCTGCTGCTGCGGTCTTTCTGGTGATGGCGGTCCTTGTGCTCTTCACGACTTCGTGGGGCGGCATGGCGCGGCTGGTGGACGCTGTTTCTGTTGACCAGTTTCTGGTGAATAAGCGGGCGCTGTATGAGGCACTCAACGAGCGGATGCTTGCGCCGCCGGAAGGCGCCGTATTGGGGCAGACTTATGAGGCGGCTTGGAAGCCGAGATTTCAGCTATGGCCGACGGACGATTATATTCGAGTGGTTTCGGGTGGCGAATATACCTATCAGGCGAACACTCAGTTTGTGCTCGACTTGGAGCATTCGACGCTGCCGTTGGATGACAAGATGTGGAACCGTCGCGCGGCGGATGCGTTGATTGCTTATTACATGAAGCCGCTGGCGGATCAGGGGTTCGAGCGGAATGGAAACGGGAGCACTGTCGGCAAGACTCAGTTCGCGACGGAGCACTGGGCTCGGCCATCGGATCCTACGCTTGCGGTTGATATTCGGATTTTCGTGGCGCCTGCGTACAAGGAAGCGGTCGTCACAATCGAGATTAGCGAGCGTCTTGCGAAATAGCAGACGCTAGTTCTTTCCTTTGTTATCATCCTCATAGTCGATGGGAGAGATGTAGTGTCTTTCGATTTGGAAATTGAGTTTGCGGTGGAGGCGGTGCGCCGGGCGGCGCGGGTTACTCGGCGGGTGCAGGCGGCGACGTTGCCGAAGGATGGCGCGCTGCAGAAGTCGGATCAGTCTCCGGTGACGGTGGCGGATTTTGCGAGCCAGGCGATGGTGGCGCGGGCGCTGAGCAATGCGTTCGGCGCGGACCCGCTGGTGGGCGAGGAGGACGCGACGGCGTTGCGCGGGGATGCGGCGACGCTGGAGGCGGTGACGCATTTTGTGCGCGAGGGGACGGCGTCGGAAGTCCCGATACCCGAGGTGACGCCGGACGCGATATGCGACTGGATTGACTACGGCAATGGCACGCCCGGCGATCGGTTTTGGACGCTCGACCCGATCGACGGCACGAAAGGATATCTGCGGCGCGAGCAGTATGCGGTGGCGCTGGCGCTGATTGTGGACGGACAGGTGCAGGTGGCGGCATTGGGGTGTCCGAACCTTGGACCCGGCGGTGCGCTTACGACCGAGTCGGGCATCATCGCGGCGGCTGTGCGCGGGCGCGGGGCGTTCTGGTTGCCGATGGACAAGAAGGCGATGCCGCGGTCGCTGCATGTGTCGAAGATAGATGCGTTGCGCGATGCGCGGTTCCTGCGCAGCGTCGAGGCGGCGCACACGAACCTCGACGAGATCGGACAGCTTGCGGAGAAGCTTGGCGTGACCGCGCCGTCGGTCGGGCTGGATAGCCAGGCGAAGTATGCCGTGCTGGCCGGCGGGCATGGCGACGTGCTGCTGCGGCTGCTGTCGCCGAAACGGCCGGACTACAAAGAGATGATTTGGGACCAGGCGGCGGGTAGTCTGGTGGTGGAAGAGGCCGGCGGCATGGTGACGGACCTCGCGGGGCGCGCGCTCGATTTTTCGCAGGGCAAGACGCTCGCGGCGAACCGCGGCGTGTGTGTGACGAACGGGCATTTGCACGAGGCGATTCTGGACGCGCTCGCGGCGATGAAAATCGCCGGAGCGAAGGAGGCCACGCGATGAGGAATATGCTGGGGTGGGTTCCCGCGATTCTCGGCGATTTGTCGCTCACGCTCACGGCGCTTGGCTTTGCGGCCGGATATGGTCGAATTGTGCCTGCGCTCGCGGCGTTTGGCATCGCGTCACTCGGCATGCTCATCGGCGTGATTGCGACGATCTGCGCGCTGGTGATGATCGTGCGCGGCGGTGTGAATCTGCGCAGCGGCATGGCGCTGCTGGGTCTGCCCGGCGCGATCGTGCTGGTGTACAGCGTTGTGGGCGGGCGCAGCGCGCCGCCGATTAACGACATTACAACAGACCGCGCGTATCCACCGGCCTTCGTGCATGCGCAGACGCTGCCGGAGAACTCCGGGCGCGACATGAGTTATCCCGAGGCCTTCAAGGCGCAGGTCGAGAAGGCGTATCCGGATCTGCAATCGGTCGGGATGAAGACAAAGCGCGACGACGTGTTTGTGAAGGCGCTGGAACTGGTGAAGGCGCAGCCGGGTTGGGCGGTGACGACGAGCACGGTGACGGACAAGGAGTCGATCATCGAAGGTACTGCCACGACGAAGCTTTTCGGGTTCGTGGACGACTTCGTGATTCGCATTACGGATACCGAGGGCGGAGTGGTGGTGGACATGCGTTCCAAATCGCGCGATGGCAAGGGCGATCTTGGAGCGAATGCCAAGCGTATCCGCGAGTTTCTGGCGAAATTGCAGGCGTAATGTCAGCAATTCTTGTCTCGGCCCCAGCGAATTGCGTATGCTCCCGCGCGAAACCACCATCGGGTGGACCCAGCCCCATCGCGTTTCTTCAACCGCGATGAAGAAGGAGCGCGACATGAAATTCCGTAGTTTTTTGATTCTTCTGTGCCTGTTCCTTGCCGTGGCGCCGTTTGCGCTTGCGCAGGAGCCTGAGAAGCCCAAGGCGGACGCCCCGAAGGCCGACGCTGGCATGACGGACATCCAGAGGACGAGCTACTCCGTGGGCGTGCAGTTTGGCAATGCGATTGCCGACGGCGCGAAGTTTATCGATCTGGAGGCCCTGAACGCGGGGTTGAAGGACGCCATCGCCAAGAAAGATCTTAAGCTTACGGACGAGGAAATGGGCGCGTGCCTACAGGATCTGCAACAGCAGATGACGGAGAGCCGCTTCGGCGCGAACAAGAAGGAAGGCGAGGATTACCTTGCGGCGAACGCGACGAAGGAAGGCGTGAAGACGCTGCCGAGCGGCTTGCAGTATAAAGTGATCACCGAAGGCGCGGGCAAGATCCCTACGGCGAATGACACGGTCTCGACGCATTACCGCGGGACGTTTATTGACGGCAAGGAATTCGACAGCTCGTACAAGCGCAATCAGCCGGCGGAGTTCCCGGTGACGCGCGTGATTGCCGGCTGGACCGAAGCGCTGCAGTTGATGAAGGAAGGCTCGAAGTGGGAGCTGTATGTGCCGTATGCGCTGGCCTACGGCGAAGAGGGCCGCCCGCCGCAGATTCCGCCCTATTCCGTGCTGGTGTTCCAGGTTGAGCTGCTGAAGATCGTTGACTCCGCGCAGGCGGGGCAGTCGGTCACGATCAAGCCCACCACGCCGAAGTAATTTTTCTCGGAATCACGCAGCGCCCGGTTCGATCGGCGAGCCGGGCGCTCTTCTTTTGTGCGGCGGAATCAGAGCAGATCCAGAAATTTGTGGTTGGCCTTGGGAAAGGCCAGCGCGGAGAAATCTTTTTTCGCGACCCAGCGCAGCTCCGTGTGTGCGCGCGGCGCGGCCTTGCCTGAGCGGTGCTCGCAGCGGTAAACGTGCAGCGACACGCTGAAGTGCGAGTACGCGTGGTCAACCGTAGCGACGTGTTCGCCGATCGTGATGCGGATGCCGAGCTCTTCGCTGATCTCTCGGCGTAGTGCGGCGGCGTGGGTCTCGCCGGTTTTCACCTTGCCGCCGGGAAATTCCCAGAGACCGCCGAGCAGTCCGCCCGGCGGGCGCTTGCCGACGAGGTAGCGGCCGTTTTTGCGGATGGCGGCGATGACGACGTCGTAGTGCGGCGTGGCCGCTTTCGCGCGACGCAGCGGGCGTGAGGGAACGGTGCCGGCGGTGTGTGCGTGGCAGAATTTCTGCACGGGGCACACGAGGCAACCCGGCGCGCTCGGCGTGCAGATCTGCGCGCCGAGTTCCATCATCCCTTGATTGAAGTCACCGGGCGATGCGCCCTTGACAAGCGAATCCATGAGTTCCCAGAGGCGCTCGGTGACTTTTGGGTCGTCGATTGATTGATCGAGATCGATGAGCCGCGCGAGGACGCGCTTTACATTTCCATCAAGCACCGGCGCTGCTTCGCCGAAGGCGATGCTTGCGATCGCGCCGGCGGTATAACGTCCAACGCCGGGCATGTCGAGCCATTCCGTGGCCGAGGCCGGCATGCGGCCACTGCGATCGTCAACGATGCGTCGCGCGGCGGCATGCAGATTTCGCGCGCGAGCGTAGTAGCCGAGACCCTCCCAGAGCTTGAGGACTTCGTCCAGATCGGCGGAGGCCAGCGCGCGGACGTCCGGGAAACGATGCAAAAAGCGTTCTATATAGGGAGTGCCTTGTTCGACCCGCGTTTGCTGGAGCGCGATCTCGGCGATCCACACGGCGTAGGGGTCTTTGGTGCCGCGCCAGGACACGGGCCGCGCCGCGCGGCGGAACCATTGGATGATGGCGCGGCGAAACGCGGCGCGGTGGGCGGCTGATTGGATGTCTGCTGCGGAAGGAGTTGCGCGTTGCTTGCGCGTCACTGCACGTGGACCTGAAACGTACCGGTCGCACCCTCTTTTTTCTTCCCGCTTACAGTCAGCGTTACGACGTAATCGCCGGGTTTTTTGTAGATGTGCGTGGCCACCCTGTCATTCGATTTTGATCCATCGCCGAATTCCCAATGGACGGAATGCACCGCGATCGTGGGCCGATAGGAGACGGAGTAGCCCGCAACATAGGGCGGTTCGAAGGAAACGGGCAGACGGCCGACAGGACTGCGGAGCACGTCGTTGACGTCGAAGCTGACTTGTTCTCCAACGCGGAGCGAGAGATCGCGCAGGGGCGGGAGGATGTCGACCGGAGCGTTTCCGACCAGAATATCGGCAAGGGCCGTCATCGTGTCGCCGACGCGCTTCGTGCTGCCATAAGTGACGAGGACCGCGTCCGCCTCATCGAGCGCGGCGATGTCCTTGGGATAGCCGATGACGACGGCGACGATTCGTTTGCCGAGCCGACGGAACGCACGCACAAGTTTTTGCTGACTCGAGGCCTCAAGGTCACCGGGGACGATGCAGACGACGGTTCGATAGCTGTCCGTCATTCTCACGATACGATTGAGTTCGAAGTCTTCGATACGGGGCGCCTGGCGCGCATTATTCAAGGAGCGTTGCGCGATCGGTTTGAAATACTCTTCGAGGGCGATTTTGAGTTCCTCTCCGCCGTAGACCGCGACGACGGCGACCGGTTGGGAGCCATCCTCGGTGAGCGGCAGGACATTTGCATTGTTTCGCACGAGGGTGATCGCGCGCCGTTCTATCGCGAGAGGTTCGGTAAACTTCTCCTGTTGCTTCTCAAATTTTTTCGCTGCGCTGGCGATATCTTTTTCGCGCTGCGGCGGGGGCATCGCCTTCTTGTACTCGCGGATGCGTGTGAGCGCGCGTTCAATGATCGCGTCGTCGATCAGGCCTTTTTGCACGCCATCGACTATGGCGGCGATCGCCTTGGTCACACCCGGCCCAGGCGCGCTCCAGTAGAACATGTCCGCGCCGGCGAGCAACGCCTCAACGATGGCTTCCTCGGGCTGGCCGAGCACCTTAATTTCAGGAGCGTCCATGGGGCCGGCGACGACAAGTCCCTGGTAACCCATGACGTCGTTTCGAAGGTCGCGAATTACGATGGGAGAAAAACACGCCGGCGTGGCGCCGTCGATCGTAGGGACCAGTGCAGGACCGACGCTCAACAGGCGCGTTCCTGCGGCGACGACACCCGCGTAGGGTGCAAGGTCGCGATTGCGAAGCTGGCTGCGCGGCGTGAGCAGTACGGCCGGCCGGCCGCTGCCGCCGGGATAACCCATGGGCATCCAGGCTACTCCCCGCGCCTTGAGTGCGCTGTCGAACTGGAGGGCCAGGCCTGCGCAGACCTGCGGATCTTCGCCGAAGCTATTGAGCGACTCGGCTCCGCCGAGTCCAGCGACCGGAGCCAGGGCCAGCGAAGGACCGACGTGAAAATCGAAACCCATCGCATGGAGGTTGTCGGCCATCAGGCCGAAGACGCCTGCCGTGGCGTTGGACGGTCCGGCGGCGGCGAGATTGAGCATCATAGGTACGCGCAACTCTTTGACACGCGCGTCGTCAGCGAAGTTCTCCTGGGCGAAGAGATCGACGCCGATGATAAACGGGAGCGCTTCGTGCGCGGAAGCGGAGAGTGGGCGCAGCCCCTGAACGTAGGCCGCCGTGGTCTCCGCGCTATTGACCCGCGGAAGCACGAGGGCGCCCGGAGTCAGGGAAGTAAGCATCTGCTTATCGGCAGAGGTCGGGCCGTTGACGCCTTCGAGCGTTACCATCATGAGTTGTGACACACGCCTGAACAGCAGCGTCATCGGATCCGGTTCAGGTGGAGGCGCTTCGGCTTCTTTCGTTGCCTCATCCGGGCTGGGCGCGCGCGGGGCCGCGCGCGCGGGATCGACTACGTCGCGCAGGCCGGGATTTTCCGGCGTTTGGGCCGCTACTGTGAGTGAGACGGCCATGCCGGAAAGGAACAGAATCCGAACGATGCATTTACGCAACGGGAGGTACTCCAAGCACCCCGCGATTCTATCATTGCGCCCGATCTGCCCCCAATGCCGCTATAGAAGTACGAAAACTCTTTCGAGTACTTGATGCGTCTCTCAAAGGCGCGTAGGCTGGTTTTCGACGTATAGGCCCAACAAGGGGACTGCAATGCGGAAGATCGGTTTCACGCTGGTCGAGCTTCTTGTGGTCATCGCGATCATCGCCATTTTGGCGGCCGTACTGCTTCCGGCACTCGCCCGCGCCCGCGAGGCCGCACGGCGCGCGAGTTGCGCGAACAACCTCAAACAGCTTGGGCTGTCGCTCAAGATGTATGCGAACGAAGACAAGAACGAGCGGATGCCGCCGATCATGTATCAGGCGTACTGGAATCCGCAGATTTCGCGCACGGATCCCCGCAACAGCGTTTTCCCTAACAACTGGCTGGCGCAGTACGCGCCGCGCGTGAGCACGCTTTTTCCGGAGTACGCGCCAGACCCGAACGTGTTAATCTGTCCGTCTGACTTCGACAACGGTCTTCGCGAATCCGACAATACGTCGTGCATTGTCTTCACGCGCCAGTGGCCGTGCCCGGGCAGTGGCAATGTCGGCGATGGTATTAGCGACTGCGGAGCCGGTGTCGAGTGCGGCATCATGAGCGACGCGCCGGACAGCTATGCGTATCTCGGATGGGTGTTCGACAAGCTCGACATGACGCAGACACTCGGAGACAAGGTGCACGCGTCGAGCGTGATGAGCCTTGCGCAGATCATGCAATTCGTGAATCCGAATCCAGGGTATGCCAATGTCCCGGCTAATACGCAGACCGCGCAAGTATTCGAAATACTCATCAATACATGGATCACCACGTGTATGACGTTGAATAACCAGGGCCAGACGGTTCGTGCACAGGACTGCTACAACGAAACGCCCGATCGGGATTTTAGCCCCATTGTGAACTTTAACGATCCGGCACTGCCGTACGGCAACGGCGACACGGACACCATCTTCCGGTTGCGCGAAGGAATCGAGCGAGCGTTGATCACGGACATCAATAATCCGGGCGCGAGCGCGCGGGCGCAGTCGGACGTTTTCGTTATGTGGGACGTTACCTCGACGCTCGCCAAAGACTATAACCACGTTCCCGGCGGCTCGAATGTGCTGTACCTCGACGGCCATGTTGCGTTCATCCGCTATCCTGGGTCGGCCGACAGTCCGCTGAACCGGAACATGGCGGAATTCGCTGGGGCGATGGCCAGCCTGCGCGCGTCGTGAAGTGTGGCGTATAGGCCCGGCGCGCTCAATCCTCCAAAGTCGCTGAGGTCTCTTGTCCGAACAGATTGGACGTATGGGACCGATGGGGGTGGGCTTTGAACAGTTAATATGTGACCTGATAGGATTTTGGGCAGTCAGGGCTTGTTCCGGCGCGGCCCGTGGTACCTGAATCCCGTCTCCGCCCGGCGGCGCTATTACGTGAGCGGAGAGCACATGTCCAGCCAAGACCTTCGGTTTAGCGGCACGGAAAAGTACTACCTCGACCCGGAATTGGGCGCGATCGTTAACATTGCGCTGCAGATGGAAAAGCCGCTGCTGCTGACCGGCGAAGCGGGCACCGGCAAGACGCAGCTGGCGATGCAGGTCGCCAAGGCGCTGCAAATGCCGATCGAGATTCTGCGCTGCAAATCGACGATCAAGGGCGAGGAGGCGTGCTACACGCAAGACACGGTGTTGCGCCTGAACGACGCGCGCTTCGGGTCGGGCGATACCGGCCGGCAGGTGCAGAGCTTTTATGATTATGTTGTGTGGGGGCCGATTGGCCGCGCGTTCCGGTCAGACGTCAAATGCGTATTGTTGATGGACGAGATCGACAAGACCGAATCCGACGTGCAAGACAATCTGCTGGATATCCTCGAAGACTTCGAGTTTACGATTCGCGAAGTGAACACCGTGGTGAAGGCGAAACACATTCCATTCATCGCGATTACGTCGAACGCCAAGCGCGAACTGTCCGACCCCTTCCTGCGCCGGTGCTACTGCCACCATATTGCGTTCCCGTCGCCGGATCAGATGAAGGAAATCATCAAGCTGCACTACCCGCAGACGAGCAGCAAGCTGATGGAAGCCGCAGTGAAGATTTTCTACGACCTTCGCCAGCGCGGATTTGAGAAGCCGCCTGCGACGAGCGAGTTGTTGAACTGGATTGGCGCGCTGGAGAAGCTGGCGGTGATTCCGGAGCCGAAGAACCCGCCGCTGGTGGGCGTGCTGCTCAAGCGCGCGAGCGACATCCAGGCGTACCGCGGCGAAGGCGAAGGGCCGAAGAGGTTCGCATGACCATTGCCGGCGAGGAGACGAAGGAAGGCTACAACGCGCTGTTTGTGGACTTCTTTTATCTTCTGCGCGAGTACGGCGTGCCGGTGAATACAAAGGACCTGCTCGAGTTGAACCGTGGGCTCGAGAAGGAACTGGTGCACACGCTCGACGATCTGTTCGTGCTGATGCGGTTGTGTTTCGTACGGCGCGTCGAGCACATGGACCCCTACGAGCGGGCCTTCGCGAGCTATTTTTACGGCATCGAAATCCCGGCGGTGGAAGAGGGCGACCTCTCGCTGTTGCGGACGAAAGAATTCCGCGAATGGCTCAATCGCGCGATTGAGAGCGGGGAACTGCCCGCGCGCGCGAAGTGGGACATGACGCCCGAAGAACTGATGAAGAAGTTCTGGGAGCGCCTGAAGGAACAGACCAAAGAACACCACGGCGGCAGCAAGTGGGTGGGGACGCAGGGGAATTCGCCCTTCGGGCATTCGGGCAACGCCGAGAATGGCGTGCGCGTGGGCGGGAAGCCGGGGGGAGGGTCCGCGCTGAAGGTGATCGGCGACCGGCGCTATATTTCGTATTCCAATTCCACGAAGTTGCGCAACGAGAATTTGCGGCAGGCGCTGGAGTCGATGAAGCATTTGAAGAAAGTCGGCGCGCAGGCGAACCTGGATCTCGACGAGACGATCCGCCGGACCTGCAAGAACGGCGGCGAGATCGATCTGGTGTTCTCGCGCGAGTTGCGCGACCGGATGAAACTGATCCTGTTGATTGATAACGGCGGGTATTCGATGACGCCATATGTGAATCTCACGCGATTGCTGTTTGCGAAGATGCACGACCGTTTCGAGGACGTGAAGACTTACTATTTCCACAATACGATTTACGAGAAGATCTGGGTGGACCAGCGGCGCATCCGCGGAGTCAATACGGAGAAGCTGATGCAGGAGCGACCGGATACGCGCATCGTGATCGTGGGTGATGCGACGATGGCGCCGGAAGAGTTGGTGTCACCATTCGGCTCGATCACGGGATTCGACCTGCAGGATTCGCGGGCCTCGATCCATTGGCTTGAACGGATCGCGACGCGCTTCAAGCACACGGTATGGCTCAATCCGATTCCGCGCGAGCGCTGGGGCGGGAACTACGGGGCGTTTACGCTGAAGAAGATCCGCGAGGTCTTCCATATGGAAGACATGACGCTTGGCGGCGTGAAGGGCATGGTCCACAAGCTCAGCGATCGGACCGGCCGAGACGAGAATTAACCCGGACCCGCTTTTGGAATTCCGGGGGAGCGTCCGGTTAGCATGGCGCCTCGATCTTGACCTTATCCCGCCTGAATCGCCTGAGATGAAACAATCCTGGGGTGAATCGGGTTATACCACGGTGTTCAAGTCCCGCTGCGCGCGGGCGGAATCGCACGGTCCATGACGAAGTTCGACGACGAGATTATTTCCGGCGGGACCTTTCGATCCATTTGGAAAGTCGCGTGGCCGGTGATCGTGACGCAGCTCGTCGCGAATGTGCACGGCATGATCGACCAGGTGCTCGTTGGGCACAAGGACGGCTTCGAGGGTCAGGCGGCGATCGGGGCGTCGTGGCAGCTTTTCCTGGTCGTCGTCGTGTTTCTCTCGTCGCTGTTCCAGGGCATGAATATCATGGTGGCGCAGTACGTGGGCCGCAAGGACTCTGCCGCGGTCAACCGAATCGCGTATCACACCTTTCTCGCGTGTGCCTACTTATTGATATTTATCGTTGCGCCGGTGGGGTACCTGCTCACGCCACAGCTGCTATCGCTGGTCGATGTCTCCGAGGGCGTCCGGGCGCACGCGCAGCCGTATCTTCGCGTGCTCTTCGTCGTGAATGCGCCGCTGTTTTTCATGTTCCTGCTCGGTGGCGTGCTGCAGTCGAGCGGAAACATAAAGACTCCGCTGATGCTCGGGCTCGGCACGGCGGTGACGCATATCGTAGTCAGCTACGTGCTGATAAACGGTGTGGGTCCCTTCCCGGAACTGGGTACGGTCGGCGCGGCGGTGGGCACAGTGCTGGGGCCGCTTCCGGCTGTGTGCGTGGGCGCGTGGCTCGTTCTGAGCGGACGCACCTTTGTCGGCCCGCCGGATCGTTACACGCTGATTCCGGACTTGACGATATTGCGGCGGAGCGCCGCGATTGGGATTCCGACGGGGATACAAGCCGTGCTGCTGAACATCGGCGGGACGGTGTTGATTTACTTTATCAACCAATTGCCCGATAGCGGCCCGGCCTTGGCGGCGTACAGTGTGTGCTATATCCAGATGTTTTCAATCGTAACGTCCGCAGGGTTTGGATTGCGCGCGGCCTGTGCGACAGTCATTGGGCAGAATATCGGCGCCGGAAAACTGGCGCGCGGCGAGCGCGCGATCTACCTGGGTGCGGGGATCGGGCTTGCGACGGCCACGTTTTTTGGGCTGATTTTCTGGACGCTGCCGGGGCCCTTGCTTTCGATATTCGCCTTGAACGACAACCCGATGGTGGGCGAGGTCGCGCGCGGTTTGTTGCAGTATCTTACGTTCTCGGCCGTGTTCGTGGTGGTGATGCTGGCGTTTACGGGTGGGTTGCAAGGAGCCGGCGATACGCGCAATCCGATGTATATCGCGTTTGTTACACAGATTCTGATTTTGCTGGGCTTCTGTCTCGCGTTTCAGCTGGCAGACCGGCTGACGGCACAAGTGATCTGGACGGCGATTCTGATTAGCCACGGTACGCGGCTGGTTTTGACATATGTAGTATTCAGCCGGGGGAGATGGCGCAAGATCATAGTCTCGCTGGATTCTTCGCCGGCGATGAAGGTAGCGGCGGCAACAGTAGTGGAACCGTCAGATGTAGTGCGGGAGTCATAGGGGCCGCCCGCCGCATATAGGAGTTATAGGACGCAAAGGTCCTATAACTCCCTTGAACAACCTCTCGATCGCCTTAGCTTGTTGCGGAGCCGTCGTCAGGGCCGGTGAGATCTTCTTCCTTTGAGCTGCCAACGGCTCGGGCCGCGGCGCTGACTTTGGCGCCTTCGGTGGGGCTCATCAACTTAACGCCTTGCGTGTTCCGGCCGATCGTGCGGATGTCTTTCACGGAAGATCGGATCACGATGCCGTTGGTGGCGGCGAGGACGATTTCGTCCTTGTCGTCGACCGTGAGCATGCCGATCACGTTTCCGTTGCGCTCGGAGGTCTTGATGTTGATCACGCCGGAACCGCCACGGTGCTGCAGACGGTACTCGGAGACGAGCGTACGTTTGCCATAACCGTTCTCGGTGACGCTGAGCACGGTCATGTCGTCTTTCGCGAGCGACACGCCGATGACGAGGTCACCCTTTTCGAGGCGAATGCCGATCACGCCGTGGGCTTGGCGTCCCATCGGGCGCACGTCGCTCTCGGGGAAGCGGATGGACATGCCCTGGTGCGTCGCGATGAGAATGTTATCGCTGCCCGAGGTGAGAAGGACGGAGATGAGTTCATCGCCCTTGTCGAGATCGATGGCGATGATGCCGACGTTGCGCGGGTTACTAAAGAGCTTGAGTTCGGTTTTCTTGATCGTGCCGAGTTTGGTAACCATCAGCACGAAGAGTTCGGCGTTGAGGTCGCGAACGGGGAGGAACGCGGTGACTTTTTCCTCGCCTTTGAGATCGAGCACGTTCGCGATGCTGCGTCCGCGCGCGGTGCGGCTGGCTTTGGGTAGCTCATGCACTTTGCGCCAGTAGAGGCGGCCGGTGTTCGTGAAGAAGATCATGTAGTCGTGCGTGGAGGCGATGAAAAGGTCGCGGACGAAATCCTCTTCCTTGGTGTCCATCCCGGCGACCCCTCGGCCACCGCGGCGTTGGCTGCGGTACGTACTGACGGGGAGGCGCTTGATGTAGCCCTCGTTGGAGACGGTGACCACCATGTCTTCTTCGGCGATGAGGTCTTCGACGGTGAATTCTGCCGTCTCGGAGAGGATTTCAGTACGTCGCGCGTCGCCGTAGGTCTCGCGGATGGTGTCGACTTCGCGGCGGACTTCGGCGAGGAGCGTCTTGCGGCCGGAGAGAATCGTGCGCAGGCGCTCGATTTCCATCAGGACCTGCTTGTATTCCTCGTCGAGTTCCTTGCGTTCGAGGCCCGTGAGGCGGCGCAGGCGCATCGCGAGGATGGCGTTCGCCTGGACTTCGGAGAGCTTGAAGCGCTTCATCAATTTCTTTTGCGCGTCGTCGGTGTCGGCAGCCTTGCGGATGATGGCGATGACTTCGTCGATGTTGTCGATGGCGATCTTGAGGCCTTCGAGGATGTGGGCGCGATCTTCGGCGGCCTTGAGGTCGAATTTCGTGCGGCGCTCGACGATGACGATGCGATGTTCGACGTAGTAGTAGATGAGTTCGCGCAATGACAGCACACGCGGCATATTGTTGACCAGCGCGAGCATGATGATGCTGTGCGTGTCCTGCATCTGGGTGTGCTTGTAGAGCTGGTTCAGCACGACCTCGGGCTCGTCGCCCTTGCGGATTTCGATGACGATGCGCATGC
>SXGT01665518.1_pt1 | contig 21712 bp, 18 predicted proteins | sample 3176221 | NCBI WGS metagenome assembly SXGT01 (sample SAMN11356862, study PRJNA531348) | freshwater metagenome | isolation source: freshwater sample F1-120 | place: China: Fuxian Lake, Yuxi | collected 2017-12-25
CAGGACGAAAGTCGAAATCGCCCCGCTGCCGATCCCAGACCGACACCCCAGTGACGTCGGAGGGCAACAGGTCGGGGGTGAACTGGATCCGGCGGTACTGGCCGCGCACCGAATGGGCAATGGCCTTGGCGAGCGAGGTCTTGCCAACGCCCGGCACGTCTTCGATCAGGAGATGGCCGTCGGCGAGGAGCGCGACGACAGCGAGGTGCACCGCACGGCGCTTACCCCGGAGTACGAGTTCGACGTTGTCGACGATTGCGGTGAACGTGTCTCGGAACGCGACCGGCGAAGAGACGCCATCGGGGGACTGGCCGTTTTGCATCAGTTCGAACGCTACCGTCATCGCGTGATGGACGTCACCGCGCCCGCCGAAGTTCCCGAACGCCCGACCGACCGCCATTCGACCGACCGCCATTCGACCGACCGCCATTCGACCGACGGCGCCGCGCGTATCGAACCGTCGTTCTGGGCGCGGTGCGTCGCAGCCGTGGTGATCCGACCGGGTCTTTGGAGCGCAGCCGTGCGGATGTGGGCTCGGAGCGTGCCGCGCGGGTGGTGGCGCCGGCGGCCGTACTGGCCACGGCCCGATCGCGACTTCTTGGGCTTTCGTTTCGAGACTGCCTACGGAGCAACGGGCACGCCGAGTGTTCGCGACTTCGTCGCGTACCTGCGCTGGATCGCCGAACGCGGCTGATCAGGAGCGGCGATATCGCGAGCACGTCGTGGCGTGCGCCGTTACGCTGAACGTGACGAGCGACGACAGGAGGGGCAGCGATGCAGCGGGCATTGTTGCTCAACGCGAGCTTCGAACCGCTGTGTGTGTTGTCGTCGCGGCGCGCCGTCGTGCTCGTCTTGAAGAACAAGGCCGAGATCCTCGAGCGACGAGAGGCCGAGTTCCACTCGGAGCGGGCCCGAGTTCCGGTGCCGTGCGTGTTACGCCTCACTCACTTCGTGCGCGTGCCGTTTCGCGCCTCGGTGCCGTTGTCGCGCCGGGCTGTCTTCGCCCGCGATCACGCACGATGCCAATACTGCGGTCGGACCGCCGAGAACATCGACCACGTGGTACCGCGCAGCCGCGGAGGCCAGCACCGTTGGGACAACGTCGTGGCCTGTTGTCGACCGTGCAACGCCAAGAAGGAAGCCCGACTGCCGTCGGAATGTGGCATGCAACTTCGACGCGCGCCGGTTGCCCCCGACGCGTCGCTCTGGGTCGTCGCGGTCGCCGGCCACCTCGATCCTGTCTGGGCGCCCTACCTCGGTGCCGAAGCCGAAGCGTGGCTCGACCGCGCCGCAGTACCGGCGTGAGGTCATCCGCCTGATCCCCAACTCGTGAACCCAACGCCTGACTCGGCGCTGGGCGCTCGTCGCCGGGGCGGGCAGGGACCGAGGGATGGGAGGCGCGGCGTGCCGGTCGAGTCGCGGCGCGTCGAGCTCCGGTTCGGTGTTGCTGCGCCGAACCCGGCCACCGCGTGTGATTGCGCGCCGGTGATTGCCCGCCGTGGAGGTTCCGGCCGAAAATTTTCTCGCGTGGTGGAGCAAAGTGGCTTGACGTGGAGGTAGGTGGAGGGTTAGGGTGCACTCGGTGGTGGAAACGGGGGACCAAGGGGGTCCTCGGAGAACGGTGGTGCGAGGAACGTGTTCTTCACCGGCGCGTACGAGCACTCGCTGGACTCCAAGGGTCGTCTGATCCTCCCGGCCAAATTCCGCGACCAGCTCCAGGGGGGAGGCTGGCTCACCCAGCCGACGAGTTCCTGCTTGGCGCTGTTCCCGCGGGATGTGTACGAACAGGTGGCGGCAATGCATCGGGAACGGCAGCGAGGGGGAGAAGAGGCAGCGTCGGCGCAAGCCCGCGCGTTCTTTGCTCGCAGCTTCGAGGTCATTGCCGACTCGCAAGGACGCATCGCGATTCCTGTGGGCCTGCGCGACAAGGTCGGCATCACCAAAGAAGTCACGGTCATTGGCAACAACTCCCGAGTGGAGATCTGGGACCGGGCTCGCTGGAGCGAAGAGGACGCCGTCCAGGACAACCTCCTCGCCGACCAGTGGCAAGGACGCGACATCAGTTTCTGAACGTGTGTTGACAACGAAATGGTCCGGGTTCGCACCTGGACCCTGCTCCAGACCTCCGGTTGGCGCGGCGAAGGCCCCTACTCCGCCCGCTTTCAGCCGTCTTCCGATTCGGGAGAGACAACCCGACGGTCCCAGCCGGCCGGGGGTCTGGAGGAGGGTCCACGCGACGAGGGATTTGGTGAACGGCGGCGAGGGTTCCGGCGCAGTGAGCGACTTCCAACACCGACCGGTGATGAGCCGGGAGGTCGTCGAGTTGCTGTTGCCGGTGCCGAACGGGCTGCTGGTCGACGGCACCGTCGGAGGCGGGGGACATGCATCCCTCCTCCTCGACGCGCGCCCCGACTGGCGGTTGCTCGCAATCGACCGTGATGCCGAAGCCCTCGCTGCGGCTCGCTCCCGACTGGCTCGCTTCGGCGATCGGGTCGAGTTCGTACAGGCGGAATTCGGAGACCTCGGCGAGGTGGCCGGGGAACGGGGGGACATCGTGGGATTGCTGCTCGACCTCGGGGTTTCGAGCCACCAACTCGATCGTGCGTCTCGTGGATTCTCGTACCGCTACGACGCGCCACTCGACATGCGGATGGACGCTGGCTCGGAACTCACGGCGGCCACCGTCGTGAACGAATACAGCGAGGAACTGATCGCCGCGCTCATCGCGCACAACGGCGAGGAACGCTTCGCTCGTCGGATCGCACGAGAGATCATTCGTCGTCGCCCGTTGCACACGACCGGTGACCTCGTCGACGCAATCACCGCGGCGATCCCAGCACCGGCGCGCCGGCGCGGAGGCCACCCTGCGAAGCGCACGTTCCAAGCGATTCGCATGGAAGTCAACCGCGAACTGCCGAACCTCGAACGCGGCCTCGACGAGTCGGTGCACCTCATCGGCCCCAACGGCCGCATTCTCGTGCTCGCGTACCACTCACTCGAAGACCGCATCGTGAAGCAGCGGTTTCAGCAATGGGCGGGCAACGATCGCGACGCGCCCGAACCGCCGAGCAAGATCCCGCTCGACGAGGTACGTCGCGCCGAGCTACGCGCCACCGAGTCCGTCGTCACCGTGCTCACCCGCAAGCCGTTGCGGCCCCAGCCGGTCGAGATCGCCGACAACCCGCGCGCCGAGAGTGCCCGCCTTCGGGCTGCGCAACGTAACGCCGGATGAGCGTGACCGAGCCGCTGGCTCCTCGTCGTCCCGAACGTCGGCCGCAGGAACGCCCTGGTCGTCCTGAGGACGGACGCGCGCCGCGTGGGCCTGCGCCATCGCGACATCTGCGGGTCGCGCCGACGCCCACTCGACGTCAACGCCTCGCGCGAGTACTCGTCGCGTTCGGCGTGTTGCTGACCATTCTTTCGTTGTTCATCATCGTCGCGGCGAACGTGGTGATGGCCCAACAGAGCTATGAGCTCGGGTCGATCCGCGAACACCAGCGTGACGCGATCCGGCGCAACGGCGAGTTGCGAGCCGAGGTCGCCATGTTGTCGTCTCCCGCGCGGATCGTGGAACAGGCCGAGGCGTTGGGCATGGTGCAAGCCGAACGCTTCGGATTTGTCGAAGCCGACACCGAACCTGCGCCCGGCGTTGCCGCCGAGCCGGTCGACGAAGTGGCCCAGACTCTGTCCGATACCGCCGGAAAGACACGCGACGCCGATGCCGACACCGCGCCGTAACGAAGCCCGCGCCGTCGTCCAACGACGTCGCGAACAATCGCGCCTGCGGATCTCGGCGCTGCTGCTGGTCACCGTCGTCTTGTTCGGTGCGGTCGCGCTCCGGCTCGTGCACCTCCAGGTGATCGCGCGCGACGGACTCGCCGCAGCCGCGATCGATCAGCGCTTGGTGTCGTTCACCATCCCGGCCGCACGCGGCACGATCTTCGACCGCAATGGTCGTGACCTGGCCCTCGACGTGCCGCGAGATTTCGTGTTCGTCGACCCGCAACTCGTCATGGACGAGTACCGCGAGACGTATGTCGACAACTTGACGAGCGTGTTGCACACCGATGCGGCGACGATCGAGCAGCGGCTCGAACGCGCGACGCTCGACGACGGCAAGCCGCTGCGCTACCGGTTGTTGTGGAACGAACCGCTGTCGGTCGATCAGGCACGCGCGATCCGCACGCTGGCGTTGCCCGGCGTTGCGCTCGAAACTCGCACGGTTCGGGTGTATCCGAACGGCGAGTTGGCCGCGCCGATTCTCGGCGCGGCGCACCAAGAAGCCAGCGGTCTCGAAGGTCACGCGGGAATCGAGGCGACCTACGACGATCTGCTGACCGGCGAAAGCGGTCGGGCCGAGTTCGAACGCGACGACGAGGGACGCGAGATCCCGCACAGCCGCCGGGAGCGTTCCGCCGCGCGTCGGGGCAGCGACCTCGAGGTGACGCTGGATGCGTCGATCCAAGCCTTCGCCGAACGCACACTGATCGATCAGGTCACCGATCAACAGGCCAAAGGAGGCGTCGCCATCGTGCTCGACGTGCACACCGGCGACATCCTCGCAATGGCCAACGTGGGCGAAGCCGACGACACGGGATACGCCCAGTTGACCGGCCCCACCGAGTCGAACGCAGCCGCAAACGGTGTGTTCGAGCCCGGGAGCACGAACAAGGTCATCACGGTCGCGACCGCGCTCGAAAATCAGGCGTGCGGCTTGACGCCGGACACGGGGTTCAGCGTGCCGTGGCGCATCGTCAACGGTGACCGTGTCATCAAGGACAACTCGCAGCACGCGGAGGTGTGGTGGACGACCCGCGACATCCTCGCGAAGTCGTCGAACGTCGGGACCGCCAAGATCGCCGAGCGGTGCTTCACGCCCGAGTCGATGGACGCGGCGCTGCGGAACTTCGGCTACGGCACGCCCACCGCGCTCGGCCTCGGTGAACCTCCTGGCATCGTGACGGATCCGTCGCAGTACTACTCGACGGGCTTGCGGTCGACCGCGATCGGTTACGGGGTCGCGGTGACACCCCTCCAGATCCTCAAGGTGTTCGCAACAATCGCCAACGGTGGTCGCACGGTCCACCCGCGTCTCGTCGCCGCATCGATCGCGCCCGACGGTGCCCGCACCGAACTCGAGATCGCCCCCGGACGCCGAGTGCTCCAGCCAGAGACGGCGGCGACCATGGCCGAACTGTTGCTCGGTGTGGTCGCCGAAGGCACCGCGCCGTGCGCGTCGATCACGGGCTACGAAGTGGCAGGCAAGACGGGAACGTCGCGCAAGGTCGGCGCCCACGGCGGCTACGTCACCGGTTTGACGACGGCGTCGTTCGTTGGATTCGCACCCGCGATGGCACCGGAACTCGCCACGATCGTCGTGATCGACGAGCCGGGGAAGGACATCGTGGGTGGCGCCGCCGCCGCGCCCGTATTCTCCGAGATCATGCGCTTCGCGTTGACGCACCGCGGCGTTGCGCCAACTGCGCCGAGCACCGAACCCACGCAGTGGGATGCCGCCGCGACCGCGCACGACGACCATGCGAGCGCGTGCGCGGTCCCGCACGGTGCGTCGGTCGAGGTGATCCCGCGGGGGAGCGGCGACGACGCCGACGCCGACGCAGCGCCCAGCGCGGAGGTCGACCTCGAGATCTTCGCGATCCTGCGCGACGCTACGGTGGACGAGCCCGGATCGGGGACCCTCGACGAACCATCCGCCGACGATCAAGGGGCCTAGTGCGACTCTCCGACCTTCTCGACGACCTCTCGGTCCTCGATCTGGTCGCGGGTCCGGCGGACGGTGAGGTGTTGGACATCGTCGCCGATCACCGGTCGGTGCGCCCGGGATCGATGTTCGCGTGCGTCCGCGGCAACAACTTCGACGGCCACCGTGTCGCGGTCGAGGCCGTCGCGGCCGGCGCCGTGGCGGTATTGAGTGAGGAGCCATTGTCGTTGCCTGCTGGTGTCGCCCAGATCGTCGTTGCCGACGTGCGCACGTCGATCGGCCCGATCGCCGATCGCCTCGCGTCGGCGCCGTCGTCGAAGCTGCGCATCGTCGGGATCACGGGCACGAACGGCAAAACCACCGTCGCGCATCTGGTCGAGTCGATCGCAACACGCGCGGGCGGCGCGCCGGCCGTGCTCGGGACTCTGGGCGCGCGATGGGGCGGCAAGGTGGTCGCCACCGGATTCACGACACCGGAGGCTCCAGAACTCCAGCGGCTGTTCGCGTCGATGGTCGATGACGGCGTCGACATTGTCGCCATGGAGGTGTCGTCCCACGCGTTGGCGATGCACCGCGTCGACGGGACTCGGTTCGGTGTCGTTGGTTTCACGAACCTGACCGCTGAGCACCTCGACCTGCACGGATCGCTCGACGCCTACTTCGCCGCGAAGGCCCGGCTGTTCACCACCGAGTTCGCCGAACGCGCGGTCATCGCGATCGACGACGAGTGGGGCGTCGCACTCGTCGCGCGCGCTCGCGCGGCCGGGGTCGACGTGACGACGGTATCGACCTCGACCGAACGCCGCATCGATGGGGTCGCCGCGGACATCGCGGCGAGCGAGGTGGCGATCGCAGGCGACGGCAGCACGTTCCTCATCGAGGATCGGCGGCGAGGATCGGCGCGGCGAGTGTCGATCGGCCTGCTCGGTCGCTACAACATCGCCAACGCCTTGGTCGCCGACGCGCTCTGCGCCGAACTCGGGATTTCGTCCGAGGCACGAACCGACGGGTTGGCCCACGCCGCGAGAGTCCCAGGTCGCCTCGAACCGGTCGCCAACACCCGCGGGCTGACGGTGCTCGTCGATTACGCCCACACCCCGGATGCGCTAGCCACCGTGCTCGCCAACCTCCGAGAGTTGGCGGCGCCGCCGGCTCGCCTCATCGCCGTGTACGGGTGCGGCGGCGATCGCGATCGCACCAAACGTGGGCCAATGGGTCGCGCGGTCGCTCAGCACGCCGATGTGGCGTTGCTCACCACCGACAACCCGCGATCCGAAGCGCCCGAAGCGATCATCGCCGAGGTCATTGCCGGACTCGCGCCCGCCGATCGCCGGCCGCGCGTCGTCGTCGATCGGGCCGCGGCCATCGCCGAAGCGATCGGCGAAGCCCGCGCGGGCGACGTCGTCGCCATCTTGGGGAAGGGCCACGAAACCGGCCAAAGCATCGCCGGAACGACCTATCCCTTCGACGATCGCGAGGTCGCGCGCGAGGCTCTTGGGATGACGTCGTGATCGTCACGCTGGCCGAAATCGCGGCCGCCGCCGGAGGTCGGGTCGAACCCGCGGCGAGCGCGAGTGTCCAGGTCGACGGATTCGCGCACGACTCCCGATCGCTCGTGCCGGGCTCGCTGTTCTGCGCAATTCTCGACCGGCGCGATGGCCATGCGTTCGTCGCCGACGCGATCCGCGCCGGCGCCAGCGCCGCGATGGTCGAGCGCCGGCCGGAGACCGTCGACCCCGAAGTTCCCATCGTGATCGTCGATTCGGTGATCGCGTCGATGGCGAACGTTGCCGCGTGGGCACGCCGCGTTCACCTGGCCGACGCGACCGTGGTCGGAATCACCGGATCGACCGGGAAGACATCGACGAAAGACCTGTTGCGCGCGGCCCTGGCAACGAGGCGACAGGTCCACGCGAACGACGCGTCGTTCAACAACGAGATCGGGCTCCCGACGACCTTGCTCGCGGCTCCCGTCTCGACCGAGTTCGTCATCTGCGAGATGGGCGCGAGGTTCGTGGGCAACATCGCCGATCTGTGCGCGATTGCGGCCCCCGACATCGGGCTCATCACCAACATCGGGACAGCACACGGCGAGCATCTCGGCGGTCCCGCGGGTGTGTTGGCTGTGAAGTCCGAACTCCTGGCGGCGCTTCCCGAGCGAGGGTTGGCAGTGCTCCCCGCGGACGACGCCACACTGGCGAGTCTGCGATCGGCGACACGATCGCGTGTCCTCACCGCCGGCGCCGACGTTGCGGCCGACGTCGTGGTTCGCGTGCTCGATCTCGACGCGGAACTACGGGCCGACATCGAGTTGCAGTCACCGTGGGGGAAGGTGCGCGCCCGACTCGGGTTGCGTGGCGTCCATCAGGCGGCGAACGCGGCGCTGGCCGCGACGGTCGCACTCGACGCCGGTATCGATCCCGACGATGTTGGCGCAGGCCTCGAAGCCGCGCGGGGCTCGGCGTGGCGAATGGAACTGTCGGTGTCGCAGGTCGGGACGCGCGTGCTCAACGACTCGTACAACGCGAATCCGCAGTCGGTCGCGGCGGCGATCGATGCGCTCGCGTCACTGACCGGACCGAACGCCGGACGCCGGATCGCCGTGCTGGGGGTCATGCGCGAGTTGGGCGAGCACAGCGAGGCCGAGCACCGGGCGATCGGTCGACGCGTCGCGGCGCACGGTATCGACGTGCTCGTGACGGTGGGCGACGATTCCGACATTTCGGCCCTCGCCGAGGCGGCACGCGCCGACGGGGTCGCGGTCGTCGAAGTCAGCGACGTCGCCGCTGCGACCTCGGCGATCGCCGAACTCGGGCTCGGCCCCGATGACGCCGTGTTGGTGAAAGCCAGTCGGGCAGTCGGGCTCGAACGCGTCGCGGCCGCGATACTCGAAGCGATGAGCCGTGAATCTGGACCTCCGATCTTCCAGCCCGACCTCGATCTGCCGACCGATCGGTCTGCCGCGGGCGGGTCGACGAGCGCAGCAGGGGGATCGGCGCAATGATCTCGATCTTTCTCGCCGTGTCGACGAGCTTTGCGGTTGCGGTGACGATGACCCCGGCGTTGATCCGTTGGTTGCAACGCAATGCCTACGGTCAACAAATCCGCGACGACGGCCCGATCGAGCATCCGCATGTGGCCAAGGTCGGAACTCCGACCATGGGTGGGTTCGCGATCATGGCCGGGGTCGTCGCGGGCTATCTCGTCCCGCACGTCCGTACCGACCACGTCAGCTTCTCGAACTCTGGGCTGGCGATCGTCGGGCTGATCCTCGCGTGCGGCCTCGTGGGTTGGGTCGACGATTGGCTCGGCATTAAGCACAAACGCAACCTCGGTCTTCGCAAGCGAGGCAAACTCATCGGCCAACTTGCGATCGGTACCGGGTTCGCGCTGCTGACGATCCACGCGCTTCCGCATTCGACCCGGTTGTCGTTCACGCGCGACCTCGATGTCGATCTCGGCCCCTGGCTCTGGGGCGGGCTTGCGGTGTTTCTCATCTTGAGTGCCACGAACGCGTTGAACCTCACCGACGGACTCGACGGGCTCGCGGCCGGGTCGAGCGCGTTCACGTTTGCGGTCTACGCGATCGTCGCGTTCTGGCAGTTCCGTCACTTCGAGGTCTACGCAATCCCGACGGCGCATGCGCTCGACCTTGCGATGGTTGCTGCGGCCATGGTGGGGGCGTGCGCAGGGTTCTTGTGGTGGAACGCGGCGCCGGCCCGAATCTTCATGGGGGACACGGGCTCGATGGCGCTCGGTGGCGGCATCGCCGGTCTCGCGTTGTTGACCCGCACGCAGTTGTTGCTCCCGATCTTGGGCTTCTTGTACGTGATGGAAACGATGTCGGTCGTGCTCCAGGCGATCAGCTTCCGGGGGTTCGGGCGGCGCATCTTCCGAATGTCGCCGATCCATCACCACTTCGAGGTGAAGGGTTGGCCCGAAACGACCGTCACGATTCGGTTCTGGTTGCTCTCTGCTGCGTTCACCGCGATGGCGCTCGGGTTCTTCTACGGTGACTTCATCCGACTCGGAGTCGGTGAGTGAATCCAGCGCAGGCTGCGGCTCCCGCAGGCACCGGCGAACCGCCCGGACCGACCGTCTTGGTCATCGGTCTGCGGGCCACCGGCGCGGCGGTCGTCGAGTTGTTCGCCACTGACCGCGCGGCGCTCCTCGTCGTCGATGACCGCATCGGCGTCGACGACGATGCCGAACTCGCCGAACGGGCCGCGGCGGCGCAGGGCCACGGCGCGGCGGTGCACGGACCGGTCGAGGATTGGACGGCGTTCTTCGGCCGCGCGGCGATCGATCTCGTGGTGCCGAGCCCCGGCGTGCGGCCCGATCACCCCGCGATCGTCGAAGCCCGATCGCGCGACATCCCCGTTCGCAGCGAAATCGACATCGCTGCGGAGCGGATCAACGCCCCGCTCGTCGCGATCACAGGCACCAACGGCAAGACGACCGTCACCGAGCTCGTGACCGCAATGTTGGAAGCGTCCGGACTCGACGTCGCGTGCGGCGGCAACATCGGAACGCCCCTCGTTTCGCTCGTGCCGACGTCTGCGGATGTGGTCGTCGCCGAGGTCAGCTCGTTTCAACTGGAGTTCACGACCGAGGCGTTTCGTCCGGCAGTCGCCGTGTTGTTGAACATCGATGACGATCACCTCGACTGGCACGGTGGACGCGCCGCGTACGCAGCGGCCAAAGCGCAAGTGACTGCGCATCAAGGTGCGGACGCGGTGTTCATCTACGACGTGAGCGACCCGGCAGTGGTCCGGATCGCGGAAGGCTCCGGGGCCCAGCGGATCCCGTTCGGCGAACCGCTCGGTCCCGTCACGCTGCACGACGGACGCTCGGTGATCGATCCCGCAGCGATGCCGCGATCGCTCCCGCACGATCGGACCAACGCGTTGGCTGCCGCCGAGGCCGCAATCGCCGCCGGCGCGAACCTCGACGCGATTCGGGAGGTCTTGCGCTCGTACCGGACGCTTCCGCACCGCGTTGCGCTGATCGCCGACCACGACGGCATCGTGTGGATCGACGATTCGAAGGCCACGAACCCCCACGCGACCCGCCGCGCGATCGACGCGTTCGCATCGGTCGTGTTGTGTGCGGGAGGTCTGAACAAGGGCCTCGATCTGGGAACGATGATCAACCCGAACGACGACCGTGTCCGCGGCATCATCGCGTTTGGTGCCGCGGCCGACGAGATCGTCGCCGCGTTCGGACCGCGCATCCCGGTCGAGGTCGCACGGGACATGGATGACGTGGTCGTGCGCGCGCGTGCAATGGCCCGACCGGGCGACACGGTGTTGCTCTCGCCGGGTTGTGCCAGTTTCGATGCGTATCGCAACTATTCCGAACGCGGGGACGACTTTGCCCGGGCGGTCCGCTCCGCACTCGCTACGGTGGAGATCCGACCATGATTGGAATGCTCACTCCGACGCGCCTGCGGGCCGGTACGCAACGCCTTCGTCGCCGACTCGAGCGTTCGGATGTGCCCACCCACACGACGTTGTCGATTGCGATGACCGCGGTGGTGATGTTGCTCGTCGTGCTCGGGCTGTTGATGGTGCTGTCGACCTCGTCGGTCCTGGCGCTCGAGTCGAACGACTCGCCGTGGAGCGGCTTCGAACGCCAACTCATGTGGGCGGTCATCGGGTTGGGGGCATTCTTCGTCAGCTCACGGCTGCCGTACCGGCGCTGGCGAACGTTGATGCCGGTGGTGGTCATGGTGGCGCTGATCACGCTGGTGCTCGTCCTCATTCCTGGAATCGGGACGATGACCGACGGGGCCCGTCGATGGATTCTGCTCGGGCCAGTCGGTTTCCAGCCGAGCGAGCTCGCGAAGTTGGCAATGCTGTGTTATGCGGCGACGTTGCTCGATCGGCGCGGCAACCGGCTCGACGACTGGCGCCTGGGTTTCGCGCCGATCATGGGCATGGTGTTGCTGCTCGGCATCTTGGTGATGCTCGAACCCGACCTCGACACCACGATCGAAATCGCGCTGATTGCCGGAGCGGTCATGTGGGTCGGAGGTGTGCGGCTCCGCCACCTCAGCTGGTTGTTGGGCGTCGGGGCGGTGACCGTGACCGCCGCCGTGTTGCTCTTCCCCTGGCGGCTCTCGCGGCTGCTGGCGTTCCTCAACCCCTCCGACGACCCCCAGGGTGCGGGATATCAGACCCGTCAATCGATCATCCACATCGCCAACGGTGGCGTGCCGGGGGTCGGGCCCGGGCAGGGACGATCGAAATGGTCGGGCGGGCTGCCCGCGGTGCACACCGACTTCATTTTCTCGGCGATCGGCGAAGAACTCGGCTTGTTCGGCGCCTTGTTCGTACTCGGGTTGTTCGTCGGTTTCGCCGTTATCGGTTACCGAGTTGCGGTGCGCGCGGGGGAGCGCGACCGGTTCGCGATGTTGCTGGCCGCGGGCGCGACGTCGTGGGTGTGTTTTCAAGCGCTCATCAACACCGCAATGGCAACCGGCATGCTGCCGGTCACGGGGACGCCGTTGCCGTTCATCTCGGTCGGCGGTACGTCGCTCGTCTCGTTCATGGTCGCCGCCGGAATTCTCGTGAACGTCGCACGCCACACCGCGCCCCGTGCGATTCCCCGTTCGGTCGCGCACCCGGCGGTTCGGGCCGCAGCGGGCCCGCGGCCCGCGGTGACGTGAAGACGCAGACTGGCGGAGTGCGACACGTCGCGTTGGTTGCGGGCGGAACCGGTGGCCACATCTATCCGGCGCTCGCGGTCGCTTCGGCCCTGGAACGCAACCACCCGGACGTGCTGGTGTCGATGGTGGTCGACGCTCGTCCCGCGAGCCGCGACGCCATGCACCGAGCCCACCGCGAACCGATCGTGTTGCCGATCGAACGGGGACTCCAACGCGGGCTGCGGCCGTCGGCGCTGCTTGCCTCCGCGCGTGCGGCGTTCGCGCTCCTACGGTCGACCTTCGTCGCGCGTCGGTGGCTGCGTCGTCACCATCCTGACGTCGTCGTCGGCTTCGGCGCCTACGTGACAGTGCCCATGATTGTTGCGGCGTGGAGTGCGCGTATTCGTCTCGTCGTTCACGAGCAGAACGGATATCCGGGAATGGCGAACCGACTCGCTGTGCGCCTGGGAGCGACCGCCGCGGTGTCGGTCCCCGACACGCCACTCGGCCCGCACCCGACGTTGACGGGGAACCCGGTTCGCCCCGAGATCGCCGCGGTGCAGCGCCAACCGGGTTCGCCCGCGCTCGTCGGTGTCGTCGGTGCATCACTCGGTGCTGCGGTGTTGAACGACGCCGTGCTCGGCGTGTACGACCGCTGGAGAAACCGTTCCGATCTCGCAATCCGGTTGGTCACCGGACCCGACAAGTTCGCTGCAGTCGAGGCCCGTTTCCGTGCGCTGCGGCGCCCCGACGACCGCCTCGACTGCACGGTGATTCCGTACGAACACGACATGGCCGGCTTGTACCGCGACGCGACTGTCATGGTCACCCGCGGGGGCGGCAGCATCTTCGAGCTTGCCGCGGCCGGCATGCCTGCGGTCATCGTCCCGTGGGCGGGTGCGACCGAAGGACATCAGACGGCGAACGCGCGTGCAGCCGAACGAGCCGGCGCTGCGGTTCACCTCGCCGAGTCGGCCTGCACGCCATCGACGCTGGCCGCGACCATCGACGAACTCTTGGGCGATCCCGACCGTCTGCACGCCATGAGCGAGGCAATGCGCGCCTTCGCCCGCCCGGACGCCGCCGATCGCCTCGCCGACCTCGTGCTCGCGACGGTGGTGGCAGCATGACGAACGAGCGGGGACTCGCCGACGCCGAGCACCTCCACGTCGTCGCCATCGGCGGCTACGCGATGAGTGCCATCGCCCGTTACTGCACCCAACTCGGCATGCGAGTCAGCGGCTGTGACGTGACCGACTCCGAAACGCTCACGCGGCTGCGCGCCGAAGGCATCGATTGCGTCGTCGGACACGACCCGTCGCACCTCGTTCCCGAATCGGGCGCGCGCCCGGATGTCATCTCGGTAGCGACTGCGGTGCGCCGTGACCTGCCGGAGGTCGCGGCCGCCGTCGACGCCGGCCTGACGGTGTTGTCCCGAGGTGAAACCATGGTGTTCGTCGCGGGCACCAAGCCGCAGGTCGCAGTGGTCTCCGGGACGCACGGTAAGACCTCCACGAGCGCAATGGTCAGCTTCGTGCTCGACGCGGTCGATGCGCACCCGAGCTTCTTCGTTGGCGGGACGATTGCCGACTTCGGTACCAATGCTCGCTACGACGCGGCGGGGGAGTGGCTGGTGGTCGAAGGCGACGAGAGTGATCACAGCTTTCTCGACTTCCGCCGAGACGTCGCGCTCGTCACGAACATCGAAGCCGACCACCTCGACCGTTGGGGCGACTCGTTCGACTCCCTCGTCGCCGGGTTCGCGCAGTTCATCGACACTGCGACGGGACCCGCGGTGTTGTGCGTCGACGATGCCGTGGTCGCATCGCTCGCCGCAACACGACCGGATGCCATCACCTACGGGGCCACTCCCGACGCGCGGCTGCGGATCACGGGGTACGAACCGACCCGGGGTGGCTGCGTGGTCGAGATCACCAGCGACGGCGACGCCCGGCCGATGGCGCTGCGACTGCGCGGTCGGGACATGGCCCAAAACGCTGTAGGAGCCGTTGCCCTCGCCGGCGCGACCGGTGTCGACCTCGATGCTGCGATCGCTGCCCTCGCCGACTTCCACGGGGTTGCCCGCCGATTCGAATACAAAGCCAACCTCAACGGGGCGGACTGTTACGACGATTACGCGCACACCGCAACCGAGATCCGAACCACGCTGGCGCGGGCTCGAGAAGGTGGTTGGTCGCGTGTCGTCGCCGTCGTCCAGCCGCACCGCTACACCAGGATTCAGCGTCACGGGCACGAGTTCGGTGATGCATTCGACGACGCCGACGTCGTGGTCGTCGCCGGTCTCGATCCCGCGTTCGAAGATCCGATCGAGGGCGTGTCGAGCCAGATCGTCATCGACGCGATCCGGGCCGCGCGCCCGGCGCTGCCGGTGATCGATCGCCCCGACTGGGACGACCTGCGCGATGTGCCGTGGTCGGTCGCCCGCGCCGGCGACTGCATCGTGACGCTCGGATGCGGATCGATCACGAACGTGCATCGCGACTGGTCGGCCGAGGCGCAGTCCCGGTGACGAGTTCGAACGACACCGCCCCCGAGTCGGCGACCGCTCGACCGGCGACCCAAACCCGTGCGTACCGCGAACGATCAGGGTCCACCGCTGATCGCGCTGCGGCTGCGAACATGCTCGACGTGAACGATCGGCCTTCGCCCAACGGATCCGGCGCTGCCGACGGATCCGCGGGAGCGTTGACGACCGACGACCGCGTGGTCCGGCTCGCTGTCACCGAAACGGTCACGGCGCTCGACGACGCGCCGTTGGTCCCGACGTCGGGCGCAACGTCGGGCGTATTGGGGGTACGGGAGGCATCCGACTCGGACCATCGTTCTGACGCCGAGACCAGCGAGTACATCGTCGAGTACGCCAGCGATCCCGAACCGGTGTTGCTGGACCTGACCCAAGATCCCAGGTTCACGGCTCGGATCACCGAAATCGAAGTCGATCGGCTGCGCCGACGGTCGTTCGTGTTGTTGGCCGTACTGGCCACCATTGCGGTGGTCGCAATCGGGTCGATCGTCGTACGCGCCGCCATCTTCGATGTCGACCAGGTGAACGTGCAGGGCGCGAACCGTGAGACCGTCGACACCATTCTCGACGCAGCGGCAATTCGCAACGGCATCGCGATCTGGAGCGTCGATGTCGGCGCAGCCGAGGCGCGCGTCGAGGAGTTGCCGTGGATCGCCGACGCCCGGGTGGACCGGCGTTGGCCCGACGAGATCGTGATCAGTGTCCGCGAGTACACGGCGACGGCGTTCGTGCGGGCTGCCGATGGCACGGTTGCGCTGTTCGGGCCCGACGGGCGGGTCCTCGAATACGAAGCGACCCCGCCACCAGGCATCATCGAAATCGTCGGCGCCCGTGAGGTTCCCGCGGTCGGGGAGATCTTCTTCCCGCCGGGAGTCGGCGCGCTGATGGTCGAGATCCCCGATGCGCTCCGCGACCGGGTCGCCTCGATCGACGTGAGTGAGGGCGTCACCTTGCGGCTCGCGCCGAGCGGACAGGTGCGCTTGTGCGATGCGACCGACCTCGCTCGGAAAGGCGCGGTCGCGCTCGCGCTGCTCGAGCAGGACGCGGCGGCGCAGTCGATCGATGTGTGCGTTCCGACCTCGCCGACGACACGATGACCCGTGCTCGGCTCGCGCAGTTCGCGATGCGGACGCCACACACCACGAGGTCGGTGAGTTCGGATCGTTGAACCCCTGGAGGGATCGGAGTAAAGTCTCGACGATCAGAGCAGGTTGACATAACTCTGTACCTCAAGTGGAGGTGCAGGGTTGTCGCAAAGGTCCCGGTCGCACACCGATACCGGGCCACAGGGATCCAAGAACCTGGAGCCCTTGCCCCGAAGACCGCAAGGTCGAGAACGAAAGTAGGTGCCGTCATGTTGGGCGCCCCGCAGAATTATCTCGCCGTCATCAAAGTCGTGGGTGTGGGTGGTGGCGGTTGCAACGCCGTCAACCGCATGGTCGACGCCGGATTGAAAGGTGTCGAGTTCATCGCGGTCAACACCGACGCGCAGTCGTTGTTGCTCTCTGACGCCGACGTGAAACTCGACGTCGGCCGGCAGTTGACCCGCGGCCTCGGGGCCGGTTCCGACCCTGACGTCGGTCGTCAGGCGGCCGAAGAGCACCGCGACGAAATCGAAGAGGTGCTGAAGGGCGCCGACATGGTGTTCATCACCGCCGGCGAGGGTGGTGGCACCGGGACAGGCGCTGCGCCAGTCGTGGCCGAGATCGCCCGGGCCATCGGAGCGCTGACGATCGGTGTCGTCACGCGGCCGTTCTCGTTCGAAGGTCGTCGCCGCGCCGTGCAGGCCGAAGGCGGGATCGGTCGGATGAAGGAGAAGGTCGACACGATCATCATCATTCCGAACGAACGACTGCTGCAGGTCTCCGACGAGAAGACCTCGATGCTCAACGCGTTCAAGCGGGCCGATGAAGTGCTGCTGCAAGGTGTGCAGGGCATCACCTACCTGATCACCACCCCGGGGTTGATCAACACCGACTTCGCCGACGTCAAAGCCGTGCTCACCAACGCCGGCAGTGCGCTCATGGGCGTCGGCTACGCGTCGGGCGAAGGTCGTTCGGGAACCGCGGCGCGTTCGGCCATCTCCAGTCCGCTGCTCGAAGCGAGCATCGAAGGCGCGCGCGGCATGCTCATCAACATCTCCGGTCCTTCCGATCTCGGACTGTTCGAACTGAACGAAGCGGCCGAGATCGTGACGGAGGCCGCGCACCCCGATGCCAACATCATCGTGGGCGCAGTCGTCGACGATGCCCTCGGTGACGAGGTCCGCATCACGGTCATTGCGGCCGGGTTCGATCGCTTCGAAGGGGAGGCGACCGCCCGCGCACCGCGAGCCCGCACGGCGAGCGAAGGACTCGGGCTGCGGGACGAGGAATCGATCCTCGGCGACGACGCGCTCGACCTCGGCGACCTGGGAGACGGCGACGACGACTTCGACGTGCCCGACTTCTTGCGCTGAGCATCGGTGAACCGGGTCACGGCGGTTGCGGCGGCAGTCGACGAAGTCCGTTCGCGCATCGACGACGCCGCGCGACGTGGTGGCCGCCGTGGATCCGACGTCACCCTCATCGGGGTGACGAAGACCCGCGGCATCGACGACATCGAAGCGCTGATCGCCGCGGACGTACGCGACCTTGGTGAGAACCGCGCACGCGAGCTGTGCGAGAAGGCCGACCTCGTCGGCCACGACGTCCGCTGGCACATGATCGGCCAGTGCCAGACCAACAAGGTCGGCGTGCTCGCACCGCATGTGACGCTCTGGCACACCGTCGACCGGCTCGCGCTCGTCGAAGTCCTCGCCCGTCGCGCACCCGGCGCTCAGGTGCTCGTCCAGGTCGACTTGTCCAACGATCCTGGGCGCGGCGGCGTCGCTCCCACCGGGGTCGATGAGGTCGTGGCCGCCGGGGTCGAATCCGGCCTGGCGGTGGCAGGCCTCATGGCCGTCGCTCCCCTTGGCGTCGATCCAAGGCCCGGTTTCGAGATGGTCGCGCGGCTGCGATCAACGTTGGGGCTGGCCGAGTTGTCGATCGGGATGACCGACGATTTCGAAATCGCGGTCGAGGTGGGCGCCACGCTCGTGCGCGTCGGACGAGCCCTGTTCGCAGAACGCAACCCAGACCCGGGGTCGCGCCGCTAGGCTCGGGGAGCGCAAGGAGGCCGCGCATGGCGATGTTCCGAAAAGCAGCCGAGTTCCTCGGATTGGTCGACGACGACGTCACCGACGACTACGAACTCGACGACGGATACCTCGATGACGGAGGTAACTACGACGACGCGGCCTACGGTCGGCCCGAGGCCGCGCCGCGCACGCGCGAACCCCGCGTGCGTGACGCTCGCGCCGAGGTCGAGACGGGTCGCCCCGACGTCGCCCGAGCACCTCGCCCCCAACTCGAGCGCAGCGATGCGTCGAACAGTTCGATCACCGTCGTCCGCGGTCGCGATTCGTCGGCGGCCACTCCCATGGCCGCGGTCGTGCCGCGCGCCGCGTCGATCGATACGCCAGCCGTTCGTGCAGTCCCCGCTGCCGCGAACGTGCACCTGATCGAGCCGCGTTCGTTCAACGACGCGCAAGAGATCGGCGACCGGGTGAAAGCCGGCCAGCCGGTGATCATGAACTTGCAAGCCAACGATCGCGAACTGCAACGGCGCCTCATCGACTTCGCCTCGGGCCTGTGTTACGGGTTGAGCGGCACGATGTCCAAGGCTGCCGATCACGTGTTCCTCTTGACGCCGGCGAACGTCGATGTCTCCGACGCAGAAGTCGAGCGGCTGAGTACGCGCGGCTTGTATCGCGCCAACTGATTCGGCGCCCATGGAAAACGTGCTGTGTTCGGTATTGATCGCGTATGGCGCAACCCTGGCAATCCGGGCCGTGATGTCGTGGTTCCCGCCCCCGCGTCAGCCTGCGCTCGTCGCGGTCCAACGCGCTGTCGTCGACGTGACCGAGCCGGTGCTCGCGCCCGTGCGGCGATTGATGCCGCCAGCCGGGCCCATCGACGTGTCGTTTCTGTTGGTGGCGTTCCTCTTCGCGTCGATCATCGGTGCGCTCTGCGGCTGAAGCCGCGCTGTGCAGCGACGAACCGATCGGCCAGTCAATGACCCGAAGCGCCCGTCGTTGACCCGAGGCGAGCGCGGCAACGAAGCCGTTTCGACCGGTCCACCACGGGGAGTCATCGCGCCGTTACAGTTCGGGGTATGGAGATCACGCCCAACGAACTGCGCGAGCGCGAGATCACGAAGGCGTTCCGTGGCCTCGACGAGAACGAGGTCCACGAGCTCCTCGACCGCGCAGCCGACACGATCGAGGCCTTGCAGAGCCGAGTGCGTCAACTGAGCGCCATGGCCGTCGAAGGCCAAAGCCCGCCGGCCACCACCGCGAACGCCTCGGCCGAGCCGACGACTGCCGCCGCGGCGCGAACCCTCGAGCTCGCCCAGCGAGTTGCCGACGAGACGGTCGAAGAGGCCAAGGCCACGGCGGCAACGATCGTCACCGAGGCCGAGACCACCGGGGCACGCCTCGTCGCCGACGCGCAGGCCGAAGCCGACCGGGTGCGGATCGAAGAACAAGGACGCGTCGAAGCCGAGATCGCGGTCCTCGACAGCCGACGCGGCAATCTCAACGAGGCCGTGCAGGCCTTGGAGACGTTCGAGCGCAGCTACCGCGACCGCCTGCTCACGATCGTGCGCGACGACCTGGCTCGGTTCGAAGCCCGCACGGTGCCCGACGCCGCATCCGACGCGTCGCTCGCCGGAGTCGTGTCGGCCGCGGCGCAGGGCGACGCGCGCGGGACCGAACCAGTCGCTGCCGGCACCGACCAAGGCGAGAGCGGTCCGCCCACCGAGTTGGTGACGACGACGCAGCCCGCGACCGAAGCGACCGAGTCCGCCGACGCCGGCGTGGCCGACACCGGTTCGGATGACGGCGACACCACGACCGCAGCGAACGACGACGCGTCCGCTACCTCCGAGTTTGGCGTAGCGAGCGCGACGAGCGAGTCGATCCTCGACCCGGAACCCAAGGCGGAACCCAAAACAGAACTCGGGGAAACCTCGACGCGCGTGCCCCTGATCGGATCCGCGATCGACTCGTCGGATGCGATCAGCGCAGTCATGCCCACGATCGACCTCGCGCACGAGCAGGCGGCTGAGCGTGACGCGCTTGCGCAACTCGTCGCCGGAGGCGAGGTCGACGACGACGACTTCTTCACGTCGTTGCGGGAAGCAACGAGTGAACATGCCGCGCTGGCGCCGGGCGAACCCCAGTTGTTCCACAGCGACGACGATCGCGACTCGACGTTTCGCGACGTGTTCCGGCGCCGTCGCTGACGGAGCCGGCGACGGTCAGGCTCGCTCGAGGGTGACCGACGCGGCGTGCGGTCCGACCTGGATGGCGTTGTCGGACACCTCCGCCACCTGCGTCCCGAACCGCACCGCCAAGACCTCGCCGGCGATCCAGTCTCGATGGGGCGCGATGGCTGCGATCAGTTCGGCGGTCGAACGGAGTTCGACGTCGACACGGTCGGCAATGGCGAACCCGTCGCTCTTTCGGCGGTCGTTGATCGCCCGAACGAGCTCACGGGCCCAGCCCTCGGCGCGTAAGGCGTCGTCGAGCGTGAGGTCGAGCGCGATCGCGTGCGTTCCGAGTTGTTCGAGCGCCAGCGACTCGTGCTGTTGGGCTCGGACCGCGACGTCGTCGGGGCCCAAGTCGATCGTGGTGCCATCGACGGTCACTCGGTAGCTGCCGTCGCGTTCGAATGCCGCTCGCACCTCGCGCCCGTCGGCTGCGGCCAAGTGCGCTTTCACCGCCGGGAGTTGCGGCCCGAGACGAGGCCCGAGCGCACGGAAGTTGGGGATCACGGCGTAGTCGAGCAGTCCCTCGAGTGAGGTGAGGAGTTCGAGCCGCTTGACGTTCAGCTCCGATGCGATCTCATGTCCGACATCGTCGCGCAGTGCTGCGCCGCGGTCGAGGAGCACGAACGCTCGCGCGAGCGGTTGACGCACGCCGAGTTTGGCGTTGGCGCGGGCCTTGCGTCCGAGCGAGGTGATGGCCATCGCCGCGGCCATCTCGGATTCGAGATCGAGGTCGATCGCTGCGGGATCGACGGCTGGCCAGTCGGAGAGGTGCACGCTGCCAACGTTCGGGACGAGGTTGTGCCACAACTCGTCGGCCACGAACGGGCAGAAGGGCGCGAGGAGTTGCGCAACGGTGACCAGCGCCTCGTGCAACGTGGCGTGGGCATGCGTGTCGCTGTTCTTCCAAAATCGCGACCGGCTCCGGCGCACGTACCAGTTGGAGAGGTCGTCGACGAAGGACTCGATGCACTGCGCGCCGCCGAAGGCGTCGAATTGTTCGAGTGCGTCGGTGACCTCGGCAACGGTGGAGTGCAGCCGTGATCGCAGCCACCGATCCATGACGTGAGCGGCGGGCGGTATCGGCGAGCCGTCAGGCGACGGGACCCACCCATCGAGGTTCGCGTACGTGACGAAGAACGAGTAGGTGTTCCACAGCGTGCGGAGGAACCGGTTCGTGGTTTCGTCGATCGACTCGACGAACATGCGCTTCGGCACCCAAGGTGAGCCGGCGCTGAACATGTTCCAGCGCAGCGCATCGGCGCCACGTGTGTTCAACACCGACCACGGGTCGATGATGTTGCCGCGCGACTTGGACATCTTGGTGCCGTCTTCGTCGACGATGTGCGCCAAACAGACAACGTTGCGATACGGCGCGGTTCCGAACACCATCGTGTTCACCGCCAACAGCGAGTAGAACCAGCCGCGTGTCTGGTCGATCGCCTCG
>SXGT01627017.1_pt1 | contig 21710 bp, 21 predicted proteins | sample 3176221 | NCBI WGS metagenome assembly SXGT01 (sample SAMN11356862, study PRJNA531348) | freshwater metagenome | isolation source: freshwater sample F1-120 | place: China: Fuxian Lake, Yuxi | collected 2017-12-25
CATGACCATGGCCGACACCGTCGCGGTCATGAACAAGGGCCGTATCGAGCAGATGGGTGCTCCTCAAGAGCTCTACGAACTGCCGCACACCGCCTTCGTCGCGAAGTTCCTCGGTCAGTCGAATCTCTTCACCGGAGATGTCGTGTCGAGCTCGAGCACATCGATCGTTGTCGACGCCGGCGGCACCAAGATCGAGGTTCCCCTCGAGCGCGCGCAGCGCCACAGCGGTCGCATCACGGTCGGAGTGCGCCCGGAGAAGGTCAGCCTGCACGACAGCGCGCCGAAGGCCGACTCGGCACGCAACGTCATCGGCCCCGGCCGCATCACCGACGTCTCGTTCAGCGGCGTCAGCACACAGTACGAGGTCACGATGCCGCGCCACGGCGCCATCACCGTGTTCGCGCAGAACACCTCGATCTCGACTCTGCACCACGACGGCGACGAGGTCTGGCTCAGCTGGTCGGTCGACCACGCCTTCGGGCTCACCGACGAGGCCGAGGGCGAGCCGGTCTCTCGGTTCCACGCCGACCTCGACACCTCGATGATCGCCGTGCAGTCTCGCAAAGACCTCGAAGCGGAACTCGAGGAGGCCTAGGCCATGGCCTTCACCGCTTTCTCGAGCTCGACAGCGGTGGTCGAGCCGGTCGCACGCCGCAAGAGCCCGATCGCGCTCTTCCTGCTGCTGCCGGGCATCTTCTACCTGATCCTGTTCTTCGTCACGCCGCTCATCTCGCTCGTGATCACGAGCCTGCAAGAGCCCGACCCGCTGATCTTCGGCCAGTTTCAGAACGCCTTCAACTGGCAGAACTACGTCGTCGTGCTCGAGACCTACTGGCAGCAGGCGATCCGCTCGGCAGGCTATGCGGCCCTCGCCACCCTGTTCGCGCTGCTGATCGGCTTCCCGCTGGCTTACTTCATCGGCATCACGCTGAGGCCCTATCCGCTGCTGCAGGCTCTCGCGCTCGTGCTCGTCATTGCGCCGTTCTTCATCTCGTTCCTGCTGCGCACCCTTGCCTGGAAGCAGATCTTCTCGACCGAGGGGCCTGTCTCGGGCATCCTGTCGTCGCTTGGAGTTCTCGGCCCGGGAGAAGCGATCACGGGCACAGCGTTCTCGGTGATCTTCGGCCTGACCTACAACTTCATCCCGTTCATGACACTGCCGATCTACGCGACGCTCGAGCGGTTCGACCTGCGTCTGATCGAGGCGGGCAACGACCTCTACGGCAGCCCGGCGACGACGTTCCGCACGGTCACCCTGCCGCTGTCGGCCGCGGGAGTCATGTCGGGAACCCTGCTGACCTTCATTCCCGCAGCGGGCGACTACATCAACGCCTCGCGCGAGTTCCTCGGCTCGGCCGACACGACCATGATCGGCAATGTGATCGAGACGAACTTCCTGGTGCTGCAGAACTTCCCCGCCGCGGCCGCGCTGTCGCTCGTGCTCATGGCCTTCATCCTGATTCTCGTGAGTCTCTACGTGAAGCGCAGCGGAACGGAGGAGCTGCTGTGAAGGGCTTCGGCAAGTACGCCATCTGGGTCTACTCGGCCATGGCGTTCGTCTTCCTGCTCATTCCGATCGTCTACACGATCATCTTCTCGTTCAACGACGCCCGGCGCACGAACATCATCTGGCGCGGGTTCACGTTCGACAACTGGCTCAATGTGTGCGACGCGCAGACGGTCTGCCAGGCGTTCGGCAACAGCGTGCTCATCGGCGTCGTCGCCACTCTGCTGGCCACAACGCTCGGCACCATGATCGCGATCGCCCTCGTGCGCTACCGCTTCCGGTTCCGCAACACGACGACGCTGCTGATCTTCCTGCCGATGACGACTCCCGAGGTCGTGCTCGGCGCCGGTCTCGCGGCGCAGTTCCTGCAGGCCGGGGTTCCGAAGGGCCTGGGCACGATCATCCTCGCCCACACGCTGTTCTGCTTGAGCTTCGTCGTCGTGACGGTGCGTGCTCGCGTCGCGAGCCTCGACCCGGCGCTCGAGGAGGCCGGTCGCGACCTTTACGGCAACCCGCGGCAGGTCTTCTGGCGCATCACCTTCCCGATGCTGCTGCCCGGCATCGTCGCCGCGGCCCTGCTGTCGTTCGCCTTGAGTTTCGACGACTTCATCATCACGAACTTCAACCGTGGTGCCGAGGTGACCTTCCCGAGCTTCGTCTACACGGCGGCCGCCCGAGGCATACCCGCGGAAGCGAACGTCATCGCCTCAGCGGTGTTCTTCCTCGCGATCATCCTCGTGCTGGCGTCGCAGTTCTCGGCGGCGGCGCGGCGGCGCAAACTCGCGAAGCAGGGCTGACGCCGCGTTCCGATCGGGCCGCCTGACGGTCAGCGAGCGCTGACGATCAGGCGATGCTGACGAGCAGTCGCCCGATCTCGCGCCCGCCCGCGTGCACTCGCTGGCTCGTCTCGTCGATGAGTTCCCGGGCCACCGCGCCGTCGATCGCGCCGACGGAGGCGAGCAGCGCGAGAGCGACCGGGGTGGTGGCGCGCATCGTGCCGTCGAGCACCTTGACGGCCACGGCGACGCCCTCGCGGGTGCCGATCACGACGAGACCCTCGGTGCCGAGCTTGGCGAGGGCGCCGATGCGCTCGATGACGAGGGTGTTCGCCCGCCCGACGCCGTCGATCGCCCAGGGCTCCGCGAGCACGGCCTGCATGACACGACGCGCGTCGGGGTCGTCGCCGCGCGTGAGCCGCGCGATGCCGCGCGCGAGCCCGGCCAGGCTCGTGGCCGCCATGGGAGCACCGCAGCCGTCGACGGCGAGGTGAGCCAAAGGCTGCGCGGTGAACTCCGAGACGACGTCGCGAATGAGCACCTGCACCGGATGCTCTGCCTCGAGGTACTGCTGCGCGTCGGCTCCGAGCGCATCGCTCGCGCGCAGCATGCCCGCGTGCTTGCCCGAGCAGTTGTTCGTCAGGCGCGAGGGCCCGAGCCCGGCCGCCTGCAGGGCTGCTCGCTGCTCGGAGCCGAGCGGCCACAGGGGAGGGCACTGCAGGGAGTTCTCGTTCCGGCGGTCGTCGGCGAGCATCCGTTCGACGATCGCGACATGCTCAGGGCTGCCGCAGTGGCTCGAGACCGCGAGCACGAGCTCGACGTCGGTGAATCGCGCACCGGCTCGCAGCAGGGCGACCGCCTGCAGCGGCTTGAGGGTCGAGCGGGGGTAGATCGTCGCGTCCACGTCACCCACCGCGCGCAGCACGGTGCCGTCGGCGTCGACGGCAGCGGCTGCGCCGATGTGGCGCGATTCGACGAGCCCGCTGCGCTCGATGCGGGCGAGCTCGACCGAGCCCTCGACGTCGAGCGCCCGAGCACCCGCGGCAGACACTGCCGGCGTCAGGCCGAGAGGGCGTCGTCGAGCACGCTGATCGCCTCGCGCAGCAGCTCGTCGCTGATCGTGAGCGCGGGCAGGAAGCGGATGACGTTGCCGTACGTGCCGGCGCTCAGCAGCAGCACGCCCTGCTGGGCGGCCGCGGCCACAGCCCGCGTGACGATGCCGGCGTCGGGCTCGTGCGTCTCAGGGTCGACGAACTCGATCGCGAGCATGGCACCCATGCCTCGCACGTCGCCGATGCGCGGGTGCTTCTTCTTGAGGTCGTTGAGCAGCGGCAGCAGCACCGACTCAATGTGCTTCGCGCGCCCGAGCAGGTCGCGCTGCTCGATCTGCTCGAAGACGGCGATCGCGGCGGCGCACGCGACGGGGTTGCCCCCGTAGGTGCCGCCCAGGCCGCCCGCGTGCGAGCTGTCCATGATCTCGGCGCGGCCGACGACACCGGCGAGCACCATGCCGCCCGCGATGCCCTTGGCTGTCGTGATCATGTCGGGCACGAGGCCGAAGTGCTCACTCGCGTAGTAGGCGCCCGTGCGGGCGACGCCCGACTGCACCTCGTCGGCGATGAAGACGACGCCGTTCGCGGTGCACCACTCCTGCAGCGCCACAAGGTAGCCCTCTGCCGGCACGATGAAACCGCCCTCGCCCTGAATGGGCTCGGCGACGAGGCACGCCAGGTCGTCGGCGCCGACGCGCTTCTCGAGGTACGAGATGGTGCGCTTCGCCGCCTCGGCACCCGAGAGTCCGTCGTGGAAGGGGTACGAGCTCGGGGCGTGGTAGATGTTGCTCGCGAACGGTCCGAAGCCCAGGTTGTAGGGCATGGCCTTGAAGTTCAGGGCCATCGTGAGGTTCGTGCGGCCGTGGTAGCCGTGGTCGAGCACGGCGACACCGGCCCGGCCGGTGTGCTTGCGCGCGATCTTCACGGCGTTCTCGAGAGCCTCGGCGCCCGAGTTGACGAGCACGACCTTCTTGGCGTGATCGCCGGGGGTGTGCTGCACGAGCAGCTCGGCGACGCGCACGTAGGGCTCGTAGGGCGTCACGGTGAAGAGCGTGTGGGTGACCTTGGCGACCTGGGCCTGCACCGCCGCGACGACCGCATCGTTGGTGTGGCCGGCGCCCATGACGCCGATGCCACCGCCGAGGTCGATGAAGTGGTTGCCGTCGACGTCGACGACGATCGCATCGTGCGCGCGGTCGATGTAGACGGGCAGGGAGGTGCCGACGCCGGCGCTCACGACGGCGAGGCGGCGCTCGTGCAGGGCCTGGGAGGCCGGGCCGGGAATCGCGGTGACGACGCGGCGTTCTTGAGCGACGGTCGGGGCGGAGCCCTCGAATGACGGGGCTGCGGGCGCAGAAAGGGTGTCAGTCATGGTGGGATGAGTGTACTCCCGGCCCCTGCGTCGAGCCCGGGTGCGAGAGGAGCCTCCTGTGCACGATCGACACCACTTCGCGGTCGCGGTGCAGTGGACGGGCAACCGGGGCGAGGGCACGGCGACGTACCGCGCCTACGGTCGCGACCACCGCATCCACGCCGCCGGCAAGAGGCACGAGATCGAGGGCTCGAGCGATCGGGTGTTCCGGGGCGACGCCGACCGCTGGAACCCCGAAGAGATGGTCATCGCCGCTCTGTCGCAGTGCCACATGCTCAGCTATCTGCACGTCGCCGCGGTCAACGGCGTCGTCGTCGTCGACTACCGCGACGAGGCGAGCGGAACGCTGCAGCAGGAGGGCGACGGCGGCCGGCTCATCGAGGCGACGCTGCGGCCGGTCGTGACGCTGGCCGCGCACCACGACGAGGCGGATGCGCACCGGGCCGAGCAGCTGCATCACCGCGCGAGCGAGCTGTGCTTCATCGCCAACTCGGTGAACTTCGAGGTGCGGCACGAGCCGACCACGCTGATCGAGCCCCCGCAGGGCGCGCATCGAGCCTGAGCCAAGGTCGGGCGTGGGAGGATAGCCCTTTCGTGCCCGCTCCGACGTGAGGACCCCCTCGTGCGCCGCCGTTCCGCTCTGCTCTCCTCCGGCCTCAGTGCCGCACTGCTTCTCTCGCTGGCCGCGTGCGCGCCCGGTGAGGCCCCCACCGGCGATGGCGCGTGCGCTCCCTCGGGGGCGGCCTCCGACGCGATCGGCGTCGACGGCGCGTTCGGCAGCGTGCCGACGATCGACTTCGAGGGTCCGCTGACGGCCGAGGCCACGCAGCGCACCGTGCTCGAGCAGGGCGAGGGCGACGCAGTCGTCTCGGGCGACATCGCGCTCATCGAGTACTCGGTCTTCAATGGCGAGACGGGCGACGAGCTCGCCACGACGGGCTTCAGCGGCACGAACGCCGAGCGCTTTCCGGTCGACACCGAGAGCCCGCAGCTCGTCGGCTTCTCGCTGCTCATCGAGTGCGCGACGCCCGGCACGCGCCTGGCCGGCGTGATTCCGCCGGTCGACGGCTTCGGCGAGCAGGGCGTGCCCGAGCTCGGTCTCACGGGCTCTGAGTCGCTCGTGTTCGTCATCGACGTCGTGAGCATCGTGCCGCCGCCTCTCGAGCGCGCCGAGGGCGAGTCGCAAGAGGCGCCCGAGGGCTTCCCGACCGTCGAGCTCGCCGAGAACGGTGCGCCGACGATCACGCTGCCCGGTGGCGAGCCCTTCACCGAGTTCGACCTCGCCGTGCTCATTCTCGGCGACGGCCCCGTCGTCGAAGACGGTCAGACCGTCACGGTGCAGTACACCGGCATGAACTGGAACACCGGCGAGATCTTCGACTCGAGCTGGGAGCGCGGCGCGCCCGCCGACTTCCCGACGAGCGGTGTGATCCAGGGCTTCCGCGACGCGCTCGTCGGCCAGACGGTCGGTTCGCAGATCATCGCGATCATCCCGCCCGACCTGGGCTACGGCCCGAGCGGCGGCACCCCCGACGGATCGATCGGCCCCGACGATGTGATCGTCTTCGTCGTCGACATCCTGGCCGCCTCCTAGAGGGCCGGATGCTCGCCGCGCGTCGGGCATGATGAGAACCATGCGCGACATCATGGTGCTCGGCTCGACCGGCTCGATCGGCGTGCAAGCGCTCGAGGTCATCGCGGCGAACCCCGATCGGTTCCGCGTGGTCGGTCTCGCGGCCGGCCGCAACCGCGAGCTCGTCGAGGCGCAGGCGCACGAGCACGGAGTCGAGCACCTCGCCCTAGGCGCCGAGGCCGCGGCCCAGCTCGTGCGCGACGTTCACTGCGACGTGGTTCTCAACGGCATCACCGGGTCGGTCGGTCTCGCGCCGACCCTCGCGGCGCTGAACGCGGGGCGCATCCTGGCACTGGCCAATAAAGAGAGTTTGATCGTCGGCGGGTCGCTCGTGACCGACCTCGCTGCCCCCGGCCAGATCGTGCCCGTCGACAGCGAGCACTCGGCGATCGCGCAGGCGCTGCTCGCGGGCGAGCACCACGAGGTGCGCAGGCTCGTGCTGACGGCGAGCGGAGGGCCGTTCCGCGGCCGAACCCGCGCGTCGCTCGAGGGCGTGACGCCCGCTGAGGCGCTCGCGCACCCCACGTGGGACATGGGCAGGGTCATCACCACGAACTCGTCGACGCTCGTCAACAAGGGTCTCGAGGTCATCGAAGCCCACCTGCTGTTCGACGTGCCCTACGACCGCATCGACGTCACGGTGCACCCGCAGTCGATCGTGCACTCGATGGTCGAGTTCATCGACGGCTCGACGATCGCGCAGTGCTCGCCGCCCGACATGCGCCTGCCGATCTCGCTCGGGCTCGACTGGCCGCGCCGGGTCGGGGGAGTGGGGGCGCCGCTCGACTGGAGCACAGCATCCACTTGGACCTTCGCGCCCCTCGACGACGAGGCCTTTCCGGCAGTCGCTCTCGCCAAGCGCGTGGGTCAGGCCGGCGCGACGTTCCCGGCGGTGTTCAACGCCGCGAACGAGCAGGCGGTGCACGCGTTCCACGACGGCCGCATCGGCTATCTCGACATCGTCGACACGGTGCAGGCGGTCGTCGAGACCCACGAGCCGCACGCCATGACGCTCGAAGGGGTGCTCGAGGCTGAGCGCTGGGCGCGGCGCGCGGCCGATGATCTCATCGCCGCCCGTTCGTGACCGCGGCTGGCGCGGCGCGCCCATAGCGATCGCCCAGCGGCCGCTGTGCGACCGGCGATAGAGTGACCGCTCGTGGAGACCGTGCTGCTGTACATCGTCGGCATTCTCGTCGTCGTCGTGGGGCTCATCGTCTCGATCGCGCTGCACGAGCTGGGCCACTTCGTGCCCGCCAAGATCTTCGGGGTGCGCGTCGGGCAGTTCATGATCGGATTCGGCCGCACCATCGTGTCGTGGCGCCGGGGTGAGACCGAATACGGCTTCAAGTGGATTCCGCTCGGCGGCTACATCTCGATGGCCGGCATGTACCCGCCTGTGGCCGGCAAGGCGGCGCGCACAGCCTCCACGGGCTTCTTCGAGACGCTCGTGCAAGACGCCCGCACGGCCTCGGCCGACACGATCGTCGAGGGCGAGGAGCACCGCACGTTCTACCAGCTCGCCGTCTGGAAGCGCATCATCATCATGCTCGGCGGGCCGTTCATGAACCTGGTCATCGCGATCGTGCTCTACGCGGTCGTGCTCGTCGGCTTCGGCGTCGCGCAGCCGTCGACGACTCTCGGCGGCGTCAACGAGTGCGTGCTGCCCGCGACGAGCGAGCGCCAGGAGTGCGAGCCGGGCGACCCGCTCGCTCCCGGCGCCGAGGCGGGCCTGCTGCCGGGTGACCGCATCGTCGCCATCGACGGCCAGCAGATCGACTCGTGGGATGCCGTGCTCGCGACCGTGCGCGATTCGGCTGACCAGCCGCTCGAGTTCACCGTCGAGCGCGACGGCCGCACGGTGTCGACGACGCTCACCCCGCTGCTCACCGAGCGCTACGTGCTCGATGATCGGGGCCAGATCGCCGAGGGGCCGGACGGCGAGCCGCTCACGCAGCAGGTCGGCTTCGTCGGCATCGCGTCGTCGTTCGAGACCGTGCAGCAGCCGGTCACGGCGGTGCTGCCCGCCGTAGGCGACAACGTGTCGGCTGTCGTCGGCATCATCCTCAATCTGCCTCAGCGCATGATCGATGTCGCGAATGCCGCGTTCGGGCCGGAGGAGCGCGACCCCAATGGGCCGATCAGTGTCGTCGGCGTCGGGCGCATCGCCGGCGAGATCGCGAGCATCGACACGATTCCGGTGATCGAGCGCATCTCGTTCTTGACGGGGCTCATGGCCTCGCTCAACGTGGCGCTCTTCGTCTTCAACCTCATTCCGCTGCTGCCGCTCGACGGCGGCCACGTCGCCGGAGCGCTGTTCGAAGGCGTGCGCCGGTGGTTCGCAAAGCTGCGAGGCAAGCCCGACCCCGGGCCGATCGACACTGCGAAGCTCGTGCCCATCACGCTCGGCGTCGTGCTCGTGCTCGGCGTCATGAGCGCCCTGCTGATCTACGCCGACATCGTGAAGCCGGTCACGCTCTTCTGACACGGGCCGAAGGCCCGGTGGCCGTGCTGCTTCATGGGCAGTCGGTCTAGGAGACCGACTCGAGCAGCAGCGCCTGACCCTGGCCGCCGCCGCCGCACAGCGAGATCGCGGCGCGTCGGGCATGCCCCGCGTGCAGCATGTGCGCGGCGTGCACGGTGAGTCGGGCACCGGATGCGCCGACGGGGTGGCCGATCGCGATGGCGCCGCCGTGCGGGTTCACGATCGCCGGATCGACGCCGAGGTCGCGCGTCGACTGGATCGAGACCGCGGCGAAGGCCTCGTTGATCTCGATGTGGTCGAGGTCGTCGACCGACCAGCTGACGCGGGCGAGGGCTGCCTGGATCGCGCGTGCGGGCTGCCCGTGCAGAGAGTTGTCGGGGCCGGCGACCTCGCCCCAGCCGGTGATGCGCGCCAGAATCGTCGCGCCCTGCTCGCGCGCCCAGTCTTCGCGGGCGACGACGACAGCGGCGGCACCGTCGCTCAACGGCGAGGCATTGCCCGCCGTGATCGTGCCGTCGGCCGTGAAGGCGGGCCGCAGGCGGCCGAGTGACTCGACCGAGCTGTCGGGGCGCACCCCTTCGTCGGTGTCGACGATCGTGCTGGCGCCCCGCGCGGCGACCTCGACACCGATGATCTCAGCGCCGAACAGCCCGTTGGCGTGCGCCTCGTGAGCTCGGGTGTGCGACGCCGCGGCCACAGCATCCTGCTCCTCGCGCGTGATGCCGAGCCTGCCGACGTGTCGTTCGGTGCTCTCGCCCATCGAGATGCCGTCGACGGCATCGCGCAAGCCATCGTGCGCGAGGTGATCGAGCGCCTCGACCGAGCCGTAGGCCCAGCCGAGGCGGGCACCGGGCAGCAGGTGAGGCGCGTTCGTCATGGACTCCATGCCGCCGGCGAGCACGGCATCGGCTTCGCCGAGACGGATGAGTCGTGCCGCATCGGCGATCGCCCGCGCTCCGGAGAGGCAGACCGAATTGACGCTCGAGGTCGCGACGGCGGGGGCGATACCGGCGCCGAGCGCGACCTGTCGGGCCGGGTTCTGGCCGCAACCGGCCGGCAGAACTTGACCGAGGATGGCCGCGGTGATCGCGTCGGGGGCGAGCCCGCTGGCATCGAGCGCGCCCTGCGCGGCGGCGATGCCCAGCTGAACGGCGGTGAGGCGGGCGAGAGAGCCGCGCGAACGACCCTGCGGGGTGCGGGCCGCGGAGATGATGACGACGTCGTGGGTCATGGTGGCTCCTTTGCCGGTGCGAGTCGGTGGGTGCTCAGTTGACAGTGTCGAGTATGGCCCAGTACGGTTTGCTGAAACCTGAATCGTCTGTCAGGTTAGCAGTCACATCTCCTTCTACGGCAGCAGGAAAGGCACTCCCATGCGAACGACGAAGTTCATGGCCCCGGCGCTCATCGCGATCGTCGGCCTCACGGTTGCGGGCTGCGCGCCCACGGCCACCGCGCCCGAGAACGGCGGCGAGGAACTCGCGCCCGTCTCGGTGGGCATCATCACCTCTGAGACCGGCCCGCTCGGCGCCTACGGTGCCGCCTACCTGGCCGGTTTCGATGCTGGTCTCGACTACGCCACCGACGGCACCGGTACTGTCGACGGCCGCGAGATCGACCTCACGATCTCCGACGACGCCGGCGACACCGACACCGCCGTCAACATCGCTCGCGACCTCATCGGTCAGGGCGTGAAGATCATCGCCGGCACGGCATCGTCGGGCATCGCGCTCGCCCTTGCCGAGCAGGCAGCGCAGAACCAGGTGCTCTACATCTCCGGCCCGGCGGCTGCTGACGCGATCACGGGCATCAACGACTACACCTTCCGCTCCGGTCGGCAGACGTACCAGGACGTCGCGACGGCCGGAACCTTCATCGGCGACCCCGCCGGCCAGAAGGTCATCGTCTTCGCGCAGGACACCGCGTTCGGTCAGGGCAACCTCGCGGGTGTGGATGCGGTGCTCGGCGGTGCCGGCGCGACCGTCGAGGGCATTCTCGTGCCCGAGGACGCGACCGAGTTCACCCCGTTCGCGCAGCAGATTCTCGCGGCCGAGCCCGACCTCGTGTTCGTCGCGTGGGCCGGTGCGACGAGCGGCGCGATGTGGCAGTCGCTCGACCAGCAGGGCATCTTCGACGCTGTTCCCGTCGTGACCGGACTCGGTGACGTCGCCACGTTCGGCGCCTACGCCGAGGCGAGCGACAAGATCAGCTTCCTGAACCACTACTTCGCGGGTGCTTCCGGCACCGACGTCGAAGCAGCGATGCTCGAGGCGCTCGAGGCCGCCGGCGCGCAGGGCGACCTGTTCTCGCCCGACGGCTTCGTCGCGGCGCAGATGATCGTGCAGGCCATCCGCGAGGGTGGCGGAGACGACGTCGACAGCATGGTGGCGGCACTCGAGGGCTGGACCTTCGAGGGGCCCAAGGGCACGATGACCATCCGCGCGGAAGACCACGCGATGATCCAGCCCATGTTCCAGGCGCGCCTCGTCGAGCAGGACGGCACGTGGGTGCCCGAGCTCATCGAGGTCGTCGACGCCGACACGGTCGCCCCGCCGGTCGCCGGCTGAGCATCCGAAGGCTCGAGACATGACTGACCGACCCGTGCTCGCTGTCGAGCAGCTCGTTCTGCAGATCGGAGGCGCACGCATCATCGATGACGTGTCGCTCGCGGTGGCCGAAGGCGAGATGCTCGGAGTGATCGGCCCCAACGGGGCTGGCAAGACGACGCTGTTCAACCTCATCTCAGGAGTGCTCCCGCCCACCAGCGGCCGCGTTCTCGTGAGAGGCGACGATGTCTCTTCGCTCTCGATCCAGCGGCGAGCACGGGTCGGCCTCGGTCGCACCTTCCAGACCTCGAGCCTCTTCGCCGGGCTCAGCGCCCGAGAGAACGTGCGTCTCGCGGCGCAGGTCGCACTCGGCGGCGAGCTCTCGCTGCTGAGGGCGCCCCGCCGCACCGATGCCGCAACCTCGGCTGCCGACGAGAAGCTCGACGAGGTCGGGCTCGCTCATCACGCCGAGACCATCGCAGGGTCGCTCTCGCACGGTGACAAGCGCAAGCTCGAGATTGCGATGCTGCTCGCGACCGATCCGAGCGTGATCCTGCTCGACGAGCCCATGGCGGGAGTCGCCTCAGGCGACGTGCCCGGTCTCGTCGACGTCATCCGCCGCGTGCACCAGAGCGGCCGCACGGTGCTCATGGTCGAGCACCACATGGATGTCGTGCTGGGTCTCGTCGACTCGGTCGCGGTCATGCACCACGGCAGCCTGCTCGCGCACGACACCCCCGAGGTCGTCATGGCCGACGCGACGGTGCAGGCCGCCTATCTAGGAGAGTCGATATGACCGACGAGGCCCGGAAAGCACTCGGCCCCATTCTTCGTGTCGCCGGCCTCTCGGCGAGCATCGACGGCCAGCAGGTCGTCGAGCAGGTCGACTTCGAGGTTCCGGCCACAGGCGTCACCGCCGTGCTGGGACGCAACGGCGTCGGCAAGACGAGCACGCTCAAGGCCGTGCTCGGCCTGATCTCCCGCTCGGGCGTCGTCGAGTTCGACGGCGAGCGCATCGACAGCGAGCCGACCCACCGCATCGTGCAGCGGGGCATCGGCTACGTGCCCGAAGACCGCGAGGTCTTCGCCTCGCTCACGGTGGCCGAGAATCTGCGGCTCGCCGAGCGCGGCACGACGCCGCACCGCGACATGGTCGACGAGCTCTTCCCCGACCTGATCGCCCGCTCGGCGCAGCGCGCGGGTTCGCTCTCGGGCGGTCAGCAGCAGATGCTGTCGCTCGCGAGAGTGCTCATGAACGACAACCGTCTGCTCATGGTCGACGAGCCCACGAAGGGTCTCGCGCCGCGCATCGTGACCGAGGTGGCGGCGGCCCTCGAACGCGCAGCGGCGGTGACCCCCGTTCTGCTCGTCGAGCAGAATCTGCCCGTGGTCAGGCGCCTGGCGCACACCGTTGTCGTGATCGAAGGCGGCAGGGTGATCCACGCCGGCCCCGCGGCTGAACTGCTCGATGACGACGAGCGCACCCAGCAGCTGCTGGGAGTGCACTCCACTGACCACGGCGCCCCGAAGGGCGACACCGACCACGGCGCCCCGAGGGGCGATACCGAACACGGCGCCTCTAAGGGCGCCGACGAATCACGCGAGGAGACGCCATGAGCACCGTGCTGCTGCTGCTCATCACCGGTCTCGGCCTGGGCGCCCTGTACTTTCTGGTCGCGAGCGGTCTCTCGCTCATCTACGGCCTCATGGGAGTGCTCAACTTCGCGCACGGCTCGTTCCTGACGCTCGGCGCCTTCCTCGGCTGGGAGGTCGCCCGCCGCATGCCCGACGGCTCGTGGCTCACCTTCGGAGTATCGATCCTCGTCGGAGCGGTCGTCGGAGCCACCGTGGCGACCCTCACCGAGCTGCTGCTGATCAGACCGCTCTATCTGCGGCATATCGAACAGGTGCTCGTCACGGTGGGCCTCTCGCTCGCCACCGTCGCCCTCTTCGAGGGCATCTGGGGCGTCGACCCGATCTACGTCGTCGGCCCCGAGTGGCTCAACGACACGACCGACATCGCTGGCGCGCTCATCCCGAATGATCGCTTCGTGCTCATCGCGGCGGCCGTGATCGTGCTGCTCGGCCTCGTGGTCTTCCTGAAGCGCACGCGCTACGGCCTCATCATCCGTGCCGGCGTCGAGAACCGTGCCATGGTGACGGCACTCGGAGTCGACGTGCGTCGTGCGTTCACGCTCGTCTTCGCGATCGGCGGCGCCGCCGCCGGCATCGGCGGCGTGCTCGCCTCGCACTACTTCGGGTACGTCTCGCCGCTGATCGGCGGGTCGCTCTTGATCTTCGCCTTCATCGTGACGGTCATCGGCGGCCTCGGCTCGCTCACGGGTGCGGCGATCGCATCGGTCGTGGTCGCGGTGCTGCAGCAGTTCGCCAACTTCTATCTCGGAGGCACGGGCGACTTCATGGTCGTCGCGCTTCTCGCCGTGGTGCTGCTCGTCAAGCCCACCGGACTCCTCGGGAGCAAGGCATGACCATGATTCGCCGTCTGCGCACCTCACCGATCACGCCGTGGGCCACCGGGGGGCTGCTCGTCGCCCTCGTCGCCGTGCTGCCGCTGCTCGACCTGAGCCTGCCGGGAGTGCTGCCGGGCTCGACCTACACCCCCGGCACCCTGCAGCTGCTCGCCTTCGCCATGGTGTTCGCCGCGCTCGCGCTCAGCTACCACCTGCTGTTCGGCGTCGCGGGCCTGCTCTCGTTCGGCCACGCACTCTACTTCGCGCTCGGCGCCTACGGCCTCGGCATCGTGCTGCGCGACACCGAGTTGGCGCTCGTGCCGGCCATGGCTGTCGTGCTGATGGCCGCGATCGCCGTGGCCGCGGCCCTCGGCGCGCTGAGCCTCCGAGTCTCGGGCATCGCTTTTGCCATGGTCACGCTGGCGTTCGCGCAGGCCGGCTCGGTGCTCGTGCGCCGCAACGCCTCGGTCACGAACGGCGAAGAGGGCCTGCCGCTTCGGGTCGACAACATCCCGGCCGAGCTCGTCGGCGTGCTCAACACGCGCAATGTCTACTGGCTCGCGCTCGTACTGCTCGTCGTGGTGTTCCTGATCGTGGCGTGGTTCGAACGCTCGCGAGCAGGGCATGTCGTTGCTGCGACGCGCGAGAACGAGCTGCGGGTGCGGGTGCTCGGCATGACGCCGTTCCGCGTCAAGCTGATCACGGTCGTGCTCGCGGGCGGCCTCGCCGCCCTCGTGGGCATGGTCTACCTGCTGCTGCAGAGCGGGGTTACTCCCGCCGTGACGACGCCCGACTTCACGCTGACGCTACTCGTCATCGTCGTGCTCGGCGGCGTCGGCTCACGGTGGGGCGCCGTGGTCGGCGGGCTCCTCTACACGCTGCTCGATCAGCGTCTGACGGCGCTCGCGCGCTCGGAGGCCATCCAAGACCTTCCTGAATTCTTGCGTATTCCTCTCAGCGAACCGCTCTTCATACTCGGAACCCTCTTTATCCTGGTCGTGGTGCTGCTGCCGGGTGGTCTGGCGGGCGTTGCCCGCCGAACCCTCGCTCGCGCCGACTCAGCCCGCGCGCGCGCCGGGCGCAGTCTCGACGAGGAGGCGACGCCATGATTCAGACCCCGAGCACGAGTGAGCGGGCACACGGCCTGCACACGCTCGGGCGCTGGACGGCCGACCGCGCGATGGCGACGCCCGACCGCGTGGCGATCGACGACCGCGGCGTCGTCCTCAACTACCGCGATCTGCATGACCGCAGCACGAAGCTCGCCACTCGCCTCGAGCAGGCAGGCTACGGCGTCGGCGATCGCATCGCGACGCTCACCGGCAACAGTGCCGACCACGTCGTGCTGTTCTTCGCCTGCGCGCAGGCGGGCCTCGTTCTCGTGCCGATCTCGTGGCGGCTGTCTCCGCGCGAGATCGCCCAGCAGCTCGAGCTCGCCGAGCCCATGGCTCTCGTCGTCGAAGACGAGTTCGCGTCGCTCGGCGCGGCTGCGGCCGAGCGGCTGCTCGACCCGCCCCCGCAGGCTGCGCCCGGCATGCGCGGCATCGAGCGCACGCCTCCCGCGCCACGCCGATCGAGCCGTGAGAGCACGCCCGAGCACCGGGCCGTGCGCGACGACGACCCGCTGCTCATCATGTTCACCTCGGGCACGCAGGGGGCGCCGCGCGGGGCGATTCTGACGCACGCCAACTGCTTCTGGACCAACCTGGCCCTCTCGCGCACGATCGAGATCACGAGCAACGACACCGTGCTGGCGGTCATGCCGCAGTACCACGTCGGCGGCTGGAACGTGCAGCCGCTGCTCGCCTGGTGGACGGGCGCCACGGTCGTTCTCGAGCGCACGTTCGACGCAGGCCGCGTGCTGCACCTCATCGAAGACCGCGGCATCACGACGATGATGGGGGTGCCGGCGAACTACCTGCTGCTGGCCGAGCACCCTGCCTTCGCCCGCACCGACCTGTCGACGCTGCGGCACGCGGTCGTCGGGGGCGCGCCGATGCCCGAGCCGCTCTTGCGCACCTGGCACGCCCGCGGTGTCGCGCTCGTGCAGGGCTACGGCCTCACCGAGGCGTCGCCGAATGTGCTGTGCCTTCCCGATGAGGATGCCCGCTCGAGGGTCGGCTCAGCAGGCCGGCCGTATCCGCACGTCGAGGTGCAGCTCGTCGACCCGGTGACCGACGAGGTCATCGAGGGCGCCGGCTCGGGTGAGCTGGTCGTCCGCGGGCCCAGCGTGTTCCCCGGGTACTTCCGCGACGAGCTGCGCACCGACGAGGCCCTGCGGGGCGGCTGGCTGCGCACGGGTGACCTCATGCAGCGCGATGCCGACGGCTACTACCGCGTGGTCGATCGCTTGAGCGACATCTTCATCACCGGAGGAGAGTCGGTGGCTCCTGCCGAGATCGAGCGGGTGCTGTTCGAGCACCCGGCCGTCGCCGATGCCGCAGTGGCGGGGGTGCCTGACGACCGGTGGGGCGAAGTGCCCGAAGCGTGGATCGTCGCGCGGCCGGGCGTGCCCGTCGACGAGACGGCCCTCATCGAGCACTGCGCAGCGCGCCTGGCGAAGTTCAAGGTTCCGCGCCGCGTGCGCCTCGTCGAGCGCATTCCGCGTTCGGGCACCGACAAGGTGCGCCGGCGCGAGCTGCTCGAACTCTGGCACCACGAGCAGCTCGAGGCCCTGCCGCTGGCGAGCAACCCGGTGACTTCGTGAGCGCGGCGCCGCGCACCGCGAAGGGCGAGCGCACGCGTCGGGCCCTGCTCGACGCCGCCGAGGCGGTGTTCGCGACCCACGGCTACTCCGATGCCTCGATTGTGCGCATCACCGAGCGCGCGGGAGTCGGTCAGGGCACCTTCTACCTGTACTTCGACAGCAAGCTCGAGATCTTCGAAGAGCTCGTCGACGATCTGAACCGCCGCGTGCGCCACGCGATGACGGAGCACGCGACCGAGAGCATGACGCGTATCGAGCGCGAGCGCGAGGGCTTTCGCGGCTTCTTCCGCTTCACGGCCGAGCACCCCGCGCTCTACCGCATCGTGCGCGAGGCCGAGTTCGTGTCGCCCCGGTCGCTGCGCCTGCACTACACCCGCATCGTCGAGGGCTACATCGACGGTCTCGAGGGCGCTCGCGAGCGCGGCGAGATCGGCGACATCGACCCGACGGTGGCCGCGTGGGCGCTCATGGGCGTCGGCGAGATGATCGGCATGCGCTGGGTGCTCTGGGGCGGCAACGGTGAGGCCGGCGATGCCGCCGACCCGCTCGCGAGCGGCACCGCCGAGATTCCCGACGAGGTGTTCGATCAGATGATGCAGTTCATCGAGAACGCCCTTCGGGCGCAGCGACCCGCGATCAGCGCCGACGAGCCCGCATCGATGTCAGAGCAGAAGGGCTCATGATGAGCAGTTCGACACTCACCGGCCGACGCGCGATCATCACGGGCGCCGCGAGCGGCATCGGCGAGGCGTGCGCACGCGCCCTCGCCGAGCGGGGGGCGACCGTCATCGTCGCCGACCGCGACGGTGACGGCGCTCGCCGCATCGCGGCCGAGATCGGCGGCGAGGAGTGGACGATCGATCTGGCCGATCTGGATGCTCTCGCCGAGGTCAGCCTCGACGCCGACATCCTCGTCAACCACGCCGGCATTCAGACAGTGAGCCCCATCGTCGACTTCGACCCGGCTCGCTTCCGGCTCATCATCGACCTCATGCTCGTCTCGCCCTTCTTGCTCACGCGTGCCGTGATGCCCGGCATGATCGAGCGCGGTTGGGGCCGGGTCGTCAACATCAGCTCGGTGCACGGCCTGCGGGCGAGCGCCTTCAAGTCGGCGTACGTCTCGGCGAAGCACGGGCTCGAAGGGCTCTCGAAGGTGACAGCGCTCGAGGGCGGCCCGCATGGCATCACGAGCAACTGCATCAACCCGGGCTACGTGCGCACGCCGCTCGTCGAGAAGCAGATCGCCGATCAGGCCCGCGTGCACGGCATTCCTGAAGACGAGGTCGTCGAGCGCATCATGCTGACGGAGAGCGCCATCAAGCGGCTCGTGGAGCCGAGCGAGGTCGCGTCGCTCGCCGCGTGGCTCTGCAGCGACGATGCCGGCATGGTCACGGGAGCGTCGTACACGATGGACGGCGGGTGGAGCGCCCGATGATCGAACTCGGTCCTCCCCGCGTGAACGTCGCCGTGCCGGGCGGCGACCTGGCCGTGGGCATCTACAACGCCTCGGTCGTCGAGTGCGTGCCTGTGCTCGCGGTGCACGGCATCACCGCGAATCACCGGTGCTGGCCGCTCGTGGCCGAGGCCCTGCCCGACGCGCGCATCATCGCCCCCGACCTGCGGGGCCGCGGCGGCAGCAGCGCCGTCGAGGGCCCGGCCGGTCTGCGTCGGCACGCCGACGACCTCGTCGCCGTTCTCGATGCGCTCGACGCGCCCGCGGCGCACGTGGTCGCGCACTCGATGGGAGCCTTTGTCGCGGTGCTGCTCGCCGCGGGGCACCCGGAGCGCGTGCTCTCGCTGACACTCATCGACGGAGGGCTGCCGCTCGATCCGCCTGCGGCGGGCACCTCGGTGCTCGGACCCGCGGGTGACCGGCTGAGCATGACCTTCGCGAGCGTCGACGACTACCGCGACTTCTGGCGACGGCATCCCGCCTTCGCCGAGCACTGGTCGCCGACGGTCGAGGGCTATGTCGACTACGACCTGCTCGGCACCGCGCCGCACCTGCGGCCCTCGGGGGTGCTGGCCTCGGTCGAGACCGATGCGTCTGAGCTCTTCGGCCCCGCGTGGTACCTCGAGGCGATGCAGGCGGTGGATGCTCCCGCCGTGTTCCTGCGCGCCCCCCGAGGCCTGCTCGACGAGCCTCGGGCGCTCTACGCGCCGGGCCGCGCCGACGCCGAGCCCCGGCTGCGCGGCATGAGGGTCGTCGAGGTGGATGACGTCAATCACTACACGATCGTTCTGGCGCGCGAGGGCGCGAGTGCGGTCGCCGCCGAGGTGCGGCGCACGATGCAGAGTGCACACACGATCACGGAGGGAATCGCATGACGATCGACAAGACAGTGCCCGACGTCGAGACCGCCGTCGCCGGCATCAGCTCGGGGTCGAGCATCGCCGTCGGCGGCTTCGGTCTCTGCGGCACGCCCATGGAACTCATTCGCGCCGTGCTCGCGACGGGTGCCGACGGCCTCAAGGTCGTCAGCAACAACTGCGGCGTCGACGACTGGGGGCTCGGCGTGCTGCTCGCGGCCGGTCGCATCGCGAAGATGACGTCGTCGTACGTCGGTGAGACCAAGGAGTTCGAGCGGCAGTACCTCTCGGGCGAGCTCGAGGTCGAGCTCACGGCCCAGGGCACGCTCGCCGAGTAGCTGCGCGCAGGCGGTGCGGGCATCGCGGCCTTCTTCACGCAGACGGGGGTGGGCACGCAGGTCGCGGAGGGCGGGCTGCCCCGGCGCTACGCGTCCGACGGCACGATCGCCGAGGCCTCACCCGCCAAGCCGGTGCAGACCTTCTCGATGCACGGGGTCGAGCGGCAGTTCGTGCTCGAAGAGTCGATCACGACCGACTTCGCGCTCGTGCACGCGGCCGTGGCCGACCGGCACGGCAACCTCGTCTTCTCGCGCTCGGCCCGCAACTTCTCGCCGCTCGCGGCGATGGCCGGCCGGGTCTGCATCGCGCAGGTCGAGCGGCTTGTCGAACCCGGCGAGCTTGACCCTGACGCCGTGCACCTGCCCGGCGTCTTCGTCGACCGCGTCGTCGTCGTCGGCGAGAACGTCGAGAAGCGCATCGAGCGGCGCACCGTGCGGTCGAACGAGGGGGGCTGAGCATGGCGCTCACGAGAGACGAGATGGCCGCGCGAGCGGCCCGTGAACTGAGCGACGGTAGCTACGTCAACCTCGGCATCGGACTGCCCACCCTCGTGCCCAACCACGTGCCGGCCGGCATGACGGTCGTGCTCCAGTCGGAAAACGGCATCCTGGGCGTCGGCCCGTACCCGGCCGAGGCCGACGTCGACCCCGACCTCATCAATGCCGGCAAAGAGACCGTCACCGTGCTGCCGGGTGCTGCGTATTTCGACTCGGCCTTGAGCTTCGGCATGATCCGCGGCGGCACGATCGACGCCGCCATCCTCGGCGCGATGCAGGGCTCTGCGGCCGGCGACCTCGCCAACTGGCTGATTCCCGGGAAGATGGTCAAGGGCCCCGGCGGGGCGATGGATCTCGTGCACGGTGCCGCGCGCGTCATCGTGCTCATGGAGCACGTCGCGAAAGACGGCACCGCGAAGATCGTGAACGAGTGCTCGCTGCCGTTGACCGGCAAGGGCGTCGTCGACCGCATCATCACCGACCTCGCGGTGATCGACGTGACCGCGACCGGGCTGCAGCTCGTCGAGGTGGCACCCGGCGTCACGGTCGACGAGGTCGTCGCGGCGACCGAGCCGCCGCTCAGCATCCCCTCGTCCCTGCGCGGGCACTAGCCCGCCCCTCCAGCCCGATCACCCGTGTCGTCCCCCGAGAAACGAAGGAGTCTCTTGCCATGACCGATCACCTGCTGCCGGGCATCCACGCCCACGACGTGTCGACGCCGCGACTGCGTGCGCGCGTGCTCGAACGACCCGCCGCGTCAGAGGCGGCATCGACCGTCGTCTTCGTGCACGGCAATGTGTCGAGCTCGCTGTTCTACCAGCCGACGATGCTCGCGCTCGCGCCCGACGTGCGCGCCCTCGCCGTTGACCTGCGCGGCTTCGGCGAGAGCGAGACGCTGCCGGTCGACGCCACGAGGGGCTTGAGCGACTTCGCCGATGACGTGACCTCCGTGCTTGACGCTCTCGGCGTGGGGCAGGTGCATCTCGTCGGCTGGAGCATGGGCGGCGGCGTCGTCATGCAGCTCATGCTCGATGCGCCCGAGCGCATTGTCAGCGTCACCCTCGAGTCGCCCGTCTCGCCCTACGGGTTCGGCGGCACGGCGCGCGACGGCTCGCTGCTGTCACCCGACGCGGCGGGCACGGGCGGCGGGGGAGCGAACCCCGACTTCGTCGCCCGGCTCAACGCGAACGACACCTCCGCCGATGAGGCCACGTCGCCGCGCTCGGTGTACCGCTCGGCCTACGTCGCCGCACCCGATGCGCTCGAGCACGAAGACCTGTGGGTCGCGTCGATGCTCACGACCGCGACCGGACCCGACAACTACCCGGGCGACAGCACGCCGTCGGAGAACTGGCCGGGCTTCGCGCCGGGTGGGCGCGGGGTGCTCAACACCATGGCTCCGACGCACTTCAACGCGAGTGGCATCGTCGACCTGGCTCACAAGCCCCCGGTGCTCTGGGTGCGCGGCACGGCCGACGCGATCGTCTCTGACACGTCGTTCTTCGACCTCAACATGCTCGGCCAGGTCGGTGCGATACCGGGCTGGCCGGGCGCCGAGATCGCGCCGCCGCAGCCGATGGTGACCCAGACGCGCGACGTGCTCGACCGCTACGCCGCGCAGGGGGGCACCTACCGCGAGGTCGTCTTCGACGGCTGCGGTCACTCGCCGCACCTCGAGCAGCACGACGCGTTCGTCGAGGCGCTCAGCGCCCACCTCTCCACCCCGCAGTGATCGACTGCCGGGGCGGGCGCGGCGGCCCGATGCCGCGCCCGCCCCTGCGGCGCGCGTTCAGAGCGATTGCGTAGACTGACGCCCGTGCCCGCTGTGAATCTCGGAATGCCCAAGGTCCCTGAGACCCTCGCCCCTCGCCGCAAGACCCGCCAGATCAAGGTCGGCAAGGTCATGGTCGGCAGCGACCACCAGGTCAGCGTCCAATCGATGACGACGACGCCGACGACCGACATCAACGGCACCCTGCAGCAGATCGCCGAGCTCACGGCCACGGGCTGCGACATCGTGC
>SXGT01386895.1_pt1 | contig 21705 bp, 18 predicted proteins | sample 3176221 | NCBI WGS metagenome assembly SXGT01 (sample SAMN11356862, study PRJNA531348) | freshwater metagenome | isolation source: freshwater sample F1-120 | place: China: Fuxian Lake, Yuxi | collected 2017-12-25
CCGCACCGACCGACAAGCCGGCCGAGCCCGCGACGGGCGCCGCCGCTCCGGCAACGGGTGCCGCCGCGCCCGCGACCGGTGCCGCCGCTCCAGCGACGGGCGCTGCCGCTCCGGCTGCTGCCACGCCCGAGGACAACGCTGCCAAGATCCGCGAGGAGATGGAGCAGCGTCGCAAGCGCATCCAGGAGATCTACACGCTGGGCCGCTCCAAGGAGCCCAAGGACATGGACGCGCTCAAGGCGATCATCGTCGGCGAAGGGCCGGTCTATGAGCGCGCCTCGGCGATTCGTGCGCTGCCGCGTGAGAAGAACGACGCCATTCTCGGCGACATGAAGAAGCTGCTGGAGGACAAGAACACGGCGGTCAAGATCGAGGCGGCCATCAAGATCTACCAGTGGGGAGAGGACGCCACGGCGCTCCCGGTGCTCAAGGATCTGCGGCAGCAGGGCGTCGCGCTCCGACGGGCCTTCCAGACCGGCTTCGAGAACAACAAGCCGACCTACGACAAGAACGCGATGGCGTTCTTCAAGGACGGCGTCAAGAACGAGAACGTCTACGTGCAGCTCGACTCCGCGGTCGGCCTCATCGAGATTGGCAAGGAGAAGGACGGCGTCCCCGTCCTGAAGAACGTGCTCGAGAAGGACGACAAGTACCACATCCGCATGGCGGCGGTGAACTACCTCACCCCGCTCAAGCACATCGACGCGGTCAAGGAGCTGTTGGAGCTCGCCGGCAAGGACAAGGACGAGCGCGTCGCCAAGCGGGCCAAGGAGGTCCTTGGGATCTCGGAGGGCCCTGCCGCCCCGGCCACGGACACCAAGCCCGCGGACAAGCCCGCCGATGGAGCGGCAAAGCCGGCCGACAAGCCCGCCGACAAGCCGGCCGACAAGCCGGCCGAGAAGCCCGCCGAGAAGGCCACCGACAAGCCCGCCGAGGGCGGCAAGTCCAAGTAGCTCACCGGGCCCCGCTCAGGGGCCGGTCTTTCCCTCCGTCAGATCCATGTTGGGCTCGCGGCAGTTGCCGGGCCCGCCAATCACGCAGCTCCCCCACGCACACCAGGCCGCGACGAATGCGTCGGCGTCGCTGCGACAGGCCTCCAGCCGGGGCCGCGCGGCGGCCTCCTTTCGCAGGCCGAGCGCCTTGGCGGCGTTCCAGCGCAGCTCGCGTTCGGGTCGCCCGAGCATCCCCGTGAGCACCTCGACGGCGAGCGCGTGCGCCGGTGGTGTCTCCTCGGCGATGCGCCAGGCTGCCTCGGCGCGCACCTCCCACGGGCACGCCTCGAGTGACACGACGCGCCGGTGCGCCTCGACGAGGTCCGGCCCGCGCATCCAGGCGAGCGCGCGACCCGCGTCGCACGGCGAATGGCCGGCGTCGATGAGCGCCAGGAGCGCGGCACCGTCCCGCGACCGAACGGCCTGCGCGATGCGCGTGGCGTCGTCTTGGGTGCGACAGCCGAGCAGCGCGGGGGCGACCAGCAACAGCGCGTGGGACCGCATCTACTGGCTCTTGGCCCACGGATGCGTGTCACCCGGCGCGTCACAGGGGCCGTCACACGTGCGGACGATGGACCCGGTAGGCCGCAGGAAGGCGTCGACCTGCACCATGCTGGTCCAAGCGCGGCGCACGCCCTCGTGCACGTCGTTCCCAGAATCGGCCGGCTTCGGGAGCCAGCCCGGCAACGGCGCCTTGACGCCAAAGTCGTAGACGACCAGAGCGGAGGCGGGCGTCGTGCCATCGGCGGCGTGCTCGAGCCAATCGATGGCGAGCGGCGCCGGGTCGAGGATGGGGAGCCCGAGCGCGCGCGCATGGACCAGCGTGCCGACGTTCGGCACTTCGGCGTCGCCGAGCCCTACGTGCATCAGAACGGCGCGTGACGTCGAACTCCCGGGGAGGAGGTCGCTCAGCACGTGGGGCGCGTAGGTGATGGGATCGATGCGGTCGAGGCCCGGCTGCGTGAGCGCCACGAGCTTCTGCGCCTCGAGCGCGTCCGGGTTCTGCACCGAAAACAGGCCCAAGAAGGCCACGAAGGGCCGCGCGCGAAACATCATCAGCCCCAGCCCGGCGCCACCGACAGACAGCACACCGCGCTGAACGTGCGGCGTGAGCGCCAGGTACGTGCCACCGAGGATGTGGCCCTGGCTGATGCCGTACCAGAAGAGCTGCGCAGGATCCATGACGGGCTTGCCGTCGACGAACAGCTCAGTGGCCTTGCCGAGGGGGCCCTTGACCGCGTAGGTGACCGCGAGCTGGTTGACCATGCCCTGATGGACGCGATCGGTGAAGCGGAGCGTCATGGGCGGATCGCTCGCGATGTCCCCCGCCGCGATGGCGCGGTCCGGGTCCGACATGCCCCACCAATCGACACAGACGACCACGAAGCCCTTCTCGTGCGCGAGGCGCTTGACGAACTCGCCGTCGGCCTCGTCGCAGTCGCCGAAGAAGCCGTGGCCGAACTGCAGGACGCGCATGGGGTGAACCTCGTTGGACGCGGTGACGACGCTGCGCGGGATGAGCACGCGAAACGGCACGGTCGCGACGCCGTTCTGGGTCGGCTTGCCGGACGCGGCGCGCGCGATCCGAGAACCGGCGGCATCGGAGCTTACGAAGCGTGGGACAGCCAGCGTCCCGGTGACACGCTTGACCAGCCAGGCGTCGTCAGTGGGCGTAGGCGTCGTGACCTCGGTCACCGTCACCGCGGGCGGTGCGGCCTCCATGGCCGCGAGCGCTTGGCTGCGAATCGCGAGCAGGTCGCCCGCGACGTTCAGTTCGGTCTCGGTCGTGAAGTCCCAGGCGAGCACGAGGTCGGCGCGCGGCACGCCCGCGGTCGCGAGCACGCCGAACACCTCGGTCTCGTAGCGGGCGGCCAGCGGTCCGAGCGTGGGATCGCCAGCCGTCTGCTGATCACGGAGTCGCCGAAAGCCCTCGGGTACCGGGACGGCGGTGCCCGCTTCCTGTTTCAAGGCGCGAATCGCCACCACGTAGCGCGTCCCGTTCTTGAGGCGCTCCAACGGACGCAGATTGAGGCCGCGCCGCGTCGGCTCGTCGGAGCGAATGTCGAGCTCCGCGATGTGCAGGATCCGGCGCCCCGTCGATGCCTCGATGATGACCGTGGGGCTGGTCGCACCAAGCGAGGCGTTGGGACTGGCGAGGGTGGGCAGGCCCGCCGCGGCGATGGGACCCGTGAGCAGCGCGAGGATCTGCGGGAGGTGGGAGAAGCCGTCCTGAGGCGCCAGGGCGTCCATCGTATAGGCCTTCTCCTGCGCGTTGACGGGCAATCCGGCGACCGGCAGCACCACGCGCCGTTGGCTCGGGAGGCTCGCGTCGTTGACGAGGAAGACATCGGACGGGTACGGCAAAAGGCAGTCGAGGTCGGCCGCGATGGGGTTGCAGCCCGCGGGAATCGTCAACGGCGGCAGCGCTGGCACATCGGGCACCGCCGTGACGTCGGCGCTGTCGGGGCCGGAGGTCTCGAAGTCGGCCCCAGCATCGGCGAGCACGGCCTCCGCGAGGTGCGCGTCGCTGGCAGGCGTCTCGGTCGGAGAGGTGGCGCACGCCGCGACGCCGTAGACGAGGGCCATCGAAAGTAGGGGCTGCCAAGCGCGCATGCGAACCTCCAAGAGCACGACGGCACCACAGGGTCGGGTGGCGGTCAAGCGGGAGGCCCCGTTGGCTTGAGCCCCATCGGTCAATCGGCTACGGTCGCGCGGGAACGGCCCGAGTCGGGTGCGAACACCAGCGAGGAGCACGCCATGCCGCTCGTCAAGTGCTTTCGGTGCGGACAGTCCGTCAGCGACCAGGCGGAGGCCTGCCCCAACCCGAAGTGTGGGCTGACCAACCCCGCCGACCACGCCGGTCACACGGCGCGCGAGGCAGCGCAGAAGGCCGAGGACGCCGCGGCCAAGGCGGCGCGCGCGCGGGCGGAGGCCGAGGAGCGAGCGATCCAGGCGGACGTCGAGCGCCACTTCGACCTGCGCGACAAGGCCAAGGTGCTCGAGCGGGCCTACACCTGCGCGGACTGCGGTGAGACGTCTCCGCTCGGGACCGTCCTCGCGCTGGCCTGCCCGAAGTGCGGCAACCCGGCGGTCGTGACGTGCGAGATGCCCGGTGCGGGCTGCGACGCGCGCGCTCGGAAGGTCACGCGAGTGTCCGGTCGGTGGCTGGCGATCTGCCACTTGCATCATCCGTGTGAGCGCTGCGGCGAGCTCATCGACGAGACGCGCCACAAGCTGCGCGCCGAGACGGTCCGGCGACGCGTCCCCGGTCCCCCGTCGGGCAACGACTCGGGTCTCCATGGCGCCAACGTCATCTCGGAGCGGCGCTTCTTCCACGTGGACGTGCGCGTGTGCGATGCGCTCACGGCCTTTCGCACCAAGGTCGAGTCCCGCGCGGTCGCCTCGGCATGAGGCGCGCACTGCTGCTCGCGCTCCTGCTGGCCTCCACCAGCGCGGCGGGGCACGGCATCATGGGCCACATGCACGTGACCGGCTGGGCCATCGAGAACCTGCCGGAGTCGGAGCTGCGCGCCTTCTTTCAGGACCCGGAGGTCAAGAACGCCGCCCTGTTTGGCGCCGCGTACACCGACAGCGGCTACGGACAGCCGAAAGATGAGCTCAAGGCCGCTGCACGCGCCTACAGCGAGCACACGCACTGGGAGCCGTTCATCGCCGACTTCGTGGCGTGGCTCGGCAAGAACGACCCGCCCCCGTGGACGACGCTCGAGCAGAAGAAGCGCGTGGCTTTCCTCATGGGCTGCGCGGCGCACGGCCTTCAGGACGAGATCTTCGACTCACTTTTTCTGCCGCAGGTGGAGCTGAGGGACAAGGGCGGCCAGGACAACGCCGATCCCGGCACCGACGGTTTTTTGGCGCTCGACGGCAAGCTCCGCTTCTTTCCGACGCCGTACTACCCCATCGAGACGGTCTTGGCGCTCTACAAGAAGCTCCCAGAGGGCGTGACCCAGAACGTGATCGACAAGTCAGTGAAGGTGGTCGTTGACTTCTATGTCAACGCGGAGTTTGGCGTCGCGGTGGCCAAGACCCTCGGCACACGGCACGAGCCCGCACTGCCCTGGACGCGCAAGCACTACCTGGACTCCGGTGTCCCCGGGAGCCTGACCTCGGAGATTGTCCCCACGATGAACTACCTGCTCGCGATCTGGGAGCGACTGCATGGGCGCCTCGGACCAGAGCGCACGGTCTCGTTCACGTTCCCGGATCCGCCGCGGAGGATCGCGGGGACGGATGCGGCCACGCCCGACTCCTGGGTCACGATCCTGTATGGGGTGGGCGTCGCGCGCGACTCGCTGTCGGCGACGTGGAGCGACTCGGCCGGAGGGGCCGTCTCGTTCGAGCGACGCAACACCCGCTGGGACGCCGAGTGGACGCGCCTGCATCGACTGCAGCCCAGCAAGGCGCTGGTGCCCGGGGAGAACTACACGGTCAGCGCCGCGGCGGGGCTCGTGCGCATCGACGGGCAGAAGACGGCGCAGCCCGTCACGCTCACGTTTCAGGCGCCGTGCGCGACGACCGACGATCCGAAGTGCCCCCCGCTGGGCCCGCTGCCGGAGGCCAAGCGCGAAGGTGCGACGCCCTATCCGATGCGACCGGAGGCGCCACCTGTCGTCGAGGTGACACCCGTGGCCGAGCCATCGAGCGTCGCGGAGCCCGCCGTCGTCCTCGACGCAGGCGTGTCGGCGGCACCATCGCCAAGCGCGGGCGGCTGCCAGCCCACGGGGGACCGTAGCCACGGCCTCGGGCTGCTGCTCTGCCTGCTGCTGGCTCTACTTGGGCTTCGGCCAACGCATGCGGCGCAGGCGCTCACTCAGCGCTTGGGCGGCCAGCGCGACCTCAGCCTCTGAAGACGACGAGCACCGTGCCAGGAGCGCCTCGGCACGCGGTCGATCGCGGCGCTTCAGAGCATCCCGCACCAGGTTGAGCACGACGCCGTCGGGCGCGTCCTCTGGGGGGCCCGCCCACACGTCGCAGAGGTGCATCGCGAGGCTGACGAGCGACAGCACGTCCACACGGTTGTGGACGAGCACGCCATGCAGCGGGGGCGCCTCGCCCGTGTGCAAGTAGTGAAAGTAGAGCGTCGGCACGAGCGCGCCTGGAACGTCGTCGTGGCGCTCGAAGGGGTCGAGCCCCAGCACCGCGCGCTCGAGGGTTTGGAGCTTGCCGTCGGGCAGCAGCCCCTTGTACGCCCGGCGGGAGACATGAAACAGGTCGAAGTGCGGTACGAGCTTGAGCTGCGCTTCGACCTGGCCGAGCAGGCGCGTGATGACGAGGCGGCTCTGGAGCACGCTCGTATCGAAGCTCTTGCCGTTGAAGGAAACGAGATAGCGGCACCGCTCGAGTCGGTCCAGGAACGCGCGCAAGAGCGCCATCTCCTCGGTCGGGTCGGTCAGGAAGAGCTGATCGAGCACCACGTGATCGCCTTCGATCCAAGCGAGGCCCACGAGGAAGGCCAACGTGCCGGCGCCGTGGCCGAGCCCCGTGGTCTCGATGTCGAGGTAGAGCGCCTCGTCGAAGCGAAAGCCCGCGAGCCGCGGGTCACCCAGCAGAGAGGCGAGATCGACCTCGGGGAGGTCTCGTGACAGTGCAATAATCTCACGCGTGTACCGCGCGCTGCCGAAATCGGTGACCTCGAAACGCCAGGGGCGCAGTCGATCGAGATGCGATGGGAGCAGCTCCAACGTCCGGTCGGTGGGAGCTTCGGGCGCCGCGCCGGGGCCGTGCATGCGCGCCAGACGGGCAGCAAGTCGGCTCATGAGGCGCGAACGCAGGGAGACATGGACTGAGCGTACGTGCAGTGCTCCGAGGGCGCAACCGCCGTCGGCTCGCGCGTCGCGCATTGCCGAACGGCCAGCGATTGGGCACCATCCGCGGGACGGAGGTGATCGATGGGCCAGCCACAAGCCAAGACACGCGTAACGTTCGACGAGTACCTGCGGCTCGAGCAGGCGAGCTCCGAGCGGCACCAGCTCATCGACGGTGAGCTCTATGCCATGGCCGGCTCGACGCGAACGCACAACGCGCTGGCCGGGGCGCTATTTGCCGCGCTGCGCTCCCACCTCAAGGGCAAGCGATGCACTTCGTACATCTCTGACGTCAAGGTGCACGTCATCGCGACCGGCGACTGCTTCTACCCCGACGTGGTCGTCACGTGCGACGAGCGCGACCTCGGCCCGGGGGGCGACGCGCTGGTCGTGCGTTACCCGTCGCTGCTCATCGAGGTGCTGTCACCCTCGACGGAGGCGTACGATCGCGGCGAGAAATTCCGCGTGTATCGCCTGCTCGAGACTCTGCAAGAGTACGTCCTCGTGGACTGGGGTGCACAGCGCGTGGAGGTCTTCCGCCGCGATCCGGACGGAGGCTGGCGCTTCTATCCGTCGGAGCCGGGGGAGATGGCCACGTTCGAGTCCGTGGGGCTCGCCGTGGACGTGCGCGAAGTCTACGAGGGCACTGAGGTGCCGCTCTTTCGCCCGCGCCTGGCGGAGACCGCGGGGAGCTGACTCGGAGGCCAGCGAGGCTCGGCCAAATCTGTGGAGATGTTCTGTAGCCTCTGTTTTTTGGCCTGAATCCCGCCAGCGTTTTGCTTGTACCGGTCCCAACTTTTGGCCGCGGCGGCGCCAGCGCCGTTCCCGGCGGCGGGCACCTGAGTCGGCGGGGCGGCCGGTCTGCGTGGCGGCGTCGGATGCGTGGGGATTCAGAGGTCGTCCCGCTCGGGGATGACGTGCCGTCTTCGGTCGTGTAGCGCGGACGGTCTCGGCGAGACGCTGTAGTCGTTCACCCTGAGTCAAAGGGCCGCCTTCTCCTGGAAGTCGCCGTCAACGGATCAAAGCGCTCGCTCGACGCTCCAGCCACGAGCGCCGCAACATCACGGTGTCCGCATGCCGGGCCCAGCCAATGAGTGAGGAGGCCCTCTGCGCAGCCTCGGACTCGGCCAAGGAGCCGGACCAGAGGCCGCGATCGAGTGACAGCAGCCGTCGGCGAAATCGGCGGAGGCGGCTCGGGTCGAGGCGCGTGACAGTGGGGAACACGACGAAGCCGAGATACGGCACGCCTTCGGTGACGGGAAGGACGCGAGTAACCTCGGGTTTTAGCTTGAGTCCGAGCCGCGTACGCAGGAAGCGATCGACCTGGCCGAAGACGTGCCACAACGACGCCTTGTCGGCTCCAAACACGAGAACGTCGTCCATGTATCGGCGGTAGCCCGGTGCGCGCAGTCCGCGCGTGACCAGTCGGTCCAGCGATCCGAGCATGAAGTTGGCGAAGTGTTGGCTCGTGAGGTTGCCGATGGGCAGACCACGGCCGGGCGAGCTCCCCGGAGCGCCGGCGTCGATGAACACGTCGAGCAAACGGCGCAACGGTGTGTCCGCGACCCGGCGCCACAGCAGTCGTTTGAGCACGGCGTGGCTCAGCGTCTCGAAGTAGTGCCGCACATCCAATTTCAGCACGTAGCGATGTCGACGAGTCATGGCGCGCACATGGCGTAGAGCGGCGAGGACGCCATGACCCGGCCGGCAGGCGAAGCTCCAGGGCACAGCGCCGTGCTCGAGCACCGGGACGAGCTCGGCGCAGAGCGCATGGTGGACCACGCGGTCACGAAACGCCGCCGCGGAGATAGTGCGAGGCTTCGGATCGACGATCTCGAACGTGCGGTAAGGCTGCGGCGCGTAGGTCTCGGACCGCAGCTCACGCTCGAGCTGAAGCAGCGACGGCTCCAAATCCGCCAGAAACGATGCGACCTCGCGCCGGTGCCGGTGCCCTCGGGCCGCGCGGTTCGCGGCGTTGATGAGCGCGAGGAAGTTGGCGACGCGGTCGAAGCAAGTCACGAGCCCTGCTGCTTGCGCCAGCCGCCGAGCATCCGACCGGCCTCGTCGGCGACGCGGCTCAGGTGCTCGTAGCCGGTGGGGTCGAGGTAGCGCATCGAGAAGCTGACCCGCAGGAGAGCCCGCAGCTTCGCCAGCCCCACGTCCGCGACGCGCAGCGCGGCGGCCTTTGTCGCACCTGACGAGAAGCGGGCCTCGACGAGCGCGGCCAGCACGTCGAGGGCAAGCCCGTCGAGGCGCTGCGCAAAGGTGAAGCGCGCGGACTTCGGAAAGCGCGCGGTGCGGACCAGCAGGTCGGGCAGCGCACGTTCCCAGAACACGACGAGTGGGGCGGAGTCATCCATCGGCGGCGGGTGCATCCGGAAGGGCGAGCACGGCCAGCAGCTCGGCACCGAACTCCTCGATCCGCGACGCACCGAGGCCTTCGACGTCGCTCAGGTCAGCGACTGAGGCAGGCCGCCTCGCGGCAATGACCGCAGCCTGCGCGTTCGTAAGCAGCAAGTACGGCGGTTTGCTGAGGCGTCGCGCCATCTGATTGCGCCACTGACGAATGCGCTCATACCGCGCGCGGTCCTCCGGCGACAGGTCGCGGGTCGGGTCGACCTCGGGCTGGCGCGGCGGGGGAGCGCGGACTCGCGCGGGCACGGCGTCCCCCCTCCACGTGACGATCAGGACGAGCGTGGGAAGCCCGTCGACCACGGCGAAGTGCTCATAGAGCGCCACGGCGCGACGCTCCTCGAAGAAGGCCTGAACCTCACTGTCATCGAAGCGGCGCGACTCCGGATCCCACGGCGGCGTGAACACGCGGACCTTCATCGGCGTGACCCCCCAGACCGTGCGAGTGAGGGGGCTCGCCGCCCCCTCACACTCCCCCGCGCTGTCTGCTCGCGCGCGCCCGCCGTCGTCCCTCCGCCGCCGGGGGCCGGCTGTGGCCTGCCCACTCGGCGTCGAGGTCCGACTGCGGGCAAGGCCGGCCAAGGGTTCAAGGGCTCAAGGGTCAAGGGAGCGACCCGGAGAGGCGGAAGCCGAGGTAGTCGTTGCGGCTGTCGGGCGCCCAGTCGTTGCGATTGCCCGCCTGGGCGTCGCCGGCGTCGTTGCGCCACGCCCCCCCGCGGTACACTCGGTTCTCGCCTCCGGTCGGGCCGACCGGATCGTTCGCGGTGCCCGTTGGGTAACAGCTGTACCAGTCCCAACACCACTCCCAGACGTTGCCAAGCGTGTCATACAGGCCCCATGCGTTAGGCTGAAGGCCTCCCACATCATGCGTCGTACTCCAGCAGTTCTGGTCGTACCACGCAATGTCCTTCAGCTCGCCGTAACGGTCGCCGGTCGTGCCGGCGCGACAGGCGTACTCCCACTCGGCCTCGGTCGGCACGCGGTAACCCGGGCTGGTGAAGTCGCACTGGATGGAGGCACCGGTGCCCCGATACGCCTTGGGCAATCCAAATACCTCGGACAGCGCATTGCAAAAAACGACTGCGCCCTCCCCGCTCACGGTTTCGACCGGACGGCGGGGGCCCTTGAACCTCGATGGATTCGTGCCTATGACCAGCTCGTAGAGGTCCTGAGTCACCGCATACCGACCAATCTCGAAGGCGCGCGTCAGCGTCACTTCACGACCGCTGCCCTGAGACCGTCCCGGCTTCACGGTGATCATCTCGTGGGTCAGGGTGACTTCTTGCCGGCCCCCTCCCTTCGACACAAGAAACCATCGAGGGACAACGGTCTCGTGATCAACGAGCTTCGTCACTGTGCGCGACTTGCGGACCGTCCGTGTCTTCGTCACCGTCCGTGTCTTCGTCACCGTACGAATCCGCTCGAGGTCCTCGCTCACAGCATTACGAAACCAGTTGCCGGGCTTGAGGATGACCGTCTCAGTGAAGCGCTCCTGGACCTCGTAGGGCTCTTCGGCCTGGTAGGTCTCTTTCACGTCAATGGGCTCCTCGGCCGTCACCTCCTCCTTCGAGACCGTCCGCACGCTCACGCGCTCCAGCCGCAGGGATGCGGCGACCTGCGTGGCGAAGGCGTCCAACTCAGCACGGTCGGCGGCTGCACCCCGCGCGGCATACGCCAGCGCCTCGTTCGCGCCCAGGCGCGTCGATCGGCGCTCATCCGAGAGCCGCAGCCACGCCGCATGCGCCGCAATCTCCGGCCAGTCCTGCGCGTCCTTGCCAAACCGCGCGGTCGCCGCCGTCGCGGCCTCCGCAATTGCCATCCGCGCCGCGGCGACGTCCTTGACGTACTTGACGAACCCCTCCAACTCGGCGCGGTCCTGAGCCAAGCCACGCGCGGCCACCTCGAGCGCATCGGCGTCGCCCAGCGTCGTGCTGCGGCGCACGTCCGACAGCCGCACCCAGACCGGGTGCGACGCGATCTCGGGCCACGCCTCAGCGTCCTTGCCGAAGCGTTCGCCACTGGCCCTCGCTGCGTCGGCAATGGCTTTCCGTGCGGCGGCATCCGCGGTCTCGAACCGAGCCACAGCCGTAGCCAGGTTCTTGACGTCGGCGTCGAATCGGCCGTGCGCACGATGCGACAGCAGCTCGACCAGTCCCCAGCGGCAGGCCGAATCGGCCAGATCGCGCAACCGAACTACCGCCTCCTGTTCCTCGAGCGCAGCCCATCGCATGAGCGAGGCGCCGTGCGTCGCGAGCGCACTCCGAGCGTCCACCATGAGCTGTGACCGCGCCACCTCACGCATGGCACCAAAGAACGTGGCGAGTTCCCCGGCGTGACGTTTGTGGTCGGGATCCTCGCCCGCGCGCACCGCGAAGCTGGGGTCGCGGCCGATCGCCAACCGCAGCGCGGGAAGCGCGTCGGTCGCCTGACCGAGCGCCATCCGCGTCTTGGATGCCTGGAAGTGCGCTTCACCCAACTGCGGGTCGAGCACGGAGGCCGCCTCGGCGTGGCGCAGGCTGTCGGCCAGCTTGCCGGGCTCAGCTGCGAACTGCACGTAGGCTGCCGCGCTAGCGAGCAGCATCGCGCGGGCGGCCTCCTTCGGCTCGTCGGCCTTCGCATAGCGCGCCGCGAGCAAGAACGCCTGCTCAGCCGCTGCGGGGTTCAGCCCACTCCAGTCGTGGCTCTTGGGCGAGCCAAGAGCTGGCCACGCACCCAGTGAAAGTGCCAATCCAGCTTGTAGCCCTTGGAATATTGGTCGCCGGTGATGGCCGCGTCGAGATACTCGCCGGCCTCGTCCCACAACTCGCGCTGGACCGAGTAGAGCGCGTGTCGAAAGTTCTCCAGGGCCTTCGTGTGCTCCGGCGTCTCGGCGATCTCGATGAGCCGCTTCAGCGCGGCCTGGAGCGTGGCTTGCTGGCGCACGATCGCGCCGAAGCCCTCAGCCAGCGCGCCGGCCAGATGGCCGAGCCCCGACTCGAGCGCCTCCTGAACGGCGCCAAGCCCCGCCTGGACGCCGGCCAAGTCCGAGCTGAGCGAACCGGCGAGTGACTCCATCGAGCCGAGCAGGTCGCGCGTCTGCCCGTCGAGGCCGCTCAGGATCTCCTGGGCGTTGCGCTCTGCGGCATCGCGCTGCCCCAAGAGCTGTTCGTTGAGGACATTCCGGCGGCTGAGATAGTGATGGTACGTCTAAATCCTGGAATCCCAGCTGTAGGCCATGACTCACCCCCAGTGCTCGACAAGAAAACCTCGCCGGAGCGTAGCCGAAGCACGCATTGCCGGCGAGGTGGGCACTCTTCGCCCCCAAGGCATCGCCTCGAGGCCAGGCTGAGAGACGGTGGTCTGGAGCGTGGCACGGGCGACGCGACCGTGATCGCGCCGCATCTGGCCCACGCCCGATGATGGGCGTGACTCCGGAGCTGGAGAGGCGGAAGCCGAGGTTGTCGTTGCGGTTGTCGGGCGTCCAGTTGTTGCGATTGCCCGCCTGGGCGTTGCCGGCGTCGTTGTTCCACGCCCCCCCGCGGTTCACTCGGTTCTTGCCTCCATTGGTCTCTGCGCCAGCCGAGACGGTAGCGCAACCCTCCGAGTGAGGCAACGACGGCCGAGCAGCGCGGCCAAGCGTCGGCGGAGGACCCTCGGCCGCTCCGTGCGTGTCACTGCTCGACCCGCCGCAACCGCGAGGGGACTACTCGTTGATGGGTACGGGCCCGAGCTTCATGCCGATGAGGTCGGGATCCACGCCGGGATCGCCCGGTGGACGGCTCGCCCGCTCCTCCTTGCGCTGTACGCGCTTGGCCTCTTTTTCCTTCTGGCGCTCTTGGCGCTCGCGCTCTCTCTGACGCTTCAGCACGCTCGGGTTACTGGCCATGGACTGAGCTCCTCGAGCGACGCCGGGTGAAATCGGGTGGCACCGCGCGGGCGCACCATACTCTGCCTTGGAGCTTTTGGCCGCCAGAATCGTCCGACCTCAGTGAATCGTGGGTCCACCGTGGCGGTCGCGATCGAGCAGCGCGTCGGCGAGGCGCATCGGCAGGCCCTTGGTGCCGGGCTCGGGCGTGACCGCCGGCCCGATGCAGCTCGGGCAACCATCCTGGCACCCGCAGCGGCTCACCAGCTGTCGGGCGCCCGCGATGAGCTCCTCCATCACGGCAAACAAGCGTGGCGCGAAGCCGACGCCGCCGGGGATATTGTCGTACAGATAGACGCGTGGCCCCGAGTCCTCGGGCTCGTCGACCGCGAGGCCCAGGTCGCCGCCATTGCACATCATGCGGAGCGTGGCGACTGTGTGCAGCGCCTGTCCGAGCCCGCGCAGCGCATCCACCACCTTCTCGCGGCCGCAGTCGAAGGCGGCGATGACGTCCTCGGGCACCGTGAGCCACGCCGCGGTGGTGTGCATCTCGACCTCGGGGATGCTGACGTCGCCGTAGCCCACGTTCTCGTGCGTCTCGAAGCGCACCTTCTTGAAGCCGACGACCTTCTCGGTCACGAGCACCTCGCCGTGATGGCGCAGCGCCGCCTCGGGAGCGCTCTCCTCGAGCAGGACCTGCACCTTCTGGTTCGTATGCGCGTAGGTGAAGTAGTCCGGCTGGACCTTGCGGACGTAGGCCTTCTTGTCGTCGTAGTCGAGCCGCTCGACCTGGTACTGCTCGCCGTCCAGGTTGTAGATGGCGTGCTCGTAGAGCGTGGTGTGCGCGCTCTTCCAGTCCACCTCGGCGATGAGCCGATTTCCGGGCCGCCCCAGATGATCCAGCTCGATGACGGTGAAGTTCTCGTTGTCCACCCTCCGGAGGCTGACGTGGTTGGCCGGGTAGCTGCGATCCATCCAATGCCATCGCCCGCCCGCCTTGTGCACGACGCGGCTCCCCTCGAGGTGCCCCAGCGCGGACTGCGTGTCCGCCACGCCGAGGCTACCGAAGGCCTCGCTGTCGGCGAACGGTAGCTCGAACGCCGCGCACTTCAGGTGATCGGTGACGATGTACGGATTGTCCGGATCGATGCGCGCCTCCTCCGGGCTCTTGCCGAAGAAGTACTCCGGATTGCTCACGAGGTACTGGTCCAACGCCGTAGAGCGCCCCACGAGCACCGCGAGCGCCTCGCCCTGGCGGCGCCCGGCGCGGCCACTCTGCTGCCAGACGCTCGCGACCGTGCCCGGATACCCGGCGATGACGCAGGCCGTGAGCTCGCCGACGTCGATGCCGAGCTCCAGCGCGTTGGTCGCAATGACGCACCGCACGCGTCCGGCGCGCAGCCCCGACTCGATCTCGCGCCGCCGCGTGGGCAAGTACCCGCCGCGGTAGCCCTGGACCACATCGGGGTCGCGCCGCAGCCGCACGAGGTCCTCGCGGACGTACTTCACGAGCAGCTCGACGTTGAGCCGCGAGAGCACGAACGTGATGGTCGGCACCTCGCGCGCCACGAGATCGCTCACCAACCTGCGGGCGACGTGCAGGTAGCTCTTGCGAATACCGAGCTGCCGATTGACGACCGGTGGGTTGACCAGCACGACGTGCTTCGACGCCCGCGGTGCGCCACTGCGATCCACCACGGTGACTGCGCGCTCGAGCAAGCGTTCGACGTGCTCGCGCGGGTTGCCGACGGTGGCGGACGCACACACGAAGCGAGGGCGGCTCCCATGGAAGGCGCACACGCGCTCGAGCCGTCGCAGGACGTTGCCCAAGTGCGAACCAAAGACGCCGCCGTAGGCGTGCATCTCGTCGATGACGACGTACTTGAGATTGCGGAAGAGCTTCAGCCACTTGGTGTGGTGCGGGAGGATGCCCGCGTGGAGCATGTCGGGGTTCGTGAGCACGATCTGCCCCATCTCCCGGACGGCCGTGCGTGCATCGGCGGGCGTGTCGCCGTCGAAGGTGAACGTCTTGATGTCGGCGCCGCACCCCTCGATGAGGCTGTGGAGCCCGGTGTATTGGTCCTGCGTGAGCGCCTTGGTCGGAAAGAGGTAGAGCGCCCGCGCGTTGGGGTCATCCAGCAATGTGGTGAGCACTGGCAGGTGAAAACAGAGGCTCTTGCCCGAAGCCGTGGGCGTGACGAGCACGGTGTCCTCACCGCGCAGCGCCGAAGCGATAGCCTCGGCCTGATGTGCGTAGAGCCGATCGATGCCGCGCGCCTGCAGCGCGGTCACCAGCGCGGGATGCACCGACTCCGGATACGGCGCGAAGGTGCCCTCCGCCGGCTCGACCCGATGGATGGCCGTGATCGTTTCGGCGATGTCGGGTGTGTCGAGCCAGTCTCCGAGCAATACGGCGATGGGGTCCTGGTCAGCGCTCATGGTACTGAGCGTACGATCAGTGATCTTGCAGGTCAACCGGCGCGCATCGCCTCGGGCAGCAGCCACCGGAATGCGCCGCCGTCACGGCGCTTCTTGAACTCGCGCACGGCGACGCTGAGCGACGACGCTTCGACCTGCACCGTCGAGCCGCGGATGGCGCGCACCTTCCACGCGCGTCCGCCGAGCATGAGCACGTCGCCCGGCGCGACGCCCAGCTCGAGCTTGCCGATCTGCCGGCCGGAGCCGTCGACGAAGACCTGCTCGCGGACGTTGGGCACGTTCGAATGAATGCGCCCCTTCTCGCCGAGGTCCATGAGCTTCGTGCTGGCCCGCAGCCGCCCGAGCCCGGCGCGCTCGACGTAGCCCTCGCGCGTGAGGTGATCGAGGATCGCCGACAGCGTGTGCGGCTCGACCAGGGGACGCACGAGCGCCTCGACGTGCGCGCGATCGAGGCCCGTCGGGTGCCCGAACAAGAGCGAAAAGAGCTGCTGGACGACCACGCTGGGATCGGGCAGCACGTCATGCGCCTCCACCACGCCCTGCACGGCCAGCTCGGCGAGCACGCCGAACTCGGCCTCGTCCTCGGGCGCAAGGCACACGCCAATGGCGACACCTCGCGCCTCGCGCCGGCAACCGCGCCCTACGCGCTGCTGAAATGCGCTCGGGGTGTGCGGCGGCCCATAGAGCACCACCGCGTCGACATCGCCCACGTCGATGCCGACCTCGAGCGTCATGGTCGCGACGCAGAGTCCCCACGGCCAATCGCGCATGGCCTGCTCGGCGGACGTGCGCTCCTTGGTCGACAGCGAGCCGTGATGCGCGACGATGCGGTTCTTGGGCCACAGCTCACCGAGCTTTTGGACGACCTCCTCGACGTCCTTACGGCGGTTGCAGAACACGATCGCCTTGTGGCGCTTCTCGCGCTTGAGCATCGCGACGGCGTCGGCGAGATCGGGGGCCAGATGAAAGTCGAGCCCGCGCGGCTCGCCGATGGCCAGCACCTCCGCCTCGGGGCCCAGATAACGGCGGGCCATGAGCTCTGGCGCATGCACCGTGGCCGAGAGCGCCAGCCGTTGAAGCCCGGCCGGAAGTCGCTCAAGGAGCACGCGCAGCTGGTCACCGCGATAGGTGCCGTCGACGAGGTGGAGCTCGTCGAGGACGAGGGCCTGGAGCGTGCTGAACCGCCGTGGCTGACGGCACAGCAGCGAGTCGAGGCTCTCCGGGGTCGTGACGAGCACGGCCGCGGGCTCGGTCGGGCGCAGCGTGGGGATATCGCCGGTCTTGAGCGCCAGCGGCAGGCTCATCGCTGCGAGCGGGCCCTCCAGGCGGCGGCCGAGGTCGTTGACCAACGCGCGCGTCGGAACCACGTACAAGATGCGCAGCTCACTCGTGCCGCCGGGCAGGTGACGCTCCACGAGCGGGGCGACGGCTGCCTCGGTCTTGCCGGACGCCGTGGGCGAGGTGAGCAGCAACGACCGCCCCGCGAGCACGATGGGGACGGCAGCGACCTGGACGTCGTTGAGCCGGCCAAAGCGCGCGAAGAAGGGCCCGAAGCTACGCCGTAGGAGCGCGTGCGTCACGGGGGGAGCATGCCACGCGGCTTGACGCGCTGCGACACGGAGGCGACAAGGGCGGAGCCACTCATGCGACCCCTCGCGCCGCTCCTGGTCGTCCTCGTCGCCTTGTCCGGCTGCAAGCGCAGCGCGGGCCCCCAAGAGCTCATCGTCTTCGCCGCGGCCTCGCTGCAGACGGCTTTTGCCGAACTGGGACTGGCGTTCGAGCGAGCCCATCCCGATGTGACTGTGCGGTTCGCGTTCGCAGGGAGCCAGGCGCTGCGCACGCAGATCGAGCACGCCGCCGACGGCGCCGTGGACGTGTTCGCCTCCGCAGACTGGCGCACGATCGACGCGCTCGAGGCGAGCGGCCGCGTCGAGGCGCCCATGACGTTTGCGCGCAACGAGCCGGTGGTCGTCGTCAGGCGCAATGCGCAACCTGCGCTCCCGGACTTCGACGCACTGCCGCGGGTCGAGCGCCTCGTACTGGCCGCACCCGAGGTGCCCATCGGCGCCTATGCGCGGACGATCCTTCAGCGCGCCTCCCGGACCCGCGGCGAGTCCTTCGGAGCGACGGTCCTGGCGCGGCTGGTCTCCAACGAGCTCGACACGCGCCAAGTGCTGGCCAAGGTCGCCCTGGGCGAGGCCGATGCTGGCATCGTCTACCGCACCGACGTGCGGCCAACGGACGCCGTTGCCGTCCTGACGATCCCGGCAGACGCGCTCGTCCTCGCGTCCTACCCGGCCGCGGTCGTCACCCGCAGCGACACGCCTGCCCAGGCCCGCGCGTTCGTCGACTGGCTCCGCGGCGCCGACGCGCAGGCCATCCTGCGGCGGCACGGCTTTCTCCCTCCGGACGAGGCCGCGCGATGAGCCTGCTCACCCGACTCGCGTTGGGCCTCGCCGCCTTTGCCCTGGTGCTGCTCATCCTGGCGCCGCTCGTGGGCATCGTCGCAGGCACCGACGTGGCGTCGTTGATGACCGCGCTCCAGCATCCGCTCGTGTGGCCCGCGCTCACGCTCAGTCTGCTCACCACGGCGACGTCGCTCGCGCTCATCCTGCTGTTCGGCACGCCGCTCGCGTGGCTCCTGTCGCAGCGCTCCGGCCCCGGCTGGCGCGCGCTGGAGGCGCTGATGCACATGCCGGTCGTACTGCCACCGGCGGTCGCGGGACTCGGCCTGCTACTGGCGTTCGGCCGCGACGGGTGGCTCTCCGGCGTCCTCTACCCGCGCGGCGCCTCGCTCTCGCTCACCACCGCGGCCGTCGTCCTCGCGCAGACCTTCGTCGCCGCACCGTTCTACCTCCAGGCCGCCACCGAGGCCTTCCGTCAGCTCGACCCCCGACTCACCCTGGTCGCGCAGACGCTCGGCGCCTCGCCGGCGCGCCGCTTCTTCAGCGTCGTGCTGCCGGTCTCGCGCTCGGCGCTCGTGGGAGGCGCCGCGCTGTCCTGGGCGCGGGCGCTCGGCGAGTTCGGCGCGACCCTCATCTTCGCGGGGAGCCTGAGCGGCCGCACGCAGACGCTCGCGCTCGCGATCTACGCGGCGCTCGAGGCCGACGTCCGCGTCGCGCAGGCGCTGTCGCTCGTCCTCGTCGCCGTCTCGCTCGCCGTCCTCGTCGTCGTGCGGTTGCAGCCCCGCGCGACGGCGGGCCCATGACGCTCGCGCTCGACGTCCAAGGCCAGGTCGGCGCTCTCACGGTCACCGCGCGCCTGACCGCCGGCTTGGAGCCCCTCGTCCTCGTGGGACCCAACGGCGCGGGCAAGACCAGCCTGCTGCTCCTGACGCTCGGCGCCCTGCGACCAACTCGCGGGATGGTCACGCTCCACGGCGACGTCCTCTGCGACACCGCGCGCGGGCTCGCGCTCCCCATCGAGGCACGCCGCATCGGGTACGTACCTCAGGACTTCGCGCTCTTCCCGCACCTCGACGTGCTGGGAAACGTGCTCTTCGGCGTGCCGCGGAGCCATCCAGACCGGCCGTTGCGCGCAGTGGAGCTCCTGGCGCGCTTCGACCTGACGGCGCTGGCGCGGCGCCGGGTCGGTACGCTCTCGGGCGGGGAACGGCAGCGCGTCGCGTTGGCCCGGGCGCTCGCCGCCGAGCCGCGCGCGCTGCTCCTGGACGAGCCGCTCGCGTCGCTCGACGTGGAGGCACGGCACGAAGTTCGCGCCGCGCTCGGCGAGACCCTGCGGTCGCTTGGGATTCCGGCGGTGATCGTGACTCACGACGCTCAGGACGCCGCCGCACTCGGCTGCGCGCTGGTCGTCCTCGAGCACGGTCAGGTGACGCAATCCGGAACCTTCGAGGCGCTCGGCGCCGCGCCCGCGACGCCGTTCGTGCGCAGCCTCGTCGCACGTCGGGGCTGACAGAAACACGTGAAGAAGTGGGGCGATCGGCCCGATGTGCCGGACGTGTGTCGTTCCGCAACTCCACCCTGGCACCCGTTCGATTTGCGTGGATCGCTGCGGGACGCACGGCCGGGCTCCTTGGACTTCGGGCCCATGTTTGGAGCAATGTGCGATGAGGGTCAAACAGGAGTGCGTCGGGGCGACACAGGACCATTTCGTGGGCGCCTCGGGAGGTGTGACCGCGGTGTTCTTGCCGAGCGCTGTGGAAGCCGAGCATGACGAAGACGGGCTGCAACCCGGCGACATCTTTGAGGGCCGGTATCGGATCGAAGGCCTGCTCGGCAGCGGCGGGATGGGACGCGTGCTCGGCGCGACGGAGCAGGGGATTGTCCAGCGTGCGGTCGCCATCAAGGTCCTGCGACGCACGACAGACAACAGCAAGGAACTCGGCCGTCGGTTCGTCCAGGAAGCCACGACCGTTTCACAACTTGCGCATCCAAACACGATGCGGCTCTTCGACTTTGGCGAGACGTCGGACGGACGACTGTTCCTGGTTTCCGAGCGGTTGACGGGTCGGTCGCTCCAAGACGTGATTGACGAATGCAGTATTCTTACTCCGTATCGGGCCCTTCGTATCGTGATTCAGGTGCTCAAGGCGCTGGCTGAGGCCCATGAGCTTGGAATCGTTCATCGAGACGTCAAGCCGGACAATGTCATCTTGTGTCGGCATCAGGGTGAATGCGACTTCGTGAAGGTCATCGACTTCGGCATCGCGACCGGCGGGCACGCCGCGACGGGTCCTCGATTGACGCCCAGGGGACACATCCTCGGGACGCCTCACTACATGGCGCCCGAGCAGGTCGACGGGCGCCCGCCGACCCCCGCGACCGATTTATATTCCGTGGGCGTTGTCCTCTACCGGCTGCTCACCGGACGGCTGCCGTTTGAGCGTGCAACGGTCGTCAAGGTCATGATGGCGCACCTCCGGGAGCCGCCATCGCCGCCACTGGGGCTGGTCGACACACCGCTTGGGGACATCGTACTGGAGTGTCTTCGCAAAGACCCCGCGACACGCCCCACCACGGCGGACGCCCTGCGCGCGCGACTCGAAGCGATTCTGGGTGAGTTCGGGCGCGGTGGAAACGAGGATACTCCCGATGCGTTGGCCGTGGTCGTCGCGCCGCCGTCGTCCGCGGTGCCGACTCCACCGGACGCTCTGGCCGCCGGCGGTGGACGCCGCACGACCGGAGTCGTCGTCCTCGGAGTCGTCGCGTTCCTCACGACCGCGCTCCTCATGCTTGCGACCGGGGCCCGCCGCAGCGACGCCGACGCGGCGACCGTGCCGCAGCGCGAGCCAGCGGACTCGCGTCAAGCGCAAACGGCTCCGCAGAGCCAATTGCATCGCTCGACTCCGTGAGCGCGGACGAAGGCACGCCAACGCGGTCAATCACCGTTGGGAGCTTGGCCGGCGCCTCATCCATGAACGACGCCCTCTCTTCGCGAGCGGTGATCTCCGTCCGCGCGAGCAGGCCCCACCATCCAAGCCGGTCGTGCGTGTCCGCATCGAGCGGCCGGTGCTCCAAGCGCGGACAGGAAACATGAACATGACGTTGAGCGTGGCAGTCCGGTGAAGCGTGCACGTGCGGCGTCGTGCGGGGCAGCCCGAGACCTCATGAAGGACCCATTCCTCCGCGTGCATCGTAGGTTTGACGAGGGCTTTCGTCGTGACGTGCCTGGTCTGCGGCGGGGTGCGAGATGAGGCAGTGGCCCAAATGCAGGTGACCGCGCCGCACGGGGTGCGCGGCGCGGCCAGGAGAGAGCAGAGACTGGGCGGGGCGGAGGCGGGGAAGACGCGGGAGCGAGGTCGGAGGTGGCGGCTACCTCTCAGTAGCTGGCCGTGCCAGACTGAGCGTAGAGATTCCAGGCCCAGTGCAGGCCGCTCCACTCGAAGAACTTGAACTGCAGGTTGCCGAAGATGGAGTAGAGATCCAGCGACAGGTAACCCGACAAGGTATCCAGGGCGATGTCGACGAGCACGCTGTAGTTGAGCGAGTGGGCGTCATTCAGCGACAGGCTGGTCGTGACCGGCACCGAGACCTCAACCAACTGAACGGTGCCCGACACCCACGCCGAGGCGATGATGGCATCCACACCAGCGCTCAAGGAGCCCCACACCCCGAAGAACGGACGGGTCGTCAGGTTGAGCGCATTCGTCGTTGCCGAGCCCTGGATATCGAGCCCCATCTCGCCCGTCGCGCTGATCTTGAGGGTCACCGGGACAAAGATGGGCGTGACAAAC
>SXGT01291869.1_pt1 | contig 21700 bp, 23 predicted proteins | sample 3176221 | NCBI WGS metagenome assembly SXGT01 (sample SAMN11356862, study PRJNA531348) | freshwater metagenome | isolation source: freshwater sample F1-120 | place: China: Fuxian Lake, Yuxi | collected 2017-12-25
CAGGTTGAAAAGCCTTGGCTCACGCCAATCTGGCAAAATAATCTATGGCAAGCCAGTCGCCACCGGACCTTTGCCGGGAATCCGGGCGCAGCACTTCATGCGCCTATCAGCAGCGCCAGGGCAATTAGGGCGGAGGCCGCGCGCAGCGCGCCGCGCGAGCGCAACAGCACGCCGAAGCCCACTTCGCGAGCGACGCGGGCGAAGCCGGTGCTCGGCATGGCGCGTTCCGCTCCGTCGCGAGCGCCCTCCATCAACTGGCCGAACTGGACGCCCGAGGGGCACACGCTCTCGCAGTTGCGGCACAGGAGGCAGTAGTCGAGCTCCTCCTTCACGCCTGCGTCCGGATCCAATCCGCCCTCGGCGATGCTGCGCATCAGGTGGATGCGTCCGCGCGGGCTGGAGGACTCGGCGCCGGTGATGCGGTAGGTGGGGCAGGAATTGAGGCACAACCCGCAGTGCACGCAATCGAGGCTTTTGGCGTAGTCGATGCGCTCCTTCAACTCGTTCATGCTCCATCCCTCCTCGAGAGCACGCCGCGCGGATCGAGGGCGGCGCGCAGTCGATCCTCCAGCGCCGCGCGCGTCGGGTCGCGTCGCCGCGCCAAGGTGGCGCGTGCGCGCGGAGATGCCGCCCCGGCGCGCACGCCGATGCCAGGCGGCAGGCAGGCGCGCAGGCGGTCGGCCTCGGCTTCCTCCAACCGCACGAGCACGCGTGCGAGTCCCGGATCGACGCAAGGAAGCTCGAAGCCGCGCTGCTCGAGCAGCGCCACCAGCGCCGTGCATTCCGTGCGCAGGCAGCCGAGTTCGATGTTCGCGCCGCAGGCGGCTTCGGCGGCGCGCTCCTCGCGCCAGATCGCGCGCGCCGGTGCATCGGGAGACTCGAAGTCGCTCGGGTCCGAGACGAGCGCGTCGGGCGCGGAGCGCCGCGCCAAGGACGACATGTGCGCGCAAGTGTCGACTCGGCCCGTGCCGAAGGCGAGGAGCCGCCAGCTTCCGCGCGCGCGCGAGGCGCGCAGCAGATCGAGCTCGCAGCCGGCATCCAGCAAGGCCTGCGCGGTCCTGTCGACCGTCGTCCACTCGGCGTCCTCGAGGCGCAACATCCAAGCGGCGCGCGGCAGGGGCGCGAGTCGCAGCGATGCTTCGACCACGATGCCGGCGGTGCCGCGTGCTCCGACCGCCAGTCGGTGCAAGTCGTAGCCCGTCACGTTCTTCACGAGGCGCGAGCCGCTCTTGACCACATGGCCGTTCGGCAAGGCGAGTCGCGCCCCGAGCAGATGATGGCGCAGCGGTCCGTGGCGCAGGCGTTCGAGCCCGCTGTGGCCGGCGGCGACCATGCCGCCCACGCTGGAACGAGCAGGATCGGGAAGTTGCGGCAGGACGCGCCAACCATCGCGCGCGGCGAGTTCCTCGAGCTCGGACATGGGTGTCCCCGCCAGCGCCGTGATCGTGCCTTCGTGCGGATGCCAAGCGACCACGCCCTGCAGGCGTTCCAAGGAGAGCCACGCGTCGGGCAGATCGTGCATCGTCGGCGCTCGCAACCCCGACACGGGCCGCAGGCGCCGTCCTGCGCGCTCGGCGTCGGCCAGCATCAGGGCGACCTCATCGGCGGCGGCTGGGCGCAGCAGCGGCCGACCATGGAGCGTTTCGCCGAATTGCATGAGCGCGGAACTCGTCATGTCCGCCCTTGGTCGCGCGTGCGCGTCTCCATGCATGCGCGCAGCGGGATCGTCTTGCCCGGGTTCATGCGCACATGCGGATCCCACGCCTCGCGCACGCGGCACTGCGCGGCCAACTCCTCGCGGGTGTACAGCCATTCCATGCCGGCGATCTTCTCGAGGCCCACGCCATGCTCGCCGGTGAGCGAACCGCCGGCGGCGATGCAGACCTTCATGATCTCGTCGCCAGCCTCGAGCACGCGCGCGAGTTCGTCGGCGTCGCGCCGGTCGTAGCTGATGTTCGGATGCAGGTTGCCGTCGCCGGCGTGGACGACATTGGCGACCTTGAGCCGCCGCGCGTGGCAGATCTCCGTCACCGCCCGCACCAGTTCCCGCAAGCGATGGCGCGGCACCACGGCGTCGGAGACGTACAAGTCCGGCGCCACCCGTCCCATGGCGCCGTAGGCTCCCTTGCGACCTGCCCAGAGCTTCGCGCGTTGCGTGGCGTCGCGCGCGCGGCGCACTTCGCCGGCCCCGTGGCGTCGCGCGATGCGCTCGACGTCCTCCATCGTGGCGCGCACCTCGGCGTCGCAGCCTTCGGCTTCGACGAGCAGCACCGCCTCCGCGTCCTTGGGGTAGCCGGCGGCCAGCACGGAGTTCTCGACGGCTTCGATGGTCAGCTTGTCGAGGATCTCGATGGCCGAGGGCTCGACGCGCCGCGCGATCATCTCCGACACGGCTTCGCAGGCGTCGTCGAGGCTGGCGTGGATGGCGAGCGCCGTCTCGACCACCTCGGGCAGGGGCACCAGCGCCACGGTCGCCTCCGTGGCGATGCCGAAGGTGCCCTCGCTGCCGGTGAAGAGGCCGACGAGGTCGAGTCCGTCGGGTTCCAGCCCTTCGCGCGACAGATCGAGGATCGCGCCGTCGTGCTGCACGATCACGAGCCCGTGGATGTGGCGCGTGGTGGTGCCGTGCTTGAAGCAGTGCGGGCCGCCGGAGTTCTCCGCCACGTTTCCGCCGATGGTGCAGGCCTTCTGGCTGGACGGATCCGGCGCGTAGTGCAGGCCGTGCCGTTGGCAGGCGTGGGACAGGTCGACGTTGACCACTCCGGCTTGCACGCGCGCGCGGCGGTTTGGCGCGTCGATCGACAGGACGTCGCGCATGCGCGCCGTGCCGACCAGCACGCCGCCGCGCACCGGCGTCGCGCCGCCCGACAAGCCCGTGCCGGCGCCGCGCGCGACGACAGGCACGCCGGCGCGCGCCAAGAGCGCCATGGCGGCGGCGCATTGGGATGTGTCGCGCGGCAGGAGCACCAAGTCCGGCAGTTCGCGCATGAACGCCAAGCCGTCGCATTCGTAGGGCGTGCGCGTGGCGCGCGCGTCGAGCACTGCCCGCGGACCGAGCAGGGTGCGCAGCGGCTCAACGAGGCTTGCGATCACCGTGTCCATGGCGTTGTTAGAAATCCATGCAGCGTAGGCGCCACAGGGCCAACGCCATCAACAGCGCGCAAAAAGCGAGCGTAGTGCCGATCGACAAGAACGCGTTGTGTTTGGGCGGAGCTGTCCAGCCGAATTGACGCTCGCGCCAACCCACCGGATCGATCTCCGGACTGGCGCGATCGAAGGACAGGCCTTCCAGGAACTCCTTGCGGCGCCTCTCGCGCTCGGGTTCGTCGAACCAATTCGGGCGCGTGGACATGTCCACCGAGTACATCCACTCGCCATCAGCCAGGTACGCGCGCTCGCGTTCCATCCCATCGACGCCGTCCTCGCGCCAGGCGACCAGCTCCACCGCGAGTCCTGCGCCGATCGAGCGGGTCTCGCGCCGGGTCGAGCTGCCCGACAGCGAGTCCTCGAACGCATCGGCGGCCTGCCGCGCGGATTGCTTGCGCAGGCGCTCCCGGCCATTCTTTTGTTCGCGCGACATCTGGCGTTCCACGCGCTTCAGTTCGACGCGCGCGTGGTCCTCGCCGTCGGGGCGCGTCGCGCGCCACACGGCCGGCGTCGCGCCCAGATCCGCCGTGGGCGCCGCGAGCGAGGCGCCTTGGAAGTCCTCGGCCACGAGCAGATCCGTCCGCGCGTCGCGCACGACATGGTCGGCGCCAAGCACCGCCGTGCGCAGGCTGGCGGCCAAGGCGTCGGCGTCGTTGGTCTTGGGCAACACCCAGTGCACGACGTCCAGCAGCATCGAGAGCGTGCGCACCGTGGCGCTCGGCTCTTCCGCCTCCTCGCCCTCGGCCATGCGGGCTTCGCGCGCGGCGAAGGCCGCCTCCTTCAGGCCCCAACCCGAGTGCAGGCAGCTGTTCATGGGGAAGAAGATCACCGTGACGAGGATCGCCGCGACGCTGGAGCGCGTGAACACGGCCACCAGGGTCGACAGGCAATGCAGGATGGCGAACAAGTAGGTCAGCGTCAGCGCGCTTCCGAGGAAGCCGGGATCGCTGTGGCCCGAGCGCAGCAGGAATCCGAGGTGCATGCCACCAACCAACAGGGAGGACAGCACGGCGACGAACAGCACGCCAGCAAGCCAGCGCGACGCGAGCAGCTTGGCGCGCGAGATGGGACGCGAGAAGACGACGTCCGCCGCGCCCTTCTCGAGCATGCGCGGCACGAAGAACGCGGTGGCTGCGATGCAGAAAGACACCCCGACCGTGCCGGCGAGGCCTTGCACGATGAACTCCTGCACCATGCGCACGAACTCCTTCGACAGCGCCTCGCCCTCCAGGCGACCGAAGCCGGGGCCGAAGTCGGCGTAGTCGAGCTTCCACAGGCCGAAGAGCACGTCGATGCCCTCCGGCGTGGCCGCCACGAGGAAGGTCGGCAGCACCAGCAGGACGGCGACGACCGTCAGGATGCGGAAGACCGTGTTGTCGAGGATCTGCCGCCAGGCGTCCTCGAGCAGCGCGCGGGTCGTGGGGTTCATGCGCGCTGCTCCAGGACGGCGCCGAGGAAGGACTCTTCCAGGCTCAACTTGCGCGGCGACATGGAGCGGATGGAGGCGCCGTGCGCGCGCAAGCGATCGATGCAGGCGTCGATCTCGTGTTCGTCCAGGTGCAACTCGGCGGACGCGCCCTCGAGGCGCAAGTTGCCGCCGATGCCGGCGAAGACTTCGGCGCGCACGGGCGAGGCGAACTCGAAGCGCACCACGCCCGTGCGCGGCGTCAAGTCGGCGATCGAGCCTTCGCGCACGATGCGGCCCTTGTCCATGATGACGATGCGGTCGCACATCTGCTCGACCTCGAGCAGGAGGTGCGAGTTGATGAAGATCGTCTTGCCCTGCGCCTTGAGCTCGGCGACCAAGGCGCGGATCGCCATGCGGCCGACGGGGTCCACGCCATCGGTGGGCTCGTCGAGGAACAGCAACTCCGGATCATGCACCAAGGCTTGCGCCAGGCCGATGCGCTGCTGCATGCCCTTGCTGTATCCTGCGATCTTGCGGTCGGCGGCCTGGGTCATGCCCACGCGTTCGAGCAACGCGGGCACGCGCGCCTCGACCTCGTCCCGCGTGCACCCCGACATCATCCCGTAGATGCGCAGCAGCTCGCGCCCGGTCAGGTAGCCGGGCATGCGGTGCGCCTCGGGCAGGAAGCCCACCTTGAGGCGCGAGCGTGCGTCGCCGGGCGGCAGGCCGAACAGGTGCGCTTGGCCCTCGTGTCCGCGCACGAGGCCGAGCAGCACCTTGACCAAGGTCGACTTGCCGGCGCCGTTGGGGCCCAGCAGTCCGAACACGCTGCCGCGTCCGACGGAGATGGTGACGCCATCGAGCGCGCGCACCTTGGACCCGAACAGGCTGGTCCTGTAGCGCTTGACCAGGTTCTCCACCGACAAGATGGGATCGACGATGGTGTTGTTCACGCGGCGGGCCTCCAGGCGCGATGAGGATAGCGCTCCGCGCTCGCGATGCTTCTCGCGCGCGGCGCCTTGTCGCGTGCTTGGGCGCGACGAGTCACGCGCTGCCGCGACGGATCATGGCGTGGCGCGTCATGGCGTGGCGCGCGGCCCCGATCCAACCAGCGTCCGAGCCGAGTCCCGCGGGCAGGATGCGCACGCTCGCGATGCGACGGCCGTAGCTGCGTTCCTCCAGGCCTTGGCGCACCCCGGGTTCGAGCAGGTCCGTCGCGGCGCCGAATCCTCCGCCCAAGACGAAGGTGCGCAGGTCGAGCAAGGAAAGCACCGCGCCCAGTCCGCGACCAAGGTCGCGTCCGATCTCCACGAGAAGCTCGCGCTCCGCCGCGGCTCCTAGGCGTGCGTTGGCGGCGAGTCGTCCAAGGTCGCCCGGGGCTTCGCGCGGCAAGTGCTTCTCGGCGGCGCGCTTCGACGCCGCGGTGGCCGAGGCCAAGGTCTCGAGGCAGCCTAGCCGTCCGCAGCCGCAGCGCGGACCGCGCGGATCGACGACCACATGGCCGACCTCGCCCGCCATGCCGCCCGGGCCGGAATAGAGCCGGCCGCCGAGCACCAGTCCGCCGCCCACGCCCGTGCCGAGCGTCACGACGAGCACATCGTCGACGCCGCGTCCCGAGCCCAGCCAATGCTCTCCCAGCGCCGCGACGTTGGCGTCGTTCTCGAGCGCCACTCCGCTGGACGGCAGGCCCAGTCGTCGCGCCAGCTCGTCGCGCATCGGGACCTCTTGCAGGTCCTTCAGGTTCGGGCATTCGAGGATGCGGCCGCCGGCGTGGTCGATCAGTCCGGGCGACCCCACGCCCACCGTGCCGTCGAGCCCGAGGTCGCGCGCGAGCCCGGCCATGCGATCGAGCACGGCGCCAGCGCCGTCGGAAAGACCCGTGGGGATCGAACGGCGCTCGAGGACGCGACCCTCTTCGTCCACGACGCCGGCCTTGATGTTCGTGCCGCCGAGGTCGATGCCGACCGTGCGCACCTCAGCCCTCCGTGGCGCTCTTCTTGGCGCCCTTCTTGCCACGCTGCGAGGCCTTCTTGTAGATCTCGAGGTACTTCTCGGCCGTGGCGGTCCAGGAGAAGTCCTGCTTCATGCAGCGGGCGGCGAGGCCCTTCCACTCCTCGGCGTCCTTGTACACCTTGCGCGCCGCGTCCAACCCGTCGAGCAGGCTGTCGCCGCTGTAGCCCTTGAAGAGGAAGCCGGTCGGCGCGCGGTTGGCGCCGTCGTAGTCGACGATGGTGTCCTCGAGGCCGCTGTTGGCGTAGGCCACGGGCACCACGCCGTAGCGCATGCCGATGGCGCACAAGCTGTTGCTGGCGTTGAAGTGCGAGGGGAGGAGCATCACGTCGGCCGCGCCCAGCAGGGGATGCAGCGCATTGGCGTTGAAGCCCTCGATCAGCCGGCAACACCCGACGAAGGTCGACTCCATCGTCTTGACGCGCTCGATGATCTCGCTTCGGCCGGTGCCGAGCAGCACGACCTGCACGCCGCGCTCGAGGATGGCGGTCAGCACCTCGGCCAGGATGTCGAAGCCGCTGTCGGCGTCGAAGCGCCCCACGACCGCGGCGACCATGCGGCGCGGTCCGTTGTCGAGCTTGAGGCTCGATTGCAACGAGGACTTGCACTTGCGCTTGCCGTCGACGTCCTTGTCCTTGACGGAGTACATCTGCGGCAGCAGCGGATCGTTGCTGGGATCCCAGGCCTTGTAGTCGATGCCGTTGAGGACGCCGAACAGCTCCTTCTCGGCGGCGCGGCGCTTGAAGGTGTCCTCGAGGCGGTCGCCGCTGGCTTGGCGCAGCAGCCGGTCGCTCATGGCGGGGGAGAAGGTGCCCACCAAGTTGGCGAATTCCGCGCCGGCCTTGAGGAAGCTGACCTTGCCGCCGAGTTCGACGCCGCGCGCGTGCTGGAAGACGCTGGCGGGCAAGCCCATCTTGGGCAGCACGTCGCGTTCGAAGGTGCCTTGGCGCGCCGTGGAGTGCACCGAGAAGTAAGTGCCGGCGCGCGCGGCGGGATGATCGAGGCCCTTCTGCGCGTACTCGAGCTCCTTGACGACAGGCAGGATCCCGGTGGTCCAATCGAGGCAATGCACGACGTCCGGCTCGAAGGAGAGCAGCGGGAAGCTCTCCAGCACCGCGCGGCAGAACACGGTGAAGCGCCGCCAGTTGTCCTGGTGGGGCCCCTCCTGGTCGCTGTAGACGCTCTTGGTCCGCAGGAGCTGCGGGTGGTCGATCAACACGACCGGCAGGTCGCCGATGTGGCCGGTGAGGATGGTGGCCGAGGTGCGACCTTGGCCGTCCTTCACGCGCACCTCGCCGACGGTGTGCAGATCCTGCAGCGCACGGTCTTGCAGGTCGCGCGTCCAAGGCAGGAACACGCGCACATCGGCGCCAGCTTGGCGCAAGGCGCGCGGCAGGGCTTCCGAGACTTCCGCCAGTCCGGTGAGGCGCACCAGCGAGTGGAGTTCGGGAGTGACGAAGGCGACCTTCAAGCGTCGTCGTGCGTCCTTGGGGGTTGTCAGGCTTGCGCGTCGCGCGATGGCGTGGCGGCTCGACCGGACGGGGCAGCGAAGTTGTGATGGGTTAGCCTGCTGCTCGAGCAGGCCCAGCGGCCAAGAATCTAGGGGAGCCGGACTGGGGAGTCCGTCCCCGGGAGTTGCGGTGTTTCTAAGTGTCTATCAGGCAGATAGTAATGTCGCTGAATGGACTGTGTAACCAGTTGTTTACTAATTTGTAAGCGTCGGCTAAGGCGCCTCGATTCCTAGGATCTGCCGCCAATGCAACCCGCTTTGAGCGATCTGTCCCTGGAGCAGTTCTCGCAACGCCTCGCCGAACGCACAGCCACGCCCGGCGGCGGTTCAGCCGCGGCGGCATGGATCGCCGACGCGGCGGCGTTGCTCGCCATGGTCGCGCGCTTCTCGAGCGGCGAGGCGCACGCGGCAGTGGCCGCGGACATGGAGGAGCGCGCGCAGCTCGGGGAACGCCTGCGAAGGCGCTGCCTCGAGCTCGTCGAGCTGGACTCGCGCAGCTACGACGCGGTGTCCCTCGCGTTCAAGTTGAAGAAGGACGACGAGACCCAGAAGGCCGCGCGCTCGGCGGCCATCCAGGCGGCATCCAAGGGTGCGCTGGAGACGCCGCTCGAGACGATGGAGCGCGGTTGCGAGGTGCTCGAGTGCTTGGCCGCGACGGCCGCGGGCTCCAACAAGAACCTCGTCACGGATCTCGCCAGTGGCGCGTTGGCCGCGCAGGCGGGCTTGGAGTCGGCCTGGTTGAACGTGCGCGTCAACGCCGCTTCCATCAAGGACAAGCCGTGGTTGGATGAGCGTCTGGCGCGCGGCCAAACGTTGCGCGCCCGCGCGCAAGTCGCCGCGCGCATCGTGCTGCAGCACGCCGAGGGCGTGCTGGCGGGCTGACCGATCTCCACCTCCCGACCGGAAACGACCATGCACAAGCTCGTGCTCCTGCGCCATGGCGAGAGCCAATGGAACCGCGAAAACCGCTTCACTGGATGGCGCGATGTTCCGCTGTCGGAGAAGGGCGTGGAAGAGGCGCGCGAAGCCGGGCGCCGCTTGAAGGCCGCGGGCTTCCAGTTCGACCGCGCGCACACGAGCTACCTCAAGCGCGCCATCACCACGCTCTGGCACGCGCTGCAGGAGCTCGACCAGTGCTGGATCCCGGTGCAGAACGACTGGCGCTTGAACGAGCGCCACTACGGGGCCTTGACCGGCCTCGACAAGGCGGAGACGGCCGCCCTGCACGGGGAGGCGCAGGTGCTCGTCTGGCGTCGCAGCTTCGACATCGCGCCGCCGCCCTACGCGAAGGGGGATCCTGGCAACCCCGCCAACGACGTGCGCTACAGGCACCTCTCGGATGCGCAGCGCCCGCTCGCCGAATCGCTCAAGGACACCATCGCGCGCGTGGTGCCGTGCTTCGACGCCGAGATCGCCCCGCGCATCCGGCGCGGCGAGCGCATCCTCGTGGCGGCGCACGGCAACTCGCTGCGCGCGCTGATCCAGCACTTCGAGCGCATGGATGAGCAGAAGCTCGTGGGCTTGAACGTGCCCACCGGCATCCCGCTCGTGTACGAGCTCGACGCCGACCTCAAGCCGTTGTCGAGCCGCTATCTGGCCAGCGACGCCGAGATCGCCGCGGCCACGCACGCCGTGGCCGCGCAAGGCAAGGCGAAGCACTGAACTCCGGGGTTCCTGGTCGCGAGCGCGAGGCCCTGGGCTTGGGGCTTCGCGCGGCGCGCCCTCTCACACCTCGTCGAGCGAGCGCCCCATCAAAGCCTTCTGCGCCACGTTGTTCATCAAGAGCGCCGCCAGCGGCAACGAGGCGCGCTCGAACTCGTCGCGGGCCTTCTGCAGCGCCCGCGCGTCGCGGTCCCTCGCCGCGGCCTTGGCGCGCGCCAGCGCCTCCTCGAGGTCCAGCAGCGACTCCTTGTCGAGCCCGGCCCGCGCGGCGTTGAGGTTCTTCTCGACGGCGTGGACCATCGTGCCGATCTCGGTGGCGAGATCCGCGGCGCGACGCGCTTCGAAGTCGTCCTTGGCGTGCTCGAAGGAGCTCGCCAGCATGCCCTCGACCTCCGCGTCGGTCAGGCCGTGCATCGGTTGCACGTCGATCGATGCGCTGGCCCCGCTGCCCTCTTCCTTCGCCGTCACGGTCAGCACGCCGTCGGCGTCGATGTGGAAGCGCACCCCGACCTTCGCCATGCCGGCGGGCATGGGCGGAATGCCGCGCAAATTGAAGCGTCCGAGGCTGCGGCAGTCGGCGGCCAGTTCGCGCTCGCCCTGCACGATGTGGAAGTCGATGCCCGTCTGGTCGTCGGCGTAGGTGGTGAAACCCTCCGTGGCCGAGCACGGCACGGTCGAGTTGCGTTGGATGATCTTCGAGACCGCGCCGCCCATCGTCTCGACGCCCAAGGAGAGCGGCGTGACATCCAGCAGCAGGATGTCGCGCTTGCCGCCGACGAGGATGTGGGCCTGCACCGCCGCGCCCAGCGCGACGACTTCGTCCGGGTTCAATTCGCTGTGCGGCTTGCGGCCGAAGAAGGCCGCGACGCGCGCGCGCACGGCGGGGATGCGCGAGCTGCCGCCGACGAGCACGACTTCGTCGCTGCGCTCGGGCGCGAGCTTGGCGTCGGACATGGCCTGCCGGCAGGCGGCCATGCTGCGCTCGACCAGCGGAGCGACGAGCGCCTCGAACTCCTCGCGCGAGACTTCGCGCCGCCAGGCGAGGCGCCGCTCGGGGATCACCAAGTGGATCTCGCCGCGCGGGGCGGAGGACAACTCGATCTTGCAGCGCTCGCAGGCGAGGCGCAGGGCTTGCTGGCAACCGGCGTCGGCCAGCACCTCCGCGCCGTGCGCGGCGGCGATCTCGGCGCGCGCCAACGTCACGAGGGCCGCGTCGAAGTCGTCGCCGCCGAGGTGCGTGTCGCCGGCCGTCGACAACACGCGGAAGACGCCTTCCTCGATCGACAGCACCGTCACGTCGAAGGTGACGCCGCCCAGGTCGTACACCACCACCACGCCCTTGTCGCGTTGGTCGAGGCCGTAGGCGAGGCTCGCAGCCGTCGGTTCGTTGACGATCCGCAGTACCTCGAGCCCCGCGAGCCGGGCGGCGTCGCGCGTCGCTTGGCGTTGGGTGTCGTCGAAGTACGCTGGCACCGTCACGACCACGCGCGTCGGCGCGGGTTCGCCCAAGGCGCGGCTGGCGGTCTCGTGGACCTTCCTGAGCACCAGCGCGGACAACTGCTCGGGCGTGTACTTGCGTCCATGCACTTCGAGCTGGATCAAGCCGCGCTCGGTCTCGCTGGCGGCGTAGGGCAGGGTGGCGAGTTCCTGCTGCACGTCCCCGAGGCCGCGGCCCATGAAGCGCTTGATCGAGAAGAGTGTGTCCTTGGGCGCGGCGATGGCTTGTTCGCGCGCCGCCTGGCCGACGACGGGCGCGCCTTCGCGCGGGAAGTGCACGACGCTCGGCACCAGCGCGCTTTCGCCTTCGACGCGCAGGACCTGCGGCCGACCGTCCTTCCAGATCGCCGCCAAAGAGTGCGTGGTGCCGAGGTCGATCCCGAGCGCGCCTTGTTGCTGGGGCGCGACGGGTTGGTTGAGGACGTTGAGTTCGATGTAGCCCATGGGGGGGGGAGGGATGGATCGCGCGCCGTTGGTCAGGAGCGCGTGGCCGAGAGGCGCAGCGCTTCGAGCTCGCCGAGCGCGCGATCGAGGTAGCGCGCGGCGTTGAGCTTCGCTCGCGCAGGTTGGAGGCGCGCGTCGCCCCGCGCGGGCGTCGGCGCGAGGAGCGCGCGCACATCCGCCAGCACGCCATGGCGGCGCACGGCCAGTTCATCGCGCAAGGACTCGACGGTCGCGCTCCATGAACGCGCTTGGCGCGCCTCTTCGAGCACCTCGTTCCACTCGAGCACTTCGAGCAGGAACTCGCGCGGCATCTCGCGCGAGGTGGACTCGTCCGGTCCGCCAAGCAGCACGACCAGCGCGTCCGCGCGCCGCGCTTCGTCGGCGAGGATGGCGTGCGCGCGGTTCAGGCGCGCGCTGAGCGCCTCCGCCAGCTCGCGCGAGGCCGCGTCGGCGCCGTGGAAGTCGGGATGCACGAGGCGCGAGGCCGACAACAGGCGCTTCTTGAGCAGCGCTTCGTCCAGGTCGAAGCCGGGTTCGAAGCCCAGTTCGGTCCACGGGTCCCGCTCGGTCGCGAGCGGTTGCAGCGCCCCGCAGGCCTTGCAGGCGCAAGGCAGCTCCAGCGCCGCGCCGCAAGCCGTGCATCGAGCCTCCATCGACTCAGACCGAGAAGCTCTCGCCGCAGCCGCAGGACTTGGCCGCGTTGGGGTTGCCGAACTTGAAGCCGCGCCCCATCAGGTTGTCCTCGAAGTCGATCTGCGTGCCGTTCAGGTAGAGGAAGCTCTTGGGGTCGCACACGACCCGCACGCCCTCGACCTCGGACACCTGGTCGACTTCGCTGAACTTGTCGTCGAAGCCCAGCGTGTAGGAGAAGCCCGAGCAGCCGCCGCCCTTGACGCCCACGCGCAGCGCGGTCTCGGGCGGCAAGTTCTGCTCCAGGATGATCCGGCGGATCTCCTTCTGGGCCAGATCGGTCAGCGTGATCACTTGGCTTCCTCCTTCTGCTTCGCCTTCCAATCGGCGATGGCCGACTTGATGGCGTCCTCCGCCAGCACGCTGCAGTGGATCTTCACCGGCGGCAGCGACAGCTCCTCGACGATCTGGGTGTTCTTGATCCCCATGGCTTCGTCGATCGTCTTGCCCTTGATCCACTCGGTGGCGAGCGAGCTGCTGGCGATGGCCGAGCCGCAGCCGAAGGTCTTGAACTTGGCGTCCACGATGCGATCGCCCTCGACCTCGATCTGGAGCTTCATCACGTCGCCGCACTCGGGGGCGCCGACGACGCCGGTACCGACGCTGTGCTTCTGCTTGTCGAGCGAGCCGACGTTGCGGGGGTTGTTGTAGTGGTCGATGACCTTGTCGCTGTATGCCATGATTCGCCTTCCTTCTCTGCCCTGTCGTGTTCGTTGCTGGTGCCCGCGCGGTTCAGTGTCTGCGCGGTTCAGTGCCCGCGTGGTTCAGTGCCCGCCTTGCCAGTTCACCGTCGAGAGGTCGATGCCTTCCTGCACCATCTCGTACAGCGGCGACAGTTCGCGCAGGCGCTTGACCGCGCCGACGAGCTGGTCCACCGCGAAGTCGACTTGCTCCTGCGTGGTGAAGCGGCCGAAGCCGAAGCGGATCGAGCTGTGCGCCAACTCGTCGCCGACTCCCATCGCGCGCAGCACATGGCTGGGCTCGAGGCTGGCGGAGGTGCAGGCCGAGCCCGAGGACACCGCGATGTCCTTGATGCCCATGATGAGCGACTCGCCCTCGACGTAGCTGAACGAGAGGTTCGAGTTGTTCGGCAGGCGATGCCGCACGTCGCCGTTGATAGTCACGAAGTCGAGTGCTTGCATCACGCGCGCTTCGAACTGGTCGCGCAGGCCTTGCGCATGGGCGCGGTCCTTCTCCATCTCGTCCTTGGCGAGCTTGCACGCCATGCCGAGGCCGACGATGCCCGGGACGTTCAAGGTGCCCGAACGCATGCCGCGTTCGTGGCCGCCGCCGTCCATCTGCGCCACCAAGCGCACGCGCGGGTTCTTGCGGCGCACATGCAGCGCGCCCACGCTCTTGGGCCCGTACATCTTGTGGCCCGACAAGGCGAGGAGGTCGACATGGTCGGCCTCGACGTCGATCGGCACCTTGCCGGCGGCTTGGGTGGCGTCGGTGCACAGCAGCACGCCCTTTTCCTTGCACAGCGCGCCGATCTCGCGGATCGGGTTGATGGTGCCGACCTCGTTGTTGGCCCACATCAGGCAGACGAGGATCGTGTCGGGACGCAGCGCCGCGCGCACGGCCTCGAGCTCGACGCGACCGGCCTTGGTCGGTTGCAGGTAGGTGACCTCGAAGCCTTCCTTCTCGAGGTGCTTGCAGGTGTCGAGCACCGCCTTGTGTTCGACGAGGCTCGTCACGATGTGGCGGCCCTTCTCCGCGTACATCTGCGCGACGCCCTTGATGGCGAGGTTCAACGATTCGGTGGCGCCCGAGGTGAGGACGATCTCCTTGCCCGAGCCCCCGATGAGGGCGCCGATCCGTTCGCGGGCCTCTTCGACGGCTTCCTCGGCCTGCCAGCCGAAGGCGTGGCTGCGGCTGGCGGCGTTGCCGTAGTGCTCCGTGAAGTAGGGAAGCATGGCTTCGAGCACGCGCGGGTCGAGTGGCGTGGTCGCCTGGTAGTCGAAGTAGAGCGGCAGCTTCATGGTGGTGTGGCGCGTGGTGGGTTGTGCGCGTGGTGATTCAGGTGCCGGTCGGGCGCGCGACGGCGGTGGTGGTGGTCGGTTGCTGGGACAGCGGCACGAGCCTCGAGGGTTCGACCAGCGAGCGCAGCGTCGTGCGTTCCATCAGGCCCCAGATGCCGTCGCGAACGCGGTGCAGTGGTGAGCGGATCGGACATACCGGTTCGAGGCCGCAAGCCGAGGACTTCGGTGCACTCGACTCCTGCGCGCCGCTGGCGACCAGTGCGGGTCCAGCACTCGCGGGCGCATGCGTGGATTCGCACGAGGACACGCTGGGCCGGCCTTCGAGGGCCGCCACGATGTGGGCCAGCGTGATGTGCTCGGGTGCGCGCCGCAGGGCGTAGCCGCCGTCCTTGCCGCGCGCCGATTCGACCAGTTCCGCGCGCGAGAGGTCTTTCAAGACCTCGGCGAGCAACCGCTTGGGCACCGGGTAATGGTCGGCGATTTCGCGCACCGACACGAAGGCCCCGCCCTTGTCCGCCAGATGGACGAGGGCGATCAGGCCGTACTCTGTGCGTTTGGTGAGCTGGATCATGTCGCCGCGGAGGCCGGAGGCAATCCGCATGCTTTGGGTGCTATTTAGCCCCACGCAGATGGGACTGAACCCCTTAGGAAGGGTCCCCATGGTGCCGCAACCCGCGCCCACAGGAGCATCCAGTCTAGGGCAGGACAAGCATGCCAACCATGCCCAGACCTTGAAATTCTCTCGTCCACGGTAGGGTTCGGGCTTGAGTCTCGCGCCCCCCCCATGCAAACGAATGCGGACCTCTGAATCTGAAATTTACGACTAGCCGCTGAAAACGGGCCCCTGGGGTGCCAAATCCACCCTGACCTGACGCCACGCGGTCTAGGCAGGTCGTGGTAACAGCGAGACAGGGTCCAGCGGCGCGAGCTGGGCGTTCCGGCCCTAGCCATGATGATCTTGGCCCAGCCTGGGTTCCCGGCCCGGTGCGCAGACCTCAAGCGTGCCGTGCCGGAGGTCGAAAACCTCACCATGAGCGCCGAACCCGATCCGTTGTGCTTCACCTGCGGCTTGGCCTACGACGGGCGACACTTCAACCGCCTCAAGAACGGTGCCGTCTGTCCTACCTGCCGGGAGCGAATGCTCGATAGTCTTCCGGCGCCGCTCCCGCGTCGCGTGAAGGTCGAGGAAGAGCAACAAGTGGGGACGGGTGCCCGCGCCGGCGTGCTGCACATCCTGCGGTCGGTGGGGCCGGACGAGTCGGCCGCCGAGTAGGCGTCTAGTTCGGCTTGGATCTGGCCTCTGGTTCGTCTGGCGCGGTCGCATGCCGGCGATGTGGGCTGCGAACTTGGCCTGCGCGGCGTTTCCCTAGGTAGCGATTCCCTCGCTAGCGCGGCCCAGCTTGGCTCTGCCCAGCTTAGCTCTGCCCGGCGTGGTGATACCCGGCGTGGTGATACCCAGCGTGGTGATACCCAGCGTGGTGCTGGCCTGCACCAAGACTGACTTGCGCCAAGACGAAGAGTGCCACGCGGTCTCGTGCCACTTCGCGCGTGCTGCAGGCTTGCATCCTTAGGCGGGCGGAGCCACATAGGGCTCGAGGATCTCTCGCAGCACCTCCGGCAAGGCCACGGGCTTTCTCGGCTGTGCGGCAAGCGTGACGCAGGCGAGTTCGACTTCGACAGTGGCGAGGTGCGTTCCATCGTGACGGTGCATCTCCGTGTGGAAAGTCACCGAGGCGGCACGTAGCCGCGCCACGTGCGTACGCAGCACCAAGACATCTTCGTAATAGGCTGGCGAGCGAAAGCGCAGCTGCAGCGAGCGCACCGGCAGGGCCAATCCTTCACGCTCCATCTGCGCATACGAAGCACCCAGTTGCCGCATCAACTCGGTGCGCGCCTCCTCGGCGTAAAGCACGTAGTTCGCGTGGTGGACTACACCCATCTGATCGGTCTCGCCGTAGCGGACGCGCAAGCTGTGATCGTGGTGCTGCATGCGTTCGAGGTCGAGGTGCGCTTGATCTGTCCGAGGTCTGGAGCAGGCGAGGCTGAGTGGGGGACCTAGGGTGCGAGCTGGCGGGGACGGTGTCCACCTCGTGGATGCGGGTTGCGATTGCCGGCCAACCGCAGCGGTCAAGGGCTTGCAACGCGGCTGCATCCGCTGACGGACCTCTGGACAGTGAACCTCTTGCCATGCCGGCCGGCATCCGTTGTTCGGACTGGCACCACGAGCGAGTTCCACAACCCGGGCCCTGTCCCGCAGATTGAATCCCGCACCTCATCGAGTGCACCGATCCTGCCTTGCGTTGCACCTGCCATGCACCGCCTGCCATGCACCGCCTGCCATGCACCGCCTGCCATGCACCGCCTGCCATGCACCGCCTGCCATGCCCGACTGGCCCGTGGCAGACCTATCCGTGGGCTACATGCCCCGGCGTGGCCAACCTGCCCGTGGCCAACTTGCCAGTGGCGACCCGTCCCGCACCGACCCGTCCCGCACCGACCAGTCCCGCACCGACCAGTCCCGCACCGACCAGTCCGCGCGAGCGAGGCCGCTTCCTGTTGAGTTGTGGCGCATCTCCGTGGATCCCCCGCGTTCCATGTCGAGCGGATGGCGACCCATCGACTGGGCGGGTACAACTCTCGCCAGCCCTGCCATGTCCTACGCCGAACCCCGCGCCAACCCCAACGTCGCCACGGCCCTCACCTGGCTGATCCCCGGCGCTGGCCATCTCTACCTCGGCCAACCCGTGGTGGCGCTGGTTGGCTTCCTCGTAGTCATGGGCTTGTACGCGCTGGGCTTGCAGCTGTCGGAGGGGATGCTTTTCGAGCTGCTGCAAGTCGACCTGCGCTCGCCCTTGGCGGGACTCCTCGCGCCGGAGGCCGCCAACATCCTTGGTTCGGTGTGGCACATGAAGGCGCACGGCTACGGTACCGGCCTGCCGCGTCCGTTCCCGGACACCCTGCACGCAGGCGTGTGGTGCACTTCCGTCTCCGGGTTGCTCAACGCGTGCTTGATGGTCAAGGCCAACATGGATGCGCGCAGTCCCGCGCAAGGTGCCCTGCTCGGCAGCCGTCCGGCTCTGCTCGTGCTCGCCGGCTGGGTCGTCCCCGGGCTTGGACATTGGCTCCAAGGTCGTCGTCGTCGTGGCGGGTTGGTGTTCCTGCTCATCACGGGCATGGTCGTCCTGGCGAGCGGTCTCGCCCAAGGAGCGAACCTCGACCGCGAGCGGCACTTCTACTATTGGGCGGGCCAGTTCCTTGCGGGCGGTCCGGCCTTCGTGCTCGAGTGGCTCCATGGTCATGCGCTCGTGCGCGGCCACATCCCGTACAACGACGCGGGTTTGTGCTTCGGCGCCGTAGCTGGCCTGTTGAATGTGCTGGCTCTGCTCGATGTGCAAGGAGCCGAATCCGATCGCTTGCTGGGTGCTTCCGTCGAGGCTGCTCCCAAGCCCAAGGTGCACGGCGCTCCGACGATCATCGGCGGCAGCCATGCCGCAGGAGGCGGCCAATGAAGGATCCGGTCGTGCATGTCGCCTTGTTCGTTGCCATCACCGCGGCGATCGTGATCTTGTCGGGGATGTACTCGGAGCAGGAGGACGCAGCCTTGGCGCGCCAATTGCCGCGACGCTTCTTGATGTTTGCCGGCGGCGTCGCGCTGTTGACGATCGCCATGGTGGTGGCGGAAGCCACCTTGGCCAGTTCGAACTGAGCGCCGGCGGAGAAAGTCGGTCTGGCGCGGCTCTTCGTGTCTGAGGCGCCACCGAGCAGGATGTCGCGAGCAGGATGTCGCGAGCAGGATGTCGCGAGCAGGATGTCGCGAGCAGGGTGTCGCGTGCAGGGTGTCGAGTGAGCGACGCTCGAGGGCCCAGGGGCCGTTGACTTCCCGCCAGTGTCGAAGATGCACTGGTCGGCGGCCCTGCGCCAAGCATGCCAGCGATGCATCGCCGGCCATGTGCGTCGCGCAGGTCATGGATACGGGGCCCTCGGATCGACTCCAGTCGACACTTCGCACCTTCTGGGCTTGCTTGAGTTGATGGTGGAGCGCAGGTCGTGGCCGACCCACGATGCCCGTGAATTCGCCGTCGTAGACGTTGACGCAGGCGCCGCTGCACGCGTTGCCGAGTGCCCGCTGATCGGAATTCAACTCCAGCCATGTCGCGCACCTTTGGCGCATGGCGTGGATCACGGCACGAGCCTCCACAGTCCACCCGGGGCGCGCACGACCACGCCGCGCAGTTCCAACTCGACCAGCGTCGCCAGCACCTGCACCGTGTCGGCCCGCGCCCGTTCGACCAGCTCGGCGGTCGATAGCGTCTCGCCTTGCAGCGCCGTGGCCAAGGTGCGCTCGAGCCCCGCCAATTCGTCAAAGCGGGGTTTGCGTTCCGCAGGTGATGCTGGTTGTCCCGCCAATTCGGCCAAGATCTCCTCGGGATCCTCGACGAGGGTCGCACCATCGCGCAACAGACGGTGCGACCCGCGCGCTTGCGGCTGGTCGACGCGCCCGGGCAGCGCCCATACGGCGCGCGATTGGTCGGCGGCCCAGCGCGCGGTAATCAGCGAGCCCGAGGCCTGTGCCGCTTCGACGACCAGCACGCCGTCGGCGAGACCGGAAATCAGGCGGTTGCGCAACGGGAAGTGGTGTGGCCGAGGATGGCGGCCGGGCTCGTACTCGGAGGTCAACAGTCCCTCGCGCGCCATGCGTGACGCCAACGGCCCATCGGGCCAGGGCACATCGACTCCGCTGCCGAGCACGGCCACCGTCCCACCTCCCGCATCCAAGGCGGCTTCGTGCGCGGCATGGTCGACCCCGCGCGCCAGACCCGATACGACGAGCACGCCTGCGCTGGCAAAGGCCCGCGCGAAACGCCGCGCCTGCGCCTCGCCGTAGGGACTAGGAGCGCGACTGCCCACGATGGCGACGGCCAAGGGAGCTGCGAGCAACTCGACGCGCCCGCGCGTCCACAGCCGTTCTGGCGCGCCTTCGATGCGCGCGAGACGCGCGGGCCAAGACGGGGATCCGGGTTGCAACAAGCAGGGCAGCGACATGTCGTCCACACCTGAGTGACGCTCGCCACGCCTTCCGCGTGGCAGGCAACCGCCTGAATCCGCGCATGGTCAGGGCAAGGGCCAGGTAAGCGCCGAGCCAGTCGGCGCGGACCGGAAATCCCAACCTCTGGCCTGCGTAAGCAATCGATCGCAACCCCGTGAACTTCCCGCCCATGTTCCACACGCGCCATCTCGCCTCTCGTGCTTGCGGGGCTTTCCTGCTCGCCTGTACTTCCGCTGCCTGCATTTTCCACATCGACTCGAACGTGCACCGCACCGGACGGGTGGTCGGCGAGGAAACCCTGCGTCAGCTCGAGCCCGGCCGCGACGAGGGCTTCGTGCTCGCGCTGCTAGGCGAGCCGACCCGGCGCATTCCCGTCGACGGTGGTGAATTGTGGAAATGGGAATCGACGGAGACACGCACCGAAGAGGGCAAGCTGATCTTCGTCTACAGCAGCGAGCGGGTCGACAAGACGACGCGCAGCGTGTGGGTCGAATGGAAGGACAAGAAGGTCGTGCGCAGCTGGCGCGACTAGCGACTCGTCTTGCACGCCTCGGTGGCGTGCAACGTGCTTGCGACGCGTCGCGCTCTCCTCTGCTTGCCAGGCGTCGCACCATTCCGTGGTCGAGCGCCACCACGGCCACTCCGCGTCAGCGCCGCGCGGCGCCGCCAACGTCACACGCCGCCGCCAGCGTCGCGCTTGCCGCCATCGGCCTTGGGTTCGACCTCGCCGGGCTTGCGCTCGCCACCGCGTGCATCGCCACCGCGTTCGCCACGCCGCTCGCCGCGCGGTGTGCCCATTTGCTCGCCCCAATAACTCTTCCAGCGGTACGCATCGACCTTGGACAGTTCCGGCTCGGTCTTCGGCACCTGAAACTTGTCTTTGTGGTCTTGCCACCAGCGCTGCCACAGCTCTTGCGATTTGCCTTGGTCGACGCCGGTCAGGACCATCAACGCCAGCCTGAACTCATCCATGAACGGGTCGGTCTTGCGCGGGCCCGCCGACTTGAGCAGGTCGATCAGCTTCTCGACGGAGGCGCGATCCTTGATGCGTCCGAGGCCCAGGATGCGCGCTTGGATGACGGCTTGGTCCTGCGCGCCCCACAAATCCTCCACCAGCAGTTCCAGCGAGTCCTTCGAGCCGTGCTGGCCCAAGCCCTTCAGCGCGGCGGCGTAGATCTGCGGCTGGTCCTTGAGCGAGCGCTCGCCGCGCATCCAATGCTCCAGCGCCTTGCGCGCATCGGGGTGCGCGGTGAAGCGCAGGGCTTCGATGGCCGCGAGCTTCACCTCCGCCTCCTTCTCGCGCAGGCCCTTGGCGACAGCTTCGATCACCTTGGCGTCGACCACGGCCGAGTTGGCCTTGATCGCTTCGATCTTCTTCGCCGCGTCGACGCCGCGCAGCGCCGTTTCGATGGCGGCGACTGCGGACTTGACCTCGTCGGCGTTCGGCGGCGTCTTCGGCGCGCCTGACTTGGCTTCACCGGACCTCGCTTCACCGGACCTCGATTCACCGGACCTCGATTCACCTTTGGCGCGCGGCGCCGGGGTCCCATCCGCCGGCTTCGATTGGCCCGGCTTGGCCTCGCCGGCCGTGCGCGGCTTGTCGGGCGAGCCGTCCTCTTGGAAGGTCGCGGTGGCGAGGCTGGCGAGGACGCACGACGAGAGCAAGGCGATGAACGGGCGGCGCATGTGGGGATCCTGGTGTGGCTTTGGTCGACTCCGATTGGAACCCGTGGCTCGCCTCGGCGTCACGCGAATTGCGCCGAGACCGCCAAGTCCGCCTAGCCTGCGAAGGCTCGCCAACTCCGGCGAGAGAAGCCCGCGGCCCCGGCGCGTGTGCGCCGGGGCCGCGGCATGTGGTCGTCGAGCGGCCGCGAGGGCGCGCTCGACGCTGGTGGAGCTTCGTCCGCCTCAGGGCGCGGGCGTCTCGCTGGGCGAGCCCGCCACGGCCTTCTCGGGTTCGGCTTCCTGCACGAAGACGAGCTTGTCGCCGCCCTCGGCCAGCTTGATCTTCACCGGGATGCCGCTCATGTGGCCGTGCTTGAGCATGTGCTCGGCCAGCGGATCCTCGATGTTGCGCTCGATGGCGCGACGCAGCGGACGGGCGCCGTAGTCTTCGTTCCAGCCCTGCTTGATCAGGAAGTCCAGCGCCGACTGCTCGACATCCAGCGACACGCCCTTGTCGGCGAGACGCTTGCCGACTTCGGCGATCTGGAGCTTCACGATGCGCGTCAGGTCGTCGTGCGCGAGCGGGTTGAACACGACCAACTCGTCGACGCGGTTGAGGAACTCCTAAGGCGTCCGCC
>SXGT01260857.1_pt1 | contig 21685 bp, 21 predicted proteins | sample 3176221 | NCBI WGS metagenome assembly SXGT01 (sample SAMN11356862, study PRJNA531348) | freshwater metagenome | isolation source: freshwater sample F1-120 | place: China: Fuxian Lake, Yuxi | collected 2017-12-25
ATCGGCCGCGGCACGCGACTGTGCGCCGACGTCTTCGGACCCGGTCGCAACAAGACGAACTTCTACGTCTTCGACTTCTGTGGCAACCTCGAATACTTCAGCCAAGACCTACCCGGCTCGGAAGGCTCGCTGCAGAAGTCGTTGAATCAGAGGCTTTTCGAAACGCGGCTGGGCCTGGTCGCCAAGCTCGACGCTGACCTCAACGGCGAGCCGACCGAGGCGCCCGAAGGTGCCGGCGAGCACAGCGAGGAGGGGCTGCGGTGGGACGTCGCGCGGCAGTTGCACGCCACGGTTGCTGGGATGACGCTCGACAATTTCCTGGTCCGTCCGCACCGCCAGCTGGTCGAGGGATACGCGCTGTGGCCGGCGTGGAAGAAGATCACTCCGGAGGCCGCCGAAATGGTCGCGGAGAACCTGGCGGGACTGCCGTCGGGGCACGTCGACAGTGACGAGGACGCCAAGCGGTTCGATCTGTTGATCCTGCGCCGCCAGCTTGCCCAGCTGCAGGGCGACACCACCGTCATGGAGCGAATCCGCGAAACGATTCAGCAGATCGCGGCGGGCCTGGTCGGCAAGAACACCATCCCCTCCGTGGTTGCGCAGCAGGGGCTGTTGGAAGAGGTCGCCAGCGACGAATGGTGGATCGATGTCACCCTGCCGATGCTTGAGGTCGCCCGCCGCCGTCTGCGAGGGCTGCTGCAATTCCTCGACAAGATTCGCAAAGATCCCGTCTACATCGACATCCAGGATGAGCTGTCTGATGCGGTACCGATCGACCTGCCCGCCTTCGCGCCGGGCATCGACATGGACCGTTTCCGGGCGAAGGCGGCCGCCTACCTCAAGGCGCATGAGGATCACGTTGCGCTGCAACGACTACGACGAAACAAGGCCCTGACGCCAGAAGATCTCGTCTCCCTAGAGCAGATGCTGCTGGATAGCGGCGCCGGCGACGACAAGGCGATCGCCAAGGCAAAGGAAGATGCGCACGGCCTCGGCCTGTTCATCCGCTCGCTAGTCGGCCTCGACAGGCAGGCGGCAATGGAAGCGTTCGGCGGCTTCCTCGACGGCACCGCATTGAGCGCCAACCAGATCCACTTCGTCAACCTCATCGTCGACGAGCTCACCTCCAACGGCGTCGTAGAACCGGCGCGCCTCTACGAACCGCCCTACACCGATCTCACTGCTCGCGGACCCGAGGCATTGTTCAGCGCCGAGCAGGTGGACAACATCGTCAGCATCCTCGACGCGGTGCGGGCGAATGCTGCTCCAGGCGGAGCCGCCGGCGTGGCGTAACGAGTCCCTACATTCTCGGCGCGGCTTGCATTACCGATTAGACAACGTCTCCATTGCTTGTCGAGGTGAACAGGTCGAGGTTCGGCGCGCCGTTATAAATGGCGTCGCCGGCAACTAGCTGAAGGCCTTTGGCAATCGCACAGGCAGCAATCCATCGGTCACCGGAATGCTCCCTCCCGTGCAACGCATGGCCGATCCGTCGACAGTCCGCCCCTAACGTCGCATACGCGTCTACTACGTCGTCATCGGAATAATCGTCGGCATTCGGTCGAGAATGTCCATCAGTTGGGTCACGAATTCTGGAAAATGCTCTTCGCCATTCCGAGCGGAATTCCGCCAACGGTGCACGTCAGCGACCTAGATGTTCGCCTCCAAAAAGGCGGAACCGACAAAGGTTCGCACGAATGCCTATCGACGTGTCCAGACACTTCGAAGGATGTCGACGCTGCGATGCCGAGGCTGTGTTCCAGGTATAGCGGCCGGTGGAGCGACCAGGGCTACTGTCGGGCAGGCGACCTACGATCCAGTCATGCTGAAGAAGTTGGGGCACTGGCGCATCAGGGTGCCCGTGGTCATCGGAGCGATCTTGCTCACGATCGTGATCGCGGCGTGGGTGATCACCGCATTGAAGACGGACGCCAAGTGGACCAACGCGGTGTCGAGCCTGATCGCCTTCGGGGCACTGTGCATCGCCACCGCGGCGTGGCGCGAGACCCGGAGATCAGCCGAGGCTGCCCACCGCAGCGTGGGAATCGCCGAAGCCCAGGAGGAGCGTCTGCGGTACGGGTGGAGTGTCAGTCTGCACGCCAACGGGAGTCACTACGAGCTGAGGAACACGGGTACCGCATCAGCACAGGCCGTGGAACTCAGAGGTGACTTTATTCGCATCGGATTTCGGTCGAGGGACGGAAACGGTCCGGTGAATATCGCGGCTGGTGAGGCCCGCGCATTCCAAGCGCTCGCCAGCTTCAACGACAACGGCGTGGAGATGATCATCGAATGGCTGCCTGAGGGGGAGACGGAGCGACGGACTTGGCGCGAGACCGTCCCGCCGTTGCCGAGCCGCACCGGGGATTACGTCCAGGAGCGGCGCGAGGATCGAGTCCGAGAGGAGCAGCAGAGGCGCGACGACTCGCGGGAGTGGCGAGAGCTAATTCTGCGGCTCGGCGATGCGTACGTCGACTGGAAGGTTGATCGCGACGACCCCAAGAAGAAGCTGCGGGTACAGCTCTTGACTGCCGCACTTCCGCCGTCGATTGCACGCGAGATTGGATACGAGGTCGACGTCGCCCGCGACGTGTGGGGCGACGGTGAATACCCGTTCGTGTTCCACGTTGCAGAGGAAGACCGCAAGCTGATCGAGCCGGTGCAGGCCGAGATTGAGCTGATGTGGAACATGCGTCAGCTTGCCGGATACGAGATCTATGGACCTATCGACGCCGAAGGTCCGAACACGGAGCCGCGCATCTGGTGGGCCGTCAAGGGTTACGCATCTCGGGTCCGAGAGAGGGAATCCGGGGAGCGGAGGCTGCGTCGGTCCCGCGCGGATCAGGATCACCACAACCGGGCGATGCAGCAGCTCCAGCGGTTCGCGCGGGAGAATCCGACGCCTGGCAAGGGGCCGGAGTAAATGGTTCGCTCAACCGCTGTTGCGCCAACGGTGTCACGGCCTGTTCACAGCGAAAACCGTGAGGGCAAGGCGGAGAGTGAAGGAAGACGCTAATTCGCCGCGGCCTGAAGCGAAAGCGACGGCGCATGAGCAGGCATTGCGGGAATTGATCGACGAAGCTCGCCGCAGTGGTGAATCCACCTCGGCGCCAAGAGGACACCATCTGGTACCCGCCTTCTACCTAAATCGGTGGGCAGATGACGACAAGCTCAGAGTCACCGACATCGATCGCCGCAAGTCGTGGGTGACCACACCGAGGAGGGCAGCGAAGGAGACCGACTACTACCGCATCGAATCGTCCGATCTTGACCCGAACGAAATACCACCGATGCTCTTCGAGGTCACATTGAGCAAAGTCGAGCAATGGGGTGCCGATTTCATAAATGCCGCAATCACAGACCCCGCCGATGCCGCGCGCGACGACGAACTGCGCATGCTGTTCTCGCTATTTATGGGATTTCAGTGCGTTCGGGGCCGGAGCTATCGCAACGTCATCTGTGCCGCGGCCAATGACTCCATCAAGCTGGCTTACGGTGACATCACCGATGTCGGAATCCGACATGTTTTAGCGCACAGGGGAATTGAGGCCACTGCCGACAACATCGCCCTATTCCAGGGCTTTGTAGATGATCTAAATAGTGGGAACCTGACCGTCAGCCCCCAGAAAGCCGCATTAATCGGCATGTCGGGTCAACTCGCCTACGAGATCGGCCAGTCCCTGTTTGTGCGCGGGTGGCGCATCTACCAGGTTCCCCGCGTGCTCGTGACGTGCGATGAACCGGTCATCTCGATCGCAGGCCCTCCTCATCCGCGCTCGGAACGGGCCGGCGTGAGCAACGCCGGGGTGGTTATCTTTCCTCTCACACCGGGTCTGTTGTTAGCCATGTTCAACGGAGTCACAGCACGCCCTGCGCCACCCGATGAGCTGGGACCGCACGATCTGGGACAAATCAACCGCGAAATCATCAGCGCCGCCTCGACCTACGTCTTCGAGCGCCCGGGCCGCAACCTGGCAGGGATGGTCAAGGTGCCGAAGGCCGCGGATCCCATCACCCGTGCGAAGCCGGTCCCCATCGACGGCACGGGGCAGAGGGCGATGATTCGCAGCTATCGTCCGACCCGGTGGTCTAACGCAAGGCGTCCGCCGTCCTGGCCCGTTGAACGGTGGTTCCGCTAAAGCGCGGACCGGTTGGACGACAATCCGCGACCCTGCGACACTGGCAACAGTGAGATCCATAGGGATACAGGGCAACCCGGGTGAGACGAGCGATGCCGCACCGCCGAAGCCCATGCGGATCGGGGCGGCTGTGGCCTTCCCGTGGGGCATTGGCAACGGAGTATTCCGAACGTATTGTGGCTCAACGCCTATGACCCCAAAGGTGCAGTCATTTTGGGCCACGGGATGGCACCGCACGCCGAGCCACGAGCCACCCAACCCGGTAACGCCGATGATCCCGACCGGACTAGGAGACAGTCGAGCGGCTTTTCGATACGACCGTACAGTTCGCGGATTCGCCACGAAAACCGGAAAAATCCCTTCGCCACGCTCTCCGGAAATTCGACAAATCCGTAGCTCAGTCGCGCAGGCGTTCGCCATCCGAAAGCGGAACCTACAGTAGCGGCTGTAGGTTCCGCTTTTCGATGGCCAAATTCCGCTTTTGATGGCAGTAGGTTGGCAATTTCGCCGGAAAGTTGTTAGGACGGCTACCCAACTGTTGACGGTAGAACCGTCCCCGAATCACCATGGCTACTGCAGCTGCGGCGACTTCACGGAAGATCATGCCGACCGCTGGTACGGCGCGGCCGTTCCCACTCTGACGGGTCGAGAATAGATACCCGAACTAGCAGTGGTCGGCCAGCGGCCAGCCCACCAGCGCTAGTCGCGCGGCGACCTGGTTGATCTCGTTGATGTTGGGTTCCTTGGCGATGACTGCCTGGACGGCCTGCCGGATCTGAGCCTCGGTGACGGGGCTGTCGGGATGATTTTGTTTCTCGCATCCTCTCAGACGGGGCGATGCCGCAGCCCTCGAACGACCGCGGCCGGCTGGCGTCGGAGCAGCAGGTTTGCGGGAAGCCGACCCGAAAGCTAGCGTAGGCAACCCTAAGTTAGGGTAGGCAAACATGAGGAATTCGAAGGGGCGGTCGCAGTGATTGACATGTCCGGCGGGCTGAATGTCAGCCTGAGCCCCGCCCCGCCCGATGTTTCCGCACAGCTTTTCGGCAGCGGGCTTATCGGCCTGCGGGAGGGTCTGGAAGCCGGGATCGTGGTGATGGTCCTGGTCGCGTTCCTGGTCAAGATGGAGCGCCGTGACGCCTTGAAGTGGGTGTGGCTCGGGGTGGCGGGCGCGGTCGCGGTGACGGTCGGGGTGTTCCTGGTCGTCCAGTACAGCGCCTACAACGTCAGCGGGCTTGCCGCCGAAGCGGTCGCGGGGGTGGCCTCGCTGGTGGCCGTGGCGATCGTCACCACGATGGTGTTGTGGATGCGCAAGGCCGCCGCCAGCATCTCCGGGGAACTACGGGCGGGCATGTCGCGCGCACTGGAGACCGGGGCGCTGGCGGTGGTGATGCTGGCGTTTCTGGCCGTCGGGCGTGAGGGTGTGGAGACCGCGCTGTTCATGGTGGGCTACGCCGAAGCCGAAACCGCCTGGCCGCTGGTCGGTCTGCTTGCCGGGGTGGCGGTGGCGGTCGGGATCGCCTGGGGCATGTACGCCGGGGCGGTCCGCATCAACCTCGCCAAATTCTTCAAATACACCGGCGTGTTCCTGATCGTGGTCGCCGCCGGGATCCTGGCCTACGGTATCGGCGCGTTGCAGACCGTCGGCTGGTTGCCGATGGCCGGCCTCCACGCCTTCGACATCAGCTCGTGGTTCAACTGGTCGGCCTGGTACGGCGAAATCGTGCAGGGCGTCTTCAACATCACCCCGACCCCGACGGTGCTGCAACTGCTGTGCTGGCTGGCCTACCTCGTCGTCGTGCTCACCGTGTTCCTGCGGCCGGTCAAGCCCGCCGCGCCGCAACCCCGTTCGGTCCAACCCCCTGTCCCCGTTGCCGAAAGGTCCGCCTTGTGACATCTCCCCGGGTTCTCACCGCCACCTTCGCCGCCCTGCTGGCCGGCCTCTCCCTGGCGGGTTGCACCGCCAAGAAGTCCGCCACCACAGAGCAGGGCAAGGCCCCCGGCGCGCAGGTCACCGTCAACGCCACCGACACCGCCTGCGAACTGTCGGCGACCGAGGGCGCGGCCGGGCCGGCCACCTTCGTCGTCACCAACAACGGCACCGCAGCGACCGAGTTCTACGTCTACGGCAAGGACAACCGGGTCCTCGGCGAGGTCGAAAACATCTCACCCGGCCTGCAACGCCAACTGGTAGTCCAGTTCGACGAACCGGGCTCCTACACGGTGGCCTGCAAGCCCGGCATGGTCGGCGACGGCATCCGCGGCGACTTCTCCGTCACGGGCGCGGCATTCAAGACCCAGGACACCGGTGTCTCCACGAAGGCCTCCGAGGACTACAAGACCTACGTCCTCGGCCAGGCCGGCGAATTAGTCACCGCCACTGCGGCTTTCGTGGCATCGGTCAAAGCCAGTGACATCGCCGCCGCCAAGGCCCAGTATCCGACGTCGCGGACCTCCTGGGAGCGCATCGAGCCGGTGGCCGAATCGTTCCCGGATGATCTCGACCCGCGCATCGACCTGCGGGAGGCCGACCTGCAGGCCGGCCAGAAGTGGACCGGCTTCCACCGGCTGGAGAAGGATCTGTGGGTGAGCGGCCTGCAGCCCGACACCAACGCCGTCGCCGATCAGTTGCTCGCCGACATCAACGAACTGCAGGAGAAGATCGCAGCGCCCGGCTTCCGCGTGAGCGCCACCCAGATCGCCGGGGGCGCCCAGGGCCTTCTGGATGAGATCGCGGTCAGCAAGATCACCGGCGAGGAGGACATCTTCAGCCACACCGACCTGTGGGACTTTCACGCCAACATCGAAGGCTCCCAGGCGGCGCTGGCCGCGGTGCGCCCCATCCTCGACGAGCGCAACGCCGAACTCGGCACGCGAGTCGACCAGCGATTCGCCGAGGTCAACCGGCTGCTGGACAAGTACCGCGACGGCGACGGTTTCGTGGCCTACACCACTGTCACCGAGCCGCAGCGCCAGGAGCTCTCGCGGGCCATCGACGCGCTGAGCAAGGAAGTGAGCCAGGTCCAGGGTGTCATCGCCGTCCAGTGACGACACCCCGACCGAGGCTGAGCCGCAAGGGGTGTCGCGACGCAGACTGTTCGGCGCGGCCGGGGTCGCCGCCGCGGTAATCGGTGCTGCCAGCGCCGGGACCCTGGCCGGCCGCGCGGCCGCCGCCAGCACCGCCAGCGGTGGACTGGACAAACCAGTGCCGTTCCGCGGCCGCCACCAGGGCGGGATCATCACTCCCGCCCAGGACCGGATGCACTACTGCGCCTTCGACATCACCACCGACTCCAAGCCCGACGTCGTGGCGATGCTGCGGGAATGGACCACGATGGCCGAACGGATGACCGCCGGTCAGGAAGCCGCCGCCGACGGTGCCGTCGGCCTGAGTCCCTATGCGCCCCCGGCCGATACCGGCGAGGCGCTGGGACTGCCGGCATCGCAGCTGACCCTGACGATCGGGTTCGGGCCGGGATTCTTCGTCAAGGACGGCCGCGACCGGTTCGGCATCGCCGGCCAGCGGCCCGCCCCGCTGGCCGACCTGCCGAAGTTTCCCAACGACAAGCTCGACCCGGCGCGCTGCGGCGGCGACATCGTCATCCAGGCGTGCGCCAACGACCCCCAGGTCGCGGTGCACGCGATCCGCAACCTGGCCCGCGTCGGTTTCGGGACGGCCGCGGTGCGCTACTCGCAATTGGGCTTCGGCCGCACCTCCTCGACCACCCGCGACCAATCGACACCGCGAAACATGTTCGGCTTCAAGGACGGAACCAACAACCTCAAAGCCGAAGACACCGCGGCACTCGACGAGCAGGTGTGGGTCGCCGGCGGTGACGGGCCGGACTGGCTGGCCGGCGGCACCTACCTGGTGTCGCGGCGAATCCGCATGCGCATCGAGCCGTGGGACCGCGCCGCACTGCACGAACAGCAACGGGTGATCGGACGGGCCAAAGGCACCGGGGCGCCACTCGGCGGCGACGACGAGTTCGCGCCCCTGGACTTGGCGGGCATCGGCACGAACGGCACACCACTGATCGACCCGGACGCGCACGTCCGGCTGGCCTCCAAGGAACACCTCGGCGGCATCCAAATCCTGCGCCGCGGCTACAACTTCACCGACGGCTCCGATGGCTTCGGCCACCTCGACGCCGGCCTGTTCTTCATCGCCTTCATGCGCAACCCGGTGACGCAGTTCATCCCGATGCAATCAGAACTGGCCGCCAACGACCTGCTCAACGAATACATCACCCACACCGGCTCCGCGGTGTTCGCCTGCCCACCCGGCCTGCGCGAGGGCGAATACTGGGGTTCCACGCTGCTGAACTGATCGGCGCGGGCAATCCGGAGGAACCCAGTGACAACCGCGAAGTCCATCGCGCTCTTCATCCTCGCCGCGATACTCGAGATCGGCGGCGCCTGGCTGGTGTGGCAGGGAGTCCGCGAACACCGCGGCTGGACCTGGGCTGGCCTAGGCGTCATCGGACTCGGCGCCTACGGATTCATCGCCACCCTTCAACCCGACGCCCACTTCGGCCGGATCCTGGCCGCCTACGGCGGCGTGTTCGTCGCCGGCTCCCTGCTCTGGGGCATGACCTTCGACGGCTTCCGCCCCGACCGGTGGGACGCCATCGGCACCGGTATCTGCCTGATAGGGGTAGCGGTCATCATGTACGCCCCCCGAACGAACTAAGGACCCCGACAAGCAAACACTGATCGCGGGCTTCGAGTCCCCTTCGGCCGACGCCACTACCGGCGCCACCCGCCAGGCGCGCGCTCCGACGAAACGCTGGAAAGGCATTGACGAATACGAATCACCCGGACTCCGAAAAGGCAGGTGCCATCAACGCTTTAGCGTTTCTACCTCGCTGGTGTGACGTCGAGTTCTGTGTACATGCCGGAGCCGTAGTGCCCGGCGATGTTGCAGAGCAGTTCGTAGCGTCCGGGATTGAGGGTGAGGGTGGTCCAGCCCATGGTTCCGGGTGCGATGCCGTCGCCTTGGCCGGCGCCGCAGGTTTGAGCGGCTTCACCGAGGCTGCCGGCTTCGTCGACTTCCCAGTTGCCGCCGATGGGGCGTTGGCCGGGGCTCTGCCCGGGTCCTAGGGGCATGACGATGACTTCGTGGGGGAGCCAGCCGTTGTTGGCAACCCGCAGGGAGACCTGGCCGGCGGGTACCGAGGTCGGGTTGACGCTCAGGCGCATCATGCCCATCCCCATCCCGGGGCTATTGGGCCACGCTCCTTGCGGACCCATCATGGGTCCGCCGTTCATACCCGGACCCATCATTCCGGGGCCCATCATGGGTCCGCCGTTCATACCGGGGCCCATCATCCCGGGGCCCATCATGGGTCCGCCGTTCATGCCCGGGCCCATCATGGCGCCCATGTCGGAGACCGTGACGTCCACGACTGCTCCGGCCAAGGCGGGTGGCGTGCAGGGTGCGGGCTGGGCCGGGATGGGCCCGCCGAAGCCGGGGCCTGCTCCTGCTCCGGCCATCGTGGCGGTGGTGCCGATTCCGAGAACCAGCGAGGTGGCGCCAATCAGTAGTCCGGTCCGCAGGCGGTTGTGGTTCATGGTCGCGCTCACTGGTGTTCCCGCAGCAGTGCCACGCGGCGACGGTATTCCTCGTCGTCGATGTCCCCGCGGGCGAAGCGTTCGGCGAGGATCTCATCGGGTCTGCGTCCTGGCTGTGGACCGTGGGCGGCCGGTCCGTGCTGGTGTCCGGGGCCGCCCAGGTAGCGCACCGCCGCCACGATCGCGGTGATCACCAAGGCGAAGAAAAGGGTCATGACCATCGCGGTCACGATCCAGCTGCCCCACCCCCAGTAGCCGTGGTGCCACATGCCGCCGTCACCGCACATCACCAAACCCCCTTCGCGGGTAAACCCCGGGGATGACCCCCGATCTCTCCAGCATGCGCCCGTTCGGCCCGCATGTCACTAAATGCCGATAACATCGCCCAATGGCGATCCCTGTGGTGTCCGATGCGGTGACAAAAGTCGAGTTGGCCCCGGCGGCGGCGTTGTTCCGGTCGCTGGGTGATCCCACCCGGCTGGCGATCCTGCGCCGCCTGGCCACCGGAGAGGCCCGGGTCGGCGAGCTCGTCGAGGAAGTCGGGCTGGCCCAGTCCACGGTGTCCAAGCACCTGGCCTGCCTCAAAGAGTGCGGCCTGGTCGACTTCGAGCCGGTGGGCCGGGCGTCGGTGTTCCGCCTGTCCCAGCCCGCCCTGATCGACCTGCTGGCCGCCGCCGAGACGGTACTGCAGGCAGGCGGGCAGGCCGTGGCTTTGTGCCCGTCCTACGGCATCGACAGCCGCACAGAGGTGGGCTTGGAGGGGAACAACCCCGGTGAGTGAGGCGTGCGGTTGCGGCAGCGAGGGCGATCCCGCACAGGAGCCTGATCGTGAGCCCGGGGGCCTGTGGCAGGTCCGCGAGTTTCGGTTCGCCGCACTCTCGGGTGTGTTCCTTGCTGCTGCTCTGATCGCCAGCTGGGCCGGGGCGGGGCGCCCGATGGTGCTCACCCTGGAAGGAATCGCCCTGGCCGCCGGGGCCTACACCTTTGTTCCCTCCACACTGCGGCGGCTGGCCAAGGGCAAGATCGGGGTCGGCACGCTGATGACCATCGCCGCCGTTGGCGCGACGATCCTCGGAGAGGTCGGCGAGGCGGCCATGCTGGCGTTCCTGTTCTCCATCAGCGAGGGCCTCGAGGAATACTCCCTGGCCCGTACCCGCCGCGGACTGCGCGCCCTGCTCTCCCTGGTCCCCGACCGGGCGACCGTCCTGCGCGACGGCGCCGAGATCGACGTGGCGCCAACCGAATTGAAGGTCGGCGACCGCATGCTGGTCCGCCCCGGTGAGCGGATCGCCACCGACGGCATCGTCCGCCACGGCCACACCGCGCTGGACACCTCCGCGATCACCGGCGAGTCGGTCCCGGTCGAAACCGGGCCCGGGGACGAGGTCTTCGCCGGGTCGATCAACGGCACCGGAGCGTTGGAGGTCGAGGTCACCACGACCTCCGAGGACAACTCACTGGCCCGCATCGTGCGGATCGTGGAAGCAGAACAGTCCCGCAAGGGAACCTCCCAACGACTCGCCGACCGCATCGCCCGACCGCTGGTTCCGGCCATCCTGGTCGCCGGCCTGCTCATCGCCGTGATCGGAAGCCTGCTGGGTGACCCGCCCACCTGGATCGAACGGGCACTGGTGGTGCTGGTGGCGGCCTCGCCGTGCGCGCTGGCGATCTCAGTGCCCGTCACCGTGGTCGCTGCGATCGGCGCCGCCAGCAAGTTCGGCGCCCTGATCAAGGGCGGAGCAGCCCTGGAGGCCCTGGGCGCGGTACGCGGTGTCGCGTTGGACAAGACCGGCACCCTGACCGCCAACCGGCCCAGCGTCATCGAAGTGGCCGCCGTCGACGGCATCACCGCCGAGCAGGTCCTCGACCTGGCCGCGGCCGTGGAGGCCCGCAGTGAACACCCCCTGGCCGGGGCGATCCTGGCCGCCGTCGAGCACGTCCGACCTGCCAGCGACGTGCAGGCCGTCACCGGTGCGGGGTTGATCGGCCACCGGGATGGCCACACCATCCGGTTGGGCCGGCCCGGCTGGCTGGACCCCGGGCCACTGGCCGAGGACGTCGCCCGGATGCAACACGCGGGGGCCACCGCCGTGCTCGTGGAGCAAGACGCCCACGTGCTCGGCGCGATCGCCGTGCGCGACCAATTGCGGCCCGAAGCCGCCCAGGTCGTCGCCCGCTTGCGGGCCGACGGCTATCACGTCGCCATGCTCACCGGCGACAACCGCGCCACCGCCCTGACGCTGGCCGCCGACGCCGGTATCAGCGACGTCCATGCCGAACTGCGCCCCGAAGACAAGGCCCGGCTCGTCGAAGAGCTTCGTACCCAACGCAATACCGCCATGGTCGGTGACGGGGTCAACGACGCACCGGCCTTGGCCACCGCCGACCTGGGGATCGCGATGGGCGCGATGGGGGCCGACGTGGCGATCGAAACCGCCGACGTGGCACTGATGGGCGAAGACCTGCGCCACCTACCGCAAGCCTTCGCCCATGCCCGCCGCGCACGGCGCATCATGGTCCAAAACGTCGGCCTCTCACTAGGACTGATCACCGCGCTGATCCCCTTGGCGCTGTTCGGCATTCTCGGACTGGCCGCAGTCGTGCTCGTGCACGAACTCGCCGAGGTCTTCGTCATCGCCAACGGCGTACGCGCAGGCCGCGCCACCACACTTGCCCCCGAGGCAGACCCGCCACCGGCCGTGCCCATCGCAGTGCCGTCCCACACCGCGGCCTGACCCACCCCGTCCGCAGTCCAGCTCGGCGCACGTAGGCCCAACAGCCGCTTCGACTGGTCGTGAGCCGACGCGATCGCCGGCCTGACCACCGCCGCCGTCGCAGTCCACGAAGGACACGAAGGACACGAAGGACACGAAGCGAATGATCTGACCGTCACCGAACTGGTCCGCAACGTCCACACTCACCCGGGTGTCGGAGGCGCTGCAGGAATGCTTCCATCAATCTTTAGCGCTGGGCAGTGCGGACAATTCACGTCGTTCGCCAGATCCGGCGCTGGCTGATCAGTCGGCGGCAGCGGTCTTCAGGGCGCGAAGTATTCGATCACTCGTCGGCACGTCAAGGCGACACGCATCGCCACTCGGCGGGGTGGAGTCAGGTTGCATCACATCGACGTCGTCGATGAGAACGGTCGGTGACGGGTAAGTGCCGACTCTGTCGATGATCGTTGCGGCGATGCCGAGAGATTTGAGGCATTCCCTGAGAAGCGATCTGGCTGGCTCCGCGTTTGGACAGCCGGGAGAGGTCAGCAATTCGACGCGCATGATTGCGAGCATCGCATCGCCACCTGTCGGATGCCTGGTTGGTTCCGGGCATGTGGTCTGCACCTGCTCGGCTACGGCGACTGGACCGGACCCGGATCGGCCACACTCATCGGCGTCGGACGCACCGCCCGCGACGCTGTCGACGAAATCGCCTCAGACTGAAACCCGGCCCCAACCCAGAAGTATGTGGGACAACCGTACGGTTCTCGGATTCGCCACGAAAACCGGAAAAACCCCTTCGCCACCACTCCCGGAATCCCGCCAATTACGCAGCTCAGGATCATGGGCCTTCGCCAACCAAAAGCGGAACCTACAGGTGGCTGTAGGTTCCGCTTTCCGGTGGCGGAATTCCGCTTTCGGTGGCGGATGGATGGCGGATCCGCCGGAAAGTTGTTAGCTCATCAGGCTAACTAAGGCCCCCATTTCGGCTTGGGGAGTAGCGGATTCCGAAACCGTTCGCGGTATCGGGAGGAAACGAACAACTTCAGCTGGCCCGGATTCCTCTGTGACGCTTCAGCTTCAGATTGTTGAGAATGCCGGCATTTCGTGATGCATCACCGAATTGGGATGGTTCAGAGTCGCGGGAGATGACGCCTCGAGCGATGAGTTCGATGGTTGTCGCCACGGCGCAGGTCTGCGACAGCAGCAGCGCGAGCAGGATGAGGATTTGAACGGCTCCGGCTTGCAGGGGTGAACCGGTGCTGAGCAGCACGCCGACGAAAGCCCCGGGCAACGTCACGACCCCGACGGTGCGGGTTTGATCGAGGTTCGGTAGCAGGGCATCGGCGGCGGAGAGGCCGATAACCTCCATTCGGCCGTCGCGGTCGGTGAAGCCAAGGCTCAGCGCCGCATCGACTTCGCCGGCCCGAAGGCCGAGCGTGTCCAGGGCTCGCCGCGCGGCGACGGCCACGGCGGTCATCGTCCCCCCGAGAACGATGCCGGCCATCGGCACGATCGCCACCCCGTCGACTGGGACTACCCCTGACAGCAACAGCAGCGGTAGCACCGAGAGCAGCCCCACCCCGAGCGATCCGGCCAGCCACCACGAGCCCCGCTGGGCTTGGCTGCGCCGCGCCGCTGTGGCCGCGGCGACAACGAACATCACCAACAGGATCAGCGCCGAGGACCACAGCCGGCTCATCGCCGCGGCCAGGACCCCGGCGACCGCAGCCAACTGCGCTACCGCTCGCAGGCCCGCGCGGGGGACTGTCCACGCCGACCCGAGCGCGGCGATGCGGTACACCAGCGCGGCCGCGGCGACCATCACGATGCAGACCACGGCCAGGGCGGGACCGATGACGGGTTGGGATGTGTGCATGGGCCCAGTCTCGCGCGCCCACCCCGTCGCCCCATGAAATCGACGTCACGCACGACGGTTTCCTCGCCCCGTCAGGCTCTCAGCGTGCTGTCAGCCCGCGTTGCAGACGATGGGCACAGTGCCTGCGGTGACAATGGCGTGGTGGACGGGGTCGGGCTGGTGATAGAGCGGTGTCGCCGTTGGGGGCGGCGGTATCTGTGGTGGGTTGATCCGCGGACGTGGGGGATCCCGGTGCGCTCGGCGCTGGCGGCCGCGCTGGTGGTGATGGTGTCGTTTGGGGTCGTCGCCGCGGTGGTGGCGGCGGTGTTGTATCGGCAGCTGCTGGCCGATGTGGATGCCGCGGCGCAGCGCCGCGCGCGTGACGTGGTGACCGGTCTGCAGCAGGATCCGGTGGGGGAGCTGGATGCCGGCCTGCTCGCCACCGACACCCAGATCGTGGCGGTGCAGGTCCTGGATTCCTCAGGAGAGGTGGTGCGGGCATCCGCCGGCACGCCGATGACGCCGATGACCGGGTGGGGTACCGGGTCGCAGCATGCTGATGAGTCCGGCGACGGTGAGGGCGAAGACGGTGTGCGGGTCAGCCGGGAGGCCGGTGCCGGCCCAGGCCGCGACTACACGGTGTTGGTCGGCGCGGCGAGCGGGGCCGCGTTCTCGACGGTGAAGGATCTTGGGCTGCTGCTGGCGGCGGCGATGCCGTTCGTGGTGGCCGGTGCTGCCGCGGCGACGTTTGTGTTGGTGCGCCGCTCGTTGCGGTCGGTGGAGGTCATTCGCGCGGAGGTCGCCGACATCAGCGCCCATGATCTGTCGGGGCGTGTTCCGGTGCCCGCGCATCGCGATGAGATTTCCGCGCTGGCGGCGACGATGAACGACATGCTGGCCCGGATCGAGTCGGGCCAAGCTGCGCAGCGCCGGTTCGTCGGGGACGCCTCCCATGAGTTGCGTAGCCCGTTGGCCACGATCATCTCGGCGGTGGAAGTGGGTTTGGCCCACCCGGAACTGCCGCAGGCGCAGTTGGCGCGGGACATGGTGTTGCCCGAGGCGCAACGGATGCAGGCATTGATCGACGACCTGTTGTTGTTGGCGCGGTCTGATGAACGCGGGATCGTGGTGCGCCGGGAGGATGTCGACCTCGACGATCTGGCCGCCCACGAGGTGGCCCGTCTGGAGCGGGACGGCGTGCCGGCAGTGCGGGCTGATCTGTCGCCGGCGCAGGTGGGCGGGGATCGGTCGGCGTTGGGCCGGGTGTTGCGCAATCTGGTGGACAACGCTGTGCGCCATGCCCGTTCGACCGTTGAGATCGCGGTATGGGTGCAGGACCGTTCAGGATGTGTGTCGGTCGCCGATGATGGGCCGGGAATTGCGCTGGCGGATCGCGACCGGGTCTTCGAGCGGTTCGTACGCTTGGACGCCGACCGTTCGCGCGCCGCGGGCGGCAGCGGGCTGGGGTTGGCGATCGTGGCCGAGATCGTGGCCGCCCATGAGGGCCGGGTGACTGTCGGTGACCGCCCCGGCGGGGGGACGGTCGTGACGGTTTATCTGCCGTTGGAGTCCGAGCCGAGCCGGTAGCCGACCCCGCGCACGGTTTCGATGGTGGTCGTGCCGAACGGGGTGTCGATCTTGCGGCGCAGATACCCCATGTAAACCTCGACGACGTTGTCGGGGCCGGCGTAGTGGGCGTCCCAAACATGTTGCAGTATTTGCGTTTTGGTGACGGCGATGTCTTTGTTGCGCATCAGGTATTCCAGGAGCCCGAACTCGCGGGGGGTCAGTGTGATCGGGACCTCGCCGCGGTGTACGGACCGTCGTGCCGGGTCCAGGGACAGATCGCCGGCGGCGAGGATCGCGGGGCGCTCAGGTGCCCCGCGGCGCAGCAGGGCTCGCAGTCTGGCGGTCAGGACGATGAATGAGAACGGTTTGGTCAGGTAGTCATCGGCGCCGAGGTCGAAGGCGTCGGCCTGCTCGTAGTCGCCGTCCTTGGCGGTCAGCATCAGCACCGGGGTCCACACGGATGCAGCCCGCATGCGGCGCAGTACCTCGTAGCCGCTCAAACCGGGCAGCATGATGTCGAGGACAACGACATCGAACTGGTCCTCGGTGGCCAGCCACAGCCCGTCGGTGCCGTTGTCGGCGGTGACGACGACGAAGCCCTCTGCCGCCAGCCCCACTTTCAGGGTCTTGGCCAGCCGCGCCTCGTCCTCGACGACAAGCACTCTCACAGCGGTGGACTCCTTGTCGTGGCGGCCTTCGGGGCTGGGGACAACGCGCGTGTCGTCCCCAGCCCCGAGGGTAGGCAGCGTCGGGTTAGTCGCCGGCATCCGGTGTGTCACCGGGCTCGGGCACGTCGGCGACGCCGGGGGCTTCCGGGGCCTCGGGCGCCTCTGAAACACCGCCGGCCGCGGGGGCTGGGGCGGGCTGCTCGGCGCCGAAGGAGATGTGCGGGACCTGGATCGGGTGAACCAGCGCTACCGCGCCGGCCGCCCCGAGTGCGACCGTGGCGCCTGCGATCACGGTGGCGATCTTTCTTCGTGCTGACATGGGATTTCCTTCCTGATACACGCCACCGGGATCGGTGACGCTGACCCCACGCTGCGGGGTGCGCACTGTGAAAACGCTGAGCCGAGCCCCGGCCCTCAGCGTTTCCTCAGCGCCGCGTGGCCAGGCTGGCCGAGTGATACTGAGTCGCCGAATGCTGAGCAAGGTCCCCGAGGTCACCGTCTGGTTCTGGGTGATCAAGATCCTGTGCACGACGGTCGGGGAGAGCTTCGCCGACTGGGTCAACGAGACCCTGGGGCTGGGCCTGCTGACGACGACGGCGATCTTCACCGCCGTGCTCGTCGGCGTGCTGGTCTGGCAGATGAGCCTGTCGCGCTATGTGCCGTTCGTGTACTGGCTGACCGTGGTGGTGCTCAGCGTCACCGGCACCCTGTACACCGACATCCTCACCGACTCCCTGCGCGTTCCGCTGGCGGTGAGCAGCGCGGTGTTCGCCGGGCTCCTCGCGGTGGTGTTCGGGATCTGGTGGGCGCGGGAACGCACCCTGTCGATCCACAGCATCATCACGACCCCGCGGGAAGGCTTCTACTGGCTGGCCGTCCTGGTCACCTTCGCACTGGGCACCGCACTCGGGGACTGGACCCTGGAGTTGACCGGCTGGCAGCCCGGGGTGGCAGTGCTGCTGCCCGCCGGCCTGATCGCCGCGATCGCGGTGGGCTGGCGACTCGGCGCCAACCCGGTGCTCTCGTTCTGGCTGGCCTACATCCTGACCCGCCCGCTAGGCGCCAACCTCGGTGACTGGCTGGCCCGTACCCGCGCCGAGGGCGGCGTCGGACTGGGAACCGCCGGCACCAGCGTGGTGTTCCTGGCGGCCATCCTGGCCACGGTGATCTACCTGACCGTCACCCGCCGCGACGTCATCGACAACCCGGACACCACCGCCGCGCCTGTCGCCGCACGACATGCTGGCCGCGAACGAGTCATGCTCGGCTACTACGCGGTGCTGGCCGCAGCCACGGCCGGGCTGCTGACGTGGGCGGGCGCGCAACCGCACGGCAGTTCACCGGCGCTGGAAGCCGAGGGCCCTTCGGCGCCCGCGGTGGCCGCACTGCCCGCCGGCCAGGTCACCGCCGCGTTCCCAGCTGCTGACCTCGACCAGTTCCGCATCATCGTCACCGACACCACGGCCAAGGTGTCATCCGGTGACCAGGCCGGCGCAACAGCGCGGATCACCGACCTGGAAACGGCGTGGGACGACGCCGAAGACCGGCTCCGGCCCCTAGACGGCGCCGCCTGGACCTACCTGGACGGCAAGATCGACGCCGCCCTCAAAGCGGTACGGGCATCCAACCCAGACCCGGCGACCGAACAACAGGCACTGAACGCCCTGAACAGCGCCCTGCGCTGAATAAGACTGTGCGAACCAGAACCATTGAGGCGCTGACACGTTCGGCTTCCGCCAGCGCTGCCGGGACGACCGCTTCAACTGCGCAGCCAGGATCAGTCCGCGCTGACGGAACTCGGAACACCCTGTCGCGGCGCCGGTTGGGCCCGCGACCACCACGACGCGGCCAGGATCACCGCCGCAGCCCAACCCGCTCCGAGCAGCCAACCGGCCAGCACATCGGTCAGAAAATGCACCCCCAGATACGGGCGGGAAAAGCCGATCAAGACGATCGCGGTCACCGTCGCCGCCCACACCGCCACCTGGACCGCCCACCGGCGAATCACCCACCGGCACAACATCCACGCCCCCAGGACCCCGATCGCTGCGGCGCCGGTGGCGTGCCCGGACGGAAAGGAGAACCCGGGCGTGGGAATCACGGCGAACGGCAAGCCTGGACGCGGCCGGCCGACCAGATGCTTGGCGACCACGATCACCAACCCGATACCTCCGCCACCGGCCAGCCCGACCAACACCGGCAGCCACGACCGCGCCTGCACCGCAGCCACCACACACACCAGCGTCAGCCACACCGCCTGAGCGTCAACCTCACCCATCCGGGTCACGACCAGCAGGACTTTCGTCAGCCACACCTCCCGATGGGCAGCCAGCCACGCCGCGACCGGTTCATCGAACGCCGCGACGCCCTCACCGTCGAGCACATCGTCGAGCAGATCGGTGAACCCCACCGCGGCAGTGCCCACCGCGACCAGCCCCGCCACCAATCCCACGACGGCGACACCACGCAGCCCCAACCAGGCCTGCACCGGGGACACCAGGGCGTCCAGGCGCACCGCGACCACCCGCAGCACCGGACCGACCAGCGGGACATCGCCGACGCGCTCCAGCCGGCCGCTGCGCGGCGGGTGCCGGGCCACCCACACCGCCAACGCCGCCACCACAACCAGCAGGCCGCCCACACCGACGCCTACCGGACCGAACCGCGCCGCCCCCAACCCCACACCGTGTCCCATCAACGGTCATCAAACCAAGCACCCGGCCGGCCACCGTGCAGGCCGCACCGCAGTCCGGCGCAATCCGCGCCCGAGCGGCCCCGGCCGCCGCCGGAGAGGGACCATCCCGCGACCGAAACAGACAACGAATGAGGAGCCAATACCGATATGGACACCAACACCCCCGAACCCCAGGACACCCCCGACCCGACCGCAGAGCAGGCCACCAACGAGATTCCTCGGACGTCGGCCCCTACCGAGGCGCTGCCACCCAACCCTCCTGCAGCTGAGGGCAAGCGCAGCGTCCTCTCCCGGCCCTGGACGTGGGTCGGTATCGCCGCGGCCGCGTTACTGCTCGGCGCGGGGATCTTCGTGACCGGTGTAGTGGCCGGGAAGACACTCGGCGGTGAGTACGAATGGCATCGCGACCACGAAGCTGCCAACAGCCAGCCGATCAAGACCGACTCATCCAAGGACGACGACGAGGCCGATGAGGCCGACCAGGCACCGGCATCGAAGAACAACCAGACCGATCAATCCCAGCTCGCCGTACCGACACCCGCGACGAAGGCGCCGAATCCCAGCAGCACGGCCTCCCCGGCACCGGCCCCCACCCCGGCGCCACCCGGTACCCGCTAGTCCCCCTGCAGCCGCAGGCTCGCAGCCAGAACCGTGGTGGTCACGCCCGCGTGCGGCCCTTCGGGTATGTACTGCGTGCACACGTTGCAGTTCGGCGGCGCGCCCCATCAGAGGCCCGCAACAGCGCACCCGAAGAAAGGCTCCTTAGGTTGTGACCACCCACCTCAGCTACGTCGAAGCCGTTATCGTCGGCCTCTTCCAAGGGGTCACCGAACTCTTCCCTGTCTCCAGCCTCGGCCACTCGGTACTGATCCCCGCCCTCGTCGGAGGGCGCTGGGCCCAAGACCTCAACGTCTCCACACCGGAATCTCCCTACCTCGCCTTCATCGTCGGGTTGCACGTCGCCACCGCCATCGCACTGCTGATGTTCTTCTGGCGCGACTGGCTCGTGATCCTCGGAGGTTTCTTCAGCTCCATCAGAAACCGGCGGATTAGCACCCGTCCCGAACGGCTCGCATGGCTGATCGTTCTCGCCACGATCCCAGTCGGCCTCTCCGGCCTCGCCCTCGAACACCTCTTCCGAACAACCCTCGGAAAACCCATCCCCGCCGCGGCCTTCCTCATGGTCAACGGAGCCGTGCTCCTGCTCGGAGAACGACAGCGACGAACAGCGCCAGCCCCGGCGAATCCTCTGCCGAACAACGCCTCTCAGCCAGCGGAGCACCCTTCCACCGTCGGTAACCCAGTGGACGACCAACTCGCCGACCAGACGATCAAGCAAGGCGTGCTGATCGGGTGCGCTCAGATCCTCGCCCTACTACCCGGCATCAGTCGGTCCGGCATCACCATGGTCGCTGGCCTACTGCGAGGCCTCTCCCACGAGGAAGCAGCACGATTCTCGTTTCTGCTCGCCACCCCGATCATCCTCGCCGCCGGTCTCTTCAAAGTGCCCGATCTCTTCGGGCCACTCGGAACCGGCATCCACGGCCAGGTATTCGCCGGCAGCATCGCATCATTCGTCACTGCCTACCTCTCGGTCCGCTTCCTGACTCGCTACTTCGAAACCCGAACGCTGACACCATTTGCGATCTACTGCCTCGCAGTCGGCGGCGTCGGCCTGCTGTGGCTCACTCTGCGCTGACTTCGTTTGAGTCTGCTGGCAGCAACGTGAGGGCCAATACCCAAGCGGAACAACGCATCGGCTCTTTTTCCCGCACAACCGTACGGTTCTCGGATTCGCCACGAAAAGCGGAAAAACTGTCTCGCCATCTTGGGCGGAAAAGCCAACAACGCGCAGTTCAGTAAGTACCGCTTTCGCCACCGAAAAGCGGAACCTACAACAACAGCAGCGATATCGGTTCGGCATCGCATGTGAGATGAGCTGCCGTGACCTGATAACTCTTCCCCGCCATCGAGGCCGCGGCTACACGGACGTATGCCCCGGAGACCGACGTCTCGGCCATCAAATTGCAGCTTGAGCCGTCGATGGTATGGTCAAACCATGCTAGCAACCATTGATGCCGGCGGGCGGGTCGTCGTTCCCAAGGAAGTCCGCGAGCGTCTCGGGCTGCGCCCCGGTAGCCGGATCGTGTTGACCGAGGTTGAAGGGCACCTCGAGATTTCGCCGGCGACCACACCCGGGCGGCTCGTTGAGCATGGGGGCGCTTTGGTAGCCGTTGCGGAGGTGGATCTTCCCGTCCTCACAGCCGAGCAGGTCCGGGATGCGGTTGAAGCCACACGCCGGTGACGGCACTCGACACGAGCGTCGTCATCGCAGCCTTTGCCCCCTGGCATGAGGCGCACAAGGTGGCTGGGCGAGCTGTGACACCCGAGGCGGTCATTCCAGCCCATGTGGTGACGGAAACCTACGCAGTGCTCACGCGCATGCCCGAACCGTTCCGGATGGACGC
>SXGT01488873.1_pt1 | contig 21684 bp, 12 predicted proteins | sample 3176221 | NCBI WGS metagenome assembly SXGT01 (sample SAMN11356862, study PRJNA531348) | freshwater metagenome | isolation source: freshwater sample F1-120 | place: China: Fuxian Lake, Yuxi | collected 2017-12-25
CCCCTGGCCACGGTGAGGGACGCGCGTTCGAATCTCGTCGTCCGCTCCAACGAAAAACCGCCCGGCCGTCAGGCCGGGCGGTTTTGCGTTGTGCACGACCTCGCATTCGGGAGGACGAGCGCAGCGAGGACGGTTCTCGTCGTCCGCTCCAACGAAAAACCGCCCGGCCGTCAGGCCGGGCGGTTTTGCGTTGTGCACGACCTCGCATTCGGGAGGACGAGCGCACTGACGGTTTCCTGAGCGAAGGCCCACGCTGAGTAGCCTGCGGTAGCGGTTCGCCTCAGGACGTGGCGGGCCGACACACCGATGCAGCCCTCCGTCGAACGCAATCTCGCTCTCGCCACCTGGCAGCCGGACCGCGACGTGCCCATTGCCGTGGCGCCGGCGCCGATCATCGCCACCAAGCTGCACCCGCCGCACCTGCCGTCGTCGGTCGTGGCGCGCCCCGAGCGCGTGGCCGCGCTCGATCATGGCGCGCGAGTGGCATCGGTCGTGGCGCCGGCCGGCTACGGCAAGACCGTGCTGGTGCGGGAATGGCTCGACGCGGTCGGCGACCGGCCGGTGGCCTGGTACTCGCTCGACGCGCTCGATGCCAACCCGTTGTGCTTCTGGCGCCACCTCGTCGCAGCGCTCGATGGTGCCATCGGCCTCGGTCCCGAACCCGAACTGGTGCTCGACGAACGGGGCGTCGACACGGCGTTCCTGCACGCCCTCATCCACGCCGTGGCGGCATCCGACCGCGAGGTGGTGCTGGTGCTCGACGACCTGCACCTGCTGAACGACCGAGCGTCGCTCGACCACCTCGCGCTGCTGGTCGACCGGGCAGGGCCGAGTTTCCAGCTCGTGTTCACCGCTCGCGTGGCGCCGCTGCTGCCGCTGGCCAAGTGGCGTCTGCAGCAGCGACTCGTCGAGATCACTGTCGACGACCTGCGGTTCGACGACACGCACACCACCGCGCTGCTCGACGCCTATCGCTGCGCCCCGTTGGGTGAGGACGGGCTGCAGACGCTGGTCGGACGGTCCGAGGGGTGGGTGGCCGGTCTGCAACTGGCGGCGCTGGCCAATCCCGCCGACGTGACCCGGGCGCTGGTCGACCTGCCGAGCGACGGGTCGATGGTGGCGTCGTACCTGGTGAGCGAGGTGCTCGATGCCTTGCCGCCCGAGCAGCGCGACCTGGCACTCGCCGTGTCGGTGCTCGACGAGTTCGACACCACGCTCGCGGCCGAGCTGTCGGGCCGAGCCGATGCGGCCGCCATCATCCGGTCCCTCGAGGACGGCAACGTGTTCGTGGTGCGCACCGGCGACGGTCGTGGGAGCCACCGGTTCCACCACCTGTTCCGCGACCTGCTGCGCGAACAGCTGCAGCGCACGGACGAGGCGGAATGGCGACGGTTGCACCTCGATGCCGCCCGACTGCTCGCCGGTCGTGGCCAGACCGACGCAGCGTTCGGCCATCTGATGACCGTGGGCGACGTCGATGGCGCGTTCGACCTGGTCATCCGTCCGGGTCTGATGCTGTCCGATCTCGGTTGGGCCCGCGAGTTCCGCCGGTGGATGGAGCAGTTGCCCGACGACCTCGACATCAGCGACCCCGAGTTGATGCTCGACATGGCGTTCGCGAATTTCACCGCCGGCCGCCTCGACATCGCCGACGCCTGGATCGATCGTGCCGCGCCGCTCTGCGCGCCCGGCGACCCGAGGGTGCCGATGCGGCGGCTCGCCGTGGCCGTGGCGATGGGTGACCGCGAACGCGCTGCCGCGGCGGTGCAGGAAGGGCAGTGCGCCACGGCCGCCGTTGCCGGCGGACCGTTCGAGCACCGCTTCGAGATGGTGGTCGCACGTGCGGCCCTGCTGCACCACGATCTCGATGGCGCCCTGGCAGCGCTCGCCCGTGCGGATGTGGCGATGGACGACGAACTCGCGCGCCGGGTCACGATGCCCGCCATCCGCGCCCGTGTGCTCGTCGAACGGGGGGAGGTGCTGGCGGCCGAACAGGCGGCTCGTCGGTCGCTCGCCGAGGCCCAGGTGGTCGGGCTGCGCACCAATCCGGCCATCCTCGAGGCCGTCGTTGCCGCGACGGCCTCGGCGCTCGGGCAGGGACGTACCGACGACGCGGCGGCCTGGCTCGACGACCTGCTCGAGGTGGTCGACGGGGTGGACTACCCGTACTCGCGTGCACACGCAGCCGTGCTCATGGTGGAGCTGCACGCGCAGCAACACGGCTGGGCCGCCACCGCCGACCGGATCGACGATCTGTGCGCCCAGGCTGGGCATCACGCGCCCTCGCTCCTCGACCATCTGCTCCATCCGCTCCGTGTGCGGACCCTGGCTGCCGCCGGGCGCGTGGCCGAGGCCGAAGCTGCGGCCGACGCGGTGGAAGGCAGGGCGCAGCGGGCCATCGCCGCCGCGGAGGTGCTGCTCGCAGCACGCCGGTATCGAGAGGCCGCCGATCGCGTCGCCGACCATGACGGGTGGACCCCGCGTCAGCAGGTGACGGCGCTGGTGCTCAGCGCCCTGGCAACGGCCGGTGAGGAAGCCGATGCACATCTGCGGGCCGCCGTCGAACTGGCACAGCCGCTGGGACTCCGATCGCCGGTCCTCGGGCGCGACGCCGAGCTGGCGCCGATGGTGCGCCGGCTGCCCGACACCCTCCGGACGTTCCTGCCGTCGGCGGATCCGCCGAGCGACCACCGGTCAGCCGCGCCTGCGGCGCTCGTCGACCCGCTCACCCCACGCGAACGCGACCTGCTGGTGCTGCTGCCCACCCACCTGTCGAACGCAGCGATGGGGGAGCAGCTGTTCCTCTCCGTGAACACGGTGAAGACGAACCTCAAGGCCGTGTACCGCAAGCTCGGGGCGTCGTCACGCGCCGATGCGGTCGACATCGCCCGCCGCATGGGCCTGCTGCCCGCTCACCCATCCCGACCCTGATCCCACTTCACCCCAACGGGGTGTGGTGGGCGACGTGGACGTCGTCCCATCATGGGCGAACGGCGCACGACAGCTGCGCCGCCCGACCAGGAGGACGCCATGGCTCGCCGCCCGAACATTCTGCTCATCACCACCGACGAGGAGCGGGCCAACATCCCGCGTCCGGCCGGCTACTCGCTGCCGGCGCGTGAACGACTGGCGGCGAAGGGTACGACGTTCGCGAACTACTACGCGGCGTCGGCGATGTGCAGTTCGTCGCGATCGGTCATCTACACCGGTCGGCACATGCCGAACACCGAGATCTACGACAACGACAACATGGCCTACATCCGGCCGCTGAACCCTGACCTCGGCACGCTGGGCAGCCTGTTGCGGGCACAGGGCTATGCCACGAGCTACCAGGGCAAGTGGCACCTGTCGAACCTGTACGTCGACCCGGCCAACCCGGTCTCGATGGTCGACGCGCTCGAGCCGTACGGCTTCTCCGACTGGAACGAGTGGGGCGACATCGACGGCGGTGCCTGGGCCGGCCTGCAGGTCGACCCGGTGATCGCCGGGCAGGCCGCCGGCTGGCTGCGCAACCGAGCCCCGTCCATCTCGGCCGAGCAGCCGTGGTTCCTCAGCGTGAACTTCGTGAATCCTCACGACATCATGAGCTTCGACTACGGCAGCCGCTCGAGCGTGCAGCTCCCGCCGGCGCTGTCGCACGCCGTGGCCACGCGGCCGCCCGCCGACATCCCGGTGTACCAGCAACAGTGGGACGTGCCGCTGCCGGCCAGCCTGCACGACGACCTGTCGGGTGCGGCACCGGCCGTGCGCGAGTACGCCGAGGTGATGAACGTCTCGTTCGGCACCGTGGTGGGGGAGGACCACTGGCGCGAGGGCATGAACTTCTACCTGAACTGCCTCCGCGACGTGGACCGCAGCATCGAGATGGTGCTCGACGCGCTGCAGGCCTCGGGCGAAGCCGACAACACCGTCATCGTGTTCACCGCCGACCACGGCGACCTGGTGGGCTCGCACGGGCTGCGCCAGAAGGGCAACCTCGTCTACGACGAGAACTTCCACGTGCCCTTCATCGTCTGCCACCCCGACGTGGCCGGTGGCGCCACCACCGAGGCGTTCGCGTCGGCCGTCGACCTGGCGCCCACGCTGCTGTCGTTCGCCGGTGTCGACCAGGCCACCATCGCCGCCGACCATCCCGAGCTGCTCGGTCACTCGCTCGCGCCCGTGCTGGACGGCGGTTCGGTGCGTGACGGCGTGCTGACCGCGGTGGAGACCATCACCACGCTCGACGCCGACTACTGGCGTCACTTCGGTGACCCCGACGTGATGGAGCAACTGCAGACCGGGCGGCTGCGCCCGAACCTGCACAAGCGTGGCTTCCTGCGCGGTTACACCGATGCCCGTTACACGTTCGGTCGCTACTTCTCGCCGCTGCACCCGAACCGTCCCGCCGACCTCGACAGCCTGTTCGAGCACAACGACGTGGTGCTGTACGACCGGGTCACCGATCCCCACGAGACCGTGAACCTGGCCGCACAGCCGGAGCACCGCGCGCTCGTCGACGAGTATCGGGCGAAGCTGGAGGCGATGATCACCGCCGAGATCGGCGACGACACCCGTGCGTGGGTGCTGGAGCGGCCGGCCCTCAGCGGGCAGCCGCCGCAGGCTCAGTAGTCGAGATCGTCCTGGCGCAGGAACATCCGCACGATGAGCACGAGGCCGGCGACGAACACGACACCGCCCACGAGGAGCATCCAGAAGATGGAGTTGGTGGCGTACTCGACACCCCAGGCGATGAAGGACGAGACGACGCCGAGGAGCAGGACGGCTCCGAGCCAGATGAAGATGCGCACGGGGGAAGTCTCCCACACGCTCACAGGCGCTTGGTGAACAACACCGTGCCGGCCGAGCGGTGCGGCGTGTAGCCGAGGTGTGCGTAGAACCCGATGGCGTGTTCGTTGCGTGGATCGACGCCGAGGTGCACGCCGCGGCAGCCGACCTCGGCGAGCCGTTGCTCGATGGCGGCGATCATCCGCCGCCCGAGCCCGCGGCCCTGCAGCGAGGGCAACAGGTCGATGTGCAGGTGCGCCGGGTAGCGATAGGTGATCGTCGCCGGAGTGCGCGGGGGTTGGTGCAGGTGGGCGATCAGCCGACGGTCGACATCGGTGCCGGCGCCGGGCAGCGGGTACTGCACCCGCAACGCCGGCCACCACTCGGTCTCGAGCAGCGTCTCGAACGCTGCCGTGTCGGGTGCGGCGAGCACGTAACCCTGCACCGCTCCGTCGAGCTCGGCCACGAGCGCGAACGACGGGGCATGTGCCACGTACTGCTCCGCCCACAGCAGCCCGTAGAGCTCGCCGTGCACCAACGTGCCCGTGGCGTCCCGACCGGCGTCACCGGTGCGCCGGCAGACCTCGCTCACCGCGGCGCGGTCGTCGGTGCGCGCCCACCGCAGTGCGACATCGGCGTCACTGGTGATCGGCGCCTCGTCGTGCACGTGCGCACCGTAGTCGCCGTGGCCGGACGCGGCAGAGGGGCACCGACCCGCGCGATCGATGCCCCTCTGACAACAGGTGCCGCCCGATCCCCAGGAGGACGATCAGAGCAGCGCCCGAGGATTGTCCTCCCGATCGGTGATCCCTGGCTGTCAGGCAGCTGACACTTCGGAGGAATTCCTACGCGAACTTGCCGCCGGGCGTGAGCGAACGCATCCGCAGGCCCTCGCGGTCCAGCACGCGTACGGTGCGACCCTCGATGCGCACCAGGCCGGCACGCTCGAGTCCTTGCATCACCTGGTTGACGGTCTGGCGTGCGCCACCGAGGAGTTGCCCCAGCTGCGCCTGGGTGAGCGACAGGCGCACCACGTCGGCATTGCTGCGTTCCGCCTCGGCCAACACGAACTTCGCCAGACGCCCGCCGAGGTCGAGCGAGGCCAGATCGGTGAAGCCGTCGTTCAGCGACCGCATGCGCGCCGACAGCAGCGCCACCAGACGGCGGGCGATGGCGGGATCAGCGGCGTAGACCTCGCGGAACACACGACCGGGAAGTTCGATCACCTCCGCACGCTGCAGGGCACCGACCGAGGTGGATCGCGGCACGTCGTCCAGCACGCCGAGTTCACCCACCAGGTCGCCGGGTCCGAGCAACGCCAGGGTCGGCTCGGCGCCGCCGGGCCCGGACGCGAACACCCGCAAGCTGCCCGAGGCCACCGCGAACACACTGGTCGCGCGGCTGCCGGCCAGGAACAGCACCTGTTCCCGGTCGAGCGAGCGTCGTTTCGAGCTGCCGGCCAGCGCGGCCACGGACTCGTCGGATGCCGCGCTCAGCAAGGCGGTGGCGCGCAACAGCGCGGCGACGTCGCCGGATTCCCCCCTCATGCCCGGCAACGTAGTCGATTTCGGCGTAGAGTCCCAGCGTGGAGTTGCTGAGCGAGCAACCGACGAAGGCGGGCGAGGTCACGGGCCGGAGCAGCCAACGCGGTCTCACCGTTGCCGTGGTGGTGTCCATCATCGGTTCGTTGTTGGCGTTCGTCGCCATTGCCGTGGGGCTGTTCTACGCCACGAACAACGCCGCCGAGGAAGAGGCCTTGAAGGAGGCGGGCGCCGCCGGTGAGGTCACGGCTCGCGTCGCGTTGGCGCCGTATCTCGTGCCTTCGCTGCTGGAGCAGGACCAGGCGGCGATCGACGACCTCGATGCTGCCGCCGCCACACTGAACCGCACCGTGCAGATGACCCGCCTGAAGATCTGGTCCGAGGACAGCGTCGTGCTGTGGAGCGACGAGAAGGAACTGATCGGCCAGCTCTATCCGCTCGGCGCGGAGGAGACCGAGCTGTTCGAGACGCTCGGCGCCACCGTGGAGGTGAGCGACCTGAGCAAGGAGGAGAACGAGCTCGAGGTCGCGCAGGGCGAGTCGCGAGCGGTGGAGGTGTACTTCGGCGCGGAGATGACCGAGGGCCCCGAACGAGTGCTGGTCGAGACCTACTTCCCGTACGACCTCGTCAGCGACCAAGCGGTGTCACTGCGGCAACGGTTCATGCCCCTGCTCATGCTCGGCCTCGGGCTGCTCACCATCGCGCAGGTGCCACTGGCGCTGTTGCTCGCCCGGCGACTCAGCAAGGCCACCCGCGAACGCGAACGGCTGCTCGAACGCGTCATCACCGCCTCCGATGCCGAACGGCGCCGTATCTCCGCGGCCGTGCACGACGGTGCGGTGCAGGACCTGATCGGCATCTCGTACACCATCGAGGCCAAGGCCGACACGGCGCCCGAACCGCTCGACGACACCCTGCACGAGTTGGCCGGGTCCACTCGCACGGTCATCCGCCAGCTGCGCTCGATCCTGAACTCCATCTACCCCGTGGAGGTACCGCCCGAGGGCTGGGCCGCGGGCCTGCAGGACCTCGTGCTCGCGCTGGAGGGCAACGGCGTGCAGGTCACGCTCGACATCGACGACGTCGACCTGGCGCCCATGGACGGCTTGCTGTTCCTCAGGGTCACCAGGGAAGCGCTACGGAACGTGGCCACGCATGCCGATGCTTCCAAGGTGCTCGTACGACTCGAACAGCAACGCCTCGGCCGACTGGTGCTGCAGGTGAACGACGACGGTCGCGGCTTCACCGCGGCCAACGCCGACTCCAGCCGCAGCGAGGGCCACCTCGGCCTGCAACTGCTGTACGACCTCGCCAACGACGTGGGCGCCGACCTCACCATCGACTCCAGCCCCGGTGTCGGTACTAACCTGCGACTCGAACTGATGGGACAACGATGATCCGAATCGTGATTGCTGATGACCACGCGATGGTGCGTGCCGGACTTTCCCAGTTGCTGGGCTCGTTCGACGACCTCGAAGTCGTGGGCACGGCGTCCGACGGCCTCGAGGCCGTGGAGGCCGTGGGGGAGTTCCGGCCCGACGTGGTGCTGATGGACCTGTCGATGCCGAACATGGACGGCATCGAGGCCACGGCGGCGGTGAAGCAGCAGTACCCCGACACGCACGTGGTGGTGCTCACCACCTTCCAGGAGCCGCGGCAGGTGTCGGCGGCGCTCGGCGCCGGGGCGTCGGGGTATCTGGTGAAGGACGTCGAGCCCGAGGTCCTGGTGGCCGGCATCCGGGCCGCCGTGCAGGGTGGCGCGCCGCTCAGCCCGTCGGTGGCCGCCGGGTTGCTGCGCGGCAGCAGCACGATGAGCATGGTGTCGCCGTCGTCGCTCACGCCGCGCGAACTCGAGATCCTCCAACTCATCGTCGACGGCCACACCAACCAGCAGATCGCTCGGGCCCTCGGCATCAGTGAGAAGACCGTGAAGACCCACTGCAGTCGCCTCTTCCAGCGGTTGGGCGTCACCGATCGCACCCAGGCGGCGGTGTGGGCCATGCGCAACCTGCCCCCGAACAGCGGGTCCTGAACGGCTCATCGTCGTCGCTGATGTGACGAATGTCACATCACAAAGATCAGGATTTGTTCAGGTTCTCACGCTCCGTCTTTCGGTACCACCAAGGGTGATGCCGACCGCAGGATTGCTCTGTGTGAGGTCAAGCCACCACCAGTGGTGATGCGATGACCCTGGTCGTACGACCGACGACCCACTGGTCGGGGGCGCGTCACGTTCGGTGGTCGTACCTCACGGGGCGTCATTGACGATCGTGCTGGTCAGCGGGTTGGGTGTGCCCTGCGGAATCTGTCGCGACGGGAGCGGCAGGCGGAAAGGGTGGGCGCAATGGGCGTTTTTCGCAATGCCAATCAGCGGACCGTGCGGGAGCACGGAACCGGTCGACGAGTCGGGCGCACGAGGGCGGTGCTCGCCGCACTCGGCCTCGTGCTGGCAGCGGTGCCCTTCATGGCCACGTCCACGGCGTCGGGTGCCGGCTTCACGCCGGCGCGGTCGACCGGGGTGAGCCAGGGTGGATTCCCGCTCTGGTTCCAGGACGCGAACGGCGTGCGCGCCGAGCTGTGCCTCGATCCGGCCGACACCAACTGCCTCGCGCCGCTGAGCGGCCCCGGCTTCGACCAGAACCTGCCGTTGTCGTTCCCCGGCAACTACCCGGACGAGGTCTTCTACTCGGCCGTCGACTCGGAGCCCATCACCGCCACCGACCTCGCCTGCAACCCGGGTGCCGGCACCATCGACGTGCACATGGCGCTCGAGGCCGCCTACTTCAACGGCGCACCGGCAGTGGGTGACCAGGCCGTGTTCGGCCGCATCCGCATGAACGCCGATCCCGGCAGCGGCCTGTGCGGCAGCACCTGGTACACGTTCAACACGCCGTACGGTCCCGTCACGCTGCAGACCGAGCCCGACGGCACGTTGCTCGGCGGGGCTGCCGCAGCGGCCACCATCGACATCGGCTGCTTCCCGACGCCCACCGTGCCCTGCGCGTTCAACGAGACGCTCACGGCCCCGGTGCTGCAGATCGGCTTCCTCCAGCAGGCCGTGGGCGCCCCGCAGGGGTACCTCGGTGACGGCAGCTTCGGCCCGGTGACCGGCGGCCTCGCCGGGTTCAACCAGGTCGAGATCTACAAGTGGCCCGACGGCGCCACGCCGACCGACACCGGCTACGACGCACCCTGCGTCGGTGCCTGCACGCTCGTGGGTTCCACCTCGAACTTCGCCGTGCTCACCAAGCTCGCCGGCCCGATCTCGCCCTCGACCGAGGCATACGACTTCGGCGGCCAGGTGATCACCACCACGGGCACGTCGACCCCGATCGATCTCACCAACGTGGGCGGCGGCGCCCTGGGTCTCGACCCGACCGCCATCGACGACATCGTCGTCACCGGTGCAGGCTTCGGCCTCGGCGGCACCAGCTGCAGCATCGGCACCGTCACCTCGCCCGATCCCGCCATTGCCCTGGCCCGCGATGCCTCGTGCTGGGTCAGCGTCACGTTCACGCCCGGGGTCACCGGCGCCGCCACCGGCACGCTCGAGATCTACAGCAACGGCAACCCCACCCCTGAGGTGGTGCAGCTCGTCGGCACCGGTATCAACGCCGGCGACGCACCGACGGCCGACCTGTCGATCGGCAACCTCGACTTCTACGACGTCCGCGTCCGGACCGTGAGCCAGATCAAGAGCGTCACGATCTCGAACAACGGCACGGCCCCCCTGCTGCTGCAGCCCAGCATCGGCGGCGCCGACGCTGCGCTGTTCCAGATCCTCGGCAACTCGTGCCCGTCGGGTTTCGTGCCCGCCGGTCAGACGTGCACCATCGAGGTGCGCTTCGTGCCCGCCGCCGCCACCATCGCATCGGCATCGCTGACCCTGCACACCAACATCGGTGACCCGATCGTGGTGCTCAACGGTTCGGGCTACGGCGGCATCGCCGCCGTGTCGCCCACCACCGACCCGATCAACACCTACCCCGACTGGTACCAGGACGAGCACGGCACGCGGGTGGGCCAGTGCGTGCAGCCCACCAACCCGATGTGCGTCACCGCGCCGATCACCGGCCCGCTGAGCTTCCCCGACAACTACCCCGACGAGTGGTTCTACTACGTCGCCAACTCGGCGCCGATGGACATCGCCGACGAGTCCTGCGGTGCGGAGCCGGGCGGCATCATGGTGGAGGCTGCCGCGGAGGCTGCCTTCCTCGGCGCCATCGCACCGAACGAGGGCATCACCTTCGGTCGTCTGCGCATCGTCGCCCACGGCGGCCTGTGCGCCAACACGGAGTACATCCTCACGCACCCGTACGGCCGCATCGCCATCTTCACCAACGAGAACGGCGACATCAAGCCGAACATGGGCACCACCGACATCGGCTGCACCACGCTGCCGTGCGACTACACCCAGGCGCTGTCGAGCCCCGTGCTCGAGAGCTTCCTCGAGCAGACGGTGCGCCCCGGCGGTTGGCTCGGTGATCCGCTGCAGCCCAGCACCGTCACCGGTTCGCCGTTCACCGACCCCCACACCGGTCAGCCCGCGAACCACTTCTACGTGCAGCGCGCCGCCGACCCCGACCTGCCGTCGTCGATCATCGCCTACACCGACCAGTTCACGGTGTCGGGTCGCCTCGTCGGTCCGGTGGTCGCCACTCCCGGTGCGGTCACCTTCGACCCGGCCGAGGCCGGTGTGACCGCCGATGCCACCCTGGCAACGGTCACCTACGCCAACACGGGCATCGACCCGGTCACGCTCGACGCCACCACGCCGGTGACCGTCATCGGCAACCGTGCGACGGAGTTCACCGTCGACGCCACCACCTGCGCCGCCGGTGCGGTGCTCAACCCTGGTGAATGGTGCACCGTGAACCTGCGTTTCGCCCCGATGGGCACGGGCAACCGTGACGCCGCCGTGGTGCTGCACCACAGCGGCAAGAACAGCCCCACCGAGGTGCCGCTCGCCGGCATCGGGCTGGCCCCCGCCGGCAGCGCCGCCTTCTCGGCGGTGCGCGACACGGTGCAGTACACCGATCTCCACGTGCTCGATGCCATCAACCCGGTGGGCAGCGAGTCGCAGGACGTCGTCATCTCCAACGTCGGTGGTCAGGCGGCGCTCGAGGTGCTCGGCGCCTCGGTGCCCGTCGGCGCCGACTACGTCATCACCGGCAACGACTGCGTGGGAGTGGGCGTGCTCGTCCAGCCCGGCGACACGTGCACCATCACGGTGCGCTTCGCCCCCTCCACCACGGGCAACCGCGATGCGGTGCTCACGGTGGCCGGCCAGACCTTCACCGGTGTCGGTGAAGTGCCGGGCCCGCTCGCCGACGTGGTGGTCGCCCTGAAGGGCAACGCCAACCTCGCCGAGCCGACCCTGTCGGCCGCCAGCACCAACAACTTCCCGAACTGGATCCAGGACCGCAACGGCGTCCGCCTCGAGCAGTGCCTCGTGACCGACGGCAACTGCGTGCTCCTGCCCGACGCGACGTTCAACTCCGGCCTGCCGGTGACGTTCCCCGGGAACTACCCGAGCGAGTCGTTCTACTCGATCGTCGACTCGGAGATCCTCAGCTTCGGTGGCCAGGTGTGCGGTGACGGCTCCACGTCGACCGGTGGCACGGCCTTGCTGCGGGTCGCTGTCGAGGCAGCGTTCCTGTCGCCGCAGCCCCAGGCCGGCCAGCAGAACCTGTTCAACCGCATTCGCATCACGGCCGACGGTCTGTGCGCCAACACGACGTACTCGTTCGTGACGCCGTACGGTCCGCGGCTCATCACCACCGACGGCGATGGTGCGGTGAACCCCAATGCCGGCACGTTCGACAACACCGACATCACCGGCACGGAGCCGACCTCGCGGTCGTTCCTCCAGTGGGATCCGAACGAGGGTGCCAAGGCCCCGGCCGGCTACCTCGGTTCGCCCAACGTGCTGCACACGGTGGTCGGCTCGACGTACGTGCCGGCGGGCGCCAGCGAGCCGGCGAACTACTTCGCCATCGCCTCCGGCGCTGGTGAGTTCGCCCGCACCGACCAGTTCCTCGTGTCGGGTCGTCTGGCCGGCCCGGTGGTCACCAGCCTGTCGTCGAAGGACTTCGGCGTGGTGGAGGGTGGCGGTCAGAGCGCCTCGCAGGCCTTCACCATCACGAACATCGGCAGCACGCCGGTCACCGGCCTCGTGGTGAGCACGAGCGGCATCGATGCCGCCGAGTTCACCGTGCAGAGCGAGACCTGCACCGCCGCCGGCACGCTGGTCCGCGACGGTGACTGCCAGATCGTGGTCACCTTCGACCCGGCCGTGGTGGCGACGCAGACCACCCGCAACGCCACGCTCACGTTCAGCCACAGCGGTCTTCGTTCGCCGGTGAGCATCGCCCTCACGGGCCGTGCGAACCCGCCGGAGACCCCGGCCCTGACGGTGTCGCCCACCAGCTTCACCTTCACGGCCCTGAACGTCGGCGCCACGGCGAGCACCATCGTCACGGTCCGCAACTCGGGCACGGGCGCCATGGCGCTCGATGCACTGTCGCTGGTGAACCCCGACTTCTCCATCACGGCCACCACCTGCCCGGCCACCCCGGCCACGTTGGCTCCCGGTGTGTCGTGCACGGTGACGGCGAGGTTCAACCCCGCCAGCCGTGGGGCGAAGACGGGCTCGTTCTCGGTGCACGCCGTCGATGCGGTCGGGACCGTGGGCCACACCCCGGTGGACATGCCGGCGGTGACGGTGAACCTCACGGGCACGGCCACCCAGCCGACCATCACGGCCACCCCGGCCACGGCGCTGAACATCAGCGGCCAGGCGGGCCGGGCGCAGACCGGTCGGGTGACGCTCACGAACACCGGCAACGGCAACTTCAGCCTCACCTCGCCGGTGCTGGGCCAGGCGTCGATCCAGTTCGTCGCCGTCACCGCCAACAACCCGGTGCCGCGGTTCACGGCCACGCACAACTGCAACAACATCGCCCCGGGGCGCAGCTGCACGGTGACCGTGTCGTTCACGGCACTGGCGTCGGCGCCCATCGGCACCGCCTACCGGGTCGACATGAAGCTGTTCGGCAACGCCAGCAACCTCGGCGGTCTGACGACCCCGTACGTCATCCGGGTGACCGGCACCCGCAACAAGTGATCGAGTGCTGAGCACTCGTTGATCCCACCCAGGGGGAGGGCCGGCACGGGTAACCGTGTCGGCCCTCCGCGCATCTCTCGAGGCGGACGTGACCTTGAACATGTGACGAATGTCACGGCAGGCAAACCAAACCTTTTCCGAACCCTCACTGTCCGTCCATCGGTCCCACGCGGGGTGGCGAAACCTCAACTCGATCATCACCGCGAGGTCAAGCCAACACCCAGTGCGTCGTTCCGACAGGAGTCGTACGACCTTCGTCGTAGTGCGTGTACGTCGGAAGTCGGAATCAAAGGGGGGCCATGGGGGGTGCTTGTCCTGTGGCGCCGCGCCCGCTTGTCTAGGGACTGCGGGACCTTCCGTCGGGAGCGGAGGGTCGGAAAGGGCAGCGCGATGAGCGCACTGGGCGGGTTTTCGGCGAGCGTGCTGCGGCACGATGCAGCGAAGGAGCGGTCGCACGGGCGGCGGGCAGGGCGTACGACCGCCCTGCTCACGGCACTCGCGTTGGTGTTGACGGCGGTGCCGCTGATGGCGGCCACCGTGGCCTCGGGTGCCAACGGCACGCCGGCGCGGTCGGTCGGTTTCAACACCGGCGGGTTCCCGCTGTGGTTCGAGGACGCCACCGGTGTCCGAGTGCAGCCGTGTCTCGACCCCGCGGATGCGAACTGCCTCGCGCCACTCGCCAACCCGGGTGTCTACGACCCGGCCCAGCCACTCGCGTTCCCGAGCAATTACCCAGATGAGTTCTTCTACTTCGCCGCCGATGCCGCACCGGTGGCCGTGGCGGACTGTGCCGTCACTCCCGGCGACGGTGTCACCGTGCACCTCGCGCTCGAGGCCGCGTTCATCAACGGCAACCCAGCCCCTGGGGACCAGCAGGTGTTCGGTCGCATCCGCGCCAACGCCCGAGGCGGTTCGGGTCTGTGTGCGAACAGCTACTACACCCTCCGCACGCCCTACGGTCCGCTCACCATCAAGACCGATGCCAACGGCGAACTGCGCGGCGGCGCCGCCGCGGCTGCCACCTCCGACGTCGGTTGCTTCCCCACGCCGGCCGTGCCGTGCGACTGGAACGCACCGTTCCAGGCCGAGCATCTGGCCACCGGCCTGCTCCGTCAGACCAACGCCGTGCCGGGCTATCTCGGCAACGCCGGCTTCGGTCCGGTGACCGGCGGCAAGAACGGCGTGAACACGCTCAGCATCGTGAAGTGGCCCGCCGGCGCCACGCCGACGGTCGGTTTCGGCGTCGACTGCACCATCGTCGGTTGCGAAGTGCGCGGTGAGACGGCGAACTTCAGCGTGCTCGCCAAGCTCGCGGGCCCGCTCACGGCCGACGCGGCCACCGTCGACTTCGGCGGTCAGGCCACGGGCAGCACCAGTGCCGCCCGCACGATCACGATCACCAACCTCGGTTCGGGCGCCCTCGGTCTGGACCCCACCAGCATCGATCACGTCACCGTGACGGGTGCGGGCAGTGCCCAGTTCGCGCCCACCACCACCACGTGCAGTGTGCAGCAACTCGTCGAGCCGGCGGCGGCCACGCCGCTGGCCCGCGATGCGAGCTGCGGCATCGACGTCACCTTCACGCCCGCCGTGCTGGGCGTCACCTCGGCCACGCTCGAGGTGTGGCCCGCCGGTGCCACGGCACCGTTCACGGTCGCACTGGTGGGCACGGGTGTCGAGCCCACCCAGGAACCCGCCATCACCGTCGATCCCGCCGGTCTCGAGCTGCTGATCGGCGACGTGCGTGTCACCACCACGAGCGACATCGTGCCGGTCACGGTCACGAACTCGGGCAGTGCCCCACTGCAGCTGCAGCCCAGCATCCTCGCGGGCGCCCAGTCGTCCACGTTCGCCATCGTCGGTAACGGGTGCCCCACGGGCGTCGTCGCGGCGGCGGCCACCTGTGTGATCGGCATCAAGTTCACCCCGTCGCTTGCCGGGCCGCACTCCGCCGTGTTGCAGCTGGCCACCAACGTGCCGGCGTCGCCCACGGTGAACGTGCTGCTGACGGCGAATGCGACCGGCGGTGTCGCCGCCGTCGCCACGGAGTACCTGAACGGGTTCCCGACCTGGTACCAGGACGAGCGTGGCGTGCGGGTGGGTCAGTGCGCCGACCCGGCGAACGCCCTGTGCATCGCGGCGCCGATCGCCGGCGACGTGGTGTTCCCGACGAACTATCCCGACGAGGCCTTCTACTACCTCGCGATGTCGGAGCCGATCACGGTGAGCGACACCTCGTGCACCACCACGACCGGTGAGATCTTCGTGGAAGCCGGTGTCGAGGCGGCGTTCATCACGCCGGCGGTGCAGGACGGCCAGCAGATGACGTTCGGTCGGATCCGCTTCGTCGGCGGCCGCAAGGGCGGCCTCTGCCCCAACTCGGCCTATGTGCTCACGTTCCCGTACGGCCGCTCGGTGCTCACCACCGATGTCGACGGTGCCATCAAGCCGTCGCCCGGCACGTCCGACGTCGGCTGCATGGCCGAGCCGTGCGACTTCGCCCTGGCCCTGGCCAGCCCGGTGTTCGCCGGATTCCTCCAGCAGACCGTGCGTCCCGCCGGCTGGCTGGGCAATCCCCTCGCCCCGAGCACGGTGACGGGCGCGCCGTACATCGACCCCGACACCGGCGAGGCGGCCAACCACTTCACCATCCAGCGCCTCGACACCATCGGCACGCCCGGCCACGCCCTGCTCGGCTCGACCGATCTGTTCGGCGTGTCGGGTCGTCTCGCCGGCCCGATGGTGGCCGACCCCTCGGCCATCGACTTCGGTGCCGCCGACGTGGCCACGGGTGCCGTCGATCGTTCGGTCACGTTCACCAACGTCGGCCAGGACCCGGTGACGCTGGCGAACACACCCTGGAACATCAACAGCTCCGGCAGCAGTGACTTCTCGGTGACCGGTGGTGACTGTGTCGGCGGTCTGGTGCTGGCGAACCTCGCCACCTGCACGCTCACCGTGCGCTTCGACCCCACTGCCACCGGACCACGCTCCTCGGATCTGGCGCTGCGCCACGACGGTCAGAACGATCCGCTGACGGTGTTGCTCTCCGGTGTCGGCAGCGCCCCGGTCGGTGAGCCCGCCATCTCGGCCCAGCCGGGTTCGATCAGCTTCGCCGATCGTCACATCACCACCGTGAGCGAGTCGCAGGTCATCGTCGTGTCGAACCTCGGTGGCTCGGCCCCGCTGGTGGTGGGTACGCCCACGGTGAACGCGCCGTTCGAGCTCACCAACGACTGCCTGCTGCCGGTCGAACCCGACATGAGCTGCAGCATCTCGGTGCGGTTCGCGCCGCTCGCAGCGGGTTCGTTCACCGCCGACGTCTCGGTGCCCAGCAACGCCGGCACGGTCACCGTGCCGGTGAGCGGTGCCGCCACCGAGGCCACGCCGGCGCAGGCCGGCGCCCAGAACGGGGGCGGCTTCCCGCTGTGGATCCAGGACAACAACGGCGTGCGCCTCGAGCAGTGCGTCAGCACCGAAGGGTTCTGCGTGCTCGCCGGCAGCGGGTTCGACATCCTCCGCCCACTGGCATTCCCCTCGAACTACCCGAGCGAGTCGTTCTACTCGCTCGTCGACTCCGAGATCGTCACGTACGGCCCGCAGGCGTGTGTCGACGCCCCGGCGAGCGCCGGCGGTTCGGCGATGCTGCGCATCGCCACCGAGGCGGCCTTCGTGACGCCCACCCCGCAGGCCGGTCAGCAGAACCTGTTCAACCGCATCCGCATCACGGCCGACGGTCTGTGCGCCAACACCTCCTACCAGATGGTGCACCCGTACGGCACCACGACCGTCACGGCCGATGGCGAGGGTGTGGTGAAGGAGACCTTCGACACGGCGGCCATCAGCAGCACCGATCCCGTGCTCAGTGGATTCCTCCGCTGGGACCCGAACGTCGCACCGGCCGCACCCATCGGTCATCTGGGCGACGGCACGTCGTTCCACGAGATCGTCGGCTCGGAGTACCGCCCCGACGCCGGTGAGCCGGCCAACTACTTCCGCGTTGCGCTCGGTACCGAGGTCATCGGCTCGACCGATCGATTCCTCGTGGCCGGTCGTCTGGCGGGCCCGGTGGTCCCCGGTCTGACGGCGAAGGACTTCGGCACGGTGCGCCAGGGGCAGAACAGTGCCACGCAGGACTTCGTGATCTCGAACATCGGCAGTGCACCCGTGAGCGGCTTCACGACCTCGCTCACCGGAGCGAACGGTGCGCTGTTCGCCGTGACCGCCACCACGTGTTCGGGCGCCACGCTGCAACGTGACGAGTCGTGCACCGTGCAGGTGCGACTCCAGACAGCGACCAACACTGCCATCGGGGCCAAGACCGCCGCATTGGTGGTGGGCCACGACGGGCTTCGCTCGCCGGTCACCATCGACCTGACGGCCAATGTCATCACCAGCGCCCAGCCGGCGCTCACGGTGACACCGACGGCACTCACCTACGCCGCCACGGCAGTGGGCACCACCAGTGCCACGCAGACCGTGGTGATCCGCAACTCGGGCAATGCGCCGATGCGGGTGGGGCTCCTGGCGCTGTCGGCGGCGAACGCCGATCAGTTCCGTCTGGTGTCGAGCACCTCGGCGACGGCCTGCCCGGTGAACGGCACGCTGGCGACGGGCAACCTCGCCGCCGGTGCGTCGTGCACCATCGGCGTCACCTTCCGACCCACGGCCAGTGGCAACAAGACCGCCACGCTGTCGGTCACGGCCAGCGACCCGGCGACGGCCGAAGCGCTCACGCCCATCAACGTGACGATGACGGGCCAGGCCACGGCCGCCACGCTGTCGCTGTCGGCCACCAGCGTCACGATCAACGGTCGTGCCGGCCGTACCACGACGGCATCGGTGCAGCTCACCAACAACGGCACGGCGAACTTCTCGCTGGCCGGTAACCCGGCGCTGCTGTTCACGGCGGTGTCCGGTGTGAACCCGACCACCAAGTTCACGGCCACGCACAACTGCAACAACGTCGCACCGGGCCGGCGTTGCCAGGTCACCATCTCGTTCACCCCGGGCGCCGGTGGGGTGGGGGAGCGTTTCGTGACCGATCTGTACATGTTCGGCGCAATGTCGAACACGGTGGTCGATCCTCGTCCGCTGTCGCCGACGTTCGGTCAGCTGGTGGGCGGTGTGAAGGTGCGGGTCACCGGGGTGCGCGCCCGCTGACGTTCCTCGACAGATGTGGGAGCACACCGAGGCCGGCACGGGCGACCGTGCCGGCCTCGGCGCGTCCGGCTGTCAGTGGTGCAGCACGATGCGTTCGGCGTGCTCGGGGGTGACGGCGGTCCAGTCGAGCTCGCGCACGATGCGGTCGCGGAGGGCGCTCGATGCGTTCGGCTCACCGTGCACCACGAACACGGTGGTGGGTGGGCGCGTCGCCGTGCCGACCCAGGCCATCAGTTCACTGGCGTCGGCGTGCACCGAGAAACCGGTGAGGTCGCAGATCTCGGCCTTCACACGTACGTACTGGCCGTGGATCTTCACGCTGCTCGCACCGTCGAGCAGTTGGCGCCCGCGAGTGCCGGCGGCCTGGAAGCCCACCAGCGCGACGCTGTTGCGTTCGTCGGGCAGGAACTTCTCGAGGTGGTGCACCACACGGCCACCCGACGCCATGCCGGCGCCGGCGATGATGATGGCCGCCCCGCCGTGTCGCGACACGGCCTTCGATCCCTCGGAGTCGAACACCTCCGACAGGTTCGGCAGGTCGAACAGCGACCGTTGATCAGCGAGTTCGGCGCGCACATCGGTGGCATGTTCCTCGATGGCCTCGCGGTAGATCTGCAGTGCGGCCAACGCCATCGGGCTGTCGACGAAGATGGGCACGGCGGGCAGGCGACCCTCGTCGGCGAGTTGGCGGAGGTGGTACAGCAGCACCTCGGTGCGGTCGACCGCGAACGCCGGAATGATCACCTTGCCGCCGCGCTCGACGGTGCGCTCGATGACGTCGGCCAGCGCGAGCCGGGCTTCGCCGTTGGTGTGTTCACGGTCGCCGTACGTGGACTCGACCACCAGGTAGTCGACGTCACCGACCGGTGTGGGCGGCACCAGCAGCGGGTGCGTGGGGCGCCCGAGATCGCCGCTGAATCGCACGGTGGGGCCGTCGTGCAGTTCCACGAGCACGGTGGCCGAGCCGAGGATGTGCCCTGCGGGTTGGAACGTGATGCGGATGCCGTCGGCCGCGTCGAACGGCGCATCGAAGGCGTGCGAGCGCAGCTGCTCGAGTGCCGTCCACGCGTCGTCCTCGGTGTACAGCGCGAGCGCCGGGTGGTGACGCGAGTAGCCGGCACGGTTGGCGTACTTCGCTTCCTCCTCCAACAGGCGGGCGCTGTCGGGCAGCACGACACTCATCAACCGGCCGGTGTCGAAGGTGACGTGCACGTCGCCCCGGAAGCCGGCCTTCACCAGTCGTGGCAGATAGCCGCAGTGATCGAGGTGCGCGTGGCTGATGACCACGGCATCGAGCGTGGAGGGCTGCACCGGGAACGCGGCCCAGTTGCGCTCGCGGAGCTCCTTCAGGCCCTGGAACAGGCCGGCGTCGAACAGCACGCGGCGGCCACCGTGCTCGAGCAGGAACTTGCTGCCGGTGACGGTGTGGGCCGCACCGAGCGGGACGAGCGTGGTGGGTGAGCCGTGGCTCATGGGGGCCGCTCAGCGGTACTTCGGCTTGGCGAACACCTCGCGCACCAGCGGCTCGAAGTGCTCGAGCGGCTCGGTGGGGCCATCGGGGTCGAACGCCACCTGGTCCCAGTCGTCGGTGAACTGCTCGCACAACGCGAACCACGGCTCGTCGCGGTACTGGTCGCGCAGATCCGTGGGCATGCCGAAGTGCTGGTAGTAGTGCCGACCCTGGAAGTCCTGGTGGTGGTAGAGCGTGTGGTAGACGTCGGGCCGCACGTACGGGCGCAGCATCTCGGCGGCGATGGGGCCGTGGTTCGGCACGCTGATGGCCTTGCCGATGTCGTGGCACAGCGACGCCACCACCACCTCGGGGTCGGCGCCGTCGCGTTCGGCGAGGGTGGCGGTCTGCAGACAGTGGGTGAGCTGGTCGCACGAGAAGCCGTCGGTGATGTCGCCGAGCGAGCGCAACAGCATGAGGATGCGGTCGGCGACGCGGCCCTGGTTCTGTGCGGTCTCGCGGCCGATGACGGCCCACTGCTCGGCGGTGGACTCGTCCATGCGGGTGAAGGTGGCTGCCATGAGAGCATTGTGGCACCGAGTCGACCGCCTGCGGGGACCGTGCGATCATGGGGCGTTCGTCGTTCTCGAAGGAGTCACCCATGAACCCCACCGAACTGGCACTGTTCAGCGCGAAAGAGCAAACGTTGCTCGTGGCCACGGAGTCCGCCCGTCTCGCGGTGATGAGCGAGGACGAACTCGGCGAGGCGCTGCTCCTCGTGCGTCGGGCGCGAAACAAGTACACGGGTCTGCATCGCCGGCAGGGCAGCACCACCGTCGGCGAGGTGGGCCGCCGCGCTGCCACGCAATCGCAGAACCTGCGCACGCTCCGCAAGGCCGAGATCTTCGAGGATGCGCTCGCCCGCGTGTCGCGTGCGTACGCGACGGCGGCGAAGGCGACTGCCACGCAGTTGAAGTCGGAACGGCTCGCGCTTGCCGCTGCCGCCACGGCGTCGTCGCCCGCTGCCCAGCCGAAGGCGCCGAAGAGCACTGCGAAGGCGGGCAAGAGCGACGGTCGCACGGCGGCGGGTCGTGGCGTGCAGCCTGCGTCGGCGACGGCCTCTCCTGCTCGCCGTGGCTCGTCGAAGGCGCAGGGTGCCAAGCGGCAGGCCAAGCGCGACTCGCGCTGAGCCGACACTCGGTCCCTCCGCTTCGTCACCGGCGGTCGTGGGGGAGAACACTTCGGCGATGGACTTCGATCTGCCCCAGGACCTCCTCGATCTGCTCGCCGAACTCGACACGTTCATCGAACAGGTCATCCGTCCGCTCGAACAGCAGGACGACAACATCCGCTTCTTCGCCAACGCCCAGCTCAACAAGCACACCGAGCATACCGCCAACAGCACCGCCACGTGGCAGACCACCCAGGCCATCGCGACACCGGATCCCATCACCGGCGCGCTGCCCGTCAATAACGGCATCTCCGTCGGCTTCACGGATGCCGAGACACGTGCGCGCCCCGTCGCCGCCAGCACCGTCACGCTCAGCGCGCTCGCCGCCTACAAGCTCGGCGACACCCTCACGCTCAACGGTGGCGGCGTGCACCGCTACCCCACGCTGCTGCTCGACTACGATCTC
>SXGT01183403.1_pt1 | contig 21683 bp, 24 predicted proteins | sample 3176221 | NCBI WGS metagenome assembly SXGT01 (sample SAMN11356862, study PRJNA531348) | freshwater metagenome | isolation source: freshwater sample F1-120 | place: China: Fuxian Lake, Yuxi | collected 2017-12-25
ACCCACGATCGGTGGTTCCTCGATCGGATCGCGACCCACGTGCTGGCGTTCGAAGGCGACAGCGAGGTCGTGTGGTTCGAAGGCAACTTCAGCGATTACGAGGTCGATCGCAAGAAGCGTCTCGGCGCCGATGACGACCAGCCGCATCGCATCAAGTTCAAGCCTCTCACTCGGTGAAGCAAGCGTCGTCGCAGCCAGCGGCGACGACCGAATGGTCCACGAACAAGCAGAACGGGTGACCGGCGGGGTCGATCATCACGCGCAGTTCCGACGGGTTGCGGTCGGCGGGTTGGTGCGACCCGACTCGGGCTCCGGCCGCAACTGCGGTGGCGACCGCTGTATCGAGAACGTCGACGGCGATTTCGAAGTGCATCATCTTGGTGAGGCGGCTCGGTGCTTCGGGCCACGTCGGCGGTTCGTACCAGGCCTCGGCCTGACACGAGATGCCGACGCCACCGGCGGGATCGGCGAGCAGCACCCATCCTGAGCCTCCGGCCTGCTCGGATTCGGCATCGCGGTCGACAACGTCCCACCCAAGCAGTTCGGCGTAGAACGCTGCGAGTGCGTCCGCGTCGGCGCAGTCGAGGCAGACCGTCGTGAGTCGAGGTCGCGTTGCCAACTCGGTCACCAATGGTCGCGGTGGACGACGTCGGCCGCGGCTCGACGCCGTCGCGGCACCGCGCTGACGTCGCCGAACTGCCGCGCGTCGTCGGCCTCGTGACCGACCAAGACCGCGCCAAGGATTCGGTAGTCGTCCGGGATACCGAGCAATGTTTTCACGGCATGCTCACCTGGTCCGTAGCCCACGAATGCCGCCGCGAGACCTTCGTCGACGGCGGCCAACAACATCAGCATCTGCGCGCACCCGGCATCCGACCACCAGTAGGGCACGGTCCAAAGTGCGTCGTCATCGATGGCGCCGCGCGCCTGCATCTTGTCGGCTTCGCGATAGCGCGCTCGATAGATCTCGGCATTGGCGCAGATCACGATGTGGACACGAGCTTGCGCGACGAAGTTGTGATGTCCCGAAATGTCGACCACCCGTTGAAATCCGCCTGCGATCGTGGCGCGCGTCGCTGGGTCGGTGACGATGACGAACTCGATGCCCTGGCTGTGTCCGGCGCTCGGGCCGCGCCGGCCAGCGTCGAGGATCCGTTCGACCGACTCGGCGGCGACGGGTGCATCGGTGAACGAACGGACCATCCTGCGTCGACGCACGACATCGTGGAAATCCACGGTTCGAATCTACGCCGCCGGGATTCGGCGCGCTTCTACGCTGGGTGCATGGACGGCGAGCGACTCCGGGTGAATGCGCAGTGTGCGATCGCGCTCGACGAGTTGCGGTGGGAGTTCACAGGGAGCGGCGGGCCGGGTGGCCAACACGCCAACACGGCGAACACCAAGGCGATCGTGACGTTCGACGTGGCGGCGTCACCCTCGCTGACCGATTGGCAGCGCGTCCGGCTGGTCGAGAAGTACGGCAGTGAGATTCGCGTTGCGGTGAACACGACCCGGTCGCAGAGCCGCAATCGCGACCTCGCGATCGAGCGCCTGCGAACCCGCTTGATCGACGGCTTGCACCGCGATGCGCCGCGGCGGGCGACGAAACCGACGAAGGCGTCCCGGGAGCGCCGGATCGACGCCAAGCGCCATCGCGGCCAGACCAAACAGCATCGCCGTCGCCCCGCCACCGATGACTGACCGCATCCGCGAACGCCTTGCTCGCCACGTTCTCGCTGGTCAGACACAACTTAGTGCTAAATATGATCCGTTGCGCCGTCGACTCCGGAGAACGCTCATTGCACCACGCAATGACCGCTACTCACTGGAGGTTGTCCCATGCACAAACTGAAGTTGCTCGTCGCTCCTGTCCTCGCCGTCGGTCTTGCCGTCGGTGCGGCGGCGCCCGCCGAGGCCCACCACCGATCGTCGACGCCGACCAAGACGATCACCGAGATCGTTGCGGCCAGCGGCGGCACGTTCGACCACAACCGTTACGACTACGACATCTTGTTGAACGCGGTGCTCGCCGCCAAGCTCGAAGGCGCGCTCGCCGACGCCTCAAAGCAATACACCGTGTTCGCACCCAGCGATGCAGCCTTCATCCGCACCGCGCGAGACCTCGGCTTCACCGGCAACGGCGAGCAGGCCGCGTGGGAGTTCCTCGTCGGCGCATTGACCGAGATCGGCGGCGGTGACCCGATCCCGGTGCTCACCAACATCTTGCTGTATCACGTGGCCGGCAAGAGCCTGAGCCCGCTCCAGGTGTTGCTCAGCAGGAAGATCGACACGCTCCTGGGCACGTCGTTCAAGGTGAACGGGATCAAGCTCGTCGATGCCGACCCCGACATCACGAACCCGTCGCTGAACCTGTTCGCGCTGAACATCAAGGCGACGAACGGTCGGATTCACGGCATCACGAGGGTCCTCATCCCGGTGAACCTCTAAGAACCTGTGGCGGTGCGACGCACCGCTGCACTAGCGACCCGCTCCAGCGCGGGTTCCGGGCGGCGATGTGCGAGGCTCGGGCGTGGACGTTGTGCTGCGCTCGGGCCTCGTCGTCGTCGGCATTGCGCTGATCGTCTGGGTGCTCGATGCCGCCGTGCGGACGTTCGTATTGCCCCGGGCCGCACCCGTGCGCCTCACCCGCTGGATTGCTTCGTTCAACCGGCGGATCTTTCGACTCGTCGGTCGCGAGGCGCACAGCTACGAACGGCGCGACAAGGTGATGGCGATGTACGGCCCGATCACTTTGTTGACCTTGCCCGCTGTGTGGTTGGCGATGATTCTCGGTGCCTTCGTCCCGATCTTCTACGCGATCGACGACGTGCCGGTGGGCACCGCGGTTCGTTACTCGGGCAGCGCGTTGTTCACCCTCGGGTTCATGACGAGCGCCGAGACCGACGCCGTGGCGGTCGTCTTCGTCGAGGCCGCGATCGGTTTGGCGCTCCTGGCGTTGTTGATCTCGTATCTCCCGACGATTTATAGCGCGTTCTCGAAACGCGAGGTCGCGGTGACCCGGCTGAGTGTCCGTGCCGGCACGCCGCCGACGCCGGGGGAGTTGCTCGAACGCGCGCATCTCGCCGGCTTCATGCATCGGCTCGACGACGTGTTCGAGGAGTGGGAGATGTGGTTCGTCGAACTGGAAGAGACCCACACGTCGCTCGTGATCTTGAACTTCTTTCGCAGCCCCAACCCTGATCGGTCGTGGGTGACGGCGGCCGGCGCGGTGCTCGACACTGCATCGATTCGCATGGCGGCGATCGACCTGCCGTTCTCGCCATCCGGCGGGCTCTGCATTCGGGCCGGCTTCACCGCGCTGCGCTCGGTCGGGGACTACTTCGGAATCGACTACAACCCGGACCCGTCGCCCGACACCCCGATCGCGGTGACGCGTTCGGAGTTCGACGCCACGCTGGACCGACTCGCCCTTGCTGGCGTGCCGTTGGTGGCCGATCGGGACGCCGCGTGGCGCTCGTTTGCTGGTTGGCGGGTGAATTACGAAACGGTGCTCCTGCGCTTGGCCGAAATCACCATGGCCCCGTACGCGCCCTGGACGAGCGACCGGTCGCCGGTGATCGAGGTGACGGCGCCGTCAGATCCGTAACACAAGATTCACCTCGTGTCTTCGGCGCGCCGACGTCATTGGTGGGAGACTCCCACCATGCAGCGACTTTCCGGACTCGATACCGCCTTCCTCGCCCTCGAGACTGCAAACGCGCACATGCACGTCATGTCGGCCGCAGTGGTCGACCCGGCCACCGCCGAGGACTTCTCGTTCGAACGCGTGCAAGACCTCCTGCGCGAACGGATGCACCTGCTGCCTCCGTTTCGCCGCCGCCTGGTGACGGTGCCGTTCGACTTGCACTATCCGCTCTGGATCGAGGATCCCGACTTCGACCTCGACTTCCACTTCCGCCATGCTGCATTGCCGGCTCCGGGCGGTCCCGCCGAGCTTGCCGCATTCACCGCCGACGTTGCCGCTCGGTCGCTCGATCGCCGTCGGCCGCTGTGGGAGATGTTCTACGTCGAGGGGGTCGAAGGTGGCCGTGTTGCGCTCATCACGAAGGTCCACCACGCGGCGATCGACGGGATGTCCGGCACCGAGCTCATTGCTGCGCTCTACGACCTCGAACCGAGCCCAGGCCCGCGGCTCGATGTCGAGGTTGTTGTCGATCCCAAGCGCGAACACGTGCCGAACGATGCCGAGCTGATCGCGCACGCCGCCGCGTCGATCGCTCGCCAGCCCGTGCTGATCGCGAAGAACATGCGCAAGACGGCGCGTTCGGTCGTGCGCGTCGTGCAACGAGTGCGGGGCTCCCAAACCAATGCGGGCGTTCCGCTCACCGCGCCGCGGATCACGTTGAATGGCAGCATTACACCGCACCGCAAGGTGGCGTTCGCCGATGTCTCGCTCGATGACATCAAGACGGTGAAGAACGCGTTCGGTGTCAAGGTCAACGACGTCGTCCTCGCCGTCGCAACCGGCGCATTGCGGGCGTACCTCGCCGAGCGCGACGAGCTACCCGACCGGCCGTTGGTCGCAACGATCCCGACGTCGGTGCGTACCGAAGAACAAAAGTCCGACATGGGCAATCGCGTGTCGGCGATGTTCGCGAACTTACCGGTCGAACTCGACGATCCGCTCGAGCGACTGCACATGATTCACTCCTCGACCATCGACGCCAAGGAGATCCACGAGGACATCGGCGGCGACACACTGCAGGATTGGGCCGAAGTCGTCGCGCCCGCGTTGTTCACTCGCGCCATGAAGGCCTACACCGGTCTGCGACTCGCCGACCGGTTCCGCCCGTTGCACAACCTCGTTGTGTCGAACGTGCCCGGGCCGCCGTTCCCCATCTACTTTGCCGGCGCTCGACTCGAGGCGTTCTATCCGCTCGGCCCGATCTTCGACGGCGCGGCGCTCAATCTCACCGTGATCAGCTACCTCGACTCGGTCGGATTCGGGTTCTTGGCCTGCCGTGAGTTGGCGCCGGATCTCGATCGTCTGGCCGCGTTCGTCGCCGACGCCCTCGAAGAACTCGTGAAGTTGGCCGAGATCGGAACCACGCCACCGGCCGCGGTCAGCGACATTCGCGACGTCGCACCGGCGGGCGACTCGGTGCTCGACCTCACTCGCGAACGGCACCCCGCGGCGCCGGGAGCCGCCGGGTTCGACCGCGTCGCTCCGCGCGCTGCGCCGACCGCCTAACGCAGCCGGCAACGTCGCGTGTCGACGAGCGAGCGAGACCGTTGCGCGGAGCGATCCGCGCAACGGGGTTACGCGTTGTCGAGAACTGCGAAGAGATCGTTTTCTCGTGGGGCCGGGGGGAGTGGACCGCCGCGACGGATGAACCACTCGACACCGAAGACCTCGGCGAATCGACCCTCGGGGATGTTGAGGAAGAACGACGTCTCGCCGATCTGGCTGCGGTGCTGGGTCATCGCATGTCGTTTGCTGGCGGCGTACTCGTGGACGTGTACTTCGGTCGTGATGCGCTCCGCAGGCATCCCGAGGTTCATTTCCTCGGGATCGGGCATCTCGACCCCCTCAGGCATCTCTTCGGCGCCGGCTGACATCGACGCGAGCACGACATCGCGGTCGATCGTCGTTTCGAACACCACGAGTGTGCCCGCAAGCTCGGCGGCTCGGTAGCCCACGTGGTGCACCTTGATGTGGTCGGGGTGCCCGTAGTTGCCGTGTTCGTCGTAGTGGGTCAAGACGTCGACCGCCTCGTCGCGCAGGATCGTCGCGAGACGTTCGGCGGCCTCGTCGAGATCGGCCGAGTGAAACGTCGTCGGATCCGCATTGCGAGGGTCGTCTTCGACGCCGGAGTCGCGATAGCCGAGCCAATAGACGCGATCGACGTTCAGCACGCTGCACGCGGCCTCGGCCTCGCGGGTGCGCACATCGGCCAGGGTTTCGTCGGCGCCAAGCCAGTCGGGCACTTCGCCGAGTTCGCCCCGCGTGGCGAACACGACGATCGTGCGATGCCCCGCTGCGCTCGCTTTGAGCAACGTCCCAGCCGTCGAGATCGACTCGTCATCGGGGTGAGCATGGAAGCAGAGCAAGGTTGCCATCGACGCAGAGTTGTAGCAGCCGGGATGCGCATTGTCCGGTTACCCGTGCGGGTTGGCTGACAGCGGGGTACAGGTTCGGTTAGTTTCCCGATTCGTACCTGACGCCCGTGTCAGCCACAGGGGGGATCATGCGCAACCGCCTCGCAGCAGGGATCGTCGTTTCGTCGTTGGTGGTGGCCGCGTGCGGCAACTCGGGCGAGGAGGCAAAGCCGACGTCTGCTCCGACCGGGGCACCAACCGCGCCCGGCGAGACCACGACGACCGCCGACCTCTCGACCAACAACCCGGTCGACGAAACGGGTGTCTCCGACACCGAAATCAAGTTCACGTCGATCGCGACGATCCAGAACAACGTCCTTGGCACCGATATCGGCAACGCGTTCAACGACGGCATCGACGCCTACTTCGAGTACCGCAACAGCGAAGGCGGCATCTGGGGACGCGATCTCGTGCTCGCAAAGAAGCGAGACGACCAACTCGGTCTCAATCAGCAAGAGGCGCAGGCGATGGTCGCCGAGGACGACAGCTTCGGTGCGTTCGTCGCGACGTTGCAGTTCACCGGGGCCGACGATCTCAACGACGCCGGCGTCCCGACGTTCGGCTGGAACATTCACCCGCAGTTCGCGGGGCGCAACTCGCTCTACGGCCACCTTGGTGCGCTGTGCTTCGGCTGTGTTGGTAAGGCAACGCCGCATCTCGCCCGGACGATCGGCGCCACCAAAGTCGGGGTGCTCGGGTACGGCGTCGAGAACTCGGCCAAGTGCGTCGACGGTCTTGTCGCCTCGTTCGAGCAGTACGGCGCCGACGCGGGCGCTGAGGTGGTGTTCTCCGACAACACCCTCGCGTTCGGTTTGAGTGGCGGGGTCGCACCACAGGTGTCGACGATGAAGGAAGCCGGCGTCGACATGGTCGCGGCGTGCATGGACCTCAACGGCATGAAGACCCTCGCCGAAGAACTCGACAAGCAGGGCATGGGCGACGTCGTGATGACCCATCCGAACACCTACAGCCAGACGTTCGTCGCCGAGAACGCAGCGCTGTTCGAGGGCGACATCGTCGTGCCGCAGTTCGTGCCGTTCGAGTACGCCGCCTCGGGTGACTTGCGCGACGCCTTCTTCCAGTACACCGACGACGACCGCAGCGAGCTCACGATGATCGGGTGGATCGCTGCCGATATCGCCTACTCGGGGCTTCGCTCGGCCGGGCCTGACTTCGACCGCGCCAAGGTGATCGCGGCGCTCAACGCCACGACCGATTACTCGGCGGGCGGTCTCGTGGTCCCGATCGACTGGACGAAGCAACACAACGACCCGACCGGCGACGAGAGCGTGCGCTCGTCGCACGAGTGCTTCAGCCCGGTTCGCGTCGCGGACGGCAAGTTCGTACCGTACGAAGCCACGTCGGACGCGCCGTTCCTTTGTTTCGACCGCGAGTCAGCGGGCCTCGACGAACCGGTAGCGACCTCGTTCGTGCCCGAGGGGTGATCGCGGCTCGTGCTCGAGGACTTCATTCGATCGGTCTTTCAGGGCGTGCCGGTTGGCGCGGTGTATGCGCTCATCGCACTTGGCTTCACCCTGACCTACAAGACTGCGGGGGTCTTCAACCTCGCGTTCGGCGCTCAAGCCTTCGTTGCTGCCGCGGTGCACTGGGAACTTCACGTCCACAACGGTTGGAACGTTGCTGTGAGTGCCGCGATTGCGGTACTCGTCGTCTCGCCCGCGCTGGGCGTGGCCCTCGACTTCGTGCTTTTCCGTCACTTGCGGGCTGCGTCTTCGGGCGCACGCCTGGTGACGACGATCGGCTTGCTGGTTGCCATCCCGAACATCACCAAACTGGTGCTGCGCTTCACCCGGCATCCGAGTACCGGAGGCGCGCGGGGGCTGTTCAGCGGCCCTGATGTCGTATACCGCCCCTTCGGCGACGCGTATCCGATCACGCGCGACGAACTCGTCCAGCTTGGGGTGGTCGTGGTCGCGGGGCTCGCCCTGGGTGCGATGTTCCGCTTTACGCACTTGGGCCTGCGAATGCGGGCGGTCGTCGAGAGCCCGCGCCTCGCCGAACTCGGCGGCGTCAACAGTGCTCGCGTTGGTTCGTTCGCGTGGGCGTTGTCGAGCGCGTTTGCAGGTTTGGCGGGCGTCCTGATCGCGCCGACCTATCAGAACGTCGACGCCGCAAATTTCTTCGAACTGGTGATCGCGGGCATCGCCGCAGCTGCGTTCGGGAGTTTGGTGAGTTTGCCTCGCGCCTTCGCCGGTGCGCTCGGGCTCGGCGTTGCGAGTACCTACCTCGCGACCGTGCTGCCGACCAACAGCGTGCTCGCACGAGGACTGAAGCCGTCGCTGCCGTTCGTGGTGTTGTTCGTCTGGGTCGTCATCGCGCCGGGGCTGCGCGGTCAACGCGACGTCGCCGACCCGCTGTCGGGCGTCGCGCCGCCGCCGCCGGCAAGCGCGGCCGACGAACGCTCGCGCTCGCTCACGATCGCAACTCGCGGTTTTTGGAGCGTGGTCGGCGTCATCGTCGCCTGGGCCGTCTTCTTCGCCATCAACGACTTCTGGCTCAAGCGGATCCAAGTCCTGCTCGCCGTGGGTGTCATCTTCCTGTCGATCACCGTGATGACCGGCATTGCCGGGCAGATTTCGCTGTGCCAGGCGGCGTTCGCGGCGATCGGCGCGTTTGCGACGACCCAACTCGCAGTCGAGCAAGGCATGTCCGTGCTGGTCGGCATGCTGCTCGGCGGCCTGGTCAGCGCGCTCGTCGGTGGTTTGCTCGCAATGCCGCTGGTGCGGATCGGGGGAGTGTGGCTTGCGCTGGCGACGCTCGGCTTTGCGTTGTTCTTCCATTCCGTGATTGCCCAACTCGCAGTTGTCAACGGTGGAGTGTCGAAGCCGCGCACACCGCGCCCGCTGATCGGATCGATCGACTTCGCGGCCGACCGAGCGTTCATCGTGCTCGAACTCGTCGTCTTCGCGATCGCAGCGACCATCGTCGTTCTGGTGCGCGGCGGCACCACCGGTCGGTTCCTCGCTGCGCTGCGGGGGAGCGAAGTGGCTGCGGCGTCGATCGGCATCGGCCAGTGGCGATCGCGCGTGACTGCCTTCGCGTTGAGTGCCGGACTTGCCGGCCTCGGTGGTGGCTTGCTCGCCAGCGCCCAGCAGAGCGTGAACTACGACGTGTCGTTCTCGCCGCAGGTCGGCTTGTTCTTCGTCGTCGTGGTCGTAACGCTGGGGAGTCGTTCCATCGAAGGCGCACTGCAAGCCGCCTTTGGCTTCGTGTTGTTCCAACCGCTGATCCTCGAACGCGCGCTGCCGTGGGTCATCAACCACATTCAGCCGTTCCTGCACGTCAACGCGATTTCGGGTCTGTTCCGCGACATCTTGTTCGGTCTCGGCGCGCTGACCTTTGCCAAACACCCGGAAGGGATCCTCGAGTTCCAAAAGCGGCGATCGCTGAACCGCATCCAGCGCTCGATCGACCGACGCAAGCAACAGCCGACCGAAGCGGGGTCGACCCCGTGAGCCTGTTGACCGCTGCCGGCGTCTCGAAGTCGTTTGCCGGAATCCGCGCGCTCGACGACGTCGGTATCGAGGTCGCGGTCGGCGAACTGGTCGGCCTGATCGGCCCCAACGGAGCCGGCAAGACAACCTTCTTCAACTGCCTGCTGGGCATGTTGCGCCCCGACGAAGGAACGGTGTCGTTCGACGGACACGACCTCAGTCGGATCCCGACGCACCGTCGCGCCAAGTTGGGAATCGGTCGAACGTTTCAACGCATCGAGTTGTTCGGCGGGATGTCAGTGCGTGAGCACTTGCTCGTCGCCGAACGAGCGCACCGTGGCGAAGGTCGATTGTGGAAGGACATCGTCGGCCGCGGGCGGGTCACCGCCGCCGAGCGCGAGCGAGCCGATGCCGTGCTCGACCGACTCGGACTGTTGGCCGACGCCGAACGCCCGATCGAATCGCTGTCGTTGGGTCGCGGGAGACTCGTCGAAATCGGGCGGGCGCTGATGACCGATCCTCGGTTGCTGTTGCTCGACGAACCGAGTTCAGGCCTCGACCACCAAGAGACCGAGGAACTCAGTGCGGTGTTACGTGCGGTGAACCTCGACGAGGGCGTCGCGATTTTGCTCGTCGAGCACGACGTGGCGATGGTGCGCGCGCTCGTGTCTCGGGTGTTCGTCCTCGACTTCGGCACGCTGATCGCCTCCGGTCCGACCGAAACGGTGTTCGCCGACGCCGGGGTGCGACGTGCCTACCTCGGAGCCGAGTCGTGAGCCCGCTGCTCGAACTCGAGGCCGTGGACGCGAGCTACGGGCCGTTTCGGGCATTGTTCGGCGTCTCGTTCTCGCTGGAATCCGGCAGCGCGCTGGCGCTCTTGGGTGCGAACGGCGCGGGCAAGACCACCTTGGCGCGAGTGTGCACGGGGTTGGTCGCGCCCACCGCGGGCTCGGTGCGATTCGACGGAGTCGATTTTTCCGACCGCCGAGCGTTCGAGTTCGCCCGGGCCGGCATCGTGCATGCGGTCGAGGGTCGCTCCGTGTTCGCCACGCTGACGGTCGAAGAGAACCTCGCCCTGGCGTTGGCGTCGGGTCGCAAACGCAGCGAACTCGCGGTTGCGATCGACGAGGCCTACGCGTTGTTTCCTCGACTCGGCGAACGCCGTCGACAGATCGCGGGCACGCTGTCGGGTGGCGAACAACGCATGCTGTCGTTGGCCAGAGTGTTGGTCGATCGTCCCCGACTCCTCGTTGCTGACGAGCTGTCGCTCGGTCTCGCGCCGATCATCGTCGACGAGGTGTATCAGACCCTGGCGCGCATCCGCGAGGCCGGAACGACGCTGCTCATCGTCGAACAGCACGTATCGCACGCACTTGCCATTGCCGATACGGCGGTGATTCTCGAGCGGGGATCGGTCGGGTACATCGGCCCGGCCCGAGATGCCCGCGCCCATGTGGGCGTGTGATCAGCCGTACACCGCGGCGTGGGTGACGCGGGTGAGTGTCTCGGTCATCTCGGCATCGCTCACATCGAGTTGTCCGGTCAACAGGTAGTAGTGCGAGCGTTCGATCATCGCAACGACGGCGGTCGCCGCGCCGTGCGCGTCGACGCTCGGGGCTCCGCCGGCGCGAAAGCGATCGGCAAGCGCGTCGACGAACCGAACGGTCGCCGTCGCGCCGATCTCACTCACCGCGTCCCCTGCGATTTCGGCTTCCGTCCAGGCCCGGAGGACGGGACCCGAACGTCGGTAGTGCGCCGCGAACTCGTCGAGCCACCCGCGCAGCGCGGCCTCGCCCTCGGCGTTCGGACCGAACGCGGGGAAGCGGTCGATCAACGATTCCATCTCCGTCGCAACCTCGCCGGCCAACGCAGAAAACAGGGCTTCCTTGTTGTCGAAATAGAGGTAGAAGGTGCCGTGGCTGGTCTTGGCCCCCTTCACGATGTCGTCGACGCGAGCGGCGTGATAGCCGCGGCGAGCGATCACGGTGGTCGCGGCATCGAGCAATCGTCGACGGGTTCGAGCGCCCCTCCCCGTCGGACCTGACTGCACGGACCGCGAGGCTACGCCGAGCTGACGCCCGTGTCACGTTTGGTAGGTTCGCCTCGACGACGACGAGGGAGTTGGCGATGACGGCAGCCGTAGGCGACACGCGCGAGATCACCTTCCCGGCGCTGACGCGGACGATGTTCGTGAAGTACGCCGGCGCTTCGGGGGACTTCAACCCGATGCATCACGACGACACGATCGCCACGCAAGTCGGCAACCCGTCGGTGTTCGGACACGGCATGTTGACGATGGGTCTCGCTGGACGCGTGCTCACCGATTGGTTCGGCCCAGAATCGATCCGTCGATTTCAGGTGCGATTCGCCAAGCAGGTCTGGCCCGGCGATGTGCTGACGGCGCGCGCCACGGTCACTGAGGTCCGCGACGACAATGGCGCAACGCTTGCCGATCTCGACATCGAAGTGATCAACGCGGACGGCGTGCACGCCGTTGTCGGCGCCGCCAGCTGCGCGCTCTGAGGCACGACGTCATGGGGATGCTCGACGGCCGAGTCGCGATTGTCACCGGTGCAGGTCGCGGGATTGGACGCGAGTTCGCGCTCGCGCTCGCCGCGGCAGGCGCAAAGGTCGTCGTGAACGATGTCGGTGCGTCGCTTGCTGGTGACGGAACCGGAGAAGACCCTGGGGCCGAAACCGTGGCTGCAATCGAAGCAGCCGGCGGCCACGCAGTCGTCAACCGCGACTCCGTCAGCGATTTCGATGCCGCGGCCAACATCGTGCAGACCGCCATCGATGCGTTCGGTCGAATCGACATCGTTGTCAACAACGCCGGGATCGTGCGCGACAAGACGTTGCTGAAGATGGATGAGTCCGACTTCGACGCGGTGATCGCCGTGCATCTGAAGGGCACCTTCAACGTGACGCGTCATGCGGCCGAGCACTTCCGCTCCCAGGAGTACGGACGCATCGTCAACATCACGTCGTCTGCGGGCTTGCGCGGCAACTTCGGCCAGACCAACTACGGCGCAGCCAAGGCCGGCATCATGGGCATGACGTTCATTTGGTCGATGGAACTCGGCAAGTACGGCATCACGTGCAACGCGGTGGCGCCCGCCGGCGCGACTCGTATGACCGCCGCGCTCTACGAGCGATCCGGTAAGCCGGTGCCACCCGAAGAGAACCCGGCGCTGAACGCGCCACTGGTCGTGTTCTTGGCGTCGGAAGCCGCGGCGCACGTGAACGGACAGATCCTGGGACGCACCGAGTTCAGCTACTCGATCTTCCAACATCCCAAGCAGGTCGCGTGGATGTGGCGCGACGGAGGGTGGACCGCGGAGCAACTGGCGGCCGAGTTCGACAAGAACCTCGGTCAACACCTCCAACCCGTCGGCATGGTGATGCCGAAGTCGATGGCGAAGTAGCGAGGCCTGGCGGTGCCGACAATGCCGGTGGGTGTTGTCGACGTCGTGTACGGCACCGGTGACGATGCAGTCGGGCGTTCGCGCCTGGCCGCGACCGACGGGTTCGCGCACATCGATTGCATGGTCAGCGATGTCGATTCGGGCCTGGCGCTGCCTGTGGGTTGTCCGATCGCGGTTCCGAAGCCAGTCGGCGGGTGGTGCGCCACCCCGGCACCCGCGCGCGACTTCGCCCCAGATGCGTGGGAGCGCGCCGTGCGGTGGTGGCGTAGCGCGCCGGGCGCGTTGTTGGAGCCGTGGGCCGGCGCGGTGGTGCACTCGGCCGAGACCTGGCGAGCGTTCCGCGGCGAGGCTCCGGGCACGCGACTGCTGGTCGACACCGGCCATGTGGCCGACTGGGGTGGCGACCCGCTCGAACTGCTCGAGTGGGCCGACCACGTCCAGCTTCGGCAGGGGCGGCCCGGAGCGACCCAGCTCCACGTCGACGATCCGACCGGCGTGGTCGATTTCGCGGCCGTGTTCGCCCGCCTCGACGCGCTCGGCTACCGCGGCCTCGTCTCGATCGAGTATTTCGATCTCCCAGGCCATGGTTGGCCGCTCGCCGACCCCCGCGCCTGGGCGACCGACCTCCTGCGCGCCCTCATCGTCTGAGCCGCCCGCTCGCTCACGTCCCGCCGACGCTCGCGTCCCGCCCACGCTCGGGTAACGAGCCGTGCCGCGGCGCGGCACGAAGCCGCGCAACGAAACGGGGCGTCGCTACGCTCAGGCCCATGAACCGGGTGCGGGTGCTCGACCCCACGGCCGCGCCGCCCGACGTCGATCCCGATCCGGGGCCGCCGGCGGGATCGTTGCGGGGCAAGACCGTCGGGCTCCGTCTCGACACGGCGTGGCGCTCCTACGAATGGGTGCTCGACGAGTGGGAGCGCCGAATCCTCGCCGCGGGGGCGACCGTGCGGCGCTGGGTCGCAGGCAACCGCGTGGGCGACGACGGCGACCAAACGACCCAAGGTCTGCAGCGCTTCGCCGCCGACGTCGACATCGGCATCGTCGGGCTCGGTAATTGAGGTTCCTGTACGTCGTGGAGTGTCCACGACACGGTCGCAGTCGCGGCGGAGGGAAAGCCTGCGCTCGTGATCGTCACGGCTGAGTTCGCCACCCTGGCACACACCATGGCGGCCAACGCCGGACGCAGCGGACTGCGGGTCCTGGCATTGCCGTATCCGCTGGAAACCCAGCCCGAGGCATCCGTGCGCGCAATCGCGTCCGAGCATTGGGACGCGTTGCTGGCCCGCCTCGGAGCAACGACCGATGGATGACCGCCCGCTCTCGGCGCGCGTCGATTGCGGCCCAACAGGTTGCACGGTCGACTGGTTGACGAGCGATCGCATCGAGGTCGACGACGACGCCGCCGGCTTCACCGAGTTCGCGACGAAGGCCGGTTGGGGTGACGGCCTTCCCTTGATTCCACCGACCGAGGCGCGCGTCCGCGAGCACGTGGCGGCAAGTGGGCGGTATCCCGACGAGTTGGTCGGCGAAGTGCCGCCGCGTCGGGGCCGGGCGACGGTCGAAAAGATCGCGATCAACGCGGTCATGGCCGGCACCGCACCAACCGCGATGCCGATGTTGATTGCATCCATCGAAGCCATGCTCGATCCGCAATTCAACCTGTTCGCGTTGAACACGACAACGTGTTCGGTGGTGCCTGCGATGTTCGTCCACGGTCGGGCCCGGCATGACCTCGACATCTCGATGGGAGCCGGTTGCTTCGGGGGAGTCGCCGGCCCGGCCGCCACCATCGGACGCGCGACGCGTCTGGTGATGCGCAACGTTGGTGGTCAGGTCATCGGCGTCAACTCGAAGAGTGTGTTCGGACAACCCGGCCGGGTCAGCGGCATCTGCGTCGCCGAGTGGGAAGAGCGGTCGCCATGGCCGACGTTCGGCGAACGCCGCGGGCTCGCGCCGGGCCAGTCCGGGGTGACGGTGCACGGCGCGACCGGCACGATCGACATCGCCGACATCTACTGCACCGACGGTGAGATGCTCGCCGAACTCATCGGACGTTCGCTGGCGTTGTGCGGCACCAACTCGTATCTCGGGACGCACCACGGCGCCGAGATCCTCGTCGCGATCTGTCCGCCGTGGGCCGACGTGTTGGCGGGTGCCTATGCGGAGTTCGACGACCTGCGCGCGGCGCTGTTTGCCGCCGCTCGACTGCCGTTGTCGGTGTTTCCGGCACCACACCAACGGGCCCATCACGACAACGGCAAGGTGGATGCCGATGGCATGGTCGCGGTCGTGGAATCGCCCGAACACCTGCTGGTGATGGTGGCAGGCGGACTCGGCAATCTCCATGCGTTGGCGTGTCACAGCTTCGGTCCGACGCAAGCGGTGACCCGCGCCTTCTAGATTCGCTCCGTGGTCACCGTCTTCAACGAAATCGTCCAGGCTCGCGACCGTCTCGCGGCCGAGTTCCCCGACGTCGAGGTGATCGAGATCACCACGGGCGTGCCCGTGGGTGCCCGCGCCGACGTGCTGTTCGGCGGTTGGGGACCCAACTCGATCGAGGCGGTCGGCCGGGGCGTGCAGTGGGTGCAGCTGTCCGGAACGGGGTTCAACAACACTCCGGTCGAGTTGCTCGCGGTGCCAACGGTCACGTGCGCTCGGGGTGCGAGCGCCGTGCCGATCTCGGAGTACGTGCTCGGCACGATGCTCGCCTTCGGGCGCGGTTTTCCGCAGCATTGGCTCGAGGCGCCTCCCAAGCACTGGAACTTCCAACGGATGACTACGTTGGCTGGCCAGACGCTCGGGCTGGTCGGTCTCGGCGGGATCGGAACTCGTATCGCTCGGTTGGCGCTCGCGTTCGACATGGACGTGGTCGCGATGCGCCGCACCGAAACGCCCAGCCCGATCCCCGGCGTGACGATCACAACGGATCTCGCGGAACTGCTCGGCGTTGCCGACCACCTGGTGCTCGCGGCGCCGGGTACGGAACGCACTGAGCATCTCATCAACGCGGAGACGCTCGCGCTTGTGAAACCGGGGGTGCATCTCGTCAACATCGCTCGCGGGTCGCTCGTCGATCAGGACGCGTTGCGGGTTGCGCTCGACGACGATCGGGTTGCCCGGGCGTCGCTCGACGTCTGCGACCCCGAACCACTTCCCGCGGGGCATTGGATGTACGAGCACCCGCGGGTGTTCCTCACGCCGCATTCGTCCTGGTCGAGCGAAGCGTTCTTCGACGCCGCGATCGACATCTTCTGCACGAACCTGCGTCACTGGATCGCCGGCGAACCGCTCGAGCATCTCATCGACCGCGACGAGGGCTACTAGGTGCGTCGATAGAACCCGAACTTCGGACCCTATCGACGCACCACGTGGGGTGGGCGGCGACGGGCGGGGGCGAGGGGGTGAGCGGGGTGCCCGATCGGGATCACCGCAACCGGGTCGTAGTGCGCGTCGAGATCGAGCAGTGCCCGCAGTTCGCTCGTCTGCGTCGTCGCGATCGTCGTCAGCGCGGATCCGAGCCCGCGTGCGGTGGCGGCCAGCAAGAGGTTCTGCACCGCAGGGAACGCCGAACTCCCGACGGCGCCGGGATGTACGAGGTGGCGATCGACGGCAACGACGATCAAGACCGGCGCCGCGGCGATGGTCCCTGAGCTCAAACCGGCGTCGACATCGGCGAAGAGCGACTCGGTGAGTCGCGCCCGCGAATACTCGCGTGCCTGCGCCCACGCGGCAGCCATCAGGTCACCAATGCCGTCGCGCCGGGTTCGATCGCGAACAACGACGAAGACCCACGGTTGTGAGTTTTCGGCGCTCGGCGCGAACGTCGCCGACGCGATGATCGCGTCGATGGTTGCGTCATCGACCTCGTCGGACGCGAACGATCGATGTGCACGTTGTCGCCGCACGAGTGCGTCGAAGTCGTTCATTTGATCGCCTCGCCGATGCGCCGGAACGAGTTGACGTACATGATGCGAAGGCTGGGCCCGAACGCCCATTGCTTCCAGGACTCGTGCTGACGGCCTCCGAACCGTGCCGTGACCATCGGTGTCATCATCTTGAACGCGCGTTCGGGGTCGTCGCAGTCCATCTCGTAGAAGTGCATGAACCGCGGATGCGCGCCGGGCACCGCGTTCACATATGGCGTGATCATCGTGTAGCCCGGCACTGATGCCTCGGCGATGTGGCGAATGTGCACGAAGTCGGCCCAATCGCGCAGCTCCTGCGTGCGCGCCTCGTCCTCGGGAGAGATCAACACCAGCGACAGCCCGATCGTCGGCTTCGCCGACAACGTGCCCTGGCCCGGCCGACCCGTGCGCACGAAATGCAGGCCGTCACCGGTTGGCGGCGCGAACGTCGCGTCGACTTCGGCCACGACGAGGTAGTCGAACTCGTCGAGGACGCGCGGCAGGTCGTCGCGGTCGCAGTTGACGTTGGCCCACCAAGTCACGCCCACGACGCCGTCGTGATCGAGCAACTCGGTCGCTCGATGGGCCGCGCGATCGGCGCTGTCGTCGAGCCGTTCGAGGTACAACCCCGGGTTGGTCCGATCCTCCACGACCGCCGACGCTAACGCTTTGGACCCGTCGTCGTTGCTGGCCCGCTTGTTGTTGGCCCGCTTGTTGCTGGGCCTACTCGTCTGGGCCCGCTCCTCTGGGCCGACGGCCGAGCGGTGTTTCTCCCCGACGCCCGCTTGGTCCGTCGGCGAGCCACGGGTAGTCAGGTCGGGCAGCCCGGTCGGGCAGTCAGGTCGGGCGGCCAGGCCGGGCAGCCAGGTTGGTCAGGTCGCAGCGGGCACGGGGCGGCAGAGCAGTTGACTGACGCCGTTCGCGAGCAACGAGCCAGCGTCGTCCCACACTTGCATCTGCGCGCCGATGAGGCCCTCGCTCGCGCTCGGCGAATGCCCGCGAGTGAGGAGCCACTCGGAGTGCGCGGCGGGTCGATGAAAGTGGCACGCGATGTCGATGCTCGGCGCGATCACCTGCTGTTGGTTGTGGTATCCCTGCACCGCGGGCCATGAACCGACATCGACCAGAATCAACAGCCGACACGCGTCGGCCCAAGGGTCGCTGAACGTTGGTGACGGCTGGAATCGGAGCCACTCGTGCCACTCCGGGTCAGCGTCTCCGGTCTGACGCTCCATCCAATCGTGGCGCCACGACGTCGGCCGTTCGTCGAAGTTGTCCCAGAATCGATACGGCGAGTTGCGGGTCTCACCCATTGCAGCGAGTCGCTCGTCGACCGTCGGACAATCCCGCCAGTCGTCGACATCGGGCGCCGGCCAGTCGTGGTGATCGAGACCGAGGAGTTCGTCGGCGACGCCCCACACGAAGGCGTCGAACAGCGCGCGGTCGCCCTGGGAGATGGTTGCTCGGACGGAGGTGGCGGTACGCGCCTCGCGCAAGGTCTCGCAACGAATCTCGATGTCGTGGTCGAAGTCGCCGACGCCGAGGAAGTGCCCGACGATGCTCGCCGGACGCGGGCGGCCGCAGTGCGCCCCCGCCGCTCGGAGCGCGAACGACGCGAGATAGCCGCCCATCGGGCCCCAGATCTCCCAATCGCGCGACATCCGGGCGCGATAACGACCGTCGTCGACGAGCGTGACCGTGGTGTCGATGCCGAGATCTCCCATCGCTTGCTGACCCTAGGACTCGGGCCAACATCTCGACGACCGACTTTCCGCCGCGTCGCCCCTCCAGCCGACGACGGCCTCGGTCAGGGGTGGCGGAGGTGGAACGACTTCGGGCGGGTCACGGACTGGAAACCGAGCGGCGACAGTGACGCGCCGAATCCGGTGTCCTTGACGCCGGTCCACGCGAGCGCCGGATCGAGGTAGTCGCAGCGGTTGAGGTACACGGTGCCGGTGTCGATCCGCTCGCCGAGTGCCAACGCCGCGTCGAGATCGGCCGACCAGATCGATGCGGTCAACCCGTAGTCCGAGTCGTTCATCAGCGCGACCGCCTGGTCGTCGTCGTCGACCGCAACGATGCCGATGACCGGACCGAACGACTCTTCGGTCATCACCCGCATCGAATGGTCGACATCGACGAGCACCGTTGGTCCGAGATACGGCGTCATCACCGAACTCGCCGCGAAGTCGTGTTCGCTGACGAGCGCGCGAGCGCCGGCCGCGATCGCGTCGGCGATTTGGGCGCGTACGAAGTCGGCGGCTGCGGCGTTGACCATCGGGCCGATGTTCGTCGCCGCGTCGCGCGGGTCGCCGAGCACATAGCCGCGGGTCGTGGCGACGAACCCCTCGATGAACTCGTCGTAGACCGCGCGGTGCACGTACACGCGCTCGATGCCACAACACGACTGTCCGGCATTGAAGAACGCCCCGTCGACGGTCTCGGCCGCGGCGAACGCGACATCGGCATCTGCCCGCACGTACGCAGGGTCTTTGCCGCCGAGTTCGAGTCCTGTGCCGATGAATCGTTCGCGCGCGGCGCGCTGAATCGAGTGACCGGCTCCGACGGATCCGGTGAAGGCGACGAACCCGACGCGCGAATCGCCGATGATCTGCGCGATGTCGTCGTGCGTTGCCGCGACGGCTTGGAACACGCCATCGGGCAAACCGGCGGCGGCGAATGCCTCCGCGAATCGTTCGGCGCACAACAGCGTCTGCGTCGCATGCTTCAAGATCACGCTGTTGCCGGCCAACAGCGCCGGCACGATCGTGTTGACCGCCGTGAGATAGGGGTAGTTCCACGGTGCGACGACGAGTACGACGCCAACGGGGTCACGGCGAATGAAGCGGGTGAAACCTGCTTGCGCGGGAGTCGCTGGGCGATCGGCCAACGCCTCGTCGGCAATCGAGATGAGGTGGCGGGCGCGTTCCTGCAATCCCCGGGTGAGTTCGAACGGAGTGTGGGCGATCGGACGACCCATCTGCAGCGTCAACTCGGCACCGATCGCATCGGCGCCCTCGACGAACCACTGCACGGCTCGTTCGCAGACCGCAGCTCGCTCGGCGAGCGGAGTCGAACGCCACGTGCGTTGGGCGGTCGCGGCCCGATCGATCAACGCGTCGCGCTCGATCGCCGAGACGGTGGTGCGTTCGGCGACGATGGAACCGTCGATGGGGGAGATGATTCGCTGTACGGACATAGGTCCGCATTCTGGCGCGTCGCCGTTGGCTGGCGTGATCCGAATGCCCGGACCGGCTGGGTCAGTCGGTGTGATCCGGCGTGGTCGTCGTGGCGCGGCCAGCGTCCGCGGTGGCGCGTTGCACATCCAGCACAACGCTGCGGATCTGGCGTTCTCGAAGGTGCGAGCGGTGGTTCCCCAGCTCGATCCGTCGGATCTCGGCCACCACTCGGTCGATCGACTCGTTCGTCCGCTTCGGCATCGCCATCTTCATCGGCAGGTCGTCTCGAAATCTGCACGGGCACGGCGTTCTAAGGTGACATCCGTGTCAGGTTCCGTCCCCGACCGCACGGCGCCCGCGCCCGGCCAGGCGCCGCTCGTCGCCCCCAACGCGGCCGCGTTGTTACGCCGCAACGGGACCGACCCCGCGATCGCCGCACGCCCCGCGATCAGGTTCGACGATCGCATGTGGACGCACGGCGAGTACTACGCCGAGGCATGCCGCTTTGCCCGCATCTTCGACGAGCGGCTCCCGGCGACCGGGCCACGTCACGTCGCCGTCCTGCTCGACAACACGCCCGACTACCTGGTCGCGCTCGCCGGGGCCGCCCTCGTCGGCGCGGCCGTCGTCGGTCTCAATCACACTCGGCGCGATCACCACCTTCTCACCGATCTGCGCCACACCGATTGCTCGCTGCTCATCGTCGAGCCTCGCCACCTCGACCTGGTCCAGTCGGTTCGGGCCGAACTCCCGCCGACGATCGTCACGCGTCGCTTCGACGACAACGCGTCGGGCTGCGAACTCACGGCCGCACTGGCGGGGCTCGACACCGACTCCGACCCGGGCCACGAACCCAGCGTCGACGAACGCTGGGCGCTGATCTTCACCAGCGGCACCAGCGCCGCACCCAAAGCCGTGATCTGCACGCAGCGTCGGTTGCTCGTCACCGGTAACCGCATGGCGTTGCTGCTCGACCTCGGCCCCGACGACTGTGGCTACGTGTGCATGCCGCTGTTTCACAGCAACGCGATCCAAGTTGGCTGGGCGCCGTCGCTCATCGCGGGCTGCGCAGTTGGTCTGGCCCGGCGGTTCAGCGCCCGTGGGTGGTTGCCCGATGTCCGTCGTTACGGCGCGACGTATTTCAACTACACCGGCAAGCCGCTCGCGTACCTGAACAACACACCCGAGCGCCCCGACGACGCGGACAACCCGGTACGTGTGGCGTTCGGGAACGAAGGATCACCGGAGGTCGTCGGTACGTTCGCTCGCCGGTTCGACATCGAGGTCATCGACGCGTACGGCGCGACCGAAGGTGGCATTGCCGTCAACCGGCGAATGGGTGATCCGCCTGGCGCGCTCGGTATGCCGCCCGATTCGGTCATCGTGGTCGACGCCGAAGGCGTCGAGTTACCCCGAGCGGTGTTCGACGACGCGGGCCGATTGACCAACGCGATCGAGTGTGTCGGAGAAATGGTCAACACCGCGGGAAGCGGGCCCTTTGAGGGTTACTACGGCAACCCCGAAGCGACGACGACCACGACCCGCAACGGCTGGTACTGGTCGGGCGACCTCGGTTACAAGGACGCGGATGGCTAT
>SXGT01333788.1_pt1 | contig 21677 bp, 20 predicted proteins | sample 3176221 | NCBI WGS metagenome assembly SXGT01 (sample SAMN11356862, study PRJNA531348) | freshwater metagenome | isolation source: freshwater sample F1-120 | place: China: Fuxian Lake, Yuxi | collected 2017-12-25
CGTCTCCGCCGCGCGCACGCCGCCCGTGAAGAGCGACGAACTGAGGCCCTGCGGCACCGCGTTGTTGGCGGCGATCGCCTGCTCGAGGCTCTGGATCGGCATCACGTAGAGAATCGGCGCGAACGTCTCCTCGTTGGCGATCGGCAGGCCGAGCGGAGCACGAACGATCGCTGGCTCGACGTATGCGCCGCCCGAGATGCGTGCATCGACCTTGGCGCGCTTGCCGCCACAGACGACCTTGCCGCCTTGTGCCTTGGCCTGCGCGATCGCGTGGTCGAATGCCTTCGCCGACGCTTCGTCGACGAGCGGGCCGATCAGCGTGCCGTTCTCGAAGGGGTCGCCGATCTTGCAGTGCTGGTAGGCCGTGGCGAGGCGCTCCGTCAGCTGGTCGATGACCTTCTCGTGCACGAGCAGTCTGCGCGTCGTCGTGCAGCGTTGGCCGGCGGTGCCGACCGCGCCAAACACGATGCCGCGCACCGCGAGTGACAGGTCCGCGTCGTCCATCACGACGATCGCGTTGTTGCCGCCGAGTTCGAGCAGCGAACGGCCAAAGCGTTGCGCGACGCGAGGGCCGACGATGCGGCCCATGCGCGTGCTGCCCGTTGCTGAGATCAGCGGGATGCTCGGGTCGTCGAGCATCGCTGAGCCAACTGCGGCGTCGGGGCCGATCACGCACGGAATGAGCGCAGCCCATTCCTTGCCTAGCACTTCGGCGGCGATGTTGGTCATCGCGATCGCGGTGAGCGGCGTCTTGAGCGAGGGTTTCCACAGGCAACTGTCGCCGCAGACGAGCGCGAGCATCGAGTTCCAGGCCCAGACCGCGATCGGGAAGTTGAACGCCGTGATGACGCCGACCGTGCCGAGCGGGTGCCAGGTCTCGCGCATGTGGTGGTCTGGCCGTTCGCTCGCGATCGTGAGGCCATAGAGTTGGCGCGACAAACCGACTGCGAAGTCCGCGATGTCGATGCACTCTTGCGCTTCGCCGAGGCCCTCTTGCGTGATCTTGCCGGCCTCGAGCGTCACCAGCTTGCCGAGCAGTTCCTTCTTGTCACGGAAGGCGTTGCCGATGCGACGCACGAACTCACCGCGCTGCGGCGCCGGCACCGTGCGCCAGCGCAAGAACGCTTCGTGCGCGGCCTTGCTCGCCTTGGCGTAGTCCTCGGCTGTCGCCATCTGAACGGTCGCGATCGTGCTGCCGTCGACGGGCGAGCGCACGGCGAGCGAGCCGCCGCTGGTCTTCTGCCACGTGCCGAGGAAGCAGCCGGAGTTGTCCTTGTGAATGCCGAGTGCGGCGAGGATGTCGAGGTTCATGGATGCAGGGTCAGAAGCGATCAGAGGTCGTAGAACGCGAGGTCCTTGCCCGTGACCTGCTTGGTCCAGGCGTAGATCTGGCCGGCGTGGCCGCTCATGTGCTCCATCACGTGGAGCACGGCGGCAAGCCCGGTTTCACGATAGCGGGCCTGGATCGTGCGTTCTCGCAGCAGTTCGTCGATCGAGAGCCGGTCGACGACATCGCAGGCATCGGCGACGATTGAGGCGAGGCGGGCGTGCAGTTCGCGTCCCGATGCGCCGGAAGCCGCGGCGAATTCGGCGGGCCGATCGCGGCGGTCATCCAGCGTGGAAAAACTCACGAGGATCCACTGCGTGATGTTGCCGCACAGGTGCAGCAGCAGGTTGCCGACCGAGTTGCTCGCCGCGTTGGGCCTCTGCCAGATGTCGCGCTCGTCGAGCAGTTCGATGCAGCGGCCGATGCGCGCAACGCACTCGCCTTGCGTGTGGCGGCGGAACGCTGTGCGGATGCCGTGCGCGAGGCGGTCGGCGGCGGCGACGGGCTGGTCCATCCGTGCAAGGTAGTCCGCGGCGGGGCGCAGCGCACGATGGCGGAAGTGGGAGGGGCGGGTGGCCGTACGAGTTGGGCGGGCGAGGCGTCGAATGAGGCTGCCGCGGGAGTGGGGCGGACACGCGGCGACCTGTGACTGCGCGCGCGCCCTTCATCGCACCAACAACGGCAACCGCACCACTTCCAGCCGCACCTCATCCACCGCCAACTCCGCCCTCGCGCCGGGGCTCCAATCCCCGATCACCGTGACGCGCACCTGTCGCTCCATGGTCACGTGCGCGAGGCTCTGCGAGGTGAACGCCAAGGTCCGCGAGTTCACGCCCGGAGCATTCAACTCCGCGATCGTGTCGAAGCGCTCGGCGACGGGGTTGTAGTAGGACGTGCGCAGGGTCGAGTCCGCGTCACTGCGCGAGAGTTTGGCGACGATGCGTGCGCGGATCGCGACGATCTCGTTGACCGAATTCACCGACAAGGTGGCCTTGCAGTTGATGCCGGCGATCTCGCGGCCGTCGAAGGTGTCGCTCGCGAGGATCAAGAACTGGTCGTCGGCAGCGCCGAGTTGGCTCTTGCCGCCTTGCGTGACGACGCCAGCGCTGAGTTGCACTTCGATCGCGGACAGCGGCACCACTTCGGTCGCGGCAACGGTGGGCGCGCTTGGCATCGTCGAAAACGCATCGACGCCGTAGCAGGCCCATTGTTCGCCGGGCTCGACGAGTTGTGGGTTGGCGCCGCCGGCATCGAGCATCGAGAGGCGCAGGCCTTGCCTGCCTTGCAGGGGCTGCGCGATGGCACAGAGCATCCGATCGCCGAGCGGCGCATAGCGCGGCATGCGCACTTCGCCTTGCGGGTCGAAGAGCAAGCTCTCGACGCCGGTGGCGAGGTCGATGCTCCACAAGCGCGAGATGCCGGACGCGAGCATTTCGATGAACGCGACCTTCGAGCCATCGGGAGCAAAGCACGGCTCGCGCACGCCGAGTTCGGCGTTGGGCGAAGGGCGCTGCGTGCCGAATGGCACTAGCCCGGTGCCGTCGCCGAAGACCAGGTGCAACTGGCTCTGGCCGCTTTGCCGGCGGACGAACACGATTCGATCCGTGCTGGCGGACCAATCGGGCTCGCGATCTTCGACGCCAGGATCGGCGGCCAAGAAGGGCTGCGGGTTTTGGCCATCCATGGCGCAAGTCCACAGCCGCGAGTCACCGGCGCGCGCGCTTGCGAACAGCACGACGGCTCCGTTGGGCGACCAGCACGGCGTCTCGTCGAAGCCCGCGGAGTTCGTGATCCTCACTTCGGCCGACAGGCCGCTGCGCGAACTGACGTAGAGATCGCCCGTCGACGCGTTGCCCGCCGTCGTCTGACGCGTGAACACGACGTGGTCGCCGCCAGGATGCGCGCGCACGTGCAACTCGCGGCCGCTGCGATCGGCGACGCGCGACGTGCCGAGGTTTGTCGCGGTGCGAAGCGCGATCTCCGCGGTCGACGACGAGGTGAGGCTTTGGCGGCAGAAGGCGAGCTGCGGCGGCTGGCCTTGGCCGTCATTTGGCGTCGAGTCGGAGGTCGCGACGGGCGCGCAACCGGTGGCCAACGCGGCGGCGAGCACCGCGAACAAGGCGGGGCGAAGGCGGAGAAGGCGCAGCGCGTTCTGTGGCACGGCACGAATGTAGGAGCGCGACGACGGAGCGTCGACCGTCGCAGCCGGCAACTGGTTGGCGTTGGGGGCGGCAGGCGAAGTCCGTGTGGCCTGCCCTTGCCGTGGTCCTGCGATGCACGTTCGCGAGCGCGTTGCGTCCTCGTCGGCTCCATGCACATCCGCTGTGCGCGGCGTTTCGTTCGCTACGCTGCTTCGCCTGTGAACGTCTCCGAGTTCGACTTCGAGCTGCCGCAGTCAAGAATCGCAACGGCCCCCATGGAGCCGCGCGACCAGTCGCGTCTGTGCATCGTCGATCGCGCCACTGGCCACACGACACACGCGGTGTTCACCGACTTGCCGTCTTTGCTGCGGGCTGGCGACCTGCTCGTGCTCAACGACACGCGCGTGCGGCCGTGGCGGCTGTGCGGCCAGCGCGCGACTGGCGGCAAAGTCGAGTGCCTGATCCTGTCGTTGCGCGGCAACGAGGGCGAAGGCTTTGTCAAGCCGAGCAAGAAGCTCACGGCCGGCGACACGATCGCGATGGAGGGCGGCGCGATCCGTCTCGAACTGCTGCAGCAGCAAGACGGCGGCCGTTGGCGCTTTGCGCTGCACGCCGACGGCGGCGACGTCAACGCCGCGCTCGAACGGCATGGCCGCGCGCCGCTGCCGCCCTACATCGAACGGCGTGGCGACGAGGATCCGGCGACGGATCGCGCGCGCTACCAGACCGTGTTTGCGCGCGTGCCGGGAGCGGTCGCGGCACCGACGGCTGGGTTGCACTTCACCGAGCGCGTGTTCGAAGCGCTGCGGAAGCGCGGCGTCGAACTCGCGTGGGTCACGCTGCACGTTGGTGAAGGCACCTTTGCGCCGATGCGCACCGACGTCGTCGAGGAGCACCGCATGCATGCCGAGGAATACGAACTGCCGATTGCGACGGCGCAGGCGATCGCCGCGGCGCGGGCGCGCGGCGGCCGCGTCGTCGCGGTCGGCACGACGAGTTGCCGGACGCTGGAGACGTGCGCCAACGATGATCGCACCGTCACCGCGGGCCGCGGCAACTCGTCGATCTTCTTGTATCCGGGCAGGCCGTTTCGCGTCGTCGATGCGCTGGTCACCAACTTCCACCTGCCGAAGTCGACGCTGCTGCTGCTGGTCGCGGCCTTCGCGGGAAAGGAGCGCATCCTGTCGGAGTATCGCGATGCGATCGAACGCGGCTACCGGTTCTATTCGTATGGCGACGCGATGCTGATCGTCTGAGTTGGCTCGGTCAGCGATGGGCGCATCCCTGCGGCGCGATCGCAATCTGGGCTCGTTGAGGATGCCCATGGGGCCGCCACGCAAGCAGGCCCTCCCAGGTGCGTCGCGCCCGACCTTGGGCTTCGATCACAACATCGCGCGCAGGCGGGCCGCGGCGGCGTATGGATCCTGCGCCTTCAGGATCGCGCTCGACACAGCGATGCGCCGAACGCCGAAGGCGCGCAGTCGAAGCAGGTTGGTCGCGTCGATGCCGCCGATCGCAAACAAGGGCACGGGGCTCGAAAAGGCGGCTTCTTCGATGACTTCCGCAGTGAGGCCCTCGGTATAGCCCTTCGTCGCAGTCGGATAGCAGGGGCCGAAGCCGACGTAGTCCGCGCCGGCGGCGACCGCGGCGTCGATCTGCGCCTTGCTGTGGGTGCTGACACCGAGCCATTGGCGGACCAGCAGCTTGCGGGCGACCTCGGCAGGCATGTCGTCCTGGCCAACGTGGGCACCGTGGGCGCGTCCACGCACTCCGAGCATCACATCGTCGTTGACCAGGATCGGCACGCCGCGCTCCATGCAGACGTCCCGGCAGGCGCGGAATCCGCCGTCATCGGGTTCTTTGCAGCGCCACTGGACGAGGTCGACGCCGCCCTTCAGCGCGTTCTCGAGCACACGCCAGGGCTTCTCGCCCGCGAGCGCTGGCGAGAACAGCAGGTAGAGCCGGTGGGCGGACGACACCATGAGGCGGCGGGGAGGGAGGCTATCCACAAGCGGGGTCGGACGCCGCGCACAATCTGCCGACGAGGTGGATGCTGCGTGGCGCGTTGCTTTCGAGCGGCGTAGAAGTGGTGGCGCAAACGACCAGCGGCTGAGGCCGGTTGCGAAGTCCAACTGCAGCATCGCGGGCTCGACCACGGAAGCCCCGAGTTCCCGCTGCGAACTCGCTCCATGCCTTCGGCCGGCTTGGTCTTGGTCGCTTGCCAACTGTGAAACCACTTCCCGAGTGAGTTGCCTCGTGTTCCCGCACTCGTTCTTGCCCAACGCCGCGATCTTCGTCATCGGCTGTGTCGCCGCAATCTACTTGCTGCGCACGGGCATCGTCGTTTGGGGGACCTTCGTGCTCGCGGCAGTGGCGCTGTGCGCCGACCTCGCACTCGTCGCGCGATTTTGTTTCGACGACAACGGGCCTTGGTTCGCGGTTGGACTTGTTGGCATGCAGGCAGTCGGGCTCTGCGCCGCGGCCTTCATCGTGCTCGCGCTTTCGCGCCTACGGTGGTCGCAAGACGGCAAGCAGAAGGCCCAACTCAAAGAGGCCGCGATGCGGAGCTATGTCGCCGGGGACTTTGCGGCAGCTGGCGACTTGTATCGCCGGATCCGTAGGGCGGATCCTTGGGATCTTGCCGCTCGCATCGGGCTCGGCAACGTGGCGCGGCGACTCGGCCACGTCGCGGCGGCGCGGCGGCATCTCGCAACGGCGCGGCGTCTCGATTGCGGGAAAGCGTTTCACGATCTGCTCGATGAGTTGGAGCGAAGGCTCGCGACCCCGGCGCGCCGGGGAACAGGCAGCGATGCTGGCAGTTCCCAACGGGGCTGAGTGGTGGGCGCCGCCGCCGTCAGCCTGTTGTCTCGGCCAGGCTCTCGCTGCACATGGTCTGCGTTGGCCGCGAAGAATGCGCAGACTGGGTCAGACTTCGTAGGCTCGGACGCGATCCGCTCGATTTTGCTAAATTGCCAGCCCCTTCGGTGGGGCAACTTCGCACGCCTCGTTGCCGCGCCACCTGCTTCGTAACACCGAAGTCCCAACCATCATGACCCCAACCGCAACTTCATCGCGCCTGCTGCCACTCCTCGGCGCCGCGGCGCTTGCTTCCGCGCTCGTCGCGCAAGCTCCCTTGCAGTCGCCGCCGGTGCCCGCGGGCAACCCGATCACGCCTGCGAAGTCCGTGCTTGGCAAGATTCTGTTCTGGGAAGAGCAGATGTCGAGCAACAACCGCGTGGCCTGCGGCACGTGCCACAAGACCGAGTTTGGCGGCGGTGACAACCGTCGCGTGCCGCACCCAGGCGCGGACGGCGTGTTCGGCAACGCCGATGACACGTTCGGCTCGCCTGGTGTGCCGAATAGTCGGAGCGACAACACCTACGCGCCGGACACCGCCTTCGGCCTGACAGAACAGGTCACGGGCCGCACTTCACCCAGCTTCATCACCGGCGCCTACTTCCCGGAGATGTTCTGGGATGGTCGCGCGCGCGGAGTGTTCAACAACCCGGAGACTGGCACGGTCAGCTTGCCAGCGGGTGGTGCGCTGGAGAGTCAATCGGTCGGACCGCCGCTGAGCGACGTCGAGATGGCGCACGACTTGCGCACCTGGAATGAGCTCAAGACCAAGCTCGCGTCGTCCCTGCCGATGGCGCTCGCGACGAACCTGCCGCCGGACATGGCCGCGGCGATCGCGGCCAACCCGACCTACCCACAACTCTTCGCCGCAGCGTTCGGCGATGTCGCGATCACCGGCGAGCGCATCGCGTTCGCGCTCGCCAGCTACGAGCGATCGCTGGTGCCAGACCAGACGCCGTGGGATCAGGCGCAGCGCGGCGTGCCGGGCGCGATGACCCAGTCTCAGATCAACGGCCAGAACAACTTCTTGCGGCCGCCGGGCGGTCCTGGTGGTGGGTTTGGCTGCGGCGCCTGCCACGTGCCGCCGTTGTTCGCCGGCGTGACGGCTCCGCCAGGCGGCGGCGCGCCAGTGCTCTTCCGCAACATCGGCCTGCGACCGATCGCGCAGGACATCGGCAGGCAGGCCGTGACCAACAACCCGGCGGACCGCGGCCGCTTCAAGGTTCCGAGCCTCCGCAACTCAGGGCTTCGCACGCAGTTCTTCCACGCCGGTGGTCTGCAGAACATCGGGCAGGTGGTGGGCTTCTACATCGGTGGTGGCGGCCCCAACCTCGACAACAAGGACCCGCTGCTGGTGCCGCTCAACCCGCCGCCGCCGGCTCCTCCCATCCCGCAACAGGTCGTCAACGAAGTCATCGACTTCGTCAGCAATGCACTGACCGACCCGCGTGTTCGCAACCGTCAGTTCCCCTTTGACCGGCCAACGCTGCTGAGCGAACGCTTGCCCCAGGTCGGCATCCAGTTCGGCGCCAGCACGCCCGGCAGTGGCTTGCAGGTTCCGATCGCGCTCGCCGGCGTGCCGGCAAACATCGGCAACGCCGATTTCAAGGTGGGTCTCGGCAACGCGCTCGGCGGCGCACCGGCGCTGCTCGGTGTGTCGACTACGTCGTCGCCTGGCGGCACCACCTTTGCCGGCTTCGCGTTGAACATCGGTTTGCCCGAACTCGCACTGCTCACCATCGCGTCTGAAGGCCCCGCCGGCCAGCCGGGTCGAGGCTTTGGAACGGTGCTGTTCCCGATCCCCTTCGATGCGGGCCTCGTTGGATTGACGATGTATGTGCAGTGGTTTGTCGCAGATCCCAACGGCATCAGCGGCATCGCGGCATCGCGGGGCGCTGAGATCCGGTTCTTCTGATACCACGCGCCAGCAACAGGGAAACACGACGGCTCGGTTGCCATGCGCAGCCGGGCCGTCGTCGTTCTTGGACGACGCATCGCCTGCCGCTCGAGGCCTACGCAGGGCATACCGTCACGGCCTTGCGGCTAGACTCGGGTCATGCTCGCCACGCTGCTCGTCTCGTCCCTGTTGACGCTCGTGTCGCAATCGGTCGCGCCGCCGCAGCAGTCTTCTCCCGACAAGGTTGCTGCCGCATCGCCTGGTGAGCGGGGCGAGATTCCGGTCGGCAAGTGCGAGTGCTCGGTCTCGGTCGGCGCCTACGGCATTCCGGTGTTCTTCTATCGGCCGGAGCGCTGGGTTGGAGAGCGCATGATCCTGGTGATGCACGGCGTGATGCGAAACGCCGACGAGTATCGCGACCACAGCGTTGCGATGGGGGATCGACTCAACGCGTTGATCGTGGCGCCCTTGTTCGACAGCGAGCGGTTCCCGAGTCGCGCCTACCAACGCGGCGGCATCCTGCGCGAGGATGGCAGCGCGGCACCCAAGCACGAATGGACCTATGCGCTGATCCCCTCGATTGCCGCCGCGGTGCGTTCGATGGTGGGCGTCGAAGGGATGCCCTTCTCGATCCTGGGCCATTCGGCGGGTGGGCAGTTCGTGATGCGGATGAGCGCCTTCCAAGACACCGGCGCCGAGCGACTCGTCGCCGCCAACCCGGGAACAGACCTGTTTCCCACGCGGGGAATGCAGTTTGGCTACGGCTTCGGCGGGCTGCCCGACGCGATGTCGACCGACGAGCACAGTCGCCGCTACCTCGCCGCGCCGTTGACGATCTATCTGGGCACCGCCGATGACCAACCTGATGAGAACTTCGAGACCAGCGAGCCGGCGATGGCGCAAGGCTCAGGTCGCCACCAACGCGGGCTCGCGTGCTTCTGGTCCGCCAAGACGCTCGCCGATGCGCGCGGTTGGGCATTTGGGTGGCGGCTCGTCGAGGCGCATGGCGTGGGCCATGACCACGAGAGAATGTTCGACCATCCCAACTGCGAACTCGCGCTCTACGGCAAGGGCGGCGTGCCGCCGCCAGAGGCGAAATCAGGTCTGCCGGCAGACCAGCAGAAAGCAGAGCAAGGCAAGGACGCGCGACACAACGTCAAGTGACGCCGCGCCGCGATGCGGGATCAGCGGATCTTCTCGCTGATCGTCTTCGCTTGCAGGAACTGCAGCAGGTAGTCCGGGCCGCCGGCCTTGCTGTCGGTGCCCGACATATTGAAGCCGCCGAAGGGGTGGGCGCCGACGAGCGCGCCCGTGCACTTGCGGTTGATGTAGAAGTTGCCGACGTGGAAGCGGCGTCGCGCGAGCTGCTTCTTCTGTTCGTCGTTGGTGAACAGCGCGCCCGTGAGGCCGTATTCGGTGTTGTTGACCACGGCCAGGCCTTCGTCGAAGTCCTTGACTCGCACGAGCGCGAGCACGGGGCCGAAGATCTCCTCGAGGCAGATGCGCGCGTCGGGCTTCACATCACCGAAGACGGTGGGCTTGACGTAGTAGCCTGACTTGGGGCCGGCCTCGCCGCCGGTGAGCAGCTTGCCTTCCTTCTTGCCGCTCTTGATGTAGTCGAGGGTCTTCTTCTGCGCGGCAGCGTCGACCATCGGGCCGATGTAGCTCGAAGCCTCGCTCTGGTGGCCCATCTTCAACGCTTCGACCTTGGGCAGCAGGCGCTTCACGAACTCGTCGTAGACGTCCTGGTGGATCACCGCGCGGCTGCATGCGGAGCACTTCTGGCCTTGGTAACCGAACGCCGACGCGACGACCGCGTCGACGGCCTTGCCGAGGTCGCAGTCCTTGTCGACGAGGATGCTGTCCTTGCCTCCCATCTCCGCAATCAGGCGCTTCATCCAGATCTGGCCCTTCTGCGTCTTGGCTGCGTTCTCTTGGATCCACAAACCCACATCGCGGCTGCCGGTGAACGAGATGAAGCGCGTGAGCTTGTGCTGCACGATCGCGCCGCCGATCTTCGAGCCGGGGCCCGTGACGAAGCTGAGAACCTGCTTCGGCAAGCCGCACTCGTACATCAGGTCGACGAACATCGCAGCAACGCCCGGGGCCTGCGACGCGGGCTTCACGATGACGGTGTTGCCGGCGAGCAGCGCGGCGACCGCCATGCCCGCCATGATCGCGAGCGGGAAGTTCCACGGCGGGATGATCGCGCCCACGCCGATGGGGATGTAGATCATCTCGTTGCGCTCGCCTTCGATCGGCGTGACGAATTGCGGCTCCGCCATGCGCAGCATCTGGCCCGAGTAGTATTCGAGGAAGTCGATCGCCTCAGCAGTGTCCGCGTCGGCCTCCGCCCACGTCTTGCCGACTTCGTAGCAGAGCATCGCCGACCACTCGTGCTTGTGCTCTCGCAGCTTCTGCGCGGCCTTCATCACGATGCGGACGCGCTCTTGCGCGGGCGTCTCGGCCCAGCCCTGGAATGCGGCGTGCGCCGCGGTAACGGCGCGGTCGCCGTCTTCTGCGGTCAGTTCTTGGAACGTGCCGATCGTGCGCGACGTCTCGCCGGGATCATGAGTCGCAAAGGTCTTCTGGCCGGTGATCTTCTCGCCACCGATCCAGCAGGGCCACGTCCTGCCGAGCACAGTCTCACGCACTTTCGTCAGCGCGCGGGTGAACGCTTCCTTGTTGGCGGGGGTGGAGAAGTCGGTGAACGGCTCGTTGCGGAAATTCGACAGCTGCATGACGCCTCGCGCGGATTTGGGGCGAGGACGATAGGCGCACCGTCTCTGTGTCGCAAAGGAGCGCAGGGAAAAGGAACGGCCCGCCGGGAGATGACCGGCGGGCCGCGACTTGGATCAGGGATTGGCGAGCGCCGAAGGCGCGGCGCGCAGGAACAGGGACCCCGCGCAGCGCCCAGGTTCGTTCAGGAGGCCTGCCAGCGGTGGCGTTGCACCGTCTCCGAGAAGCGCGTCTGGTCGTCCTTGCTGAACAGGCGGACCTTGGAGCCGCAGTTCACGCAGAACGAGTGGTCGACGCTCATCATGTAGCGCACGTAGTCCTTGCACTGATCGCACCACTTGCGTTCACCGTAGAAGTCTTGGCTCGACATCGTGCTCGTTGCTCTCGTTGGTCAGGCGGCGCAGTCCGATGCGGATTGCGCATGCCGGAGAGAAAGCAACTGTGTTGCCAACTGCGGACATCTGACTCGTCAGTGCGACCAAGGCGCGGTGCCACCGGCGACAATCGTTGATGACTGGTGATTGCGCGGCGCCAGGGAAGTGCCATCGCGTCGCGGCGCGCAGACGGTTTGCAGTGCGAACTTCCTCGGGCAATCGCTGTTGTGCCGATGCCACTGCGCCATGCCCTGCATCTGCGAAATCGGACCCGTCGCGTGATCAGGACGGGCAGCAGACCGAGCCATGGCAAGCTGTCGTCGATCAGGCCCTTGGCAGCCCGTTGACAGACGCATGCCGCCTGCGCGCCATCGATCCGAGGCGGCCTCCGCGTCGTGCGAAAGCGTCGAATCCCCGGATTCGACTTCGTCCCCGCCTCTTGATCTCACCCCGGATGCCAGGCGCTTTGCAACGCAGCCGTGCTTCAACGGGCTGCTGACAAGGCGCGATCGAACTCTTCTCGGACCTCGGGCGCAGTCTCTCTGGAACGCGCCGCGTCGAGTTCTGCGCGCGCCCCGCCGATTCGACCCAAGGCCCAGGCGGCATGACCGCGAACGACCGGATCCAAATCGACCAAGGCTCGCGTCAACGCTGGCGCGGCCTTGGCATCGCCGATGTTGCCCAGCGCAACTGCGGCGTTGCGGCGCAGGCCCGACCGCGTCGCGCGCCGCATTGCGGTGCCGACCCATTCGGTTTCGTAGCGGGTCTCGTCGAGTTCGAGCACGTCGACCAGCGTCCACCGCGACAGCAGCGCGTGCGGCCGCAGGTCCTTGGGTCGCGCGTCGCCATGCACGTCGAGCAGCGGGCTCTTCTTGTGGAACGGGCAGACCTCGATGCAGACGTCGCAACCGAAGAACCGGTCGCCTTGGGCGATGCGCAACTCAGGCGCCGCGAAGCCGCGTAACTCGATGGTCGTGTAGCTGAGGCAACGACGCGCGTCGACTTCGTGCGGAGCCACGATCGCGCTGGTTGGGCATGCGTCGATGCAGGCGCTGCACGTGCCGCACGAACCTGGCGCGAGGCCGTCGTGCGGCAACTCCATGCCGGTCAATAGTTCGCCGAGTTGAAGATACGGGCCGATGGTGGGGGAGATCACCATCGCGCTCTTGGCCAAGAATCCGATGCCGGAGCGAGCTGCGAGCGCGCGTTCGAGCACGGGCACGGAGTCAGCGCCGCCGTTGCAGGTGCCGTGCGGCACGCCCTCGCGTTCGAGGCGTTGGCGCAGCGAGAACACGCGATCACGCAGCCAACGATGGTAGTCGCGGCCCGCCGCGTAACGCGCAACCTGACCGCCGCCATTCAGTTCTGCCCGCGGGCCGCCGTAGTCGACGCCGAGCGCTATCGCCGAGCGGACGCCCTTGCGCCACGAGTCGGGGTTGAGGATGCGGCCGCGGTTCTCCTCCAGGTAGCGCATCTCGCCGTGTCTGCCTTGCTCCAACCAAGCCAGAAAGCGTTGGCCATCCGGTCCGGGATCGGCCGGGCCAAAGCGGACCAGGTCGAAACCGTGCTCATAGGCCAGTTCGCGGACCAGTGCTGGGGAGGGAGGCATCGTTCCTGCTCGAACGCTCAAGGGAAGCGGGCATTCGCGTCGATTGCGACTCTACCAACCCGCCCGTGCCGTGGCGTCTTCCCGATCATGACTGACAATCGCGTCTCCGATCTCTCCGCCCCGATGCTCGCTGCCGGCGAGACGATTGCGCCTTCGCAAAATGCGTCGACGCATGATCGGCTTGATGATCTCGCGCCACATCGCGCATTCGGCCCAGGGCGGCCTGGCAATCTGGTCGTGCGTCCTGAGGCTCCGACTTCCAGCGGCGCCTTGCTGCGTCGTGAAGCAGCCGGCACCCAGCAACTCGGCATGCGCCTGCTCGCGCAGGTCGAGAGCCAGGACCTGTTGTTTGGCGAATTGCGCCAGACGATTGCGGCGATCGAACGCCAAGCGGCGACCGGCGAACAAACGGAACTGATCGGTCTTGCTCGCACGGCGCAAGAAGTGCTGAGCTGGTGCGATGCCGTGCTGCTCGAACTCGAGGCAGAAGGCAACCGTGCGGCCTCTGGCGCGCAGGCCATCGATCTGCTCGACCTGGTCCAAGACACCTTGCACGACCTCACGCGCGATGGCCGGCAGCGCGTCACCTATGTTGGTGGTCACGCCAACTGCGCCGTCTGGGCCTCGGTTCCTGCTCTCGGCCTGGTCGTGCGGCTCGCCCTCGAGTTGATGGAAACGCGTGTCGGCGGGTCCGGCGGCATTCACATCGAGGTCGGCGACGATGCAACGGGCCATTTCGTGCGCGTCGAAGGGATTGGCGAGATCACTGGCGAGCCCACCGCCGAGCGGCTCGTGGAATTCCGTGAAGCAGTCGATGCCGCGGGCATGCGCGTGGTTCCAGATGAGCGTTCCAAGGGCCGTTCGGGCCTGGAACTCCGATTTACCGATGCGGCGCGCGGCCCGCTGCTCGATCACGCGAGCTAGCCTCGCGTCGAAGAACGCATCTTGCCTGCCGGCCATTCAGCCAGGGCGGGATCTGCATCGTGCGGTTTGCGCCGGATTCATGGATTCGACTGCGTCCGCACTCCTTGAACCCGAGCCTGCTGCGGAACTCACGGCAACGCGGCTGTTCTTCATGGCCGGCTAGCCCGAGTCCCGCTCCGCGAGACCCACTGGCGCCGCGCGGGGTTCTTCGCTGGGGCTCATCGGCCTGTTCTCCGGGCCCCCGCGTCCGGCGCCAGTTCAGGGACCTGGAGTCAAGGAATCCGCTAGTAGCACTTGTGGGCGTGCCTCGTGGGTCCCAAGGAGGCCCTAGGCCGCTTCCCAGGTCGCGTCTGCTGTGGCACGATCCTGAGAACCCGACCGTGATGACCCCCCCACGGAGGTGATGCTGTGCACCTGTCAGCCCCGCCGCTCGAACTCTCCGTCGCTCTGCGCGCTCGCCTGCGCGAGTTGTGGGAGCACACAGGGCATCAGGCGCTGCAGCGACTCGCGGACGGATTGCCGCCCAACGGTGGCGAGGTCTTCGACAGCCCGCAGGAGCGCGCCGACTGGGTCAGCACGACGCTGATGGACGCCTACAAGCGGACCGGCGACTCCGCGACGTTTGCGCTCCTGTTCGAGTGCAACCAGGCAGCATTCGTCATCGCCATTCAGGGCCACCTCCGCCGGGCGCACAGCCACGTCGATGCGTTGGACGTGTTGCAGGAAGCCTTCCTCAACATCTACCGCTACCCGCATCGGTTCTTGCCGGACCGAGCCGACGCGTTCCGCAACTGGGGCCATCGCATCGTGCGCAACACTGCTCTGAAGTTCTTGCGCGGCGAAGGCAGGCTCTCGCGCCAGCAAAGTCTGGACGAGGAGTTTCAGTGCGAGGACCAGCGCGCGCGTTCTCCGCTGCGCGTCGCGAGTGACCACGAAGGCGCCAGGATCGTCGACCACGCCTACGTGCTCTACCTGACTCTCTACCTGCTCCACTTTCAGAGGTTGTCGCCGCGTGAGCAGCGCGCCCTGACGGCGGTGGAGGTCGAAGGCCTTCACTACCGCGACATCGCCGCAGAACTCGATCTGCGCCTAGAAAACCTGAAGATGGTCATCTTCCGCGGGCGCCAGAAGATCTTCCGCGGAATGGCCGAGACCCTTGCCGTCATGTCGCGTGTCCGAGCCGTTGCGGACGCATCCGCTGGGGCGCACTTGGGCGTAGGGCGAGCTGCGGAACTCGCCGGAGTGCGCGCCGTAGCCGAGCCACCTCAACTCGACGCCACGAACTGACTATTCCCATGCGCGCGTCCGCCGAGCGGCTGGCGCGCAAGTTCCTCCCGTGACCGAACCAGGCAACACGCCCTGTCTGCAGATCCAAGCGGATCTGTCCGCGATGCTCGACGGCGAGCTCGACGGGGCTTCCGTGCGGCGGGTGATGGTACACAGCGACCTCTGCGATGGCTGCCGTGCCTTCCTCGACGGGATTCGCAGTCAGGTGCGCATGCATCGCGCGACGCACGCCGCGATGTCGCAAGACGACGGGGCGGCCCCGCGTGGTTCCGAGTCGGCCCGACTCCGGCAACAGCTGACCGCCAACCGTTCGCGTCTTGGACGCATCCTGTATGAACTCGGTCGCGGCTTTGCACTGATGGGGCTGTCGCCGGACTTTTCTCGCGAGGTCGGCAAGGAGCCGGTGCCGGTGCCCGACATGGCCATGCGCGGCAAGAACTTCTTGGACGAGGTCACGCGCTGGGCGCGCGGTGCTGGGCAGAGCGACGGCGAGTGGGTCGCAGCCAACGAGTTCTTCAACCACGGCCCGCTCACTTCGATCGAGAACCTTGCCAAGGGCCAGCGACTGCTGTCGGAGTGCCTCGCGTTGCAGCCGGAGTTGCACGAGGCGCGCATCTACCTCGGGCTGGTGCACAGCGTGCGTGGCCAAAGCAGTCTCGCGCGGAGGCAGTTCGCCGCGGTGCTTGGTGCGACGCAAGACCCGCGGATGCGGGGATTCGCGTTGCTCAACCTCGCCAACGTCCACCTTCAAGGCGGCGATCCCGAGGCTGCCATCGACCTGTTGCGACAACTAGTCGACTCAGGCGTAGTGGCGAGCGACCCGCGGTTCGGGATGGCGTATTTCAACCTCGCGCTCGCGTCGGGACTCGTCCGTCGGTTCGAGGACAGCCGCGCGTGGTTCCGTCGGTTGCATGACGAACTGCCGCAAAAGAGCAATCTCGTGGCGAGGGAGTTGACGAAACGCAGCCAGTTCGTGCATCTATTACGGGTCCACCCCGAAGCCGAGCGCCGGTTGGCGTCCGAGTTCCCGGCGTGGTTCCCACTCACTTCTCCCCGGCCAGCCCGCCACGACTCGAACTGAGATGACGCAATCCATGCGCACACTGCTGTTCGCGATCGCGGCACTGGTTTTCGCGGTGTTTGGCCGCAGCGGCGGTGGCGGTGACGGCGGCGTTTGGATTCTGCCGCAGAGCCGGATTCTCAGTGGCCCGCACTCGGGCGCCGGCGGCCACTGCCGCATGGGTCCGCCGCGCGATTGGACGGTTGTCACGGTCGGCAAGACGGACCTCATTCTGAAGCTGCCCTCCGAAATGGGTGTGACGATGACGCAGGTCGTCGAGCAGGTGTCGCACTTGCCGCTGCCAGTCCCCGTCGTTGGCCAAGCAGTGCTGATCACCCCGCAGGTTCTCAACGCAGTGCTGAACGCGCCTCTGCCAGGCGAAGCCGAAGGCGTCATCATCGACACCAACCAGCGTGGGTTCGTGATCGTGATGCGGCGCGTCAGCGCCACGGACGTCCGGATCGAGATCTACTGAGGCGGCTGCAGCGGCGCGCGCAATGCCGCGAGCATCTTGCCCGGATCGTTCGTGCACATGGCATCGACGCCCATCGCGTGGCCGCCGAGCCAGCTGATCTCGTCGTCGCTCGTGTAGGTCACGACGAGCAACCCCGCCGCGTGTGCGCGTTCGACCTCGGCTCGCGTCAGCGCAGATGCCTGCCAGTGGACGAAGGCGGCCCCGACTCCGCGCGCGGCGCGAATCGTGGCGTCGTCGATGTGCGGGTTCGACGTGGTGGGGCCGAGCAAGCCGAGCGCTAGCCCTGGCTCGATGGCGCGCGCATTGGCGATGAACTTCCAATCAAAGGACTGCAGCAAGGTCGTTTCGACGGCACGGAGTCGTCGCAACTCGTCGACGAACGCGCGCGCCGAGCCGCCCTTGTGCTCGATCATTGGGATCGACGCGGGCAGCATCACGGCGAGCGCTTCTTCGAGCGTCGGGATCCGCGCCCCAGTGTGCTGCGCGCCTTTCCATGCACCGGCGTCGAGTCGCCGCGCGCGCGCTAGCGTCAGATCGCAGATCCTCATGCCGGGCCCCAGCGCGGTCGCCGCGTCACTCGTCCGGTCGAGCGTTTCGTCGTGCAGGCATACGAGCGCACCGCAGGATGCGACCTGCACGTCGAACTCCTGCATCGGCGCGCCGAGAAGCACGGCACTCTCGAACGCAGGCAGTGTGTTCTCGGGAAAATGGCGGCTGTCACCGCGGTGCGCTGTCACGACGGGTCGTTGCCTGGCGAGTTCGCGAAAGCGCGTGACCGCGTGGTCTTTCGATGCGTTGTTCACATCGGCGGGTTGTATCGGCGGGGCCTCACGCCCGACATGCAGAAGCTGCCGGAGTCGTCCAAGGTCGTGGCGAAGGAACGCCGATACTGGCCATGTCATGGACGCTGCCGACAGCAAGGGCACAGGTGCAACGTCGAACTCGGGCGCATTGCGGGGCGCCGCGATAGCTCCGACGACGGATGGCATGTCGGTGGTCACGCGTTCTTGGCAGGTCAAGGTTGGCGATCCCATCCGCGCAACCGTCGCCGCGCTCGACGGCGGCTTCGCGATGCTCGGTTGGCGAGGCGCGGTGTTCGCCGCGAAGGCTCCGACGACGCTTCATCCAGGCTCGACGTACGACTTCGTTGTCGTGCGCACGACGCCGCACGTCGAACTTGCGCTCGCGCCAAGCCAGTTGGCATCGTCGGCAGCTGCCGCCAGCGATTCGCTGCACTCGCCAACAGAGTTCGATCTCGTAGCGGCCTTCGTTGCGTTAGCGCGCAGCCTTGGTGGCAAGTCGCAAGCCGCATCGTCGCCGCTGGCGGAGGCCGGCAGTGCGTGGGCGAAGGGCAATGCATCAGCCAATGTGTTAGCGACGATCGTGCGCGGGCTTGGCCATGACCACGAAGCGCGTGTGCTGCGACTGGGGGACTCGGCGACGACCGGGCGGGTTGTGGATGTCCTCGAGTTGCGACGGGACGCGAAGGCGATCGCGCTGCTTGCGCAGGACGATGCTGCGATCCTGCCGCAAGACCGGGCCGCAGCAACCGCGCTCGTCCACGGGCTAGGCGTCATCGAACGCGACAACGCCATGCGGGCAGATGCGGGGCTTCCGCTCTGGGTGCCTTTGCCCGCGTGCCCGCAGATGGGTCTGTTGGATGCACGGATGTTCGTGAGCAACGGGGAGCGCGATGCGAGCGGCGGCGAGCGCGACGAAGCGAATCCGTTCACCATCGTGCTCTTGCTCGACTTCACGAAACTCGGCGCGATGCGCGTCGATGTCGCGGTCGAAGGGAAGACGGTGCGTGCGAACTTCGCGTGCGCACAAGAACCGACCGCAGCCTCGCTGCACGCGGCGATGCCGCTACTCACGCGTGAACTCGAGGCCGCCGGGCTCGCGGCGCCTGATCTTCGAGTGCAGCGCGTCGTTGGCGGCGAAGTGCCGGTGGCCGATCTCGCGCTCGTGCGTCGCGATGGGGAGGGGCTCGTCGATGTCCAGGCGTGAACAGCACCCTCCCGTTGGAAGCAGCGGTCCACAACGAGCGGTAGCGCTCGGCTATGACCGCGGCAAGGACCGCGCGCCGCGAGTGTTCGCGCGCGGCAGTGGCGACGTCGCATCCCGAATCGTTGCTGCGGCCACCCTGCATGGAGTGCCGATCGAACGAGACCCCGATCTGCTCGAGTGCCTCAAGCCGCTGTCGTGCGGCGAGGAGATTCCAGTGGCGGCGTTCGAGGCCGTCGCCGGCATCCTGTCGTTTCTCTATCGCAAGAACCGTGGCTGAACGCGCTGCGTGCGGCGGCCGACGATCACGGTAGGCTCAGTGCGAGATGGCCCGACCTCGCGATCCAGAGTTGCGCGACCGCCTGATCGGCGCGGCCACCGAGGTGTTCGCGTTGCACGGCTACGCAGGCGCGAGTCTCGATGCGATTGCCGAGCGCGCCGGCGTGACGAAGGGCGGCGTTTACTTCCACTTCGCTGGCAAAGAGGACTTGTTCTTCTGCGTGCTCGATCACTGGCAGCGCCTTCGTCGCCGCGAACTGCAGCTGCCGGCGCACTTCCGTGGCGGCGCGGCTGCCGCGCTGGTCGTGTTCCTGCGCGCCTATCTCGGCTTCCACTTTCGCGAGCCTGCCGCGACGCATCTCTTGCGGGTGCTCGCGACCGAGTTGCGGTCTCGATTCACGTCGCGCTTGCGCGAAGACGATCGGCAGGAGCAACGATGGCTTCGAGCGACGCTGCGCGAGTTGTTTGTGCAGGGGAACGCGGACGGCACCCTGTTCGCCGAGGACCCGGCTGAGGCAGCGTTCGTTCTCGCCGGCTCGATGGCAGGAGTCTTGGAGCAATGGCACACCGCCGCTGCGGACGTCGCGCCCTTCTGCGACGCCGGGAAGCTCGCGTCGACGATGGCGGATCGTTGGGCCACCGGCGGCAAGAACGCAGTCGATCGCAGTGAGCCGCGCGACGACTTCGAGTTTCGCGGCTGACGAGGATCAGGCGCGGCGTGCGGTCGCTGCTCCCAGCGTCGCGAAGATGCCGCCGACGAGCGTCGTGAATGCCAGCGGCCAGAAGGAGATCTGCACCAACGTCAGCGCATAGACCATCGTTTCTGGGTCAGACGGCAAGTCAGGGTGCGCCTTGCTGTAGTGCGTGTCCCAGCCCTTGTGGATGGCGACGTATTGAATCAGCACGATGGGCACGCGCGTGAGGATCCCGAAAGCCGCATTGACGATCCACGAAGCCGGCCACGCGAGCAGCGCGAACAGGCCCGCAACTATGGAAGCTGCCGCGAAGGCGTGGCTCTTCTGCTCCCAGCCTTCCAAGAATCCTCCTTCCATCGTCGCCCACATGACGCCGACGCACACGGCGACGCCAACGATGTGCAGGAAGAAGCTGCGGAGGAGCGAACTCGGCGCGCGACCGTCTGCGGCGAGCCTGCGTCCGAACCAGAAGCCGAACAGCGGCACCAGCGTTGCGACGCCGAGGATCGAGCCGCCGCCGCCGACTTCTGTGCTGAACAGGTTCTTGCCCAGCAGCGGGTAGGTCCAGCCATTCAACTCGCCATAGAACCGCACGCCGCTGACGACCGCGGCGACAACCGCTCCGATTGCGACGATCGGCATCACGCTGCTGCCAGAACGGCCCGATGGATTCATGTCCGTCATGGCGCGGCAGTCTCCGCTCTGGACGTGGTTGGGTCCAGCGCGCAAGCAGACATTGGCCCTGGCGGCAGGGCGACTGCATGGCACGATGTCGCGCGAATGCACGCCGCCGACTCGCCGACTGCCGCACCGATGCTCTCGGTCGTGATGCCGGTCTACAACGAGATGAAGACCCTGCGTGCCATCGTCGAGGCCGTGCGCGCGGTCGTGATCGACAAGGAAATCGTGCTCGTCGACGACGGCAGCAAGGACGGCAGTCGCGACCTGGTGCAGCAACTTGCGCAGGAGTTCGACAACGTGCGCGCCGTGCTGCATCCGCAGAACATGGGCAAAGGCGCGGCGCTGCGCACCGGATTCGAGCACGCGCGCGGGTCCTACGTCGTCGTGCAGGATGCGGATCTCGAATACGACCCGCAGGACTATCACGCGCTGCTCAAGCCGATACTCGCTGGCGATGCGGACGTCGTCTACGGCTCGCGCTACCTGGTCGACCCGCGCGATACCGGCCGGGAACGGGACCACCTCTACCACTACCTCGGCAATCGCTTCCTCACGTTGTTCAGCAACCTGTTCACGGGCCTCAACCTGACGGACATGGAGACCTGCTACAAATGTTTTCGGCGCGAGGCACTCGCGACGATCCGAATCAAGAGCAGGCGCTTCACCGTCGAACCGGAGTTCACGGCAAAGATCGCACGCTTGCGGGTGCGCATCTGGGAAGTGCCGATCCGCTACCGCGGTCGCAGCTACGGTGAAGGCAAGAAGATCGGCTGGCGCGACGGCGTCGCCGCTCTGTGTGCGATCGTCAAATACCGCTGGGTTGACTGAGCGCGATCAGGCCGGCACGTAGTGACCCGCGATCGGCTGGAAGGGAGCCATCGCGTTGCGCGAATCGACGACGAGCTTCGCATGGTCGGCGATCAGCTTCCAGTCGATGGCCTTGTGGTCCGTGACGATCAGGACGCAATCCGCGTTCTCGATGGCCTCTCGCGTGAGCGGCACCGAGTTCATGCGGTATTCCAGGTACTTGCGCATGCCGGCGAACAACGGCACGTGTGGGTCGTGGTAGCTGACGTCTGCGCCGTCCTCGAACAACAGTTTGATGATCTCTGCCGCCGGCGTCTCGCGGACGTCGTCCACGTTTGGCTTGTAGGCGAGACCAATGACGAGCACCTTCGCACCGCGAAGCGGACGGCCCGTTTGGTTGAGTCCGTGCGTTGCGCGCTGCACGACGTAGTGCGGCATCGAACTGTTGATCTGGCCGGCCAACTCGATGAAGCGCGTGGGGTGGCCGAACTCTCGGGCCTTCCACGTCAGGTAGAAGGGGTC
>SXGT01250700.1_pt1 | contig 21676 bp, 21 predicted proteins | sample 3176221 | NCBI WGS metagenome assembly SXGT01 (sample SAMN11356862, study PRJNA531348) | freshwater metagenome | isolation source: freshwater sample F1-120 | place: China: Fuxian Lake, Yuxi | collected 2017-12-25
ACGTCCCAGGTCGGTCCCATCACCTCTCCAACGTCACCGCCGCCCCGTATCCCGTCGCCGTCAGCGCGAGATCTGCACCTGCACCGCGTGGCAGGCGACGCGGTGGGGGGCGACCTCGGGTTCGAGTTCGAGGTCGACGCCGCGGCAGCGGTCGGCGATGCCGAGGCGTTCGGCCTCGCCGCTGGCCAGCACCGGGCAACGCGGGTGGAAGCGGCAGCCACTGGGCACTCGGGACGGATCGGGTGTCTCGCCGACCAGGATCTGCTGCTCCATGCCCTCGATCTCCGGCACCACGCTCAGCAGCGCCCGGGTGTACGGGTGCTGCGGGTCGCGCAACACCTCCTCCGCGGGGCCGATCTCCACGATGCGGCCGAGGTACATCACGGCCACCCTGTCGGCGATGTTCCACGCCAGTCCCAGGTCGTGGGTGACGGCGATGATGCTCACGCCATCACGGTCGACGTAGCTGCGCATCAGGGCCAGGATCTCGCCGCGGATGGATGCGTCGAGGCTGGCGACCGGTTCGTCGGCCAGCAGCAGCTTCGGCTTCAACGCCATCGCACCGGCGATGAGCACGCGCTGACGTTGCCCGCCCGACACCTCGTGCGGGAAGCGGTGCAGGAACCGTTCGGGAGGCCGCAGGCCGGCCTCGGCCAGCGCCGCCGCGGCCAGCGCATCGCTGTCGCCGTCGACCTTGTGAATGCGCAGCCCTTCGGTGACCGCGTCCCCGATGGTGTGGCGCGGGTTCAACGCGCCCGACGGGTCCTGGAAGATCATCTGCACCTTGCGGCGCAACGCTCGCAGGCCACGAGCGTTCGAGGTGACCTGCTCTCCGTCGACGGTGATGGTGCCGGCGGCCAACGGCTCGAGGCCGATGATCGAGCGGATGAGCGTGGTCTTGCCGCAGCCACTCTCGCCGACGAGCGCGAGCACCTCGCCGACCCCCACCTCCAGCGACACGGTGTCGACGGCACGCACGCGGCCACCGCCGAACTGCACCTGGACGTTGTGCACCGAGAGCAGCGGCTCAGTCATGCGCACCCCCCACCAACACGCACGCGGCGCGGCGCGACGGGCCGGCATCGCGCAGCGCGACGTCGACCGTGGTGCACTCGGGAGTGGCCACCGCGCAGCGCAGGTGGAACGGGCAGCCCGATGGCAGCGCCGCCGGGTCGGGTGGGTCGCCTGCGAGTCCCTGTGGCTGCATGCGCGACGCAGGGTCACCGATGGTGGGGAACGCCGCCGCCAACGCCCGCGAGTACGGGTGCTGGGGGTCGGTGAACACCAGCTCGCTCGGCCCCTCCTCCACCACTCGGCCGGCGTACATCACCGCGAGCCGGCGGCAGGTACTGGTGAGCACCGAGAGGTCGTGCGTGATGAACAACAGTGCGAGTTCCTTCTCGCGCTGCAGTTCCTCGAGCAACGCGAGCACCTGTGCCTGCACCATCACGTCGAGCGCCGTGGTGGGTTCGTCGGCGATGAGCACCTTCGGGTCGCACGCGAGCGCCAGCGCGATGAGCACACGTTGCCGCTGCCCGCCCGACAACTGGTGCGGGTAGTGGTCGAGCCGGTCGGCGGGAATGCCCACGCGCACCAACAGGTCCTGCGCACGCGAGCGCGCCGCCTTGCCCGACACCTTGGTGTGCAGCAGCACGGCTTCTTCGATCTGCCAGCCGATGCGCTTCACGGGATTCAACGAGTGCAACGCCCCTTGGAACACGATCGCCGCGCTGGTCCACCGCGCTGCACGCAGGCGGCCGGGCTTCATCGCGTACACGTCCTCACCGTCGAGCAGCACCTGCCCGGCGATGGTGGTCTCCTTCGGCAGCAGGCGCAGCACGGCACCGGCGATGGTGCTCTTGCCGCACCCGCTCTCGCCGGCCAGGCCCAACGTGTCGCCCGCCTCGAGCGCGAGGTTCACCCCGCGCACCGCGGGCACGTCGCCACGCTCGCCCCGATAGGTGACGTGCAGGTCGCGGAGTTCGAGCACGCTCATGTCTCACGCAGCCGGGGATCGAGCACGGTCTCCATCGCGCGACCGAGCAACGTGAACGCGAGCACCACCATCACGATGGCCACACCGGGCGGCATGTAGTACCACCATGCACCGCGGTCGACCGCGCCCTTCTCGCGCGCCTCGTTGAGGATGAACCCCCAACTCACCTGGGTGGGGTCGCCGAGGCCCAGGAACGACAGCGTGGTCTCGGTGAGGATGCTGATGGGCACGGCCAGTGTGGTGCTGGCCATCACCAGCGGTGTCACGTTGGGCAGGATGTGGCGGCGCACCAGGTGCGCACGCCCGGCGCCGAGCGCGCGGGCGCGGTCGACGTACAACCGACTTCGCACCGACAGCACCTGCGAGCGCACCAGCCTCGCGGTGGACGGCCACGACGTGATACCGATCACGAACACGATGGTCCACAGACTGCGGTTCAGCACCGCGGCCAGCACGATGGCCGTGGGCAGGAACGGGATGACGAGGAACCAGTCGGTGATGCGCATCAGCACCGCGTCGGTCCAGCCACCGAAGAAGCCCGACGCGAGACCGATGACCGTACCGATCACGATGGTGAGCAGCGTGGCGGCGAGGCCGACGAACAGGCTGACCCGCGAACCCCACATGATCTGCAACGCCACACTGCGACCGAGGTAGTCGGTGCCGAGGATGAACTGGCTGCTCGGCGACGCCCAGGTGGGGTTGTCGGCGGTGTTGATGGCACGGATGTCGTCGCGGTCGCTCACCCACGGCGTGATGACGGCCATCACCACGAACCCGACGAGCACGACCAGGCTGATCATCGCCAGCCGGTCGTGCCGGAGTCGCGACCACGCGTTCGACACGTTGGCCTTCATCGCCCTGCCACCCGCGGATCGAGGTAGCCGTACAACAGGTCGGCTGCCAAGTTCGCCAGGATGACGGCGGCACTGATGAGCAGGAACAACCCCTGCAGCATCGGGAAGTCGGGGCCCGCAATGGCGAACTGTGTCTGCTGGCCGATGCCCGGCCACGAGAAGATGCTCTCCACGGCGATGGCCCCGCTGAGCACGAACCCGAAGTTGATGGCCGACAGGCTCACCACGGGCAGCAGTGCGTTCGGTTGCGCGTGCCGCTTGCGCACATCGGCCTCGCGTAGACCCTTGGCGCGAGCGAGTTGCAAGTAGTCCTCGCGCGACGTGTCGATCATGGCCGAGCGGGCCACGATCATGTACTCGCCGATGTACGCCACGGCCAGCACGGTGGCCGGGAGGATCATGTGGTGCAGCTGGTCGAGGATGCGTTCGAGCCCGGTGAGGGTGCTGCCCGGGTCGTTGAGGCCACCCACGGGGAACCACCCGAGCCCGGCCGCGAACACGCCCAGTGCCACCATGCCGATCCAGTACTCGGGCATCGAGTACGTGAGCATCGACACCGACGTGGCCGTCGCGTCGAACGTGCTGCCGCGCCGCCAGCCGGCGCGATAGCCGAGCGCGATGCCCAGCATGGCCAACAGCGTCGACGTGCCGACCAACAGGATCGTGGGCCAGATCGCCTCGGCGATCACGGTGCTCACCGGTCGCGAGCTCTTCAACGAGTAGCCGAGGTCGCCGTGCAGCAGCTGCCGCACGTACGCGACGAACTGTTCCCATTTGGTGCCGTCGAGGTTGAACTTCACCCGCAGACGGTCGAGCTGCTCCGGAGTGAGATTGCGGCCGCGGAACATGCTGTTGATCGGGTCGTCGTTGACCACGCGGAACAGGAAGAAGTTGAACACCACCACGAACACCAACGTGGACAGCGCACCAAGGATCTTCCCGATGACGAACCGGCGTCGCACGAGGAGTGGCTACTCCTTGTCGTCCTGCTGGCGGCGCGAGCGGGCGGCGAAGAACACGATGGCGCCCAGCACCACCACGGCGCCCGCCACGATGGCGATGATCAGACCGGTGCTGGTTCCACCGTCGTCACCACCGCCGTCGACCGGCGTGAGGTTCCAGTACGACGGCGACGTGTTGCTGAACAGCACCGGGCCGACGTCCTTGGGCTGACGCACCCAGCCGGTGAACCGGTCGGTGCGGTACGCCTGCGTGTCGGCGTCGTGGTACAGCACCACGTAGGTGCTCTCGTTGTGGAACAGCGTGAGCATCTCGTGCACCAACTCGACGCGCTTCGCCCGGTCGAGTTCCTGGTTCTGCTGCTCGTACAGCGCGTCGTACTCCTCGCTGCACCAGTTGGCGTCGTTGTACCCCGGTGACTCGGCGTCGGTGGTGACCTGCGCACAGGTGAAGTAGCTCAGCATCGGGTCGGGATCGACGAACGGGGTCCAGCCCCACGCGAACAGGTCGTACTCGCCGCTCGCGATGACGTCGGTGAGTTGCGTCTGGTCGTACGTGCTCACCTCGGTGTCGATGCCGATCTCCTTCAGCCACCCGGTGATGAGTTCCTGGTTCGGGCCGGCCGTGTCGCTGTCGCTGAGCTGCGCGTAACGGAACTTCAACGGCTGGCTGCCATCAGGCATCTCGCGCGTGCCGTCGCCATCGGTGTCGAGGTAGCCGGCGTCGTCGAGCAGCTTCGCTGCCCCGGCGGGGTCGTAGTTCAGCTGATCGGCCTCGGGGATCTCGGGGAACCACACGGAGTCGGGCGACACGCCCAGGATGGGGTTCACCTCGCCCTGACCCAGCAACACACGATCGACCAGTGCCTGGCGGTCGATGGCCTTCGCGATCGCATGACGCACGTCGATGTCGAGCAGCGCCGGGTGACCGTCGCCGATGCCGCCGGCCATGCCGTTCATCGCAAGCTCGGAGAAGCCACCCTGCTGGCCGATGACGGTCTCGATGCCCTCCTCCGTCGTCAGGCCTTCGAACTGCTCCGACGGCACGTCGTGCACGAAGTCGATCTCGCCGGCGCGCAGTGCGGCCACCATGGCGCTGCCCTCGGTGAACACACGGAACACGATCTGGTCGAACTTCGGCGCACCGCGCCAGAAGTTCGGGTTGGCCACCATCGTCCAGTCCTGCCCAGGGTTCCACTGCTGCAGCGTGAACGCACCCGAGCCGACACCGTCGTCGGCCGCGTAGGTGGTGATGTCACCCGCCGCCTGCTCCTCCCAGATGTGCTGGGGCAGGATGTACACGTCCATCGTCGGCAGCTTCGGGTCGGGCACCGCGCTGGTGATCTCCACCGTGCGCTCGTCGATCACCTTCGCATCGAGGTTCGCCGTGGTGGCCGAGTGGTTGATCCACTCCTGGTCACGACTGGTGTTGATGGTCCACGCCACGTCGTCGGCCGTGAGCGGCTCGCCGTCGCTCCACTTCAGGCCCTCGCGCAGGGTGTACGTGTAGGTGAGGCCGTCGTTGCTGGCCTCCCACTTCTCGGCCAGACCCGGCTCGGTGGCGAAGTCGTCGGCCGCCTTGTCGGTGAGCGTGGCGTACTGCAGGTTCCACAGCTCGTACGCCGACACCAGGTAGCCGGCGGTGGGGTTCGGGCTGTCGAGGTCCTGCATCAGGCCCACCGTCAGCGTGACCTTCTCGTCACCCCCCGACGCGTTCGCGGTGGTGACCACCATCGTGCCGAGTGCGGCAATGGCAAGGCCGAGTGCCCCGAGCTGTCGCTTCATGCGAATCCTCCCCACGCGGACGACCCATTCCTGAGTCGTCGTTCCGCCATGTTGGCACAGCCGTCAGGGCAGCAGATACCAGTCGAGGAACCGCTCGAGGCGCCGGTGGAAGTGCAGGAACGGCTCGGTGCGCAGCAGCCCGTGGCCCTCCGTCGGGTACGTCACGTACTCGTACTGTTTGCCCAGCGTGCGCAGTGCAGCCACCAGTTCCTTCGACTGCGCCGGGTGCACGCGATCGTCGAGCTCACCGTGCGCCACCAGGATCGGCACCTTCAGGTGCTCGATGCGGTGGATGGGCGAACCGGCCTCGTACGCGGCCCGGGCGTCGCGCGGGTGCCCCATCATCCGCTCCAGATCGAGCCGACCGACGAGGTCGCCCTGCGCCCACGAGGTGAGGATGTCGCAGTCGCCGTACTTGCTGACCGCGCAGGCGTAGCGGTGCTCACCGTCGTCGACCACCGAGTGCAGCGCCATGTAACTGCCGTAGCTGGCACCGAAGATGGCGATGCGACTGCCATCGACCCAGTCGAGCCCGGCCAGATGATCGTGCGCAGCCAGACAGTCGTGCGTGTCGGCCACACCCCACACGCCATGGTTCGCGCGCTCGAAGTCGCGGCCGTAAGTGGTGCTGCCGCGGAAGTTCGGCTGGAACCAGGCATAGCCCTTGTCGACGAAGTACTGCGCCACACCGTCCCACTCGTCGCCCGTCATCGAGGTGGGACCGCCGTGCGGTTGCACCACTGCCGGGCACGGACGGTCGGCACTCGCGTGCGTTGGCCGGTATAGCCAGCCGTGCACTTCCATGCCGTCGAACGACTCGTACGTGACGTGCACGGGCACCACGTGCGGTGCAGCACGCACCGCCGCCGGCACCGGCGCGAACAGTTCGCGCACCGCCCCGCCCGGCGCTACCACGCACAGGCGTGCGGGCTGGGTGAACGACTCGTGCACCGCCACCACGCCGCCGTCGGGCAACGGTCGTGGCGACGACCACGTGCCGCCCTGGGCCACCACGTCGACCGCACCGGTGGTGAGGTCGATGCCCACCAGATCGGTGACGCCCCAGCGGCTGCGCACGCCGAGCAGCGAGTGCCCGTCGGCGGCCCAGGTGAGATCGGCGAAGTCGGCGTCGTCGGTGGTGACCTGCTGCGGGCGGCCGTCGCCCGCGGCGTCGACGGTGAACACCTCGTACCAGCCGGGCCACTCGCTGGCGTACGCCAACTGATCACCGGTGGGTGACCAGGCCACGCTGCGCAGCTGGAAGCCGGGCTGGTGCACCACGGTGTGCGACGCACCGGTGCCGATGTGAACCACGTGCAGCGACGTGCAGTTCAGGTCGTCGTGGTGGAACACGGTGTAGGCGACGCGCGTGCGGTCGGGCGACACGACGGCGCTCACGTAGTCGGCGCCCGCGTGTGCGATGGGCCGCGGCCACGGGTCGGCCAGGTCGACCACGGTGAGCACCGTGGCGTCGTTGCGGCCGATACCCACCACCAGTCGGTGATCGTCCACCCACACCGGGCTGCTGCCCTCGCAGACGTCCTTCGGCAGCCCGCCGGTGGCCGGCACCACCATCACGCGACCGGCACGGGTATAGGCGAGGCGCGTGCCGTCGGGCGACCACACCGCGTTGCCGTCCTCCCAGAACGCCGCAATCGGTCGATCCGTGGTGACACGGACAGGCGTGCCACCGGCCACCGGCATCGTCCACACGTCGGACGTGTCGCGGTCGAGCACGAACGCAATGGTGCTGCCGTCGGGCGACACCTCGCACTGCCGAGCGCGTTCCGTGGCGGCCACCCAGTCCATCCGCCAGTGCGGCGCCGGCTTCGCGTCGGGGCGCCCGGGGTTGGGGATGCCACCCCACTCGTCGGCCCCCACCCACCACTGCGGCATCTCGGTCATGTCCGGTCTCCTCGGCTCGCCAGGAGCCTAGGTGGACCACCCAGGGGCCGCGCACGTCATCGTCGACGGGCCAACTCCACGAGCATCGACGTGTAGTGATCGTTCGGTCGGTCCAACACGTCGGCGACCTCGCCCACCTCGACGAGGCGACCATTGCGCAGCACCACGATCCGCTCCGCCATCGATGCCACCACGGCGATGTCGTGCGACACGAACACCATCGTCGTCCCCAGGTCCCGGTGGATGGCTCGCAGCGTGTCGAGCACCTCTGCCTGCACCGTGACGTCGAGAGCGGAGGTGACCTCGTCGAGCAACAGCAGCTCCGGTCGCTGCGCCAACGCTCGTGCGATGGCGACGCGTTGCTTCTCGCCACCCGACAACTGCGGCGAACGTCGATCAAGCATCGACCGCTGCAGACCGACCGTGCGCAGCAGTTCCGCGAGCTGATCGTCGTCGACCTCGCTCCGGGGACGCCCGGCAGAGAGCACCCGACGAACGGTGTGTGCCGGATTCAACGAGTCGTCGGGGTTCTGGAACACCATCTGAATGCGTTGCAGCACCGAACCGGGGCGCCGCCGTACCCGCACCGAGAGGTCGACCTCGTCACCGAGCGTCAACGAACCGCTCGACACCTCCAACAGCCCGCACAGCGACTTCAGGAACGTCGACTTCCCCGAACCGGACTCACCGATGACCCCGAGGATCTCGCCCTTTCGAACCTCGAACGTCACATCGTCGAGTGCCGTGGTGGTGCGTTGTGTCTGGGACCGGAAGGCCCCACTCGAGGCACTCGAACGAACCACGGTCAGCCTGTCGACGCGCACGAGTGGCGACCGATTCGACGGGGCCGTGGAGATGGCACCGAGGGTGGGAGCGGCCTCGAGCAGCCGAACCGTGAACGGATTCGTTGGGTGCGCGGTGACGCGCTCCAACGGACCTTGCTCGACCACTCGTCCGGCATTCATCACCACGACGTGCTCGGCCACGCGCCGAATCACGCCGAGGTCGTGACTCACACACACCAACGTGAACCCTCGAGCCCGGTGTTCGTCCTCGATCAGTCCGAGGATGTCGTGGGCGACACCCACGTCGAGCGCCGACGTGGGTTCGTCGAGCAGTAGCACGTCGGGATCACGCGCCAGGCCGAGCGCGATGAGCACCCGCTGCTGTTCACCACCCGACAACTCATGGGGGAACCGGCCGACCATCGCCGCCCCGCGCAGCCCGACCTCGTCGAGCAACGACGCAGCGCGGCCCGGCACGTCACCTCGCGCGTCGTCGAGCTGGAAGACGTCGGCGAAGTGGGACGCGATGTCACGATGCGGAGTCAGCGACAGCGCCACGCCCTGCGGCACCATCGCGACGACCTTGCCGAGCAGCGCCCTGCGCTCAGCTGCTGGCATGCCGACCAGGTCGTACCCCGCCACCGACAGCGCACCGTCCGCGACGTGCAGGCCGGCTCCAGGCAGTCCGGTGAGCCCACGCAGCAACGTGGACTTCCCGCACCCTGACTCACCCACAATGCCGACGCGCGCGCCGCGCCCGACCTGGAGGTCGACGTGATCGAGGATCAGCCGCGCAGGATCCGCGTCGACCGCGACGGAGAATCCCTGGAGGTCGATCATGTCGCACCGTCCACGCCGTTGCGGTCGACGAGCGAGTTCACACCGAGCACCAGGGTCGCCAGCATCACCACCGGCGCAGCCACCGGCCACGCGGTGATCGACATGTACGTCCGCGACTCGGCGATCATCAGACCCCACTCAGGCGTGGGCGGGCTCGCCCCGAGTCCGAGGAACGACAGCGAACTGAAGGCGAGAAGGATCCAGGTGAACTGCATCGCCACCTCGGTGAGCACCACTCCTCGGATGTTCGGGAGCACTTCACCGACAACGAGTTCCCAGCGTGAGGCACCACGGAGGCGGGCAGCCACCACGAAATCGCGTGTGAGCACGTTGAGCGACGCAGTCCGAACCAGGCGAGCGATCGGTGGCGCGTACATCACCGCCAGCGTGACGATGAGCACCAGCGGTTCCCGACCGATGAAGCTGGCGACGAGCAACAACACGAGCAGCGATGGCACCGCGAGCAGGACGTCGTTGACGCGCATCATCACCTTGTCCACGCCGCCGCCGGCGATCGCTGCGAACGTGCCGATCAGAAATCCAAGGAGCGCCGCGAGCACTACCGACGCAGCGGCCAATCCGATCGACGGTCGGCCACCCCAGAGTGTGCGAGCGAACACGTCGCGTCCAAGGTTGTCGGTGCCGAACCAGTGCGCCGACGACGCCCCCTGCAACACGGCGTCGCTGTGCTGCTCGGAGACGTCCTGGAGCGGAAGGTAGGGCGCCACGAACGCCAGGACGACGTGGGCCGCGACGATGGCTCCACCCAACGACGCCCATCGATGTCGCCGACGGCGAGTGGAGGTGTGCAGGACCTCGTCGTCGCCGGTCACGCGCCCGAGGTCGGTCATGCGCCCACCCCTGCACGCACCCGTGGATCAAGCAACCGAGTGATGGTGTCGCTGATGAACGAGGAGAGGATGAAGACCGCGAGGCCGAACAAGGTGAGTGCGAGGATGAGCGCCGTGTCCCGGTCGGAGATCGCATCGACCGCGAGGCGTCCGAGCCCCGGGAAGTTGAACACCACCTCCACCACGAACGTGCCGGTGAGCAGCCACGCCGCGGTGACGGCCATCACGTTCACCGCAGGCGGCAACGCCGCGGGGAGCACATGGCGGAGCAGCACGGCTCGTTCCGGCAGACCGCGATAGCGGGCAGCCTCCACGAACGGGCGGGCGCTGGTGGCCACCACGCTCGATCGCATCGACCGCATCACATGCGCGAACACCATCACGGCGAGCGTGATCGCTGGCAGCCAGATGGTGGGGAGGATCTCACCGATGGTCGCGTCGCTCGGCAGCACGGCAACCGCCGGAAGGATCGGCAGCCAGATGGAGAACACCAACCACAGCACCGCCGCGGTGACGAACTCCGGCAGTGTCATCATCACGAGGCTGGCCGTGTCGAGCAGCTTGGCGCGACGACTGCCCCGCCGCTGGGCGCTGTACAACCCCAGCACGACGGCTGCCGGAAACGCCAGAAGTCCGGCAACACCCGCGAGCACGAGCGAGTTGCGCAGCCGCGGTGCGATGATCTCCGTGACCGGGGCATCGCGCTTGATGGAGTAGCCGAGGTCGCCCTGCACGGCGCCGCAGCCCCAGTCGACCATTCGAGCGACCACCGGCTCGTTCAGCCCGTTCTCCTCCCGGCACTGTTCCAACTTGTTCTCCGTTGCGGCCCTGCCGAGCAGCGACGTGCACGCGTCGCCGGGAAGCGCCTCCACAGCGAGGAAGGTGAGGCACGCCATAGCGGCGAACAGCAGGAGCGCAACCGCGGCTCGCCGCAGCAGCTGCCAGGCAATGCTCACCCGACCTCGATCTTCTCCCACCGAACAGCGTCGATGACGATCGGCTCAATGCCCTTCACGTTGGCGCCCATCGCCCGCACGAGCGTCTTGTGGTACGGCACGAAGATCGCAGTGTTCTCGAAGAGGTACTGCTGGATCTCCTGGTACTTGGCCGCGCGCGCGGTCGGATCCGCGATGGACCGGGCCTCGTCGAGCATTGCATCGAGCTCGGGGTCCTGCTGCCCGGTCGGATTCCAGGTGGCAGTCGAGCGATACACCTCGTTCAGCACCTGCACGGCCGGACGCTGCCCCCAACTGTCGACGAACGCGGGCTCCTTCATCCAGACGTCGTCCCAGTATCCGCTGGCGTCGGCCATGGTGAGAGTGACACGAATTCCCGCAGGCTTCACCTGTTCCTGGTACACCTGCACCAACTCCACCATGTTGTCCTCGACGTCGCTCGTGAAGACCTCGACGTCGATGCCGTCCGGGTAACCGGCCTCCTTCAGCAGCGCCTTGGCACCCTCGATGTCCTGCGCGCAGTCACCGTCCCATCGGAACGGGTCGCCGCTCCACACCGGGGTGTCGCACGTGGGGACGCCCGCGCCTTCGCCGAGCACCAGATCGGTGAGCGCCTGACGATCGACGGCGATGCGAAGGGCCTTGCGCACCAGTGGATCGTCGAAGGGTTCCTGGTCGATGCGGAAGTCGATCGCGTTCCAGTCACCGCTCGGGATGTTCTGCACGGTGAACTTCGACGTGTCGCTGAACTCGGCAGCGCTCTTGGCATCGATGCTGAGCAGCAGGTCGACCTGGCCGCCCGCAAGCGCCTGCGTTGCCGCCGTGTTGTCGGCGATGGCCGGGATCTCGATGGCCGACAGCTTCGGTGCTCCGAAGAAGTAGTCGGTGTTTGCGACGAATCGGCTGGTGCCTTCCGGGTCGAGCTTCTCCATCTTGAACGGCCCGGTGCCGATGGGGTCGTCACCCACCGTCTCGGCCGAGCCCTCTGGCGTCATGAGCGCTCGATAGTCGGCGAGCAGCAGCGGAAGGTCGGCTTCTGGAGCGGAGAGCCGCAGCACCAGCGTCTGCGGATCAGGCGCAGCGGCAGACTCGATGATGCCCAGCACCGCGCGCACCGGCGAGTCGAACTCGGGATCGACCATGCGACCGATGGAGTACACCGCGTCGGCCGAATCGAACTCGGATCCATCGTGGAACTTCACACCCTCCCTGAGGGTCAGCGTCCACTCGGTGAGGTCGGCGTTGCTCGACCACTCCGTGGCCAACTCGGGAATGGGGTTGAAGTCCTTGTCGACACCGATGAGACGGTCGAACACCATGTTGATGGCAGGCCAGAAGCGATTGCCGTCGTATGGATCCATTGTGCTCTCACCCACGCTCGTGGCCACACGCAGCACACCGGTGGAACTCGACGAGGACTGACCGCCGCAGCCGGCTACAAGTGCAACACCGAGCAGCCCAGCCGTGAAGGCTGCAGCGGTGATCCTCTGTCGTCGCATGATGCTCCCCTGATCGTTCCCCCGAACGTATCGCTCGGACGCGAACGTTAGCTGAACGGCTGATCAACTTCGGACGACGCACCCGTGCCGTCGCATAGGGTCCGATCATGACTGCGATCCGTGTGGTGTCGTTCAACATCCAGTACTCGCTCGGTGCCGACGATCGATTCGACCTGACTCGCCACGCCGACGCAGTCCGCGATGCGGACATCATCTGCCTGCAGGAGGTGGAACGGAACTGGCGACGCACCGGCATGGAGGACCAGCCGGCGCGCATCGAACGACTCTTCCCTGATCGCTATGTGGCCTACGCACCCATCCTCGACGTCGATGCGAGCGAGGCACGAGGTGATGGCACCGTCTCGAACAGGCGTCGCCAGTTCGGCCAAATGACGCTCAGTCGGTGGCCCATCCTCTCGAGCCGCGTCGTCCATCTCCCCAAGATCGACACTGGGTCCCTTGCCAACAGTTGGGCCGGCTTCCACGAGGCCGTGGTCGCCACACCCGACGGCCCGCTGCTCGTCGTCAACGTGCACCTCACCGACATCACCGAGACCAACCGAATGACCCAGGTCTGGGCGCTGGTACACCACCTCGCTGCCGCGCCAGTCGAGGGTGGCGCATGGAACGGCACCGAAAGCGACCCCGAAGCGGCCGCACACTGGCAGTTCGACGACCCGGAGCCGCCGATGCCGGACGCGACGATCGTGCTCGGCGACTTCAACGACGAGCCCGACAGCGCCGTGCTCGACGTGATGCGTCGAGCCGGCTACCGCGACACGTGGAGCCCCGAGACCGCCCGCCACCCCGGTTGGGTGACATTCAAGACAAACCCGCCACAGGGCACGTTTCGCGACATGCGCATCGACTTCGTACTGGTGAACCGGCACCTCGATGTCCTCGGTGCCGAGATCGACGTGACGTGCGAGGCATCCGACCATCAGCCGGTGTGGGCCACGGTGGAACTGCGATGAGCAACGCTCCGCTGCCTCGCCCTCGGGCCCGTGATCTCGGCCTCCGCTTCGGATCGCTGCGCGCCGGACAGCACAACGCCATCACCGACGTGCCCGGGGTGCGCGTCGGGCACGTCACCCTCTTCCACGGCGACGGCGACGAGCCCATCGCCCGCACGGGCGTGACCGCCATCGTGCCCGACACGCCGATCGACCTGTTCCGCCGGCCGATGCCCGCCGCCATCGCGGTGCTGAACGGCGCGGGAGAGCTCACCGGCAGCGTCGAGATCGAGGAGTGGGGCATCCTCGAGACGCCGGTGCTGCTCACCGGTACGTCGTCGGTGGGCCGCGTGGCCGACGGCATGGTCGACGAACTGTTCGCCGCAGGCGCCGACGAGGTGGTGATCCCTGTGGTCGGCGAGTGTGACGACTCGTGGCTCGACGACATGCGCCGCCGGTGGGTGACGGCCGAGCATGCCCGGCAGGCACTCGCCGCGGCGAGCGACGGTCCGGTGGCCGAGGGTGTGGTGGGTGCCGGCACGGGCATGATCACCATGGGCCACAAGGCCGGCATCGGTACGGCGTCGCGTGTGGTCGAAGGGTTCGGCACCGTGGGCGTGCTGCTGCTGTGCAACTTCGGTGGCCGCGATCAACTGCGCATCGGCGGCCGTCTGGTGGGTGAGGTGCTGCAGGCCGATGCGCTCGCCGCAGCACCCACGCTCGACACGGGCGGCAGCTGCCTCGGCGTGGTGTTCACCGACATCCCGCTCGACGCACGCCAGCTGCGCCGGGTGGCGCGCCGCGTCGGGCTCGGTCTGGCGCGGATGGGCTCGATCGCCCACCATGGCAGCGGCGACATCTTCCTGGCCGCCAGCACCGCCAATCGTCTGCCGCGCGACGCCTCGGGCACGGTGTCGCTCACGCTGCTGGCCGACGGCTCGTTGAACGACGTGTTCACCGCCGTGGTCGACGCCACCGAGGAAGCGGTCACGAACGCGCTGTTCGTGGCCGACACCGTGACCGGCGTCGACGGCCACGTCGTGCCCGGCCTCCCCGTCGACCGAATGCTCAGCCTCCTCCTCCGCTGACCTCCCCCGCGAACTTAAGTTTTCCGGACGAACGTCGGGAAAACTTAAGTTCGCGGGGAGCGGGCGAGGGTGACGGCGCGGTGGAACACGGCGTCGAGCATCGGCTCGGTGAGCCGACCGGTGAACGTGTTCTGCTGACTCGGGTGGAACGAGCACAGCAGCGTCAGCCCGTTCGGCGCCGGCGCCTCCACCAGGTGTCCGAACTTCGGTCGCGGCCGCACCCCGAACTCGCTGCACGCGGCCTGGTACGCGAAGCCGCCCAGGCAGACCACCACCTTCAGCCGCGGCAGCAGTGACAGCTCGCGCTGCAGGAACGGGCGACACGCGTCGCGTTCCTCGGGCAGCGGCGTGTTGTCGGGCGGCGCACACCGCACCGCGGCCGACACCCACGCACCCTTCAGCCGCAGCCCGTCGTCCACTGCCACCGACGTCGGCTGATTCGCCAGCCCTGCCGTGTGCATCGAGCGGAACAACCAGTCGCCCGACCGGTCACCGGTGAACACACGGCCCGTGCGGTTCGCACCGTGCGCCGCCGGAGCCAGGCCGAGCACCATGATGCGCGCCTTCGGATCACCGAAGCCCGGCACCGGCCGACCCCAGTAGGTGTGGTCGCGATACGCGGCCCGCTTCTCCACCGCCACCTGTTCACGCCATGCCACCAGGCGTGGGCAGTTGCGGCACTCGGCGATGTCGGCGCCGAGCTGAACGAGCGAATCCATGCCCGGCACAGTAGGTTCAGCGGTTGCGATGGCGCGAACGAAACCCACTCCCCCGAACGCCACCCTGGTGCTGCTGGTGCGCCATGGGCAGACGCCCACCACCGGCAAGCTCCTCCCTGGGCGCGCGCCCGGGCTGCACCTGGCCGATGCTGGCCGCGAGCAGGCACAACGCGCCGCCGATCGCATCGCCGAGCTGAAGACGGTCGACGCCATCTACGCATCGCCGCTGGAGCGTGCCCGCGAGACTGCCTCCCCGATCGGTGCGGCACGGGGCATGAAGGTGCAGATCGACAAGGGCCTGTTGGAGTGCGACTTCGGTGACTGGACCGGTGCCGAGCTGAGCAAGTTGATGAAGCTGCCCGAGTGGAGCACCGTGCAGCGCGCACCCAGCACGTTCCGGTTCCCCAACGGCGAGAGCTTCACCGAGATGCAGACCCGCATGGTGTCGGCCGTCGACCGGCTGCGCGCCAAGCATCAGGGCGGCACCATCGTGTGCGTCTCGCATGCCGACCCCATCAAGGCGCTCGTGGCGCACGCGATGGGCACGCACATCGACCTGTTCCAGCGCATCGTCATCAGCACCTGCTCCATCACGGCCATCGCCTACGGCATGGGCGCGCCGGTGGTGCTCACCGTCAACTCCACGGGTGGCTCGCTCGCCGAGCTCCGCCCGTCCTGAGGTCGCGATGAGCGTGTACTACGACTTCGAAGAGGTCGACGCCTTCACCGTGGGTGCCGTGGGTCAGCCGGGTGCGCGCACGTTCTTCCTGCAGGCCCGGCGCGGCACCGTGCGGGTGACCGTGAAGTGCGAGAAGCAGCAGGCGTCGGCCATCGCCGACTATCTGCGCCGCGTGCTCAACGACCTGCCCGACCCCACCGAGAAGCCGGTGCCCGGCGCGATGGAACTTGCCACGCCGGTCGACGCGGTGTTCGTGCTCGGCCCCGTGGGCCTCGGGTACGACCGCACCACCGACCGGGTGCTGGTGCAGCTCGAAGAGGTGATGGAGGTCGACGAGGAGGGCGAGCCGCTCGACGACGACGAGGACCGCGGCCACCTGCGCGTGTTCCTCACCCGCAGCCAGGCCGCCGCGTTCTGCGAGCACACCGACGCCGTGGTGTCGGCCGGTCGGCCGGCCTGCCGGTGGTGCACGCAGCCGATGAACCCCGAGGGCCACGCGTGTCCCCGCATGAACTGACGGCACAACGCCTTCACCTGCTCAGCACCGCCGACATCGAGATCGAGGGTCGCATGCCCTGGAGCAGCAACGCCACGCTGCTGTGCAACCTCTCGGTCGAGGGCGAGCACGTCGGACAGGCCATCTACAAGCCGCTGCGTGGTGAGCGTCCGCTGTGGGACTTCGAGCCCGGTCTGCACAAGCGCGAGTACGCGGCGTTCCTGTTGAGCGAGGCGCTCGGGCTGGACATCGTGCCGCCGACGGTGCTGCGCGACGGCCCGGTGGGCGAGGGCAGCGTGCAGTGGTTCGTCGACGCCGACCATCAGCAGCACTACTTCACCATCTACGAACACCGCGAGGATCTGCACGACGCGCTGCAGGCATTCGCATTCTTCGACATCATCGCCAACAACACCGACCGCAAGAGCGGGCACGTGCTGCTCGACGGCGACGATCACCTGTGGGGCATCGACCACGGACTCTGTTTCGCGGCCGAGTTCAAGTTGCGCACCGTGGTGTGGGAGTTCGGCGGGCAACCGGTGCCCGATCACCTGCGCACTGCAGCCGAGGAGTTGCTCGAGCGGGTGCCGCTCGACGTGGCGGCGATGCTGAGCGACGACGAGGTCGACGCGATGGTGGAGCGGGCGCAATGGCTGGTGGACCACCCGGTCTTCCCGGTCGACCACTCCGGCCGCCGTTATCCCTGGCCGCTGGTCTGATCGGGACGTCGCCCGGAAAACGACGGAACGGCGGCCCGAAGGCCGCCGTTCCGGTACGTGACGTGTGATGGGTGGCGTCAGCCGCGGGCCTGGAGGGCCTCGATCAGCTTCGGCAGCACCTTGTGGACGTCGCCCACGATGCCGAGGTCGGCGATGCCGAAGATCGGGGCTTCCTTGTCCTTGTTGATCGCGATGATGTTCTTCGCGCCCTTCATGCCCACCATGTGCTGGGTGGCGCCCGAGATGCCGGCGGCGATGTACACGCCCGGCTTCACCACCTTGCCGGTCTGGCCGACCTGGTAGCTGTAGGGCACCCAGCCGGCGTCGACGATGGCACGGCTGGCGCCGGGCGCACCCTTGAGCAGCTTGGCGAGGCTCTCGATCATCTCGTACTTCGGCGCTTCGCCGAGGCCACGACCGCCGGACACCACGATGGCGGCCTCGTCGAGCTTCGGACCCGAGGTCTCCTCGACGTGCACGGCGGTGACCTGTGCGGTGCCGGTGGCGCCCAGCTCGGGCACCGGAGCGGCGACCACTTCGGGGGCGCCGCCGCCGGCCGGCTCGGCCGCGAAGCTCTTCGGACGGAACGCCGCGAGGTGCGGGGCCGAACCCGAGAACGAGGTGGTGACGAGCACGTTGCCACCGAAGATGGGAGTGGTGACGGCCACGGTGCCGCCGTCGGCGGTGACGTCGACGTTGTTGGTGAGGACCGTGCGGTCGAGCTTCACCGACAGACGGCTGACCACGTCGCGACCCTCGTAGTTCTGGGGGAACATGATGAGGTCGGGCGAGTCACCACCGTCGATGACGGCCTTCATTGCGGCCGACACGGCCACGCCGGGCAGCTTGCCGCCCAGGTCGCCGGTGGCGTACACCTTGCTGGCACCGAAGTTGCCCAGCTCGGCGGCGATGGCCGACGCATCGCCACCGACGAACGCGGTGACGGTGCCGAGGGCACGGGCCTTGGTGAGGAGTTCGAGCGTGCCCGTCGTGGGGGCACCGTTGGCTGCTTGTGCGAAAACCCAGATGTTCATGGTGTCGATCCTCCTCAGATGACCTTCAGGTTCTCGAGGAACGCCACGATCTTGGCGAAGGCCTCTCCGTCGTCTTCGATGATCTCGCCGGCGGCGCGGGCCTCGGCCTGCGTGACGCTGACGACGCTCTGGTTGGCGCCTGCCCAGCCGACCGGGGTGACGCCGAGATCGCCGGTGGTGAGCGTGTCGATGGGCTTCGACTTGGCGGCCATGATGCCCTTGAAGCTCGGGTAGCGGGGCTCCACCACGCCGGCCGTCACGCTGATGACGGCGGGCAGCGGGCAGGTGACCTCGTCGTAGCCCTCTTCGGTCTGACGGTCCGCGTTGAGGGTGCCACCGCTGATGACGACCTTCTTGGCGAACGTGACCGACGGCAGACCGAGCACTTCGGCGAGCTGCTCGGGCACGGTGCCCGTGTAGCCGTCGGAGCTCTCGGTGGCGGCGATGATGAGATCGGCGCCGCCCATCTTCTGGATGGCCGCACCGAGCACCTTGGCGGTGGTGAGGGCATCACTGCCCTGCAGCGCCGGGTCGGAGACCAGCGTGCCCTTCGCAGCACCCATCGCGAGGGCCGTGCGCATGCCCGACACCTCACCGTTGGGAGCCATGGAGACCAGGCTCACTTCCCCACCACCGGCCGCGTCGACCAGCTGCAGCGCCATTTCCACGCCATAGCTGTCGGACTCGTCGAGGATGAGCTTGCCATCGCGCTTGAGGGTGTTGGTACCCGGGTCGAGCGCACCCGGCGTTGCCGGGTCGGGGATCTGCTTCACGCACACGATCACGTTCATAGGGTTCCCATTGTTACCGATCGGTACGCCCGGTTCCTAACCGATCGGGCCATGTCCGCGGCCGTTCGTCTGTGACGTCCGTCAGCCAGCCGCTACCGTCATGGACCTTGCGCATCCTGCTGGTGGTGAACGCCTTCGCGTCGTCGGTGACGGCGCGCAACACCGTCGTGGTGCATCGCGCCCTCAGCCAGGGCAACGAGGTCGAGGTCGTCGAGACCAACCGTCGCGGCCACGCCACCCGGTTCGCCCAGGACGCGGCACGGCGCGGCGTCGACATCGTCATCGGCTACGGCGGCGACGGCACGTTGAACGAGGTGGCCACCGGCGTGGCCGGCACCGACACGGCGCTCGGCGTGCTGCCCGGTGGCAGCACCAACGTGTTCGCCCGCACGCTGGGCATGCCCAACGACCCGGTCCAGGCGGTCGAACAGCTGGCGGCCGGCATCGCTGCGCGCACCATCGAGCCCATCGGCCTCGGCAAGGTGAACGGCCGCTACTTCTGCTTCCACACCGGCGTGGGCTACGACGCCGCGGTGGTGAAGGAGGTCGAGCGACGCGCCTCGATGAAGCGGTGGCTGGGCCACCCGCTGTTCATCTACGCGGCGCTGCGCACGTGGCTGGTGAACTACGACCGCAAGCAGCCGCACTTCACCGTGTCGGCGCCCGGCCAGGAACCGGTGCCCGGCTACTTCACCGTCGTGCTGAACACCAACCCGTACACGTACCTGGGCAACCGCCCGCTCGATCTGAGCCCGGCGGCCACGCTCGACAACGGGTTGGTGGCCATCACGTTCCGCACGATGAAGGTGACCGCCATTCTCGGCGGGCTCGGCGGTGCGTTGCGCGGCGGTGGCGTGCAGCCCAGCGACACGCTCGACGTGCAGACCGACCTCGAGTCACTCACCATCAGCCATGGCGAGGGCTTCCCGTACCAGCTCGACGGCGACTACTTGGGCGAGACGAAGCTGCTGGAGTTCCGCCACGTGCCCGAGGCCGTCAGGCTGGTCCGCCCGCAAGCACGCTGAGGGCCACGTCGGGCACGTTGGTGCAGATGCCGTCGATGCCCCACTCGACCAGTTCGCGCATGCGCTCGGGGTCGTCGCAGGTCCAGGTGTTCACCTGCACGCCAGCGGCGTGACACCCGTCGAGCAGCTCGCGGGTGACGCAGCCCACCCACGGGTGCACCGCCGCGTGCCCCTTCGCCACCATCTGGTCGGCCACGTCGGAGGGCGGGACGGTGCACAGCCAGGCCGTGCGGATGTGCGGGGCGAGCTCGCGACAGCGGTCGACGGTCTCCACCCGGAAGCACGAGATGAGCCAGCGATGGTCCTCACCACGGGCCACGAGGTGGGCGATGGTCTCGTCGGCGATGTGGTCGGTGGGGTCGAAGTCGGGCTCTTCGGGGTCGTTCTTGATCTCCACGTTCACCCACATCCCGGCGCACGCGTCGAGCGCCGCGCCGAGCGTGGGGACGGATTCGGGCAGGTCAGCGGCATCGGTGTCGGCAATGAGGCGCAGATCGGCGAGGTGCGGATTGTGGTGCACCACCAGCACGCCGTCGCGGGTGCGGCGCACGTCGAGCTCCACGGCATGGGCGCCCATCTGGCCCGCACGGAGGAACGCAGCCACCGTGTTCTCGGCCTCGGCGCGGCTCGCACCGCGGTGGGCCATCACGGCCGGTTGCGACAGCACTGACACAGATACCTCCTATCGCCAACAAGTATGCCTAGGGCACAAGGTCCTCTTGCCCCGCGTCAGATTGTTACCTACCGTTCACCCCGGCGTGAAAACGCCCACCTCACCTCGATCACAGTGGAGACGCAGTGACCATCCCCGCCTCGAGCCTTGTCCTTGCGAACGCGGATTACACGTGGCGCAAATCGGCGATCTGCCGTGACACCGACCCCGACCTGTTCTTCCCGGTCGGCACCACGGGATACGCACTCGTCCAGATCGACAAGGCCAAGCAGGTGTGCACCGAATGCCCGGTGTGCACCGACTGCCTGCAGTACGCCCTCGACACCAACCAGGATTCGGGCATCTGGGGCGGCACCTCCGAGGAGGAGCGTCGGCACATCCGTCGCCAGATGGCCGCCCGCACCAAGGCCGCCGCGGTCTGAACCCTCCGACCCCGTTCCCTACACGGGAACGGTGAGGTCGACCACGGTCCCCGTGCCACGGGGCAGGTCTCCCAGACCCACCGCCGAGAAGTCGCCGGGTTCGCCCGGGCGCATGTTGATGGTGCCGTCGAGTTCGGTGGTCACCAGCGTGCGCACGATCGACAGGCCGAGACCGGTGGCCGAGTTCAACTCGAACGTCGGATCGAGTGGACGGCCGTCGTTCACCACGCGGATGTTCAGCACGTGCTCGGTGTTGTCGAGCACCACCACCACGTCGCCGCCGCTGCTGCCCTCGGGGAACCCGTGATCGACGGCGTTCTGCAGCAGTTCGGTGAGCACCACCGACAGCGGGGTGGCCACGGTGCTGGGCAGACGACCGCCGTCGCCCTGCACGGTGAAGCGCACCGGGCGATCGGGTGATTGCAGGCCTTCCTCGGCCAGGCGCAGCAACGGACGCACGATCTCCAGGAACGCCACGTCGTCGCCGGGTTCGCGCGACAGCGTCTCGTGCACGAGGGCGATGGTGCGGATGCGGCGCACGCTCTCGGCCACCGCGGCCTTCGCCTCCTCCGAGTTCAGCCGGCGGCCCTGCAGACGCAGCAGCGACGAGATCGTCTGCAGGTTGTTCTTCACCCGGTGGTGGA
>SXGT01696789.1_pt1 | contig 21675 bp, 12 predicted proteins | sample 3176221 | NCBI WGS metagenome assembly SXGT01 (sample SAMN11356862, study PRJNA531348) | freshwater metagenome | isolation source: freshwater sample F1-120 | place: China: Fuxian Lake, Yuxi | collected 2017-12-25
ATGCACCGCAGCAACCTCGTGGCAAGCGGAACCCCGGATGCGCTGATCGACAGCTTGCCACACACGCTCATCGAGGTGGAGTGCCCGCAACCGCACGGCGCCGTCGAACTCGTCGATGGCTTGCAGGGAGTTGTCGAGACGGCCCTCTACGGCGACACCTTGCACGTCCTGTTCGAACCGGGCCATGAAGCGGAGGCAGCCGCGCAGTCGATCCGGCGTCGCCTGGAGGCCTCAGGGGTCCAAGTCGGAGCAATCGCCGCGGTGAGGCCAACCCTTGATGATGTGTTCGTAGCCCTCGCAGGACCTTCCGCAACGGTCGCGCAACTGCCTCTTGCCAACAGGCAAGCAGCATCCGCACCACTTCGGTGACGGGGATGGACCGCGGGCATCCTTGCGCCGTCGATGGGATCGGCGCGATCAAGTCGCCATTCGACGGGAAACTGCCCGCAAACGGTCAGTCCGGCCAGATGCCCGCCATGACCCAACTGTCACCACCGGTGAACGCCTCACCATGCACCCGGGAATGAAGACTGTCGGTCCGCGACGGATAGACGCGTCCGCCTAGATTGGCAATGCACCCGGTAGCATCCTCCAGGAACACCTCCAGAACGGACGCGTCAAGGAACATCCGGACCGTGAATGGCGACTCGGGGTCGACCATGACGGGTGTGATCAGCACCGCCCGTGCGGCCGTCAGGTCAAGGCTCGAGGCGGACCTGTCGATGACAAGGCCACCACTCTCCGGGTCGTAGCCGGCAAAGGTTCGCTCCTCGTCATCCGGACTGCAACGGACCCAGGCACCGGACCGACCCTGAAACGGGCGATCAAAACGCAGTTCGATCTCGAGCGAACTTCCTTGCAAGTTGATCGCGTGCGGGCCGCTCAATGCGACATGATCGCGACGAAGGACGCGAAGCTCTGGCGCGGGCGAACCGGCAACGCGACCATCGGATGTGACGCGCAGGATACGCGGGAGGGACATCGCCCCAGACCACCCGGCGGCGGTGCCCGCTGCAGAAGGGCGGCCCTCGCGCAACCATCCCCACTGGACTCGTCGGCCATTCCCATCCCACATGGACTGGGGCGCGTAGAACTCGCCGCCGTCGAGGTGTGAATAGTGCCCGTTGCGGAGGCGGGTACCGGTCCCGTCCATTTCGCCGGTCACGGCAACGGTGTGGTGGTTGCCCATGCCCCACGCATTGAGGAGGAGGACCCCACATCCATCCATCTCGAAGAAATCTGGACACTCCCACATCGTTCCAGTTGTCACCGGACTGGTCGCTGAAACATCGCCGACCAACATCGGGTGGAGGTAATCCCAGTGGCTGAGATCGTCTGAACCGTAGACGAGTGCCGTGCCACCGATGCCCGGAAACCCGGCCCCGATCGCGAGGAGCCATTTCGCAGGCGACCCGGCGCCACCCCGCCACACGAACGGGTCCCGATACTGGACGAGGTTCATTCCCGGCGGCGTGGTCGGGATCACAGGGTTCGTGGGGTCTTTCACGAAGGTCGAGAACCCGTCGTACGTGCGGGCGATGCAGACGAGTTGGTGCTGGTACGGTCCATCCGGTCCGGGTGCAACACCCGTGTAGAACAACGTCGGCACCCCGGCATCATCGATGACCGCATTCCCCGACCAGATGCCGGAGGTGTCATAGGTGCCATCCGTAGGAACGATCGCACAGGGTCGGTCAGTCCAGTGCACCAGATCGTCGCTGACGAGGTAGCCCCAGTGCATGTCCGCGTGGAACCCAGCACGCGGATTGTGCTGATAGAAAAGGTGCCACTTCCCTTCGTGGTGCAGGATGCCGTTGGGATCGTTCAGCCAGCCGGCCGGCGCCGTCACGTGATATCGCGGGCGATGCGGGTCAGCAGCCAGGATCCGACGACCAAGACGGCCTCGTTCCACATAGCCATCAGTCAGTGGCCAGTCACGCTCAACCGGCGCGGGAGGCAAACGGTCCGACAAGTTCACGTTGCCTCCCCAGTCCGCACGATAGATCGACGCCTCTCACCGACGGGCATCCTAGACACTCCTAGACACTCCTAGACACTCCTAGACACTCCTAGACACTCCTAGACACTCCTAGACACTCCTAGACACTCCTAGACACTTCCTGACCCGACGGTGCACAGTCTGACTGAACGGTGGGCGTAGCCCCTCGCCCCCTTGCACGTCAGCTGAACCACGTGTGCGTGCTCAACTGGCACGCACCTCCATCCAGCCAATCCACCCCATTGCCCCCTCTGTCCAACTACGCTTGGTTTGCAACTGGATGTGGTCACGATCAACGGCGAGCGATCTCCGGATCCTTCTCACGGGGCAGGTTGAACCATGCATCATTGCAAGCGTCCATCTCCTCGGAAGTGAGCTTCACTCCCACCGCACCCAGACTGTCGCGCAGTTGGTCGGGTCGGCTCGCTCCCACAATTGCACTCGTGATACCTCCCTGGGCCAAGACCCAGGCGAGCGCCGCGTGGGTCAGAGAGTGTCCATGGCGGCCGGCGACTTCCTTGATGTGATCGACCTGATCGTGGACTTCATCATTCCAGTATCGCTTGCGGTACATCTCCCCCCGGCCTGAACCCAAGGTGAAGCGTGACCCTTCCTCGAGCGCACGACTTCCGGCGTACCGTCCGGTGAGCATTCCGCCGGCGAGCGGGTTGTAGGAAATCACGCCAACACCATGTGCCCTGGCCAATGGCAACAATTCGTCCTCGATCATCCTGAACAGCAGGTTGTAGCGGGGTTGGACCGAGTCGAACCGGGCAAGCACCTTCGCCTCGCTGGTCCACAAGGCATCGGCAAGTTCCCACGCCGGGTAGTTGCTGCACCCGATATACCGCACCTTCCCGGAACGAACAAGGTCGTCGAGGGCGCGCAGGGTCTCCTCGATCGGCGTCGCGTTATCGGTCGAGTGGGTCTGGTAGAGGTCGATGTAGTCCGTCTGCAAGCGTCGCAAGCTGTCCTCGCATGCCTTGAGGATGTGCTTGCGGCTGAGGCCCTCGTCGTTGAGACCGGGGCCCATCCGGCCCCGGCACTTCGTGGCGAGCACGATGTGCTCGCGGGAACCACGCGCTGCGAACCACCGGCCCATGATGGCCTCGGTCTCGCCGTTGACGTCGATCGAGCCACCAAGCGGATAGACATCGGCAGTGTCGAAAAAGGTGACGCCGTGTTCAACGGCGGTATCCATGATGGAAAACGATGTTGCCTCGTCGGCTTGGTTGCCAAAGGTCATGGTGCCTAGGCAGACCTCCGTAACCCGCAGGCCGGTCCGGCCCAGTTGCTTGATCTTCATTTGTCTCATGTCCTCTTTCGAGCGAAACCATCCCACACCGACAGAGAGATGGAACGGGTGGATGCTTTCGCCCCGAGTGTACGACGCCGTAACTCCTCTACAGCCAGACTGCGCCACTAGGCCATTGACTTTCTGGAGCAAATAGCGCATGCTATGGGTGCATCCAGAGTCCCGGGCAGGCCTGACGCGCCCGGGCGGCAACCGACCTCCGCACCCGCGGGGTCACGGTGCCGAGGCCGTCCCTGAACAGGGTGATGTGGCGCCAACATCGAGGCGCAAACTGAAGAACCCAGACAAACGCTCCTGCATGACGGAGTGTGACTGATGGGTTCGGTAGTTCCTCGACGTTGGTGCAAATCCGACCAGTTGCTGATGGTCGGCGCCAACTTCCGGGCCGGTCCGTGCGATGCCGAGGAGAAAACGGCATGGCTACGGCGAAAACCCCACGCGCTACCAGTGCCCAGCCGGGCGCACCGACGTCGAGCAGACCAAAGACTTCCGCTTCCGGGCCACAATCCCTTCTAAGGGAACTCGGGATCATCGGGATCGATCAACTCGAACCCGTGATCCTCGCAGCCATAGCAACGGAGCAACCCCTCCTACTCATTGGCACCCATGGAACTGCCAAGAGCCTCCTGCTCTCACGCTTGTGTGAAGGACTTGGCCTCTCGTGGCGCCATTACAACGCAAGCCTGCTCAACTACGACGACCTGGTCGGCTACCCGTTGCCGGACGACGCGGGCAACCTCAAGTTCGTGCAGACGCCGGCGTCGATCTGGGGTGCGGAAGCGGTCTTCATCGACGAAATCTCACGATGCCGTCCCGACATGCTGAACCGGCTCTTCCCGATCATCCACGAACGACGTATCCAGGGACTGCCCCTGACCGACTTGCGTTTCCGGTGGGCGGCGATGAACCCACCCGCCGATCCGGACGCGGCTGACAGCAACTACGTTGGATCGGAACCTCTTGATCCGGCGCTTGCCGATCGTTTCCCCTTCATCATCACGATCCCCGCATTTGCAACCCTGTCGACAAGCGACCAGAAACTCGTGATCCAGTCGTCAGCATCGATGACCGTCCCGCCAGAACTCTCCGCACGACTGCGGGAAACGATTGCGACGATCCGACATCGCATTGATGCCACCGATCCCGGTATGTGTGACCAGTTCTCGGAATATGTACGGCTCTTCATCGCGGCCCTGCGTCAAAAGGGGGTATCCCTCTCCGGGCGACGCGCCGCCATGCTTTACCGAAACCTGATTGCGGTGAGTGCCACAAGTAGCCCGGGGACCAAGACAGCGTTTGCAGCCACGTGTTGGCAGGCCGTTTCGGCTTCCTTGCCCCAGACAGCGACCGGAAGCGCATCCGTTTCGCCGGCACAATTGCTCGCGATCCACCGTGAGGCTTGGGCCGTAAGTCTCCTGGACCAGTCTGATCCCCGGAAACTCCTTCATGCCGAACCGCACCCGGTGCGCCGGGCACTGTTGGCCCTGGACCTCGGGACCGACATCGCAACGAGGTCGGCCTTCGTTGCCGACGCGCTTGGGTCGCTTCCGCCAGGCGCACGCCACGCCCTCGCATTCCACCTCGCATCCCGCGAAACCGCGCAGGTATCCGCATCCGTCGGCGAACAGATTGCCGACTTGTACGCGGAAGTGGCCATCAAGCAAAAGGTCGACCAGCAAATTTCCCGATCCGGGCTGAATTTCGAGACATCGAACAGAATTGATGCCTTCCTCGCACGCCCCCCGGCAAATGCAGCGAATGATCTGGGCGTCCTTACCAATCTACTCTTGTCGCAATGGGGGGCCGGATCGCTGAGGGGACCGGCAGACGTCGACGCGATCGTTACGTCGTGGGTCCGCCAACGGCAGGAACTCGGGACGCCGACCAATGTTTCAGACGATGGGAGGGCGAAATGAGCGTTCGGACCTCGGAAACGACCCGTCAGCAAGCACCGCCTGAACCATCCGCCCTGGTGCCGGCCCTCCTTCACAACATGGGTGGACCCCGTCCATCACAGACCACTTTCAAACGGACTGGGGTCGCAACGACGAAGGCGATCACCCTGCCGGCGTGGACGACTACGGAACGCCTGACCAGTGACTTGACAGCGCGGCGCCTTGGGCGATACCTCGGCATCACCCTGCCAGACATGCTGCAAGACAAGGGGGTGCCCGAACTCCTTGCGCACGCGACGTTGCAGGTTCCGGGGTTCAACCGCCTTCCGGCGATCGTTCCGGCTTCACTCCCCAGTCCCCAGCATCCGGATGTGTCGGGCACCGGTGACATCGACCCATGGTTCTACCTCGTCGTGCGCAGTCGGATCCGGGGGCGGGCGTTCATCAAGACCGCAATCCCCGAACTCTCAATCCACGACCTCAAGACCGCCGTTGTCCTGCACCTCCCGAAGGATTGGACGCCATGACCAGACTGACTGACCTGATTTACGGATCCCTGCCCGCAGGCACCTACTGCTTCCCGGCACTCCTGCGGATCGTGGACATCATCGAGACCACGGACGTCCCGACGGCTGCCGTGGAGTGCCTGCCTCAGCCCCGCATGTTCGTGAACCCGGACTTCGTCAGCAAGCATGCGAATACCTCGGGAAAACTGACGTTCCTCCTCCTTCACGAACTTCACCACGTGATCCTCGGACACACCCGCCTGTATCCGCGGGCTGGGCGGATCGAGAACCTGGCGTTCGACATCGTCATCAACGCGCTTCTCGCCCGGTCTCTGCCTCACCCACGGGATCACGCGCTACTGACCGACTTCTACAACGCCAACGAGTTGCCCGCCGCGCTGTTGCGACCCGTTGTTGGGTGGGTTGCTCCAACAAACCGGCAGGTCTCCAATTTCCTTCGCGGTACAAAAAAACCGGTCATCCCGTGGGCCAACCGCGCGCCAAAGCGTCTGGTCAAGGCCTACAAGGCCCTCTACTGGGGTGATGGATGCACGTACTCGGAGTTGATCGACGCACTCCGCGAGTTGATCGGCAACGATGACGGATCGCTGGCACCCATCCCACTCTTGGGAGACCACACCCCAGAGGCAGACGGTGCTTCGAGTGGCGGGAATCTCGAGGCACGAAGCGAGACCCTCTTCGATGCCGTACGGAAGATCGTTGCCGACTGGCCTCCACCGCCAATCCCGTCTGCCGGACAGTCGTGGGGTGATCTACTCAATTCACAGACTTGCGTTCCCGTGCAGACACCACGCGGACAGCTGAGGAGGGCAATCCTAGCGATTGCACGCAAGGGCACGGGGGCAATCGGGACGCATCCGCGGGACACCCCGGTACACATCGCAACCGCGATTCCTCGCCCTTCCCGACGGGGCTTCGTGGCCAGGGCCTTCGGCCAGACACCTCTCCTGTACCCGGACGTGATCGACATCAAGCGCGGACGCCAGACCCATGAACCGGTCCATGTCTATCTCGATGTGTCGGGAAGTGTCAGTGGCCTGATCGGTGCCCTCTTCGGCGCAGTCGTCGACGCCGGGTCCGCTGTCCATCCGGTGATCCACCAGTTCTCGACCGAGGTTGCGGATGTGACCCTGGCCGAACTCCGCCGAGGGGTTTGCCGGACGACCGGAGGCACTTCGATGGAGTGTGTCGCGAATCACATGGTCAGGCACAAGGTCAAGCGTGCCCTGATCGTGACCGACGGCTACGTCGGTACACCTGGCGCAACCGGCGATGCGTGGATGAAGGCATCCCGGATTGCCGTGGCCCTCACGCCGGGTGGGTCACTGAGACGCGACCTCGAACCCTACACCGACTTCTGGACCGAACTCACCCTGCCAGTCACCGCCTGACCTGCGACAAGCCAACAAGGAAGGACAGAAGCCCCATGACCGCATGGAACCTCAGATCGGCCGAATTCGTCTGGCCTGGACACCCTGACAAGATCGCCGATGCGATCGCCGACCGGATCGTCGATGCCGGGAGGCGCCTCCATCCCCGAACCCTCGTGGGGATCGAAGTTGCCGTCCATCAGGACCGTGTCTTTGTCGATGGACGGGTCGGGGGCCCCGGATCGAGTTCGCTCGACATCGACGGCATCGTCCGCCAGACATTCGCCGAACTCGGATATAGCCAGGTGTTCTGTCCGGCACCGGAAGACCTCCGGATTGACACCGACCTTCGCCTCGACGACCTCTTCCCCGGCGAGATCGAGTACCGCGAGGTCTCGGACGACCAGGCGATCATCACGGGATGGGCAACGACCCAACTGGGCACCCATGGCCTGCCATGTGAACACGCTTTGGCGCGCCACATTGCGATTGGCCTATGGCGCCTGCGGATTGACCGGCCCGAACTCGGTCTTGGACCCGACGGCAAGATATTCGTCACAATCCGCGAGACTGATGACGGTTCATCATGTGCCGTTGATGATGTCACGGCCTCGATCCATCACGCCGATTACTGGGACGGAACCAGCGCCTTGGGCATACTCGGCCAGACGGTGTCACAGCTTCTGCACCAGTTTGCGAACGGCGTGCCAGGCTTTCACATCACGGACGACTGGACACTGAACATCAATCCGCTTGGCGATTTCATCGCCGGTGGTCCGTGGGGCGACAACGGGTTGTCCGGCAAGAAACTGGTGGCAGACTTCTACGGGCCGCGAGTGCCGATTGGTGGTGGCGCGATGAGTGGCAAGGATTTCTGGAAGGTTGATCGTGCCGGGCCACTTATTGCCCGCGACCTTGCCACCGCTGCCGCCCTCCACTTTGGATTGGGCGAATGCCTGGTTACCCTGGGCATCCGTCCGGGTGACCGCGCATTCCGCGTGATCAGGGTTGAGGACGAGAACCGAACGGCCATCGATGTTACCCGGGCCACATCCCTGACGGACCTTCGCCTGAAGAGCCGCGCCAACTGGCCGGGATCAAATGGCCCACTGGAGGAAGTCGCCCGATGGGGACACTTCGCCCCGTTGCCAGGGTTCCAAGGGGCCTCGTTGACGGCATCGACGACTATCGCCGCGTAGGGCACAAACGTCCCGGACGTCGCATCGTCTCCAGAAATCCCAAAGGAAACCCCCGTCCAACCGGCGGGGGCGTTCCCTTTGGGAAACCGCGATATGCCAAGGTCAGCGATGGGCAACGCCCCAACGCCGGTTCCAAGCACCGAGTCAGGCGCCGCGAAGGAGGCTATCCCCAATCTGTGACGCCTTGTCGCATGCCTCGCGGACACTCATCTCACCCTTGAAAGCGGGGAGCAACTGCTTCGTGGTTTCGTTGTACCACTGCAACCAGTTGAGGTGGAAACTCAGCGAACCTGCATGCTTCATCTGTTCCGCGGAAATCTTGATGTTTGCCGGTGGCGGTGCCAACCATACTGACTGGTCGGTTGCGGAGGACCGCAGTGACGGCGAGTTGATCCGCAGCTTCCCGAGGAGGTCCTGCGAGAACTTATCTGCGTAGAACTTCGCAACCATGTATGACGCTTCCGGGTTCTTCGTCTGGGAGATCACGACGGTCGGGTTTTCGTTCGCCGTACACGCACGCTTGCCGGTTTTCGGATGCTTCGGGGTGATGAACATGTCCCACTCGAAGTCCGGCTTGCCGAACTGGGTGGATCCGATCAGTCCGGTACCGCCCAACCGCATGCCAATCTTGCCTTTGAGCCAGAGATCACCCTCGCCAAGCGACTTGTCATCCGGTACCGGATGCACCTTGTACTTCTGGACCAGGTCGACCAACCATTGGAAGACCTCGATGTTGCCGGCCGAGTTGATCGTGGTCTTCGTGCGGTCGCCGTTGATGTAATCCTCGCCGGCACTACGGATGAAGTTGAGCCAGGCAAATTCGAAGCCGTGGCTCATCTGGATGCCGAAGGTCTCGCCCGTCTTCGTGAGTTTCTGGGCCGCCTCAAGCAAGTCAGTCCAGGTCCATGCGTCTCCTTCCGGAGGCTTGACCCCATTGTTTGTGAACATGGTCTTGTTGTAGAGAAAGGTGGAATGCGCCTGCCAGAAGGGCATTGCGTAATGCTTGCCCTTCCGGAGCAGGACCTCTTCCTGCACGTACCACTGTGAAAGATCCACCTTGTCCCGGCGCGCGTACGGGCCGATGTCCACAAGGCTTCCCTTGTCGGCGAAGTCACTCATCCACGCTCCGCTTGACCGGGCGACATCCGGCCCGGATCCGGCGGCAATCGATGCGATGAGGGCCTCGGCGTAGTTTCCGGTGACTTGCAGGTTTTCAACGGTGATCTTCGGTCCGTTGATCCGGACAAATTCCTCGGCGGTCTTCTTCGTCCACTCAAGCCGTTCACCGGCAGCAAAGTACGTCGCGCTGGTGACCTTGAATGGATATGGCCCCGAAGGCAGCGATGTGGCCGCTGCAGTCGGAGCGACCGCTGCCTGGATCGTCGGCGCGGCCGTGGGTGCGGCCCCAGCGGGTTTCGTCGGGCCGATTGTTGCCGCCGGCGCTGTCGGTGCCGCCTCACCGCACGCGGCAAGCGCGGAAACACCAACAACCATCAGGCTCATCTGGATCAACCGGTTACGTGTCATGAAAGCCATGCCGCAGGTTCCCCCTTCGCCAGTGAACGCACACAACCTCAGATCACCAACACCCTACTGGATCCGCATGCTACGTTCCGCGTCAACCTACCCGGTATCCCGACCAATATCAAGCGTCATGGTGGCGTGGTTCAACGGCACCGCTGGAACTCATGCCCGCTTCACGCCCCGGTGACATTGACGCGGTATCTTCACTCCCGTGACAGCAACTGAAGCCACCACGGCCCGCGGACCGCATTTCGCTGGAACCGGATCGTGGTACCGCGGAAACCTCCATTGCCACACAACCGAGTCGGACGGGAAACTGTCGCCATCCGACGCCGCTGCCGGGTTTGCAAGCCTCGGATACGACTTCCTCGCGATCACTGATCACGACCGGATCACCGACCCCGCGAAGGTTGACGCGCACGGTCTCTGCCTTATCCCTTCAGTCGAACTGACCGCAGGCGCGGGTCTGCTTGGCACCGAGTTCCACATCCTCGGCATCGGCATTGATCCGTCAACTGTGCTTCCCCCGAGAACCTCGCCCGGACGGGTCTCGTCAGCGTGGCTTCGAGACCAAGGTGCTGCCGTCTTTGCAGCGCATCCCCACTGGTCTGGCCTGACCGTCGATGACCTGATGGGCCTCTCCATAGACGGGATAGAGGCGTGCAACGGCGGAACCACCTTGGATAGCCTCAAGGGTGAAGCCTTTGCGCACTGGGACGAAGGCCTGCTACGCGGGGCATCCTGGACGGGTCTGGGCACCGACGATACCCACTGGCACACGCTTGACCGAGGAACCGCATGGGTGATGGTCCGTGCCACCGAACGGACGCCGGCCGCCCTGGTGAGTGCCATCAAGGCCGGTCACTTCTATGGAACGACAGGGCCGACCCTCAAGGACTTTCATCTGGAACTTGTCGATGGCGGCAACGTACTCAGGGTGCATGTCCATACATCGCCTGTGGCGGCAATGTACCTGAGCGGCCCGGGGGCACAAAGCCGGCATACGTTCCATGACGCAACGTCGGGTATCACGTCGATGACCGAGGTGGATCCCGCACTCATGTCGATCACCTCACACACTTTCGAGGTGGACCTCTCCGTCTCAGGCCCGGCCAGGCATGCCGGGAGGGGGACAGGCCAAAGGCACATCCGGGTGAGTTGCCTGGACTGGAACCGCGGACGCGCCTGGAGCAATCCGATGTTCTTCTGATCCTCGGATTGTTTCGGATCCAATGTGACCCGTGTAACGCGAACAAGCACGGGGCTTGGTCCCAGTGGGGTGGGCCGGATACCTGCCTATGTCCTCCAAACGGGATCGGGATCGACGACCTCTCGAGGTACCCGTGCAAGGATCTGACAGACCACCTCATACGCGCTTGTGCCACTCTGTCTCGCCACATCATCGGCACTGATCGACTGCGTGCCTTGAGGGCCGATCAGTACGACCTCATCGCCCGGTCGGGCATCGGGAGTGCCGTTGAGATCGACCATGCACATGTCCATGCAGACACGCCCGACCAACGGGACACGTCGCCCATGCACGAGGACTTCGCCCCACGTCGAGGGCCCACGGCGCAAGCCATCTCCGTAGCCGATCGGCAGGACGCCGACGCGCGTTGCCGAGGTGGCCGTCCACTCTCGCCCATACGACACCGTTTCCCCGGCATCGACCATCCTGATCTGCGCGATGCGTGTCTTGAGGCGGAGTGCAGGCCGGAAGGTCGCGGGTAACGGGGTCCCCGGACCCGGGTCTATGCCGAAGAGGGCAATGCCCGGTCGGACGAGGTCGAACCGTGCTTGCGGAAATCGCAGCGCACCGGCACTGTTAAGCGCGTGGACATATCGTGGGCGAGGCAATGACGCCTCGTGCCATGCATCGATGACGGCGTCGAACCGGCCAAGTTGCTGCCGGGCGAATGTCTCGTCAGCATCGTCAGCCGTCGCCAGATGGGTGTACAAGCCTTCGATGACCAGTCCGGGCATCGTACTGAGCGTCCGGGCAAACGCGACCACCTCGGAAGACCCAAGCCCGATGCGATGGAGGCCGGTATCGACCTTCAGGTGCACGGGTACCTTTCGTCCATAGGCACTCGCCGCCTCCGAAAGGTGGTACGCACTATCAAGATCGAAGATGGTCACGGCCACACCGAGGCGGACGGCGGTGCGTGCCTGCCACGGAGGGGTGTGGCCAAGCACGAGGATCGGGGCATCGATGCCGGCCTCGCGAAGGGTCGATGCTTCGGTCAGGACCGCGGTGGCCAGGAAGGTTGCTCCACCGGCGAGAACGGTTCTGGCGACGCGCACGGCACCGTGGCCGTACGCATCCGCCTTCAGGACGGCCATGACCGATGCCGGGGCGACCGCGGCGCGAATCGCACGCAGGTTTGATGCGATTGCCCCAAGATCGATCTCGACCCACGCAGGCCGGTCTTGTCCGGGACGCGCGATGCCGGTGACGTGGCCCGGGGTCTGCCGGACCAACGTCTCGGGTGCGCATGACGGATCGACGAGCAAGCGTTCGACCACGCCTTCCATGCGGGCACGGGCGTTGCCCTTGACAAGGACTGTCCACTGGCACGCACCCGCGTTTCCAATTGTTTGGGCACCGCCATCATCAGGAATTCCGGCAATTGCCCGGGTTCGGGCAACGGCATCCGCGCGCGTGTGAACCGTGTGGAGGGAAACGGATGGGCCAGTCGTTTCCCGAGCAGCGCGCACGATAGCGTCAGCGACGTCACCGTGGGCAATGACGGCATCGGCAACGCGCGCGAGGTGCGCCCCAAGGTCTGCCACCGTGGATGCGGGAAGGGGTGTGTCGCCGGCATCCCCAAGGACGACCAGTCGCGGACGAGGGAAGGCTTCGAGGGCATTGAAAGCTGCCCCGACCGATGCCGGTGTGGCCGAGAAGGTGTCATCGATCAAGCGCATGCCACAGGAACCGGCCAGGGGTCGCAATCGTCCGGAGACGGGTCGGATTGATGCGAGGGCACCGATCACCTTTTCGATGCCGTGGCCGAGGTGACGGGCTACCGCGACGGTCGCAAGGACGGTTGGAACCCAATGGATGCCGTGCAGGCAAACGGTGACCGCATGGATATCCCGTCCGATTTGGATCTGCATCGAGAGACCACTTGGTGATGCCGTGACGTCGGTCGCCCGGATGTCGGCTTCCGGGTGCGTCCCTATCCAGAGGGTTTGGGTGTTCCCGGAACCGGGAGTGCGGGTCCGGGCGTATTGGTGCAGTCTGGCGTCGTCGCGGTTCAGGACGGCCAGGGCGGGTCCATGATTGAGGACCGAAAGGTATTCGGTGATGGCGGTCTCAGGATCGTTGGCAAATGGTTCGGCGTCCGGGATCACGCCGGTCACCACCGCGATGCCAGGGCGGACCAGATCGGTCAGGGCGCTGATCTCGCCGGCACGGTCAGTCCCGAGTTCGATGATGGCGTGACGATGTGCCGGCCCGAGAGAGGCGAGGCTCAGCGGTAGTCCCAGAAGGTCGTTGTAGTTGTCATTTTCGAAGACCGTGGATGACCCCGAGGGGACGGGATGATCGCTGTCAAGGTGGGCGAGGACGGTTGCCATGGCCTTGGTGGTGGTGGTCTTCCCGGCCGTGCCCGTCACGGCGATGACCTGCGGGGCCAAGTGCGCCAGATGGCGTCGCGCCCAGGCGCGCAGGGCGAGGCGCACGTCATCGACCGTCACGAGAGTGACGCCACGCGCACCAAGCCAGGCGAGGTCGCGCCGGTCTTCAGCCAATACCCCAGTCGCACCCCGCGCCACGGCATCGGCAATGTAGTCGTGCCCATCGGCCCGGGAAGTGCGGACGGCAACGAAGAGTTCGCCTCCGCGGACATTCCGCGAATCATGGGCAAACGCATCGAATTCGCGTGCGAAGACCTGCCCGGCAGTCAGTCCGGCACCGTCACCGGTCAGATCGTCGAGACGGATCATGTCCCGATGGTAGCCGTTGGCTTGGTTCTGTCAATACGTTTCCATCCGGGATACCCGCGGGCCAAGCACTGGGGCTTCCCGTCAGGGGCAATGAGGCCGGAAGGGTGACCGGCCGGGATCATGGCCGCATCGGAAGAGTAGTACAAATGTTCTATACTGACCGCGATGGACAGACAGATCGGGCGCGGCCACGACACCTACCCCAATCCTGCCAGGACGCGTATCGCGTGCGTCTGGTTGCCACGGTTCGGGTTGCGCCTGGCATCGAGGCTTGATCCCCTCTGCCAGACCGGAACGGATAACGAGCGAGGCATGCATGTATCAAGGGACGATGGGACAGGAGGGGGATGCACCGAGAACGGGGATGGGATGGGGCGTGTCGCCCTGTTCCGTCCGGGCACCCGGTGGCAGGAACTCCTGGAGTGCGGTGACGACCTTGAGGCAGAAGGTGTCGTACCGGGAACCCCCCTCAAGGAAGCGCAGTCACGGCATCCGGATGCACGCTACCTGCCGTGCGATCTGCCCACCCTCGAAGCAATACGGACGGCATTCGGGGCGGTCGTGACGGCACTGGCGCCCTACAGTCCGGCGATCGAACCGGCCTTGGGCGTGGTTCCCGGGGTCGCCGGGGTCGCCGGGGTCGCCGGGACAACCCGCGATGCCGTTCCGGTTGGCGTGCACGTCGATCCGGCACGGGCAGTGATCTTCCTGGACGTGGCAGGCCTCGAGGCACGGTACGGGCCTGAAGACGATCTGGCGCACCATCTTGCCGATACCGCGTCACAGGCGGCGGGCGGGGATGCCTCCGTTGGCATCGGTCCGGGCAAGTTCACCGCATGGGTTGCGGCGGCGACGGCATTCGCCACGGCCTCACGGACATCCCCGCCATCGGGCGCAACCCCGGCAAGGCGTCTCAGGTGGCGTGAGATCTCGGGTGTCGACGAACTGGGAGGCACTTCCCGCAGGCAGGAACACGGATCCACGGCTTCATCACACCTCACAGGTACGGAACGGCCGGCAGGATCGGTTCATCCGACCAGTGCGACATGGTTACGGTCGGCGATGGTCGTCGCACCCGGCACGGAAACCGTCTTCCTGGCGCCGTTGCCCCTGACAACCCTGCCTCTGGCCTTCGGCGTCCGCCGTGCCCTCGGGCGACTGGGCATCCAGACCCTGGGACAGTTCGCCACCCTCTCGCCGAATGCCGTCATGGCCCGCTATGGGGCAGCAACACGCCATGCCCACGCCCTGATCACCGGGCAGGACACCGAACCGCTTCGCCCGGTGGCCCCTCCATTGGCGGCGCGGGTCAACACCACCTTCGAATGGGAGGAGACCGACCTCGACCGCCTGACATTCACCCTGCGCACCCTGGCCGGACAACTCATTGCCCGCCTGCGCACCCTGGCCTACCCGGAAGGCGAGATGCGTGACGATCTGGCGGATTCCGGTGGGGAAGGTGGTCCCGCTTTCGATCCATGCGCGCCAGACCCGTTACCTGACGAAGAGTTCGCCGATGCGGATTCGGGGGACGACGAAGCCACCCGTCTCCCGCCACCACAGGAGAGAGGCACGGGGAGAAGGTGGGCAGTGGCAAGCACCAACCGGCGGCGACAGGCACTGCCCGAAGTCCCGGCCCCGTTCGCCGTCGAGGCACTGCGTGTCACCTGGCATCTCGCACCGAGGCGCGGACAGGAGATCGCGGATGACGTCGAAGCACTCCTTCGACTCGCCGAACCGGTCGCGACCGAACGAACCCTTGCTGACCACCTGCGATGGCATGTCGAAGGTCTGGATCGCCTCCTCGCCGACCCCGTTACACCCACTCACACCCGCGGTTCATGCGCTTCATCCGGGACACCGATCAGTGGCATGGAAGCCGTTACCTACGAATCAACCGGGGTGCGGCGAGGCGTCGTGGGCATCACCGTCGAGGCTGCCGGCATCGGCACGCTACCTACAAACCAGTTGACCCTGCACCTGACCACTGGGGCCCAACCAGGATGGATTCGCACCCGGCGCGATCCGGTGCAACAGGCCCGGGCGGCCCGGCAGGTAGTAGCCCGGTTGCAATCCCGTTGGGGTGACGCCGCCGTTGGGGAACTCACCCCCATGCCAGAAGCGGCCCGCCTGCCCGAACACGCTGATCGGTGGGCACAACCGAAGATCGGGGTTCAGGCAGGAACCGCACCAGTCACCGCCCGTTTGGCGTCAACACGAAGCGGAACAAAACAACTTGAAACAACGGGGCGATGGGAGGACGAAGCGAAGCGACTTGAAACAAAGGGGCGACGGGGGAGTGGGTCAAGCACGGCACGGACAGACCACGGAGGCACCTCCCTGCCTGGCATGGGGGCACCGTACTGGTTGGTAGATCCACCCCGACCCGTCGGGGTGTACCGGGAGAACCCCATGCCCACACCGTTCCCACCCGGCAGGATCCAAGTCCGGCAATCCGGCACGACACACCTGGAAACCGGCCTCTTCCCATCAGTCCCCGGGGCGCCTGCCTCTCCCCGTGTCATCCGGACAGGCGGTCCGTGGCCAGTTGTCGATCCGACGGTGCTTGTGGAATCCGATCCTCCCCGACGCGACTACTTCCAGGTGGAGACCGACGACCGGCGGGTCTATCTGGTCTACCGTGTCCTGCCCGACCCCTCACACCCACCAGAGAAGCAGGCATCCGCCACCACTTGGTTCCTACAGGGCATCTATGACTGACTGGCATCTGAAACCCCGCCCCATTGCCCCTCATCGGAAAGGGAAAGCGCATCGCTTGGCCAACCCTGTCAAATCGGATGAACGCGCTTGGCGGGTGAAATCACCATGACGTACGCCGAACTTCACGCACACACGAATTTCTCCTTGCTTGACGGGTCAAGCAGTCCGGAATCAATGGTCGAGGAGGCATCCCGCCTGGGATTGCGCGCCTTGGCAATCACCGATCACGACAGCTTGTCGGGCATCGTGCGTTTCGGCGCCGCGGCCGAAACCGCCGGACTCCAGGCCATCACGGGCGTCGAACTGACCATCGGAAATGATCTGTACTCCCCATCCCAACCGGGGGAGGGGGGAGGGGCGATTTCGGCGACGGAGTGGGGGCGGAGTACGGCACTCGTGGGGGATACCGGTCAGGGAACCTCGCACCTGACACTGCTAGCCGAGACACTGACCGGCTACCGGAACCTCTGCAAGTTACTGACCGAGGCCTACCAATACGGCGGGCGGGATACGCCATGGGTGCCATTCGAAACCCTGGCCCGGCATGCCACGGGATTGATAGCCCTCTCGGGATGTCCGCAGGGCGAGCTTGGCCAGGCACTCGCACGGCACGGCCCGGACGCCGGCCTGATGGTGGCGTCCCGGTACCAGGAAGCTTTCGGGAAGGACAATTACTTCATCGAACTCCACCGGCACGGCCTGCCGGGCGACGGTGCCCGCAATGCCGGACTGCAGGAGATAGCCACCCGCCTGGGTCTGGGGTGTGTCGCCACCCAGAACGCCCACTACCACGACGCATCACGCGCGCAACTGCACCACGTCGTCACCTGCATCCGCCACGGCACAACCCTTGCCGACGCCGGGGCGCATCTGCGGGCAAACGACGAGTACCGCCTCAAGTCAGGGGCGGAGATGGCACGCCTCTTCCGCGACGAATGCACCCGTGCCGGGGCCGATCCGCGTCGCGACCCGCTCCGCACCACCCTGGCCATCGCCGAACGGTGCACCTTTACCCTGCACGACCTCGTCTATGAGTTCCCGAAACCCCGACTGCCCAACGGGGAATCGGCCATCAGTTTCCTGACCCGTCTGGTGGAGGCCGGCAAGACCGTCTTCTATCCCGATGCCACGGCCGAGGTCGATGCCCGCCTGCGCCACGAACTGGAGATTGCCGACCAACTCGGCCTATCGGGCTACCTGCTTGTGTTCAAGGAGATCGTCGACTGGAGCCAGTCGCAGGGCATCCTGGTCAGCATGCGGGGATCGGCACCCGCCTCCGCAATGCTCTACTGCATGGGACTCTGCCCGATCGATCCCCTGGAACACAATCTCATGTTCGAGCGGTTCTGTTCGCCCGAACGCCGGGAATACCCGGATATCGACCTCGACTTCCCGCACGAACGTCGCGAGGAGGTGATCCAGCACATCTATACGAAGTACGGCCGCGATTACGCGGCGATGGTGTGCGAGGTGAACACCTACCGGGCCCGCAGTGCGGTACGCGATGTCGCGAAGGTGCTTGGGTTGTCGGCCACGCGCGCGCAACGACTGGCCGACGCCCTCGACCGGCACGACGACGATCCCCTCGGGCGACTGGCCCGCGAAGACGTGCACGGACGACTGGCGGAGATCCTGGTGGACCTTTCGCGCCAACTGGTCGACAGTCCCCGCCACCATTCGATCCATGTCGGAGGGATGGTGATCTCGGCCGAACCGCTGGCAATGGTCACGCCGATCGTGCCCGCGCGGATGACCGGACGGACCGTCCTGCCATGGGACAAGGACGACCTGACCATCCTGGCCGAAGTGTTCGACGTCCACCTGATCAAGATGGACCTCCTGTCCCTGGGGATGCTTTCGGCGATCGGGCGGTGCTTCGACCACGTGGCCGCCCTGACCGGCGAACGTCTGGAACTGCACGGGTTCCGCTACGACCCACGGGTTTACGACCAGTTGTGCGAGGCAGACACCGTTGGTCTCTTCCAGGTGGAATCACGGGCACAGCAATCGTTCCTGCCCCGGTGGCGTCCGCGGAACCTCGCCGATGTGGCCATCTCGGTCGGGGCAATCCGGCCGGGGCCGGGAGCGGCCCGGGCGGGGGAACACATGGTGCGCCGCCGGTGGGGGCGCGAACCAGTCACCTATCCGGCACGCGAACTGGTTCCCGTCCTGCGCGAGACGTACGGCGTTCTCCTCTGGCAGGAACAATGCATCCAGGTGGCGGTGATCGCCGCCGGCTACACGCCCGGCGAGGCCGACCAGTTACGCCGCGCAATGAGCCACAAGCGATCCACCGAACAGATGGAAGCGGTCTGCGAGGAGATGGTCACGCGGATGATCGACCGGGGCTATGACCCCGAGACCGCCGAGTCGATCCGGATGATGGTGGTGGGGTTCGCCGGGTACGGGTTCCCACGGGCACATGCGTACCCCTTCGCGCACCTTGCACTGATCTCGGCAACGTTGCGCCTTCGGTACCCGGAGGCCTACTACGCTGCCCTGTTGAACTGCCAACCGATGGGCTTCTACGCGCCCCACACCCTGATCTGGGATGCCCACCGGCATGGCGTGCGCATCCTGCCCGTCCACATGAACCGGAGTGCGTGGCCATCGACCCTCGAACCAATCCCACCGGTGACGGATGAGACCGGCACCATGCATCACGTTGCGATCCGCCTCGGGTTGCAGGAGGTGCATGGTCTCGGGCCGGCGGCACGCGAGGCCTTCGAGGAGGCCCGTGCCACTGGCCCGTTCACCTCGGTTGCCGACCTTGTGTCACGGACCCGGTTCAACCGTGAACGCCTGGAATGCCTGGCCGAGGTCGGGGCACTCATCAGCCTGCCAGCTGGAGAAACCACGGCCCAGGTTCCTTCAGACCGCCGCGCCGCCGCATGGCTGACAGGTGAACTGGCCGGGTTCGGGCAAGGGCACCTGCCCGGATTGGCCGACCAACTGATCACCCATCCGGCCCTCGCACCGATGACCGATTGGGAGGAGGTCCAGGCCGAATACCGCACCCTGGGTTATGCGCCCGGTCGCCATGCAGTCAGATACCTGCGCCCAACACTCACGGCCCAACGGGCATTCACCGCCGTGTCGCTAGGGAAGCAACGTCACGGACGACTGGTGCGGGCCGGTGGACTGGTGATCTGCCGGCAGAGACCGGAGACGGCGGGCGGGGTCCTTTTCCTGACGGTTGAGGATGAGACCGGCCTGTTCAACGCCATCGTGCAACCACCCGTGTACGAACGCCTGCGGCGGGTGCTGCGAGGGGAGGGATTGCTTGTACTGGAAGGCCCCCTGCAACTGAATGACGGCACGGTCCACATCTTGGTGCGCAAGGCATGGCCATTGCGTCCCGAGACCCCGACCGGCACAAACCGGTCTCACACGGACGAATTGGTTGGCGTACGCAGTCATGATTTCAGGTAAGGACCGTGGGCGATAGCAAAATCCGAAAAATGCCAGACCGCACTTCCAACCGAGCTGGAAACCACCTACGCCAGTCGCACGACCGACGCTTCTCCCTCGCCAATCACCACCACCAAGCCGTCGCGCGCCAAGTCGCCTAATAACTGGAGCAACCACGCACGCCGCGATGACACCTCGAACGCCGGGTCGACCGATGGCCCAAGGGCATCCACGGCGATCGACGCGCCCTCCGGCAACGCGCGCAACGCCGCCACCGCACGGCCCCGGAACCATCGGCGCGACCCTTCGAAGCGTTCGGGGGAACGTCTCGCCGTGGTCGGTCGATATGCCTCGCGGGTTTCGGCAACAAGTGTCGCCGGTGCCCTGCCTGACGCGGGGATCGACGGGAGTGCAGGACCATCCCCAAACCCCGGAAGCATCGGGACCGGAAGTTGGGACATGAACGCACCACAATGCGCGGCTACCGGGCACTGCCGACACCGCGGTGCCCGCGCCACGCAGATGGTGGCGCCGAGGTCCATCAGGGACTGGTTCCAGTCGTAAACGTCCTCCGCCACCGGAAGGACATCACGAGCGATTGCCCACCCATGGCGGTCTGCATTCACTCCAAGTGGGATCGGAACTTGAAAAATTCGGTCAAGAACACGTCGTACATTCGTGTCCAGAATCGGTTCAGGAAGCCCGAATGCGAAGCAGGCGATTGCCCCGGCGGTGTACGGGCCAATCCCCTTGAGGGCACGGAGGCCATCTATGGTGGATGGAAGGGTGGCATCGCCACGCCCGATCACCGTCCGCGCCGTCTCGTGGAGGCCGACGGCCCGCCGGTTATACCCAAGACCGGCCCAGGCGCGGATCACGTCGGCACGGGGAGCCGCCGCGAGGTCTGCAAGGGTGGGGAACAACGCAAGGAAGGCATGCCACTTCGGCCGTACCCGGTCGACCTGCGTCTGCTGCAACATGGTTTCGGCCACGAGGATCGCGTATGGATCACGCGTGTGGCGCCAAGGGAGGTCACGGCCCTGGCGCCGGTACCACGCAAGAAGCACACGATGCACATCGGTCACGACCTCGGGTCGGAGACTGCACACACCTTGGGACGGCTCGACGGCAAGTTGCCCGGCACGCCGCCGATTAGCGGTTCCACGACCGGTCGGCCCGTTCACCGACCGATCTGATCCGGTGTCGGGTCCATTGGAGACGGTTGCGTCATCAAAGCGCGGCACGCCCGAATTCTAGGCGACCTGTCCCATTGCACCCATGACCGGAAGACCAAACCGGACCCTTGACCGTCACTGGCGTATCCTACTGCGACACGGACGGTGACCGGGCGATCTTGTGCACGACGCGCCAACGACCCGTCCGTCCCGTTCTGCCACTCAGGAGACTCCCCACCGCCGATGACTGCCTCGTTCCGTTTCACCGTGGAAGCTACAGACCCCGAAACGGGTGCGCGTGCCGGGCGGTTCGAGACACCCCACGGCACCATCATGACACCGACGTTCATGCCGGTCGGGACCCAGGCAACCGTGAAATCCCTGACACCGGACGACCTGACGGCACTTGGCGCGCAGATCATCCTCTCAAACACCTACCACCTGTTCCTCCGTCCTGGCCACGAACGGATCGCCCGCCTGGGAGGCCTGCACGTTGTTCAGTGTGTAGGAATCACTCGAATTGGTGGCGTAATGGCCACTGCGGCCAGAGTAATTGCGCGTCACCGAGGCCCCACCGATGTCCGGCCC
>SXGT01279362.1_pt1 | contig 21672 bp, 12 predicted proteins | sample 3176221 | NCBI WGS metagenome assembly SXGT01 (sample SAMN11356862, study PRJNA531348) | freshwater metagenome | isolation source: freshwater sample F1-120 | place: China: Fuxian Lake, Yuxi | collected 2017-12-25
ACTTCTACGTCTTCAAGCCGCCCCGGGCGCTGAGCGAGATCGACGCCGAGCTCAAGGGCGTTACGGACCGCATCGTCGCCCTGATCGGAGGGCTCACCCGATGAACGAGCTCGACCAATTCCTGCTGTACACGGCGCCGGATGGCACCGTGAAGATCCACGTCCTGGTCCATGACGAGACGATCTGGCTGTCGCAGAAGGGGCTCGCCGAGCTGTTCGGGGTACAGGTCCCGGCCACGAACAAGCACCTGCGCCACATCTTCGAGTCCGGGGAGCTGGTCGAGGAGTCAGTTGTTTCCAAAATGGAAACAACTGCCGCCGACGGCAAGACCTATCGGACCAAGCACTACAACCTGGACGCGATCATCGCAGTCGGCTACCGCGTGAACAGCTTTCAGGCAACGCAGTTCCGGATTTGGGCGACGCGGGCGCTGCGGGACTTCATCGTGAAGGGCTTCGTCCTCGATGACGAGCGTCTGAAGAGCGCGAAGGTCGCGTTCGGCAAGGACTACTTTGACGAGCTGCTCGAGCGGATCCGCGAGATCCGCGCGAGCGAGCGGCGCTTCTACCAGAAGGTCACCGACATCTATGCGACGGCGGTAGATTACAGTGTCCAGGCGCCTGTTACGCGTGAGTTCTTCGCCACCGTGCAGAACAAGCTGCATTGGGCGATCACCGGCCAGACTGCCGCGGAGAAGATCCACGAGTCGGCGGATGCGACCAAGGTCCACATGGGGCTCACGACCTGGGCGCACGCACCGGACGGCAAGATCTTGAAGTCGGACGTCAGCGTGGCCAAGAACTACCTGCCGGAGGCGCAGGTCAAGGAACTGAACCGCATCGTCTCGGCCTACCTGGACTTGGCGGAAAACCGGGCGCAGCGCGGCATCAAGACGACGATGGTCGAGTGGGCCGGGTTCCTCGACGGGTTCCTCACGCTAAATCAGTATCCGATCCTCGCCGGCAAGGGGACGGTCTCGGCCGCCGAGGCGAAGCTCAAGGCCGAGGGGGAATACGCGGTCTACCGGCAGCGCCAGGACGTCGAGTACGTGTCGGACTTCGACAAGGAGATCAGACGGTTGGAGGGCCAAAAGCGATGAGCTTCCCGCGGTACCCGGCGTACAAGGACAGCGGTGTCGAGTGGTTGGGGGAGGTCCCGGCGCATTGGGAACTCTCTCGGATCAAGGCCGTTGCCTCGTTCACGGGTGGCGGAACCCCGAGCCGCGAGAATCTGGCCTTCTGGAACGGGGACATACCGTGGGTCTCGCCGAAGGACATGAAAGTCGAGCTAATTGAGGACGCTGAGGAGGGGATCACCGCGCTCGGGCTTTCTTCGAGTTCGAGCGAGTTGGTGCCAATTGGGCGTGTGCTCATCGTGGTGCGCTCCGGAATCCTCAAGCACACCATCCCCGTCGCCACAAACGCGGTACCGGTCGCTCTCACTCAATCAGGATATGAAAGCGCTCTCCTTCGAGCCTGGACGATGCAGCGCCCGATTCTTCTTGCGCTGGGTCCAGGGCTTGAATGACGTACTGCTCGACGCATGGGCCAAGCAGGGAGCGACCGTAGAGAGTATCGAGCATGCCTATCTGGGTGGCACGGTGCTGCCCCTCCCGTGCTTGAACGAGCAGGGAGCGATCGTGGCGTTTCTGGACCGGGAGACGGCGAAGATTGACGCGCTCGTGGAGGAGCAGCGGCGGCTCGTCGCGCTGCTGAAGGAGAAGCGGCAGGCCGTCATCTCCCACGCCGTCACGCGCGGGCTGAACCCCGACGCGCCGATGAAGCCCTCTGGCATCGACTGGCTCGGCGATGTGCCGGCGCCTTGGCGAGTACCACCTTTGAAGTAGGCTGAAAGCGCGGGTCCGTCGACGCCGGCTTTAGAGTGACGCGCTTTACCTCCCCCCCCGCTCGGGCCGTCGCCTCGTAGATAATCGTGCTCGACGATCTCGACGAGGGCGATCTGATCATCGTCGCCGAGCTGATCGAGGTCCTGTGAGCATGGACGTCGAAGCTTCGCGAATCCGGAAGAGCGCGTCGCCGAACGTACCGAGCGTCTCGAAGCCCGGAACCGGTTCATGAGGCGCGTCTTCGGTCGCTACATGTCCGACGACGTCGTCGACGCGGTCCTCGACTCCGAGCAGGCGCTCTCGCCCGGTGGCGAACGAGTCCACCCGGATTGGTCGCTTCTGCCGTTGGGCCGCGGCCTAACGGAACTGGCGGAGCTTCTCGAGCAGCCGCGCCTCGCGCTCCGCGCCGCGAGCCTTCGCTCGTACGGCCTCTTCCTCCCGCGTGCGCGGCGTGGCCCGCGTGGTGAGTCGCTCGCGAACCAGCGCGCGCGTGATCGCCGCCACCTGCGCTACCGCCTCCGCGAAGGCGGCCTCGTTCTCACGCGACGGGCGCGTGGTGCCCGAGACCTTGCGCACGTACTGGAGCGCCGCGGCCTCGATCTCGTCTTCGGTGGCGGGGGGCTCGAAGTTGAACAGTGGTCGAATGTTGCGGCACATGGCTCAGCGTGACGTGGTGGTGTGGACGCGGTGGATCTCGAGCGCGTCGATGGTGCCCGAGAGCTGCTCGGGCTGAGCCGGCGCGCCCCGGGCTTCGAGGGCGCCGCCGCCCACCGAGGTGCGGCCTGCTTCGACCGACGTGTTGCCCATGCGGACTTGGAACGACCCGACGAGGAGCCGCACGAAGTTGGCTACCGCGCCCTGCGCGTCGCTGCGCACGGAGACGGTGTTGTCCGACTCCCGCTCCCGCGCCAGCGTGACCTGGTCGGGGCGCCCGGCCGCGTCGGGTGTGTTCCGCGACGCCAGGTCGGCCAGCTCCGAGACCCCGAGCGGCACCGTCTTGTCCTTGGAACCGAGCGCGCCCATCACGTCGGACGAGACCGAGGGGTCGAAGAAGCCGCCCACATCCGCGCGCAGCTTGCCCCGACCCGGGTGACGGCGACCGGCGCTCTCGAGCTCCACCCCACGCACGGTGGTCCAGAGGGGGCCGTCCAGCGGTCGGCTGAGCTGCAGGTCGGTCTGGCCCGGCACGAGCTGGCCGTCCTTGACGCCCAGGCGAGCCGTGGCGTTCGTGCCCTGCTCCACCTCCACCGCGCCGTGGTCGCCTGCCAACAGCGGCACGCTGGCCCGGAGGGAGGCGTCGTCTACGAGGCGGGCCGCGTCGCGCGTGAGGGCGCCGGAGCCCGCCCCGAGGCGCACCGTGCCCGCGTTCAGGCTGACCTGGCCCTCGAGGCTGTGTCGGGAGAGGTCGGCGTACGGCACGCGGAGCGGCGCGCCGGGTCGATCGAGTGACGTCGTGCCTGACAGCTGGCTCGCACGTGCGCTGGCAACGTCCACGGTGGTCTCCGACGCGCTCCGATTGAGCGCCAGCCCGCTCACGGAGGCCGAGCCGGCCGAGAGCTGTGCGCCGGGCTGCTGGAGGCGCAGGTCGCCAAAGGCCGCGTTCCCCACGCCCAGCTGTGTGGCGCTGGCCGACTGCTGGAGGCGCGCTTGGGAGAGCTCGCCGGTGCCGGCGGACAGCTCGCCGTGGCGCAGGCCGGTCCCAGAGAGGCTCCCGAGCGTGGCCGTATGGCCCGCCCCGGAGCTGCCGTTGGCCGCGAAGCCTCCAGCGCGAAGTTGGTCAGCCGTGAACCCGCTGGCCGAGAGGCTCTGGGCCGACGCCGAGGTCAGGCTGGCGTCGTAGCCCCGCTGGCCCACGCCCACGCGCAGCCCCTCGGCGTCCAGCGCCGCGGCGTTGGCGTAGGGCGACGCGATGTTGCGGCCGCTGAGGCCTTGTGTGGAGACGTCGAGCTGTCCGGCCGCGGTGTTGACTGCGAGCCCGCGGGCGCTCACCGACTCGGCCCCGCCGTGGGCGCTGGAGAGGCGCGAGAGCCCAAGGGTATCCGCGGCGAACTGGTTGCCCTGCACGCGTCCGTCGTGCGCGTACGACATGTTGCCCGCCTGGAGCGACGCGGCCGTCACGCCTGAGGCGTTGAGCCCCTGGGCTTCCAGGGCCTGCGTCCGGAGCGCCACCGCGTCCGCCTGTGCGTTGCGCCCGAGGGTCACGCCGGTGCCGGTGACCGACGTTGCCCCGAATGTGCTCCCGGTGAGCTCGTTCGCGGTGACCCGACGCGCCGCGGCGTCGAAGCCCCCGTTGCTCAGGTTCTGTGACGCGCTGAGGCCCTCGATGGCGCCGTTCCCGATGCCGACCTCGCCCGTGCGAAGCCCCTGCACCCCAACCGACTGGGCGCCGCCCGAGAGGCTGCGGCCGTCGTACGCCACGTTGGCGCCAGCGCCGTGTACGGACGCCGCCCGGGTGTTGCCGGAGGCAAAGTCGGTCGCGGACGCACGGCCCGCTGAGAGCTGCGCAGAGCGCGCCTGGGTGTTCCAGCCGGCGCTCACGTCCGAGCTCCGCAGCGCGCCGATCGAGGCCCCGCCGGTGGTGACGCCCGATGCCCCCAGGCTCTCGGCGCGCGCGGTCCCGCCCCGGGCGTCCAGGCTCGCCGTGACGTTGCTGGCGGAGCCGTGTTGAAGCTGCGTGCTGCCCGCGTTGAGCCCCGTGGTGCTCAGCGCGGCGGCGCGGGCGTTGACCCGGCCGGTGTCTTCGCGCCAGTCGGCCCGAGCGCCGCTCACGGTGACGTCGCGCGCCGACGCGCCCGGCGCGGAGAGGCCGGAGATCACCGCCCGCTGCACGGAGAAGCTACCGGCGAGGTTGCCGGAGCCCGCGCCCGTGACGCGCGCGGTGGGCGCAGCGCCGGTGACCGAGATGCCGCGAAGCTCCACGCGCTCGGCTTTGGCGAGCGGCTCGGCCGTGCCATAGCTCACGTTCTCGCCCACGGCGGAGGCGATGGTCACGGCGACCCGGAGGTTGCCGGAGCTCTGCCAGCCGTCCTGCAAGAACGGGATCCGTCCGCCAGGATTCGAGAGCACCACGACCACGTCGGTGCCGCTGGCCGCTCCCGAGCGGAAGCCCTGGACGTTGAGCGACGACAGCGATAGTCGCGGCGCCCTCAGGGTGATGGAGTCGGAGCCGTAGCGATAATCAGCCTGAACACGATCCTCGAGTCCGCGCTCGTCGAAACCGAGCGCAGCGGCGGCCTCGGGAGGCAGCGCCTTCTGCAGGTCGCGCACGCGAACGGAGGCCGAGATCCCCTTGCCGCCGACGTCCACATCGGTGTTTCGAGCCGTGTCCCAGAGGCTGCCGGCGGTGTCCATGGCGTTGCCGGCCCAGTCGGTGACCTGTCCAGCTGCGTCGCGCGTCCACTCTGCTGCGTCGTTGGCTTTGTCGGCGACCCAGCCACCAGCCTCCGCGGCGCGGTCACCCACCTGCTGCCAGAAGCCCCTGGGTTGCTGAGGCCGAAGCGCCCGGCGCCCGTCCGCGTACCCGGCGGCGCGCTGCGGAGAGGGCCCTGCAGGGTTTGCAGTGTTCTGGCCCGACGGGGCGGTTGGGCTGGTGCGGGTGGATTCTTGTACCTGGGCCACGGCTCACCTCGCGCGAGGATAGACCGAGGCTACTCCTACTCCCAGCGCGCGAACAGGCCCCGAAGCGTGAGTCTAGGGCGCGGGCACACACCCCGGGCTGGCGGCGCAGACGGCGTTACTCACGCACTTCCCGTTCCAGGCGGCGCACTTCTCGTCGTCCACGCAGACCTCCGCATCCTTGCAGTGGGCGTTGATGACTGCCTCGCAGGCACCGTTCGCGGCGCCACACAGGCCATCCTCTATGCAGACCTTCGATCCCGCGCAGTCGCCGTCGTCGAGCGCGGCGCACTCACCACCCGTGGGGGCGCACAGGCCCTCCTCTTCGCAGTCGGTGGATCCCAGGCAGTCGGCGTCGTCGACGGCAGCGCACTCGCCGCCGGTCGCGGAGCACAGCCCCTTGTTCACGCAGTCGTCCGTGGCGGCGCAGTGCGCGTCCACGGTCGCGACGCAGGCTCCGGAGACCGCCGCGCAGTGCCCGTCCTTCTCGCATCCGTTGGAGTCAGCGCAGTCGCCATTGGAGACGGCGAGGCACTTGCCGAAGATCTCGCTGCACTCACCGTCGTTCTTGCAGTCGAGCGAGCTCTGGCAGTGGGCGTCGGTGGTGGCAACGCAGCCGCCATCGAAGAAGACACAGAGACCGCTCTCGGTGCAGGCCGGCGACCCCGCACAGGCGGTGGTCTGGATGCACTTGCCCTCCCAGGCCGTGCACTCGCCGTCCGCCGCGCACCCCAGCGACTGCTCGCACTGCGCATCGGAGATGGCCCGGCAGCGGCCGTCTTTCGCGGTGCACAGCCCCGACACGATACACGCCGCGTTGCCCTTGCAGTCCTGGTCGGACAGCGCGACGCAGTCGCTGCCCACGAGGTGGCAACGCCCCTCGGTGGCGCAGAGAGCGGAGTTGGCGCAGTCGGGCGTTACGATGCACTTGCCCTGGAATGCGATGCACTCCTCGTCGACGACGCAGCTCAAGGAGGAGGCGCAGTCCGAGTCGGCCGCAGCGATGCAGCGCCCATCGTTGGCGGTGCACTCGCCTTCCTCGATGCAGCCGAGGGAGGTCGCGCACTGGGCGCTGCTCGTGGCAACGCAGTCCCCCAACAGGAACTCGCACTTGCCCTCGAGCGTGCAGAACGACGAAGTGCCGCAGTCCGTGGTGACGACGCAGCGCCCCTCCCACGCCGTGCACTCTCCCTTCGCCGGGCACCCCGTGCTGGCGGCGCAGTCGGCGTTCGAGTCGGCGATGCACCGGCCCGCGACCGCGCTGCATAGCCCCTCGTCCTTGCAGGCGCTGGAGCCGGCGCAGTCCGCGTCGGAGGCAGCGACGCACGACCCGCCGACGAAGGTGCAGCGGCCGTCCTGGGTGCACAGGAGATGCGCGCCGCAGTTCTCGGTGACGATGCATCGCCCGAGCCAGGCGGTGCACTCGCCGTCGAGGAGGCAGCCACTGGAAGCTCCACACTCGGCGTCGCTCTTGGCCACGCACTCACCAAGCTCAGCAGTGCAGCGGCCGCCCTCGAGGCAGGCGGCGGCGGCCGCACAGTCGGCGCTGCCCGACACCACGCACTTGCCGTCGAGGAAGAAGCACTCGCCATCCTTGGCGCAGCCTGGCGCGGCCGGGCAGTCCGTGGTGACCACGCACTCGCCCTCCCACGGGACGCACTGGCCGTTCACGGTGCAGGCCTGGGCGGTGGGACAGCTCCCCTCCGGGGCGACGCATACGCCGTTGAGCGCGGCGCACCGGCCCTTCGTGGCGCACACATCCGAGGCGGCGCACTCGGCGTCGGAGCCGGCTTTGCACGCGTCGCCCTGGCCGCTGCACTCGCCGTTCTTGAGGCAATCCGGTCCAACGGCGCAGTCGACGACCTGGACACACTGGCCTGCGAACGCGGTGCACTCGCCGTTCGCGAGGCAGGCGTCCGACGCCTGGCACTCCGCGTTGCTCCCGGCGCCGCAGCTGCCGTCGATGGGAGTGCACTCACCCGAGGCCTTGCAGGCGGCTAGCTGGGCGCACGGCGGGACAGCGCCGCATTCGCCCTTCACCGCGCCACAGAGCCCGAGGTCCGCACAGACCGCGGCGCCCTCGCAATGGGCGTTGAGGGTGGGGACGCACTGGCTACCCGCCAGCCCGCAAGCGCCCGCTTTCTTGCAGTCCGTAGACGCAGCGCAGTCGCTCTCCGCCGTTGGGAGGCACGCCCCTGCGACGAAGCCACAGGCGCCGTGTGCAGCGCACGCGGGGCTCGCGGCGCAAGCCGCAGCGTTCGTGGCAGTACACGTGCCATCGGCGGCCGTACACTGCCCGAAGAGCGAGCAGGTCCGCGCGCCCGTGCAGTCCTGGTCGCTGGCGGCGATGCACACGCCTTCACCCAGGGTGCACAGGCCGGCCTCGGCGCACCGAGCGGACTGACGGCAGTCCTCTGGCGAACCCGCGACGCAGAGACCTCCGACGTCCGCGCAGAGCCCGTCGCTTTCGCACTCGGGACGCTCTCGGCAACCGGAGGCCACGACACACAGGCCCTTCAAAGCCACGCACTTCTTCTCGTCCTGGCAGACGGCGGACTTCTCACAGTCCGCTGACGTGCCCGCGATGCACTCGTCGTCGGAGGCCGTGCATCGCCCGTCGGTGATGCAGGCGAGGCTGCTGCGACAGTCGTCGCTGGTCCCCGCCACGCACTGCCACGCGCCGCCGCTGTTGACAGCGGTGCACAACCCATCGGAAGCGCAGCGGTTTTCCTTTCTGCAGGCGGGCGGGCTGTCCACGTCAGCCGGCACCGTGACGATCACTACCGTCTCCGTGGTGGTGGGCGTGGCCGTGGTGGACTCGCAGGCAGCGAACAGGGCGAGGCAAGTAAGGATGCGCATGGTCACTCCCCTTCAGCGGCCGAGCGACGCGGTGATGGTGGCGATGGAGAACACCTGGATCCGGTCGTTCTCCTGGTCCGCGACGGCCAGCAGGCCTCCCCTGAGGTCCAAACCATCCGCGGCGCGGAACTCCCCGGGGGCTTCCCCACCACGACCGAACGAACCGATGAACCCGAACGCCGCCGCCGGATCGAAGAGCGTGGGTGCCGCGAGGTCGAACACCAAAATTCGGCCGTTGTTCTCGTCGACGGCGAAGAGGAGGTCGTTCTCCGCGTCTACGGCGATGCCTTCCACCTCGTCGAACACGCGCCCGGGCTCGGCCTTGTCCTCGGCCTGTCGCCCCGCGATGTACTGCCCGGTGTATTCGCCGACGTCGAGGTCGATCACCTCGATGCGGCCTGCCTCGGACGAGGTTACGAACAGGCGGCGTCGCTCCTCGTCGAGCGCCAACGTCTCCGCCCCGCAAGGGATCTGGCAAGCGACGCCGTTGCGGTCAGTGACCGTCTCGTCGAGCTCGGTGATGTGAAGCTCCGCCGTCCCGTCCGCGCGGAAACGCGTCACGGTGCCCGTGGTCGAGTCCGAGACCCAGACCGCGCCGCCCGCCTCAATCGCAAGGCCCTTCGGATCGGCGAACGAGGCGTCTTGGAGTGTGCCGACGGGCTCCAGCGTGTTGGCGTCGTAGATGTTGACGCGCGCCCCGGAGCGGTCGGTCGCGTAGGCACGGTCGCCCCGAATCCGGATTGCGTGCGGGCCGGAGGCGCCGCCGTCGTCGAAGAATTGCCCGGGGCCTGTTCCCTGGCCTCCGACGGTGCCGACCTTCGAGCCAGTGGCGTCCACGATCGCGATCTGGAGCAGGCTCGGGATGCCGAGCCACAGCCGGCCCTTGTCGTCGAAGCCGAGCTCGTCTGGGGTGTCGAGCGGCACATCCGCGGAGCGATTGATGGTGAGCGTGGGCGTGATCGCCGCTCCGGCGCCGTCGTCACCCGGCACCGGGTTCAGGCTCCCGAAGGTGGGGCGGACGCACGTCTTGAACGGACCGGTGATGTCTGGGACCCGACACCACGAGGTCAGCGCCGCGTTGGTCTTCCACGAGGTCTCGTCGGAGACCGCCCCAAGCGGGTCGGCCAACACCACGCTGTCCGCGTCTCCGAGGCCGAAGGTGTGATGGTCGCCCTTGTAGAGCACCACGATCTGACCCGGCGCGATGTAGGTGCCGTCGGGGAAGACGTAGGACCTGGTCGGGTCGCGATCCGAGTCCATCACGCTCCAACCGTAGAGGTGCACGACCTCCGAGCTGCGGTTGAGCAGCTCGATACGGTCACCGTCCGTGGAGGCGACCTCGTTGATCACGATCGAGCGATCTGCCTCGATCTCGGTGCCGGCCGACTCGCAGGCGAGCCCCGAGAGGAGCGCCCAGGCGAACTGGCTGCGCAGGTTCTTCATCACCACGACAGGGCCTCGAAGACGGTGGAGGATTCGTACACGATGACGCGACCATTGTCGGTGTCCGACACGGCGATCCGCACGCCGTCCGTGGCGAGCCCCTCGGGACCCGCGAGATCGGCGCAGCCGTCACCCTTGGCGCCAACGGTGCCACGTAGCCCGAACTCTGGGTCAGCGGTGGCGGCGAGGTCGTGCACGAGGATGCGGTCCCTTGCGTTGTCGGCCACGAGAAGCGCGCGCCGCACGGGGTCGATGGCAATCGCCGTTGGCTTGCCGCTGAGCGAGGCCGGCGAGGCGGCCAAGACGACCGCCCCAGCGCCTGGGACGGCGGAGAACTCGAAGACCTGACCGGTGTCTTCGGAGGTGACGAACGCGGTTCCGTCGGAGGGGTCGAGGGCGATGTTCTCACCATCCCAGAGCGCGCCGAGGGTCCCAGCGATGCTCACTTGGGAGGCGAGGACCACACCACTCTCTGGGACAATCCCGTCGAACGCGTAGAGACCGTCGTTGTTGTCTACCAGGAGCCACTGCGCGCCGCTGAAAGCGAGGTCGCGCGGCGAGCCGAGGAGCGTGTCGTCGAAGACCACGGTGTTCACCCAGCCAGCGGTGGGATCGAGGCGGCGGACCGACTGCGACGTCGCGTCGACCACCCAGAGCTGTCCGCCAGCGTCGCTGGCGATCCCAGTGGGCTCGGGCAAGCCGCCGAAGCGGGCGAGCTCCCCTGCGGGGGAGAGTTGGAGCACGCTGTGCCACGCCGGCGCGAGGACCCAGACCGTATCACCCGAGCCGAGCGCGAGGTCCGTGGGCTCGAAGGCCGTGTTGCATCCCTCCTTGGGGCACAGCGTGGCCGAGGGCAGGGCCCGCACCTCGGCGATCGGGCCCGCCGCGGACAAGGCGTTGGGAGCGTCGAACGTGGGGGAGCACGGCACGCCCTCGCCCTCGCCGCCATCCGGCCACCGACAGGCCGACTGTTCCGCGACGCCCGCGCACCAGCTGAGGGAGTCAATTGGCTCCTCGTCCACCCCGAGGAGCTCCAGCGTGCCCGCCTCGGGGAAGTCGAGATCGTGCGCCGACCGGTCGAAGACCAGCCTCCCGCCCGCGCTGACTCGCCGCGGTGGGAGGGCCGATGTGCGCCCGTTCGTCCTGATGGAGAGTCCGGCCGAGCTCGCTTCGCCCGCGCCGGTGTTGAGCAGCTCCACACGACCGCTGAGCGCCGAGAGCTCGTTGAGGACCAGCCCCTCGGAGTTTCCGAGGGGTTCGTTCGCGCACGACAAGGGCGGAGGGTTCCCGAGCTCGCAGAGCGGCCCCAGCTCGCCGTGGAACCACTGATCCAGCCACGTTCGCCGGCACTGGAGGCGGGCGACGAGGTCGGCGCACTCGGCCTCGAAGCGCTCCAGCGTGACGTACGAGTCGAGCACGCGCCACGGGTGCTGCGCCTCGCGCTCCTTCGAGAGCTCCGCCCGGACCGCGCAGCAGAGCGCGTCTGCCTTGGCCGGCAGAGTGGAGAAGGCGCCGGCAGCGATCGATTCGAGCTTGGCGAGGTAGCGCTCTTGATACGCCGGGACCCGCATGAGCGCCCGGAACTGGGCCCCCAGCTCGTTCTCGGGCGCGGCCGGAAGGCCGTTGAGGCCCGCGAGGTTGAGCGGGTCCGTCGTGGGCGAGGCGTCGTCGTAGGCCACGTCGTCGAGATCCCAAGGGATCACCGTGAAGCCTCGCCGCGCATCCCAGTAGAGGAACATGTTGAAGCTCTCGGCGAGGAAGTTGTCTGACGCCGGAAGGAGCGCCTCGGCTGCCATCTCCGTGAGGAAGTTGTCGACGTCCACGAGGCACGGCGCGTTCTTCTCGACGGTCTCGCCATCCTGCTCGAAGAGCGACCTGAGCGCCTCGAGATCCGTCTTCGGGCCCGAACCGACGTCTCGCTCACCCGGCAGGCCGTGCTTGTAGAGGTTGCCGAGCCGCCCCCCGAAACGGCCACGCACGAACACGTCGTCTACGGACTCGATGTTCTCGTACAGCCCAAAGACCACCCCGTTGATCTTCAGCCGGGCGTGGTTCGTCCGGGGCGCCGGAACACCTACCGTGCGCATCAGGTGCAGCGACAGGTTGTTCCGGACGTGGCTCCGGTCCCCTGGGCTCGCCTCGAGGTTCAGGCGCCGAAGCCCGTGGAGTCGCGCGGCGTCGTTGTCGTGGTCTACTCGAATCACGAACTGAGGCTTCTTCTCGGGGCGCCAGTCTTCGGGGTTGCCCTTGAGCCTGACCTCGGCCGGGACCGTCACGCCGGCTACCGTGACGGTGGCCGGCACCCACTCCTTGGCGATGTGAGCCGGACAACACGGCGTGAGCCCGGCCGGGTTGCCACCGTCGCAGCGGGGCCGAAGCCCACACCGCGCGCGCACGTCCATGAGATCCTCCCAGCGGCGCTTGGAGATCTCGAGCTCGATGTCTATGAGGGCGGCGCCGAACACCGCCTCGGTCTCCGCTGCTGGAGATCCGTAGGCCCCGGCGCCACCCGTGGCACAAAGCGCCGTGACCACAGGCTCGGACGCTCTGTCGATGCAGCCCACCACAGACAGCAGGAGGAGGCAGCCGAGCGAGGTGTTCCGCGCGGCTCGCCGCGGGGTCGCATGCCGCTCACCTGGGCGCCGCACGCTCTGCGCGGGAGCTGGGTCCGACGCACCCGCCTCGCAGGGGCGCGAAAGTGACACTAAAGACGCGTGCATGCGCCGGACCGTACGTGAGTGAGCGGGCCGGTGCAAGGGTGAGCGCTCCGGTGCAAGGGTTGGCAGCAGGGTCATCGGAGGGCCGGGCATGGTAAGGGTGACGGTGCGGCGCGCCTGGCATGGCGCGTGCTGGTGCCAGACCTCAGCGCGCGGGGTTGCCGGGTCGGCGCCCGGTTCTCGAGCGCGGCCGAGACCAGGCTCGTATGGGTACCGGTCCCACAGAGGTGTTTGGACGTGCGACTCCCAACTCTTGTCTCTTGTTTTCTGTTCGCCTGCGGCGAAGCGACCAACCTCCCGGCCGCGGATGCGAGCGGTGGCTCACAGGACGCGTCGCCCAGCCACGATGTCGTGGACAACGACACCTCTCAGCCGACCGATCCAGGACCCTTCGAATGGCCCGTTCCGACCGCGCCGGTCGCAGTTCCGGAGGACCCGGCCTGGCGGCCGTCCGTGGAGCTCCCGTTCGACCCGTTCGTATCCGCCCTCGGGGTCGAAGGCGGGACTCGATGGGTCAAGTTCACGGTGCTGCTCCGCGATCCCTCACGTGTCTATTTTCAAGACAGCAACGCCTTCCCCTTCCACCAGCCGTTCGCGAGCCAGAAGCTCCCACCGTTCCTCGGGCTGGATCCGGCGGCCTTTGACGCCGTCACCCTTCGCGCGCAGGGGCAGGAGGCGATCTTGGGGGCGCTACTGCTCCCGGCCGAGCCGACGATCCTGGAGTACGGCGTGCAGCTCGTGGGGCACGACCCCTACCACCCGGAGCTGGTGCGCCGTGTGGTGGAGCTCGTTCGCGCCGCTGTCTTCCGTGCGGACTCCCAGCCCGGCGGCCCGGGCGGCGCTGGGTCGCCGGACCAGGGGCTCACTGCCTTCTACATGCCTACCTTCGAGCAGGCACCGTCAGCGACAGTGTGGCGGGAGTGGCTCGCTGAGCGCGGGGTCGAGGTGACATCGCCTGATCGCTGGTCGACCGGGGATCAGTGCTACGCCCAGGGCTGGGCGCTAGGACGACTCGTCGAGGTGGCCGGCGGCGAGCTCGACGCTGCTTACGCCGCCGGCCGTCTGACGGAGGAGGACATTCTCCTCACCGACGGCGTCCCGGCAGAGATCCCGTTCGTCGCGGGCGTGGTCTCGCTCTCTCCGTCCACACCCAGCTCCCACGTCGCGATCTTGTCCACCACCTATGGCGTGCCGTTCGTTCACGTCGCGACGGCGGAAGCCAGGGCTGCCGCGAAGGCGCTGGTGGGTGAGACGGTCTACATGCGGACCCGCCCGTCTCCGGGGACCAGCCGGTGCATCGTGGACCTCGTGACCGTCGAAGGGATCCCAGACCAGGACCTGACCTCCCTCGTGGCGCTCAAGACGCCGCCCCCGCTCGGTTATCCGGTGAAAGAGCATGCGGATGCGGCGCTCCTCGACTGCGACGGCCTCGGCCCCGCGGATGCGTCTCTCGTGGGCGGAAAGGCCTCCAATTTCGGACTCCTCCGCGACGCGATCCCAGCCAACAGCCCCAAGGCGTGGGCGATCCCGTTCGACCTCTGGGGCGCCGTCATGGCAGGCGTCGTAGACGGCGAGCGCCTATCGGATCGGATCCGCGCGATGCTGGCGCCGTTCGAGTATCCGGTGCAGGACCTCGGGGCGTTGTTCGCTGCGCTCGCGGAGGTTCGCGCGCTGATCGAGGACCGCGCCGAGATCCCGGGCGCCGCGTGGCTTGCGCTGCAGGGCGCGTTGTCGGGAGCCTTCGACCCCACGGTTCGCCTGCGCTTTCGGAGCTCGACCAACGTCGAGGACGGGGAGAGCTTCACCGGAGCGGGGCTCTACGAGTCTCACACCGGCTGCCTCGCCGACGATCTGGACGCGGACGACGGCGGTCCCAGCGCCTGCCAGCCCGAGCGACCCACCGAGCGACCCGCGAGGCGGGCGATCCTCGAGACGTTCGCGAGCTTCTACAACAACAACGCCTACCTCGAGCGACTTCGGCGCGGCGTCGTCGAACACGAGGTAGGCATGGCGCTCCTGGTCCATCCGAGCTTCCCCGATGAGATCGAGCGCGCCAACGGCGTGGCGACGGTGGCGGTGCTCGGCGCTTTTACGGAGGTGACCCTCGTGAGCCAGGCGGGCGCGGTGTCGATCACCAACCCCGACACAACCGCCACGCCCGAGGTGCTCCGTGTAGCGGTCTGGCCCAGCCTGCGCAGCCTGACCTGGGTGCAGTCTTCGAGCCTCACCACGCTGGGAGAGCCCGTGCTGGGCACTCAGGAGCGCATCGAGGCGCTCGTTGATCTGGTGCTCGCCGTGCGAGACCGGTGGCTCGAGTCTCACCCCGAGAACCCAGGCCCCGTTCTCGACCTCGAGTACAAGGCCGTCGGAGACGACTGGGACCTCGTGGTGAAGCAGGTGCGCGCCATTCCGCGTCTGGAGTCGAAGTCACTCGTGCCGTACCTCCGGCCAGGCACGCTCGAGCTTTGCACCTTCCAAGGTGAACACGGCACGCCGCTCGGCACTCATCGGTCCAAGATGCGGTGGCGGCTCGAGCTCGAAGCGCGACGCCTGGACTCGCCAGGGCTCGCCAAGCCGCTAGCGACGGCAAGGCTCGAGGTGGCAGACGAGGGGTCGGTGCGGACCTTCGAGGACCTGCTCGCTGGCGCCGAGCACGAGGGAGGGCCGCTCCCCGCTGAGGTGGGGGCGATAGAGACTCGAGACAAGGTCGACTTGGGCGTAGCTCGCTCCGTAACGCTGCGGATCGTGTTTCCGGGCCGGCGTCCGTTCAACGAGGGGCCACTCGTGCTCCCTGGCGATCTAGCGCTCGAGGCGGTCACCCGTTGGCCTACCCCTCGCCCGACCGGGCTGGACTGGGAGCCCTTCACCCAGGAGGACTCGGCTGCGCTTCTGGCTTGTCCCGAGGTGACGCCTGACGAGTCCCCTCGCACTGTTCAGGCGACCGCGGGCGGCGTGACCGTGACCACCGAGATGCGCTACCAACAAGCCCTGAAAGGGATCCAGGCGGGCTACACCGCGCCGCTCGGGGACTGGCTGGGCACCACCATCGTGGGCCTCACCCCGGAGCCGATCGCGCTGAGCAGCTGGTGGTCGCAGAGCTTCCGTCCGGAGCACCACAACTTCTCGGAGTGGTTCATCTTCGAGCCGCGCCTCGACCCGTCGGTGCCTGCCGCCACATTGGCGGCGCTGGAGGCCCGCGGCCTCTCGGGTCTGATCGTCCTCGTCGGGGACGCTGAACCGCTGATCCAGGGGCTCGACCTCTCGGGTGCCCCGGTGGCCCTGAAGTGATCCAGCCCCACCCGCCGGTCAGAGCGGGCAGGGCGCGGAAGGATCCACGACGATCCCGGTGCCCGTGGCCGCGAGCGTCCCGAGGAAGCACCCGTACTGCGCCTTGACCGCATCGAGCTGGCTGAAGACCTCGTGGGGGTCGGCGATGCCGTCGCCCTCGAACTGCACGACCACACCGCTCTCGCGCACCTGGACTGGATACTCGACCGGCTCGGAGAGCCCCGCTAGGGCCAACGCAGCCTGGAGCGATGGCCAAACCACAGGCCCGGCCTGGCGGTTGCCGTACGCGAGCGCGAGGGCGTCGAAGAGCTCGGCGTCGTAGTAGGTGTCGCCGAGGCCCACCGGCTGATACACGGGGCGACGGGGATGGCCGGGGAGCGGGTCGATCGCCATGCGACGCATGTAGAGCGCCGTCTCGACCGGCTCCCACGCCCACTGCAGCGCGTGAATCGCCGGGTGGAGGTGAGTCCTCGCTTCCTTGGTGCCCAGGACGAAGCCGACCAGCGCGGTCCCGTCGTAGCGGTCGGTCGTGAGAATCTGAAGCGACCAGAGCCCCCCGGCGCCGGTGGGCACCACGCCATGGACCCCGGCGTTCGAGCCGCCCGCCATGTTCGCGTAGATCGCGCCTTGCGACTGGCCCATCACGAACACCCGCGCTGGATCGAAGCGGAGCTCTCCCTCGTCCAGGCCCACACATCCCGCTACGAGGCCGGGGGGAATGCGCAGCCGCAGGAGCGCGTCCAGCGCGAGGCGGTGCTCCAGCGCCCCTTGGCGGATCGTGTCGCGGTAGGCCGCCAGGTTGTTGGGGTTGATGAACGTGGTGCTCACCGCGCCCTCGAGCCGCTCTGGATTCTGGGGTTGCGCCACGCCCACGGCCGCGAGCCCGTAGGCGGCGAGGACATGCCCCGGGCCCTTGCCCTTCTCGTAGGGTCCCTTTGGGACTTCGCGTCGTCCCCGATCGACCACCTGCGTGGAGAGGCCGCCGCTTCCGTGCGAGTACACGACGAGCGGGTATCCACCCGGGGGCATCGGGGTGCGTGGCAAGGTGATGGCCACTGGGGCCTCCTCGTCCCGCAGCTTCTGGGGCAGGCCGCCGACACCAGAGGTGAACAGCCCATCCTGATCGAACGGGGGTGTCCCCTCCTGAAACTGCGGGAGCGTCACCACGCCGTGAAGCTCGCAGAAGCGCTCGTGGAGCAGTCCATCGTCTGGATCTACGTGGAGGCCCACCACCTCCACCGGGTGTTCCTTGGCGACGGCGTCGGCGAGCGAAGCCTCCTCCTGCACCGCGTCGCCGGTGCGGAAGGCGGTGTACGCCGCCACCTGGTCGCGCGAGAGGCCCAGAAGCTCCAGGGTCTGCAGCGCGGCGTCGTGGCTGGGGTCTCGCGCCGCCAGATCGGCGACCTCAGGCGGATGCGCCAGCGGCGTCCCCTCACCCCCCAGAGACCGCAACACCACGAAGGCGTAGTCGCGCGAGGGCGCCAAGACGAAGCCCGGTCGGGCGGCCATCGCCAGGACGTTCTCAGGGACGTAGGCGTCTGTGTTGAGGGCCTGCGCCATACATGGGACCAGGCGGCCGCGCTCCGGCGAGGTCGGGTCGACGTCGAGGAGCAAGACGGGGCCGTCGAGTCCGGTCATCACGTGCGGCGGAGGCGCCACCGGCCCGGAGAACCGCACCCAGCCCACCGGGACCTGCGAGGCCGCCCGCCGCTCCGCGGCGATGTCGAGCACCCGCGCCAGGATCGGGCTCTCGGTGGGATTGGGGAAGCGCGCCATGCCGCTGCCGAGCGTGGATGGGGAGGGGTGGTCGAAGTAGGCGCCGTCGAGGTCCACGACCCCGCGGGTGCCGGTGGTGGAGTCGACCTCGGCCGGCTGCTCGGCGTCGGGCTCTGCGGGCTGCTGGGCCTCGGGCGCTTGGGAGTCGAGCGGCGGAGCGGCGCTGCCTTCTGGGGCGGGTGACGCGCACGCGAGGAAGAGCGAGGTCAACATCTGGGGCGCGATGGCCCGCGGGGGCTTCGAGGCTCGGGCCCGCTGGGGCGCTCGCGGGCGGAGGCACATGCGCCCACTCTAGCCCCCAATGGGGCAGTGGACGACCTCGACGGACCTTACTGACCTTACTGCGGGCAAACCTCGTAGGGCGAGACGTAGGGGCTGTACACGCCGGGGGCGGTGAGGAAGCGCGTCACGCCCTCGAAGCACCCGCCGCCCACGCCGCGACCGTCGAACTCGGCCATCAGCGCGCCGGCCTCGAAGTACTGGAACGTGAGGCGGTCCGACGTCGGCTGCTGCCAGGTGCCGGTGTAAGCCGGGTCGACGTCTGCGCCGAAGGAGATCACGCCGCCGGCCTCGAACGTGGTGGGGTGGCTGCTGATGCTGCTGGGGAACAGGGAACACTCGAAGAACGAGCTGAGGTTGGTGCCGGTGCAGTGCCGGTTCTCGGTGGCCAGCCCAGCGGGGATGAGCGAAGCGTGCGCGCCGAGCACGAACGTGTGCGTCGCCACATTGTTCGCGGCGGGGTCGTTCGAAGCAGACGGCAGCATCCGGGCCGTGAAGGCGAGCGGCCCTGCGCTGTATGGCGCCTTGAACCCGAAGTCGAAGTTCCGAGTCGCGCCCTTGCTCGTGGTTCCAAACGTGCAGCTGATCCGCGAGGCCGCCAACGTGCAGCCAAGCGGAAGCGAGGTGACCTGGCCCAGCGTGTAGACCTGCGGGCTGGTGGCGGTCTTCGGGAGGTCGATCTGCAGCGTCCCGCCGCTGGAGCTGTGGTTGCCGATGTTCTTCACAGAGACCCGGTACGTCGCCACGTCGTAGTACTTCACGCCAGTAGGCGCCGAGGTCGTCACGCGCAGGTCGGGCGCGGCGGCGGCGGTGGTGGCGAACGCAAGGCCAAGAACAAACGCGGACAGGGTCTTCATGGAGGGCTCCTGAGTCAGACAACCAAAGGTCTGCAAGTGCCCGGCGGCCCCAGAGCGGGGGTGCCGAGCGGTTTCGCGAGCGGCTCCGGCACCACGCCGGTGTTCGCTCACAACAGCAGACTAGGGGTGGTCCCGCAGGCTCGCACCGGTCACTGTTTTGGGGGGTGTTTCGTTGACCCAGGGGGAGGGCAGGCGCTCAGTCGGGGTGGGCGAGCACTACGAGGCGGAGGTCGAGCGTGCGTCCGGCGGCGTTCTTGACACCCACGCGCTTCGAATCCAGCAGCGTGATCTCCACGAGGGAACGCGCCGCCAGCGAGTTGGCGGCGAGGCGCGTGACCTCTTCGGCCGAGAGGGCGCGGCTGAACAGGTGTACCTCGTCGAACACACCCTTGAAGACGTCCTTGTCGCTGCCCCCGACGCAGTTGCCGTCGGCGTCCTCGCCGAGGAGGAAGCAGTTGCCCACGCCGACCGCGAGGCTCGACAGGCCGGCGGCGCCGACCGCAACGCCGTTGACATAGCCGCGCACCGTGGCGCCATCGTAGGTGGTGGCCACGTGAACCCAGGTGTCCAAGGGAACGGTGCCGGCCCCCCCGAAGGAGGTGGTGCCGCTTGCAGTGAGCTGGAGCGAGCCGTCCTGGGTGACGCTCAGGAGGTAGCGGTTACCGCCATCGTCGAGCGAGTAGAGGATGTACGAGTCATCGTGAGTGGCCCGCTTCACCCACATCGAGATCGTGTGGGTCTTGGCCAGCTGCGCCGTGGCGACGGTCAGCGTGTGGCGCACGTTGGTGAACGCCACTCCCGGGTGCTGGTAGCCCTGGCCCAGCTGGCCGGCCACGCAGGTCCAGGTCCCCACGTCCACGCCGTCGAAGCCGTGGCCCGTCTGATCCGCCGAGGAGCAGCCGTCGAACGACCAGTGGATGAGGTGGGCCGGGTCCGCTCCCAGATCCGTGGCGCTCGAGGACGCCGCCTGCTGCCATAGCCCCGCCTCCTTCACATACGCAGACACCAGTACATCCAGCGTGTCGCCTCCGTGGACGAGCTCCGTCGTGGCGCCCCCGGCCAGCGTGACCTCCACGCTCTTCCAGAGTGGCAGCTGCCCAGCCTTGGCGTAGGCGGCGAGGTCGGTCGACTTCGCGAACGGGGCCAGATCCGCGAGCTTGGCGTACGCCACGAGGTCGGAGGACTTCGCGTAGGCCTGCAGATCGGCGGTCTTCGCGAACGGGGCCAGGTCGGCGCTCTTTGCGTAGGCCTCGAGGTCGGCGGTCTTGGCGTAGGCCTCGAGGTCGGCGGTCTTGGCGTACGCCTCGAGGTCGGCGGTCTTGGCGTAGGCCTGGAGGTCGGCGGTCTTGGCGTACGCCTCGAGGTCGGCGGTCTTGGCGTAGGCCTGGAGGTCGGCGGTCTTGGCGTAGGCCTGGAGGTCGGCGGTCTTTGCGTAACCGGCGAGGGCGTCGCCGGCCAGGTGTCCAGCGCCTACGCAAGCGGTGCACTGGAGGCCCGCGCTGGTGAGCGCGTGGAAGGCCCAAGGCACCGCGCCCAGGGGCTGCCGGGGGAGCTCGGCCCCGCCTTCGACGGCTACGCCGACCTCGAGGGACTCATGCGCCGCGAAGATCGCGGGCGGCAGCGGGTTGGCCGCCGGGTTCACGGTGCCCAGGGAGACGCTGAAGTGCCCGTCGACGACCAGCACCGAGGCGAAGGACTCGGTGAACACGGCGGGCGCCGTGGCGTCGCTGCCGGCGTAGAGGGTGAACGTGGCCCCGTAGCTGCCGTCCGGCGCCGCGAGACCTGCGGTCGTCGTGAGCGCGCCTTGGACCGGTAGGGTCTTCGGGATCGACCCGGCGACCGGCGATAAGGCGAGGAGGACGAGTATGACGGCGTTTCGCATGCTCCCAGCCTACTCGCGGGCCGAGCAGCGCAGCAACCTCGCCGCGTGGTTCCGCCGCGGTGACCGCGCGCTGATCAGGCCTGGCGGGCCGCTGCGTCGCCATGCCGGGCCAGCCCCGCGGCGGCGAGCAACGTGACGATGGCGGTGAAGGACAGATACGCCGCGATGGACCAGGAGGCGCCGGTGCTCTCCAGCAGCCAGAGCGCCACGATGGGCGCCGGTCCTCCGGCGGTGAGCGACGCCAGCTGGTAGCCCAGGGAGGCCCCGCTGTAGCGCACCTCGGGAGGAAAGGCGTCGGCGATCACCGCCGCCTGGGGGGCGTACTGGAGGTCGTGGATCGGCGCCGCGACCAGGATGGCCAGCAGCACCCAGCCGTGCGCCGCCGTGTCCAGCGCAAGGAAGTAGACGAACGGGAACACGACCATCAACACCGCGCCCGCCACCACAACACGAAGCGCGCCGTAGCGGTCGGCCAGGTGGCCCGAGAGCGGGATGGTCACCAGCGACACCGTGGCCCCCAGCAGCACGTAGACCAGCACGTCACTGCGCGCGAGACCGAGGTGCTGTGTGGCGTAGGAGAGGACGAACGCCGTGAAGACATAGAACGGGGTCTGCTGGCCGGTGCGTAGGAGGCCGGTGAGCGCGATCGCCTTCCAGTGCTTGGAGAGCGCCACCGCCACGGGCGCCCGCTCGACACGCCGCTCCGCCGTGAGGCGCGTGAACGCGGGGGTCTCCTCCACGCCACGCCGGATCCAGAGCCCGATGCCGACCAGCACCACGCTCGCCAGGAACGGGAGGCGCCAGCCCCACTCGAGGAAGGCGTCGCCCGTCCACCGGCTGGCCGCGAGCATCGCTCCGTTGGCGAGCAGCAAGCCCGCGGGCGCGCCGAACTGAGGCCAGGACGCGAAGAGCCCCCGGCGATGCGCGGGACCCCACTCGGCTGCTACGAGCACGGAGCCGGCCCACTCGCCCCCGACGCCGATGCCCTGGAGGATCCGACACAGCGTGAGCAGCACGGCTCCCCAGACCCCAATGCCCGTGGGGACGAGCCCGATCGCCACCGTGGCCACCCCCATGAGGAGCAGCGTGGCCACGAGGGAGGCCTTGCGC
>SXGT01536796.1_pt1 | contig 21667 bp, 17 predicted proteins | sample 3176221 | NCBI WGS metagenome assembly SXGT01 (sample SAMN11356862, study PRJNA531348) | freshwater metagenome | isolation source: freshwater sample F1-120 | place: China: Fuxian Lake, Yuxi | collected 2017-12-25
CAATGTGTCCATGGCCGACGACGGATTTCTGAAGCCGGGTCAGTATCTGCTCCATGATCGCGACTCGAAGTTTTCCGAAGCCTTCGGCGACACGCTTCGGGCGGCTGGCGTGAAACCCGTCAAGCTTCCCGCGCAGAGTCCTAATTTGAACGCCTTTGCCGAACGCTGGGTCCGATCCGTAAAATCCGAGTGCCTGGACAAGGTGATCCTCTTCGGCGAAGCCTCTCTCCGGCGGACTCTCAGCGAGTATGTGACCCACCATCACGCGGAACGAAACCACCAAGGGAAGGGTAACGACATCCTCTTTCCACAGTCTACCCGCGAACAACCCCGTGACGGGCCAATACGCTGCCGGGAAAGGCTCGGTGGAATGCTCAGGTTTTACCATCGAGGTGTCGCATGATTATTTTGAGCATACGGGATCCCTGAGGATGCGCCCCCTCGGCAGCGCGCCCCGGGATGGGGATGAGCTCCAGGCCGGGCCCCCCTCGCCCCGGTGGCACCGGCACCACCACATCAATGGCCCGCCGGCGGGGCGAACCGGCTTGGACCGCGGTATCCGCCCTTGAAGGAGCCTTGCTCGAGGATCCCGGCAGCGCGTTTTAAGACGGCCAGGGCGATCCCCCGGCGTGATTTGCTACACGCGCGAGCCAGCGCGGCGGCCTGTTCTTCCAACCCTGGCGTTTCAAGGGGGGGCTCCACCGCAACCCGCTCGAGCTCTTGCAGCGCCTCATGAGCAAGCGTGAGCGCTTTCACGGGGACATCTTCCATGTCCAGGACCTGCCGGAGAGCTCGCTGCGCCGTAACGATTGGGCTCACGGGCTCGAAAGTACCAGTGAAGCGAGCGGGGTCAAGGCGTCTTGCGATGCACCTGGCGCTGGTACTTGGCATCCCCCGGGATCCCCGGCGGCGGCTCCCCCCAGTGGGGCGGCATGCGCTCGGGAGCGGTAGCGAGGGCCTTCACGGCCTTGCGGAGCATGGCTGCAAGTTTGTGGACGGGAACGGGGGTAGTGCTCATGGGGGCCATGGTAGCGCCCGACCCCGAACAATACCCGCATTGTGGGCGTTGTGGACTAAGGGTTGGACTAAGTCGCCACTTTGACCCCCAGAACCCAAAAAAGAAACCCGCCGTAACTTATTGTATCGGCGGGTCTTATGCTGGTGGGCGCTACAGGATTTGAACCTGTGACTCCTACCATGTGACGGTAGTACTCTAGCCGCTGAGTTAAGCGCCCAAGTTTCGTTTCGCAGGCCCGTTGTAAGTGTCTCGAGCCGCTTGCATTTCCACGAGAGGGCAGTAGTTTAGTCACGCCTTGCCGTGGATCAATCGAAATTTGGTGCCTGCTGCTCTTTCGCACGTGCTCCGTAAGCGAATGAGACTGACAGGGCCGCGCCCGGAGGCTCTGGCAGCCTCACAAGCCAGACCGCCGCGCCCTGGTCGCTTGCCCCCACCACGGGGCGGAGTTGCAGCCCTGGCCTATTGAGCGAAAGAGTGATGGAACCAACCCAATCCCCAGAAATCAAGCTGATCGCGCTCGACGTCGATGGCACGCTCCTCGATGACAGGAAGCGACTTCCTGCCGCCAACCGGGAGGCTCTTCACGAAGCCGTCAAGCGTGGTGTGCGGGTCGCGATCGCCTCCGGTCGCATGACGCCGACGATCGATCCGATCCAGGACATGCTCGGGCTTGACTGCATCGTCATCGCCTACAACGGAGGGAAGGTGGTCGGTTCTCGATCGGAAGGAAGGCACCTCATCGCTCATCGGCCAGTGCCAACCTTTGTCGCAGATCACTTCATTACCTACTCGCAAGAGCACGGCCACTTGCTCAATTTTTATCACGAGGATCGACTCTTTGCGGAAGACGGAGGGTCCCGGCGCACGTTCATGGACATCTACTCTTCCCGCACCGGGGCCCGATACGAGATCGAGGCTGACCTCGGCCGTCTACGCGGAATTGAGCCCACCAAGCTCATTCTTCTCGCGGAACCAGGCATACGGGACCGCCTTCACGATGCTTTTCGTGCCCTCTTTGCAGAGCGAGCCTTCATCACCAAGAGCGACCCAGAATATCTTGAGATCATGGCGCCTGACGTCGACAAGGGCTCCGCCCTGCCGCTCATCGCGCAGCATTATGGCATCTTGCCCGGGGAGGTGCTTGCCGTGGGCGATGCCGACAATGACCTCGGCCTGCTGCGCGGAGCGGGCGTGGGCGTTGCCGTCCGCAACGCGAAGCCGCATGTTCAGGCTGCGGCCAACTGGGTTACCGAACGTACCAACAACGAAGGTGCGGTCGCCGAAGCCGTTGAGCGTTTTGTGCTGCTGCGATAGTTACCCGGGGAGTCTCGAAACTTACTCTTCCTTGAGGCTCTTGCGCAGCGATGCAATCGCGTCGCGCAAGGTGGCCGCGCGTTCGTAGTTCTCCCCACGGATGGCTCGCTTGAGCTCGTTCTCAAGAGCGACATTCCTGGGTACGTGCGCTTCGAGCTGGGAGATCAAGTCTTCGAGACTCTTGAGCGACCGGGTTTTTTCAAACTCGAAGACGCTGTTCTCGGGGATGGAAGGCAACTCACAAATCGCGCGAATTCCGGTCTCGAGGAGACGGAGGGCTCCAGGCACGTCGTCGTCCTCCTGGATCTTCAAGAGAGCTTGAGCCATGCAGCTCATGCGAAGTATGTACGGGCGGTATTGCTCGAGGCACTCGACTTGTTCCTTCGTGGCGTGCTGGCCGACGAAATCAAGCAACTTCAGGTTGCGGCGGGTATCCCTGGCGCAGAGTTGATATTCATGGGCCTGAAAAAAAACCAAGTAGCGATAATAGTAGAGAAGACCTTCCTCCTGCAGTCGGAGGAAGTCCTCGTCGCTCAGGGAGAGGTCTTCACCGCTACGTCTTCTCCGCCTCGCTTGCTCCTGGTAGTAGTCGAGCCAGGATTCCTGGTTCATCGGACGCTTCCCATCAGGGCGGCCGTCGATTTCGTACTGTTCGATGCCGAGCGGAAGTCGAACCTGGAGAAACTCGCGGCCCGAGTCCATCTTGACCCTGCGGACCGTCTTTGCTGCGTTGTATTCCCACTCCGCGAGGATCTGCGTGAGGTGCTGATTTTTCGCAAGCTTGTTGCTCTTGCGCCTGCCACGGGGGGCACCATCTGCCAAGTTCTTGTTTTCGTTCCCTTTGCGCATTCTTGTCTCCCTCGCAACTGGCTCTGGCGGGTGCCAGCGACCTTACGTCACCACTGTTTTCATTGTATCCACTGCGCTTCCTGGAAGCCAGCGAAGGGTGAAAGGGTGTTGCAAGAAACTTCAGGGGCGTGAGGGGGGTAAGTCCGAGGCGCGAGAAGCGTCGCCGCTTTGCGACGGACCTGGTTTGCGGGCGCGCGGTCTTCCCTGTCGGGCCCATCAGAACGGACGTTTCCCCTGGATCGACCTGTGGCGTGATGAGGCCAGGTTCCAGGAGCCTTTTTTCTCCAGGGCTGCCTCGACTGCTACCCTCCAGATCGGCTGGAGACTCTGCGTGCGATGTTCGAAAAACTGCACCTGAAAGCTCAGCGCTGCCTTCCGGTGATCGGGGTCAACCTTCACGTTCAAGTCGGACACAGCAATGCGCAAACGGAATTCCCCTGTAGTGTCGTCTCGAGTCGTGAGATAAAGCCAGATGAGAAGCTGCTTCACTTCGTCCCGAGTGGCCTTTGTTGTCTCCTCGACGTAATTCTCGTCCATGCCCGAGATGGCTCTAGAGGGGCTCCCTTCGTTGAAGCCATCCACCATCGCAGATAGCATGTCGCGAATTCGGGTTTCATCGGAACGAAGGAGCCGGAGGCCGACATAGAGGACGAGAGCCGCCGCCACGATTCCGATAATTACTCGTGGAATTTTCAAAGTTCCTCTTACCTCATGCCGCGGAGCGGCCGATATTCCCGTGGAGATGTCGACACACTGGATAACTCTGTTTCGGCCCCTGGGCATTGCCCTGGGAATTTTCATCTTACTGAATGTTGCCCTGGCGCTGGAGCGCCCAGAGCTGGCGGCAACCCATATTTGGCTTCACCTGCACTTCAGTGAGCCAGCGCTCTCCCTCTTCGCCGGTGTGCTGGGCAGCGCATTGTTCGTCCCTCATTCGTTTGCCAGACGTCGCGCCGTGCGGGCGGCCCTGGTACTCATCTTCGCTGTTTTTCTCAGTCTGGCAGTGGATAACACCGCCGCCTATTACGAGGACCTCGCCCGGGGACGCTTCGAATCGGACTTTCCTGCGCCCTTCAGCGCGGCTGTGGTCATCCTGCTCCTCATCGAGCTGGCTCGCGTCCTTTGGTGGCAAACCAACGATGCCTTGACGCCACCTCCTGCCTGGCTCTTTTTGAGATCCATTCACGTCGCTGTCGCGTTCTTTCTGTGGATCCTCGCCCACGTGTTGACCTATGGGCACGTGGACCACCGGCGACCTGCTGACGCGGCGGTGATCTTTGGCGCCAAGGTCTATGCGAATGGGACACCGTGCGTGGCTCTCGTCGATCGGCTTGAGACGGGCATCGAGCTCTTCGCGAAGGGGTTCGTCCACCACTTGATCCTATCCGGCGCGGTCGATCCCAACGGCCAGAGCGAGCCGCAAGTGATGAAAAGATACGCGGTGGGGCGCGGCGTGCCGGAGTCCCGCATCATCGTCGACGAGTCCGGTGTCAACACGAGGGCCTCTGCACTGAGCGTGGGGGCGATCCAGAGCCGCCTTGGATTCGGGCGACTCCTGGCGGTTACGCAGTACTTCCACTGCGCCCGCGTGAAATTGATCTTCGATCGAGAAGGCACCTCTTGTTCCACCGTGCCGACATGCTCCACCGAAAAGGACTGGCGCCCATCGCCGGCAAGGCTGAGCCGCGAGGGCTTCTTTCTCCTGAGGGAGGCGGCGGCTTTCCCCTTTTACATGATCTATTATCGGTGAGCCTGTTCGGATGGGGCCTGTTGACCCTTGTTCAGAGCGAAAAACTCGCAAACAGGACGCTTCGACGGCCGGGATCGCTCCACCTGAGGCCGAGGTCCGACCCAGAGTAGGTCGTCTCGAATGTTTCGGCAAACTCGACATGAGTGACCGCCGAGAGCGTGGGCTCCGGGCGCGAGTTGTTCCCGCAGATTGAGTCGCAGTGGCCATCCGGCGGCATCGTCTGGATCGTTACTTCGGCAACCCCTCCAAGCACCAGTTTGACCTGCTCACCTTCTCTTTGAAAGGTGATCTTGCGCTTCTCGATCCTGACGATCTCCTTCATGCACATGGGCGCCAGGGTGGCCGCCATGCTGACGAGGGCTTTGCCTTGCTCCTCGCTCGCATTCTCGTCGATATGGACAACTGTTCGTACCTTACCCTCCGTGCTCGTGGAGAGGGTGCCCTCGGAATCGAGCACTGCGGCGATGGTCAAGTCCTTGAGCTCCACTCCATCCCAGGAACCGCTGCGTACGCACCATGCCAGGACCGCATGGTCGCCACCCAGAGTGGTCCCCCCGCTTTCGTGGTAGGGACGGGTCCACAGGTTACACGTGCGGGTCTCGATGTATTCGCCCAGGACCACAGGCTCCGAGCCATGGGCCAACACGGCGACGAGGGGGGACGAGACCGCCGCCAAAAGCACCAGCTTCAAGAATCTCATCATGCGCCTCTTCTCCGGAACGTGGACTGTGGCTATTGTGCGAGTCAGGTCGGAGGGCGTCAAGGAGCCGCAGGGCCGAGGACCTACCAGCCCATCAAGAGAAGTTTGCGACTCCGGGAATCGGTGTCATTGTGCGCGTCCGGGCCCTTACTTTTCGCGATCGAAGGCCCCGAGCCCTTCGGGAGGCTCAGTGCTCACTTCACTTGCCAATGCGCTCCATGAGCTGTTCGAACCTTCGACCGTACTCGATGTAGGTGCGGTAAGAGAGGTCCGGATCATCAGCTTCCTTCCCCAGGTGGATCACGCTGGTGATATGCGGCTCAATGGAGAACCCGCAGCCATGGCCACGATCGAGAATGTCGCTCACGATTTTGCGAACATGGCCGCTCCCCTCGCCCGGGAAAACGGCCTTCTCACTGCCGTCGGGCCCCCGAGCGTAGTCCTTCACATGCAAGTACACGACGTGTTCCCTCACCTCACGGTAGTATTCCCAGGCATCCTGGCCGTACTGGAACGGGTTGCCCGTATCGAAGACGAGCTTGAGAGCGTTTGAGCTCACCTCGGACAGCAGCTCGAGCGTCTGGCGTGGCCCCTGGCCCGCCCATCCGCTGCAATTCTCGTGAACGAGCATCACGCTACCACCCTCGGCCATCTGCGCGAGGATCTTCATCCGCCGCACTACTTCCTGGCGCCAGCCGGTGTCGGGGAGAGCGTCTGTTGAGTTGGGCCAGCTCATGCACCGAATGAGCGGGGTTCGGAGACGATGCATGCGGGGTATGGCACGGCGAAGCTCAAGGAGGTCTTTCTCGAAGTCTCCGTCGATCGCCCGGGACCAGTTGGCAATCTGGGAAGCGAAGCAGGAGACCTGCAGGCCTGCGAGGTCGAGCGCATCCGCCGCGGTGAGGAACTCGTCGTCGGGGAGGTCGGTCAGGTTGATGCCGCCGATGTTGCGGAGCTCGATATGCCTCCAGCCGAGGTCCCTGTGTGCCGCGATCTGCCCGGCGAGGTGGGGGGAGGCTTCATCACTGATCCCGGAGAAGAAAATGCGTGAATCCATGGGGCTCCTGCTGAGAATTGTCGAGTTGCGAGGGCAAAGGGGGGACCGCGTTGCGGGAACCTCGGCTCCTTCACCCGGCATGTTCCTGACAGTTTAACCTCCGTTTGTTACAATCCGGCACCCATGAAAAACGTGCATTGGCGAGTCGCCACAGACTACATCGGGGCGGGCAGATACCTGGCCGGCCCGGACCGCGTGATCGTCGGCACCGATTACGGTGTACAAAGCGTTGCTCGATCCCGAGCAGGCCATAGCTGGAAAGCCAAGTTGGGCTCCAGATGCGTCGGCGTCATGGCAGGGGAGGGGAAAACGATCGTCGCTGCTTGCGTGAAGGGCCTTTTCGTCCTTACCGAGCTTGGAGAGGAGCGTTGGGGTTCCCATTCCTTCAAGGAGATCGTGCATGAGCCACTGGCGTATCGCGACGGGGTGCTGCTGACCACGTGTGCCGCCATCCATTTCGTGAAGGAGTGGAAGGGCAGCGAGTGGCGCTTCGACTTTCCGGAGGTGCTGGGGGCGAGCGTTGAGAAGATCCGCCTCGTCAACCTCTTCGAGCTTGACGGCCATCTCGTGGCGGGTGCGGTGGACTATGACAGCGGTATCGGTCGCGTCATGGTGCTGAATGGCAAGACCGGGAAGCGCCAGTGGATGAGCGACCCTGGCCCGATTTCGGATCTTTTTCCAGCAGGGCAGGCGGTCTTCGTGTGGTCCCAGACGGGATATGGAAAGTTTGAGACGCGCATGACAAGGCTCGACGGGCACGAGATCTGGCAGAAGGACTTCGCCGGCATGGGTACGGTCCGTCCAGACGGCACGCTGGCGATGGTGATTGGCTCGAACGAGTCGCCCGAGTGGGACGACTGGGAGTACAGACAAATCTCGCCGAGCGGAAAGATTGAGGTGTCCCTGCGCGGCAACGGCAGAACCGCCGTGCGGCCCATGGTGAGAAAGGACGGAACGGTCTACTTCATTGGAAGCGTCCTTCCGGTTGACCTTGGCGAATCGCGCCTGGACTACACGAGCTTCTTCGCCATGCCTCAGGAAATCGTCTACCAGCACTTGATGGGGATCAAGACTCAGCTTCCCGAGTACGAAGTCTTCCTGCATCGTCTGCGTCCACAGGATCCCTCGCCCGAGGTGATTTACCAGGTCTCGGGCTCCTACTCGTTCGCAGACCTGAAGCTCCTCGGCAACAATGAGATCGTTCTTGCCGATGGCCAGGACCTTCTTGCCGTTGAAGGTTGAGCCCGGCCCGCGGAGGGGCGCTCCAGCTGAAGGGAAAACAGTTGCAGACTTTGTGTTCGGGGTTAAACAGTGGTGCCTCGCCATGCTCTGGCATGCTCTCGATTGCGAGGATTTCCTGTACGACTCGGATTTTGATCTCCGACAGATAGGTCTCTCATGACGGCAAGAACACGTGCGTGGATCTTGGTGGCTGTCCTTTGGGTCGTTTTCACGCTGAACTATCTTGACCGTCAGGTGATTTTTTCGATCTTTCCGCCGCTGAAGAAGGACTTGAATCTGACCGACTACGAGCTGGGGCTCATTGGTGCTGTTTTCTTGTGGGTTTACGGGTTTCTGAGCCCGTTCGCTGGCTACCTGGGGGATCGATTCAGCCGCAGCAAGATCATTGTGTTCAGCCTGGTGGTCTGGTCGCTGGTCACCTGGCTTACCGGGTACGTCAGGAGCTTTGGAGAGCTGATCCTGGCGCGCGGATTGATGGGAATCAGCGAAGCGGCGTACCTGCCGGCGGCTGTGGCGCTGCTTGCGGATCACCATGACAACAAGACCCGATCTCGCGCCATCGGAATGCACCAGAGCGGAATCTACGTTGGTATCTTGCTGGGTGGAGTTGGCGGAGGGTGGATTGCCGATCGTTATGGTTGGCGTAGCGTCTTCACATTCCTGGGCTTGGCTGGCGTCGTCTACGCTGTCTTCGCGGCGCGCTTTGTGCTCCGCACCGGGCAGTATCACACGCCGCAGAGGCTCACCGAGAGACTCAGCATGTGGTCGGCGCTCAAGGAGCTGCTGGGCATTCGAAACTTTGTGATCCTGTGTTCCATCAACGCCGTCACGTCCATCGGATGGTGGATGGTCTTCAACTGGCTGCCCACTCATCTCTATGAGCGCTTCAAGCTCACCCTGACGGATGCAGGCTTCACGGCGACGTTCTATCTGCAGGTGGTGGGAATCTTCGGCATCTTGGTTGGCGGGGTTATCGCCGACCGCTGGAGCCTGGTGAGCCCGCGCGGGCGCCTGTTGGTCCAGGTCATTGGCCTTCTGAGCGCGGCGCCCTTCCTGTTCGTGATTGGACAGACGCACTCGTACCCAATTCTGATTGCGAGCCTGATCCTCTGCGGAGCCGGTCGAGGATTTTTTGACTGCAATACAGTGCCCGTCATGTGCCAGTTTGTTCGACCGGAGTTGCGGTCGACCGCATGGGGAATGTACACCTGCATGTCTTGTTTGTGCGCCGGTGCGTTCGTGGCGCTTGCCGGCAAGTTCAAGGAAACGTTGGGTCTTGGCGGCGCGTTTCAGATTGCAGCGGGGCTTGTCTTTCTCTGCGGGTTGTCGCTGCTGACCGTCCGGTTTGGCTCGGGACCCGAGGATTCCGGTGCTCTCTCCAGGGCGAAACTCCCCTGACGCTCTGGCGTGGCTCCCAGACTTGCTAGTGTCCTTGACAAGTTTGGTGGGCCGGGGTATCGACTGCGCCGGAGTCCGCGACACGCCCATCGGCCGGCCGGTGAAGATTGCCAGTTTGATCGAGGACAAGGCGGTCTCCCCATCGAAGATGGTGGTCTGACAAACTGGCGGGATTCCGATCTGAGCCCCGGCGTGGCAAGATTTCACAGCCTACCGTTTTGTGGTTACAATCTGCCCCTTCAGGAATGCAGCCGGTGGCCGACTCTCCCTCCCACCTTTCCGTGGAGTGGGTTGACGTGCCACCTGGCATCGAAATGGTGTTCCGGCGCCGCGCGCATTGCGGCCCCAACCGTTGTCCTCGCTTTTGGAGTCCCAAGTTAGAAAACATGAACAGGGCGAAAAAGTTTCGAGAGAAGCTGCGGCGCTCGCGGGTAGCTCCGCGAGCGCAGATATCCTCCTCGTGGGGGAGGGAGACCTCCCCCGCACCGGCCGCCTGGCGGCGTCCCCCCGTCTCCTGCGCGCTCCGGGCTAGCCTCCCGGGATCCGATGCTCCGGGATCCCTGGTCAAGATGTCCCAACCATGGCCGCGAGGAGCCTGTGCTGCGCGGAGCCTGTCGGGATCGCCTTCGATCCGGACGGCAGGACGGATGAGGAGATTCAGAATGACGTCAGGGCCAGCCGGCATGGCCGGGGCGATTTGCTGTGCGTTACTTTCGACTTCGGACAGCTCTGCGAGAAGGAGGTGGCGTGATGAGGCCATTTAGTGTGGGTCTAGTCGGGATAGGAGACGAGGTGGTGCCGGAGTATGTGGTCCAGGCGCTGCGCTCCGCAGGAATCACTTTTTCTCGGCACGAGTGCACCTCCGGTGAGGAGCTCGTAAGAGCTATCGCTGACGTGGACCTGGCCTGGGTGTGGGGCAGTCGCATGATCACCGCCGAACGGCTTCGCCTGTTGCGGAAGTGCGGAGCCATTCTGCGCACCGGCAGTGGCACCGACAACGTACCGGTGGCCGAGGCGACCCAGGACAACATTATCGTCTGCAACACGCCGCTGGCTGTGGCCGAGGAAGTGTCCGATCACGCGATCGCCCTGCTTTTGACGATTGTCCGCCAGACGGTGGCCCAGAACGCAGCGATGCGCCAGGGGCTCTGGGAACGGCGCCTTGAGAGTCACCGGTGGCACCTGCGTGGCTCGACGCTGGGTCTCATCGGCTTCGGTTACATTGCGCAATTGACTGCTCGAAAGATGAGCAGCTTTGAAGTGCGCATCCTGGTGCACGACCCGTTCATTCCGCAGGAGCGTATCACGGCCAAGGGATACCAGGCTGTTGGCTTCGAAGAGGTTCTGCGCCAGTCGGACTTCCTGTCGCTTCACTGTCCGCTCCTGGACTCAACTCATCATCTGATCAACGAGCGGGCACTGAAAATGATGAAGCCCCACGCGATCATCATCAATACGTCGCGTGGCCCGGTCATCGACGAGAAGGCGCTGATTCGAGCGCTTCAAGCGGGCTCAATTGGAGCTGCCGGGCTCGACGTCTTCGAGGAGGAGCCCATCCGTGGGGACAATCCTCTCTTGCGGATGGAGAACGTTGTGGTGTCGCCTCACTCAGCCAGCGCTTGCGATATTTTTTACGACAAGTTTTGGAGCCACTCGATCGAGACGATTCTTGCTCTCGCCGATGGCTACTGGCCGCGGTCGCCGCTCAACCGCAAGGGTCTGACCCCGCGGTGGCCGCTACGGGACCGCGAGTGGAGCGAGGAGCCCAGGAGCTACGCGAAATGAAAATGTTTATTGCCGGGCGCTGGGTGGATTCGCCCAACATGGAGCCCGTAATCTCTCCCAATACCGCTCAGGTCGTCGACACGGTTCCGGCGGCGACACCCGAGCAGACCCGGCAGGCTCTTGACGCCGCCGTCCTGGGAGCGGCTGCGATGGCCAGACTCTCGGCCCACGAGCGGTATCAGATCCTGATGCGCGCAGCGGATTTGATGACAACCCAACTGGAGGATCTGGCGCTCACGATCAGTCTCGAGGAAGGCAAACCGATCTTCGAGTCGCGTGGAGAGGTGAGCCGGATGCCGGACTTGTTACGCCTTTGCGCATTTGAGGGGATGCAGGCGCGGGGCGAAACTTTGCCGATCGATGCCCATTCGGCCGGCAAGGGGAAGATGGGCATGACGCTGCGCGTTCCCTGCGGCATCGTCGTGGCCATTACACCCTTCAATTACCCAGTTCTGCTTGTGGTTCACAAGGTCGGTCCTGCTCTTGCGGCTGGCAATGCCGTCATTCTGAAGCCAGCGCATCAGACTCCGCTCAGTGGGATCAAGCTGACAAAGCTACTGGTCGAATCGGGCCTGCCGGAAAACGCAATCCAGTGCATTACGGGTCAAGGCTCGTCGATAGGTCCGGCGCTCTGTTCCGATCCACGCGTGCGCAAGATCAGCTTCACCGGGAGCACGGCGGTTGGGGAAGGCATCACTCGAGTTGCTGGTATCAAGAAGCTCTCGCTGGAGCTCGGCTCGAATAGCCCCCTGGTGGTCCTGGCTGACGCCGACATCGAGGCTGTGGCCAAGGCGACGGCCATCGGCGGCTACGTCAACGCCGGTCAGGTCTGTATCTCAACACAGAGGGTCCTGGTGCACAGGCGCGTGTACGCGGACTTCCTGGATGCGGTCAAGAAGCCGGTCGAGTCGATCAAGGTTGGCGATCCGCTGGCAGAAGACACGCGCCTCTCCGCAATGATCTCCAGGGGCGATGCCCAGCGGGTGGGGGCGTGGATCGACGAGGCCGTCGCTGGTGGTGCACGTGTGATCACTGGTGGTGAGCGCTCCGGCGCCGTCGTCGCTCCAACCGTGGTCGCTGACGTTACCCCCGAGATGCGGATGTATCGCGACGAACTGTTCGGCCCGGCCATTTGTGTCACGCCCATCGAAGACGTCAACGAGGCGATTGCGTTCGCCAACGACAGCCGATACGGTCTGGGGGCTGGAATCTTTACCCGTGACGTCACCGCTGCCCTGCGATTTGCCCGCGAGGTCCACAGCGGCAACGTGATGATCAACTGGACACCGCTGTGGCGTGCCGACCTCATGCCGTACGGAGGCTTCAAGAACAGTGGAATTGGCAAGGAGGGACCGCGTTACGCAGTCGAGGAGATGACGGAGACGAAAACAGTTGTTTTTCACGGGCTCGAGTAGGCCAGTAGTTTTCAAACAAACCCTCGGCCATGCGAGGAACAAGGAGGGAACAACATCATGAACAAGTCCAGGGCGAAGACTCGATTGACCATGGCGCAGGCGCTGGTGAAGTACCTTCAAGTACAGTACAGCGAGCGCGACGGGAAGCGCCGCCGGTTAATTCCCGGTATCTTTGGGATCTTCGGCCACGGCAATGTGGGCGCCTTGAGTCAGGCCCTGCACGAGTACGGACAGAATCTGCCCTACTACCAGCCGCGGAACGAGCAATCGATGGTGCATACGGCGACCGGCTACGCCAAGGCCAATCACAGGCTGGCAACCCTTGCCTGCACGGCCTCGATTGGCCCGGGCTCGACCAACATGATCACGGGCGCCGCAACCGCCACCATCAATCGGTTGCCGGTGCTGCTTTTCCCCTCCGATTACTACGCCACGCGTCACCAGGGCCCGGTGCTGCAACAGCTTGAGCATCCGGTGTCGGCTGACGTGAGCGTCAACGACTGTTTTCGACCGGTCAGCCGGTTTTTTGATCGCATCAGTCGTCCAGAGCAGTTGCTCACGGCACTGCCGGAAGCCATGCGCGTGTTGACCGATCCAGTTGAAACCGGAGCGGTCACGATTGCGCTCCCTCAAGACGTGCAGGCTCATGCCTGGGATTACCCGGTTCAGTTTTTTGAGGAACGTACGTGGGAGATCGAGCGCCGGTTGCCGCAGCCGAGACGCATCGCGCAGGCGATTGAGCTGCTCAGGAAGGCCAAGCGGCCGCTCATTGTCGCCGGTGGCGGTGTGCACTATTCCGAAGCCTGGGAAGAGCTGCGAGCGTTCTGCGAGACCTGCGGAATCCCCGTTGCCGAGACGTTTGGCGGCAAGGGAGCGATCCGCAACGGCTCGGAGCTGCTGCTCGGAGGCTTCGCGGTCTGCGGGACGCCGGCGGCCGGCTCGATCGCCAGCAAGGCGGACTTGATCCTCTGCATCGGCACCCGCTTGACCGACTTCGCCACCGGCTCCCAGTCGGTGTTTCAGCACCCCGACGTGCGCTTTGTGGGCATCAATGTCTGCGGACATGATGCCTTCAAGCAAGGCGCCCTGCCGATCCTGGCCGATGCGCGGGAGGCCCTCGTGGCACTGACCCTGGCGGCCAGGGACGCAGGGATTCGTCCGAACCAGGCGTATACCCAGGAGGTCGTCGCTGCGTGTTCACAATGGCAGGACCAGGTCAAGCGCGAAGTCTATCAGCACGTCCCCGGGGAGGCCATGAGCCAGGGCGAATTGATCGGCGTACTGAACAACGCTGCCCAGGCGGGTGACACGATTGTTGCCGCCGCCGGCGCTCCCCCGGGCGACTTGCTCCGCCTCTGGGACGCCAGCAAGGGTCGCAATATCCACCTCGAATTTGGCAATTCTTGCATGGGCTACGAGAGTCCCGCTGGCCTTGGCGTGCGCATGACGCAGCCGAGAGGCGAGGTCTACGTGTTCATCGGTGACGGGACCTATCTGATGAACCCCACCGAGCTTGTCACGGCGTCGCAGGAGAAGCTCAAGATCACGGTCGTGCTCTCCGAGAACCATGGATATCAGTGCATTCGGCAGCTCCAGATGGCACGCGCCGGGCATCCATTCGGCAATGAGTTCATGGAGCGGAATCTCGAGACAAATCGGCTCGAAGGTGACTACGTGAAGATTGATTTCGCGCAGAATGCCGCGAGCATGGGCGCCCGGACCTGGAACGTAGCCAACGCTGATGAGCTGAGCCGTGCGTTGCGCGAGGCACGAAGCGAAACTCGGCCCTGCGTCATTGTCGCCGAGACAGAGAAGCATCGCTCTGTGCCTTCGTCCGGAGTTTGGTGGGATGTTGCCGCAAGCGAGGTCAGCAATGACCCGGTGACCCAGAAGCTCCGTGCTCAGTACGAGGAAGGGCGCGACCAGCAACAGCGGTTCTACTACTAGTCGGAGCAGCTTTCCTGGTGCCGCGAGGCACCCGTCATGCCGCATTCACACTTGGGCCGGAAGGGAGAAGAGTCAGATGGCCTTCAAGATCAGTATTTCGGACTACAACTTTGACTGGTATTACAAGGGCGTCTTCCAGAGCCCCCGCAGCCATCCTGGCACGGTGAGCCGGGAGGACGTGGTCACCTTCTACGGCACCCTGGATGTCGACGCGATTGAGTTCACGCACGTTTATTGGGCCGACTGTCCAGCGACCCATTTGAAGAAGCTTGCTAGCGGTGTCGAACTTCCCATCGCGTGCTACGTCTTCGGAGTCGATTTCGCAAGGCCGCCCTCCGATCTCCCGGCCGAGATTGACAGGGCCAGGCGCCTGCTCGAGCGGAGCGCCGAGATGGGGTCGCCCAGGGTCATGATCACACCGGTTATTGTCAAGGAAGGCGTCCCGCTCGGCGAGCAGCGCAAGTGGATGATCGAAGGACTGCGCGCCTCGGCCGAGCACGCGGCGAAGCTTGGCGTGACCGTGTGTATCGAAAATCTCGACTGGCCTCCCGCGCGGCCACTGACCGGAAGCGCGCAGCAGGTCCGGGACATCTGTGACGATGTCCAGCACCCATCCTTCCGGCTGATTTACGACTGCGGCGCCACGCCATTTGTTGATGATGACGCCCTTGCGGCGCTGGACACCATGAGGCCCTCGGTTGCGCATGTTCATGTCAAGAACTGTCGACTGGTCCAGCCAGGCGAAAAGATGGAGCGCTACCTGGATTCCCGGAGCGGAAAGCACTACACGGGAACCTTGCTTGATGGCGGCATCGTTCCGATTGCCGCGGTTATCGAGAAGCTCAGGAGCTCAAAATACAGTGGCTATCTATCGATCGAATACCAGGGCATCCTGGATCCTCGGTTCGCTTGCCAGCACAACGTCAGCTATCTGAAGAAGCTTGTTGCTTGCGGCTGAGCTGAAAACAGCCCGCCTCTTCCCCGTCAAGTGGAAGGTCCCCCGCGCAGCCTCGTCGAGAGTCGCTTCATTCGGCCAAAGAGGGGCCGGTGGTGAGGGGCGAGATGTTTGTAGGCTGTGAAGACGTCGTTGAGCCGATTGCACATTTCGGCAGACTTCTCGAGTGCCGAGAGCAGCTTCGCGTCGGAGGGGTGATCGGGCAATGCGGCGAGGAAGAGCTCGAAGCTGAGATCGAAGGCCTGAAGCTTGTAGCACTCCCACCCGAGCGACACCACAGCCCGGCCTCCGAGTCTGCCACGATGCAGGGCCATAAATTCCCGGGCCTCCTTGCCCTGGCCCTGCCGGAGAAGCGCCGCTGACCGCCGGATGATGATCTCCTCGGGCACTTTTTCGCCAAGGGCTGTGAGATTTTCCACCTCCTCCAGAAGCTCGGCGGGGTTGAGGAGCTTGGCCCTCAGGCGCTGGACGAGGCTTCTTGCGAACTCGCTCCGGCCCTGGTGCGCCGCAAGGCTTTCCGCCGCGGCCAACGCCCGATCGAGGTCACCCCTGCGTTCGTGAAGCCAGGACAGGTCGGCGAGGCACTCGGGGTTCGCCCCGGCCATTGGTTCGAGGATCGCCTCCGCCTCATTGAATCTACCGAGCTGCGTGAGCGTCTTGCCTCGATAACGTTGGACGGCGGCGTGCGGGGAGAGTCTGTAGCTCTCCTCGAAGTGCTCCAGGGCTACCTTGTAATGCTTTTCTCCGTACTCGATCCGGCCCGCAAGGTACTGGACGCGAGGCGAGGCGGGGTAGTGGTTGAGGAGAGTTTCCCTGAGAGCCCCGGACTCCGCCTTGTGCCCCGCGCGAAAGTGATATTCAAGCTCCAGAGTCCGTGTCTCCTGTGAGAGCGGATCTTGCGTCTTCAATTGCGCGAGGATCTCGGCCGCCTCGGGAATCGCTCTCCGGGAAAGCGCGCTCGCCAAATTTCGCCGCAGGATGACTGTGGAATGGGAGTTCATGAATTACGATATCGGCTTCTCGGGGGACTTCCAGGGCGTCGTATGCAACACAGCACAGAAAGTACTGGCTCTCATGCTCTCCGTCACCTGCTCGACGTCCGGCCGCACCCGACCGTCGTGCGGCTCGGGGATCTCGAAGATGGCCTCGAAGGGTCGGCCTCGGATTGGATCACGAAAGCCTACCACGTCACGGACGACGTCAAGAAGCACCTACACTCACTTCGGCTAGTGCTGGAGAGGCCCGCTGGCCTGGGAATGTTCGTCGTCGGGCAATATGGCGCCGGCAAATCCCATTTCCTCGCCTATGTCGCCAGGGAGCTCCAGGCGAAGCGCTTCGCACCGAGCGCTCCGGACGTGCGGACCATCTCGCTCTTGAACTTTCGCTCCGGGGTGGCGATGGAGGACATCGTGTGCGAAACCCTCGGAATTGACGCCCGGGGAGGAGACCGTCGCGTACCCTGGGAGGCCGTGGCGAAGCGTTGGCATGGCGGGCTTCTTCTGATCCTCGACGAGCTCTCGGAGTTTCTGCGCTCGAAGGCGGACCATCGACTCCTCAACGAGGATGTCCGCTTCCTCCAGTTTTTGGGCGAGTGGGCACAGGATCACCGCTTCTGGATTCTCGCCGCCGTCCAGGAAGAAGTTGAGCACGTGGGGGGGCTGGACCACGGCCTCTATCGAAAGATCAAGGACCGCTACCCCCTTCGTTTCCTGCTCACAGCTGCTCATGTCAAGGACTTGCTTTCGGGAAGCATTCTCGTGAAGAAGGAGGGTTACTCGGAGGCCGTCAAGATGCTCGTTCGCGACCTTCGCAGCGCCTTTCATGGCCTCCCGATTCGATGGGATGACCTCCTTGAGATCTACCCGATCCATCCCGCGACGCTGGAGCTCCTTGAGGAGGTTCGTGACCGCTTCTCCCAGGCCAGAGGCATCGTCGACTTCACCGTGACGCGGCTTCGTGGCGACCCGGCCCGAGGCATCGAGCCGTTTCTCGACAGGCCGTGGGGTACCTTGCTTGCACCGGATGCCATCGTCGAACACTTCCGCGACCTTTTCGAGCTTCAACCCGAGTTCGTGCCCATCGCCCAGCAGGTCTTCCCTCACTACAGGAGGCACCTTGGCGAGGTCTTCGAAACCGACGTGTTGCGGTCTCTCGCGCTGAGGGTTCTCAACCTGCTCATCCTGTTTCACATCTCGCCGGCCCGGAAGACTCTCACTGCGCAAGACGCGGCCTGCTTCCTTCTCTACAAGGCGACGCGGATAGATCCCGACCAAAATGTCCGTGTGATGGAGCGCATCTTGAAGGGTCTCGCGGAACGTGGTGGGTACGTGGAGGACACCGGCCGGGGCTTTCAGCTCTGCCTCGAGGATGACGGAGGCTCGACTCTCGACCTGTTTCTCGAGCGGGAGAAGGTTGCTCTGCGCGACGGAGGGGTGTCGAGCTTCGAGAGGCTCGCCTCGCTCCTGAGATCCGATGAGTTCCATCCCTTCTCCCTGGCGCGGGAGGCGTGGCAGTCCCGTGGTGTCAAATGGCGTTTCCACGAGAGGCTCTATTCTGTCTTTCTTGGAAGCACCACGCCGCCCCCGGCGGAGGGCATGGGATTTTGCCTGCGCTTGCCGTGGGGCGAGAGCACGCCGACGCCCGGGCTCTACTCGGTCGAGCCGGCACGGATCGAGCTGGGGGAGGAGCACCTTGAGCTTGCGGCCCTCTTGAGGGCCAAGGAGCGCCCCTGGCCCGAGAGCGCGGAGCGAAGGATTGCTGCCCGGCTGGGCGAGCGACGCGCGGTCTTCAAGTCGCAGGTGCAAAACGCGTACTTGTCGGGCGCGCTCGTGATGCCGGGCGGTGGGCGCGATGCCCTGCCACGTCTTGCAAATCCAGGCTCGTTCGGAACCTGGCTTGATCTGATTGCCGAGGTCATACTGCGCCGCAACTACCCGGCGTTTGAGCGTTTCGCGCCTGCCTGCGGCCCACTTCCGAAAGAAGCGATCCGCACGTTCGTGAGGCACTCCCTGAGCGAGGAAGGAACCGTCTCCGATGGTGGTGATGCGGTGCAGGTCGTTCGTGAGGGTTACCTGGTCCCAATGAGCCTTGTCCGGCGCAGTGGCCGAACTCACGAGGCGGCGGAGCGCCCCGAGCGCAATGAGCTCGTCCAACTCGTGCTGCCGCTGCTCGAGTTCCAGCCGTCGCCGAAGTCAGTCTACGAGCACCTCGCGCAGCCGATCTACGGGTTGGTCCAGGACCAGGTCACCGTGTTGCTCGTCTTTCTCTTCCTCTCCGGGGAGATCGACATATTGAAGGACAGGAAGTCCTATCGAGAGCTCTTCGAGACAATGCCGAACCCGATCCAGTATGACCGGATTGTCGCGGCAACAGCTCTTCGTGCGGAACAGGTTGGCGCTCTGGAGACACTCCTTGGCGGCCTCGGGATCAAGCCGCCGAGGCACTGGACCGTGATGGCGCAGCGGCAGGCACTCGCGAGGCTCCTGAAGGCGCTGCGCGAGCGTGGTGCGCCCTTGCAAGCCCTTCTCTGGAAGCTCGAGCGGTCGGGAGAAGGGCCCGAGCTGGCCGAGCGGCTACGCGCCTGGTTCCAGTCGTGGAAGGCGCTGGACGGGGAGGACGACCTCATTGTGAGCTTTGAGCGTTTCTTGAGCGAGATTGGCTCGGCGCGCCGGTTTCTCTCGACCCTGAGCGAGCTCGAGGGGCTTCCAGGCCGCATCGATCAACTTTCGCGGGAGCTGGCGCGGCTGAAGCATCTTTTTGCGCAGGTGGCTGCGGAGGACTGGCTCGAGCCCGCAGTGGAACTGAGGGTTCGGTCCATTTCGGATGCGCCCGGGCTGGACCGCCCCGACGCCGCCGAGGAGTGGATTTCCCGGGCCCGAGAGTCCTATGCGCTCTACAGGGAGGCCTACAAGTCCCGGCATGACGCCTGGTGGAAGGCTTGCCTGGAGTCCGCGGTGTGGAAGTGGAAGCAGCCTCGCCTCGCATCGAGCCGACACCTCAGCCTTGAGCGAGAGCTCCGTGAGATCACGGAGTGCATGGGCCGGGCATCGCGTGGTACTTGTCGCGGCCTCGTCAATCTCGACTTCCAGGCGCGCTGCTCCTGCGGTTTTGATGGCAAGTCGCACTTGCTCTCGCAAGAAGTGGAGCGACTCGAGGTCCTTCACGAGTCTGTTGATCGTTCGGTTCGCGACTTCTTTGCTCGTGACGAAGTCAAGCTTCGCGTGCAGTCCTGGGCCCAACAAGGCCTTGAGGATGCCTCGGCGTCGAAGGGCTATCTTGGCGGCGTCGCGTTGTTCCCCGAGGTGGGGGATCTGGAGGCGTTCGACCGTCACCTCGCGGGCGTGGAGGTGCTGAAGACGGTCAGCTCCGAGCGACTGCTCGATTTGCTCGAAGGACGAGTCTGGGGTCGTGAGACTCTGCTCGAGACCTTGCGTGGGTTTGTGAAGGACCTGGGTGTCGAACGATTTCGATTCGTGGGGGAGGAGCGTGGAGGAAGATCCAGCTGGATTGCCTGGTGCGCGGAGCTCTCGCTTCGTCATGGCGTGCCGTTGCCGGAAGGTCTTGGAACGGGCGAGCTCAAGGCTCTGGCCGATGCGGTGAGGCTGGAGTGGGTTGGGCCGCAGGCGCTCTCGAGGCTCGAGAGTCTTGGTTTTGACGATGCCGCGGTGGACAGGATCCTCGCGGGGATCTTCTCCGGTGCCGTGTCGCTCTCCTTCATCGGCGATCCTTCCCCCCTTGTCTTTGCTGCCGCCCAGGTGCTGCGACCCGTGGATGCCGAGACGCCGGAGGCTCTCGCGAAACTCTCCGAGGCGCTCTACTCGGAGCATGCGCGTCTTCTCGGGGTCGCTCGCGAGCCCTGGCTCGAGCGTCTGGATCGACTGGCTTGCCGGTTTCGCGGAGACGAGCTCCCTGGTTTGCAGAGTCTCCTGAAGGGCGAGAGCGAGTCCCAGTGGGTGGTCATCGACTGCCTGGGATTGCCTCTTCTGAGCCCGTTTCAGAAGGCGCTGTCAGCGCTCTTGCCCTCCTGGCGGCTTGCCTCGCTCCGCTTTGCGAGCGTGTCGGCCGAAACATCCACCGATGCTTTCTTTCGCTCCCTCGCAAGCGGCGGGGTCCGGCGCGCCCTGGAGAAGGTGAATTGCGTGGACTCCCTTCTCCATCAACGCTTCCTGCCTCTTCGAGACATCTCGAAGCTTGCCCTTGCGGAGCTCCAGGCAGCCCTTCGTTCCGTTCGGAAGCGGCTGAACCCTGCTCTTCCGGTACTGCTCTTTGCTGACCACGGCTTTCGGATCGAGAAGGACGGCAATGCCTATGTCCATGGAGGGTCCTCCTGGCTCGAGAGGATCGTGCCAGTCTTCGAGTTGGGCGCCCTGTAAGTCCTCCTGGTTTACGACTTCCCCGGAAGCCACTCCGTATGAAAAATCCCCGGCTTGTCGATCCGTTCGTAGGTGGGCGCCCCGCAGTAGTCGCGCTGGGCCTGGAGCAGGTTCGCGGGGAGATACTCGAGGCGGTAGCTGTCGTAGTAGGCCAGCGCCGAGCTGAAGGCCGGGGTCGGCACGCCGAGCTGGATCGCCTGGCTCAGGACCCACCGCCAGTTCTTCTGCGTGCGGTCGATTGCGTCCTTGAAGAACATGTCCAGCAGGAGGTTCCTGAGCTTCGGCTGCCTGTCGAATGCGTCCTTGATACTCTCGAGGAATCGGGCGCGGATGATGCAGCCACCTCGCCACAGGAGGGCGATGGATCCGAAGTGGAGGTCCCACTTGTACTCCTGCGCCGCGGCAGCCATGAGCGCGAAACCCTGCGCGTAGCTGCAGATCTTGGATGAGTAGAGCGCGTCGTGAATCGCAAGGAGGAACTGTTTCTTGTCTCCCGTATACCGCGCGTCGGGGCCTCGGAGGAGCTTCGAGGCCGCAACGCGCTCCTCCTTCAGGGCGGAGAGGGCCCGGGCAAGCACGGCGCTGACGATGGTGGGGGCCGGAATTCCGAGGGTCAATGCAGACTGACTTGTCCAGATGCCCGTCCCCTTCTGTCCGGCCTTGTCCACAATGAGCTCGACGAGCGGCTTGCCCGTCTCGGGATCGACTTTCTGGAAGATATCACGGGTGATCTCGATCAGGTAGCTGTCGAGTTCGCCGCGGTTCCACTCGGCAAAGGTTTCGTGTATTTCCCCTGCGGTCATGCCGAGAGAGCGCTTCATGAGGAAGTAGGCCTCGCAGATGAGCTGCATGTCTCCGTACTCGA